>SCLI03000153.1_pt1 | contig 11159 bp, 16 predicted proteins | sample 7268041 | NCBI WGS metagenome assembly SCLI03 (sample SAMN10721081, study PRJNA514188) | viral metagenome | isolation source: depth-stratified mine tailings core A | place: China: Fankou Pb/Zn Mine tailings | collected 2017-10 | reverse complement strand
GGGGGTCCGGATTGGCGGACCCTGGAATCGGCGATGCCGTGCCTGGCATGGGAAACAACGGCACAGACATCGACGGGTAATATCGTAATCGAGGCCGGGACACCGATGATGATTTTCCCGCTCTCGGTGGAAGCGACAATAGATGATCGTATCGAGAGCGTGAGTGACAGAATCGGAAACCAGCTTTTCGGAACAATGGTAATCGATGCCGTGATGAGACGGAAAGATCATTTCGAGGCGAGGCTGAAACGTGCAGTATAAATGGTACGGGGAAGAGCTGAAAAAGAAAATGGACGAAGCCGTCCCAGTAGCGATTAATTCCTTGCTTGCCGACTGTGTCAGAGAATCAAAAGCCGCTGTCCCGGTGAAGACATCGATCCTTCAGGGCTCGATACAGATGCGCGTAGCCGAGAAAGGGAAAGGCGGATGGTCCGGGCTCTGGGGGTCGTGGAACGTGCTGTATGCAATATTCGTCGAGCTCGGGACGCAGTTCATGCGCGGGCGCTCGTATCTGCGCTCGGTAGCTGACCGGTTATACCCTCAGCTCGCGGACAGGATACGGCAGGCAATGGCGAGGCTGAAATGATTGATTTACTTCTGGGCGTAATCGAAATCCTCAAGGCCGATACCGTTGTCATGACGCTAACCGGAGGTAAGATTTACGGCGGCAAGATCGCTCGTGAAGAAGTCGAGAATATGCCCGAAAAGACAATCGCCGTCAAGGATGCTGGAGGGCTTGAGAGAAATCAAACCGCGACCACGATTTCGAGACGGTTCGATATCATATGTTACGGCGAAACCGACTACGAAGCCGGAGTTTTGGAACGTGCGGTTTACGACGCCTTGAAATCTGTTGAGCGCGTGGCAATTTCCGGGATGTTGATACATTCCGCGACCGTTAACGGGGGAGCGTTCCCCTTCGAAGATCCCGATATGGGATGGCCTGCGAAAATACGTACGACATCAGTACTCGCAGACGAAAGAACAATAGTTTAGGAGGGTTTTTCATGAGTGCACCACAAGAAATAATTATCGCGCCTTATGAGATTTATCTCGCGCCCGTAGGCGAGGCTTTTCCGGCGATCGATGCCACGCCGGGAGGGAACTGGCAGAAGCTCGGCACCAGCGGGAAGCGGAACATGAGCGACGAAGGTGTTACCGTCGAGAGCTCGCAATCGATCCAGAAAAAAAGAAATCTCGGGTCCACGGGCGGAATCAAGGCAGTCAGAACCGAAGAGGATCTGAAAATCTCGTTCTCGCTCGAGGACATGACGCTCGAGCAGTACCAGAAAGCCCTGAACGGAAACGCGATCGGAGAGATCGCACAGGCCTCGGGCGTAGCGGGTCAGAAATACATGACCATGCATCAGGGCCCGAATGTCAAAATGTACGCCTTACTCGCCCGCGGGGTTTCGGCATATCTGGACGGCGGGAAAGCTCAGTACGAGGTACCGTACTGCTACCAGGCCGCGAACGTGGCTCCGAAGTTCAACAAGTCAGACGTAGCGACATTGAAAATGGAGTTCGAAGCCCTCGAAGATCCGGATGCGGCGACGGACGAAGAGAGATTCGGAAGGCTCAGACAGCAGACGGCGGCTGCACTGTAATGCTCGAACTCAAAACAACCACAACCAGAGACAAAATTAAAATCGATGGCGTAGCTTATGACCTCATCAGTTTCAAAGAGATGAATCTCAAGGATCATTTTTGGATACAAAAACAAGGGGAGAGGGTAACTAACCTTAAAGATGAGGATTTCGAATCCGAGGAAAAAATTGAAGAACTCGCGAAGACCATCGATAACGTTGTGGCCAAACTCTTGAAGGCGCCGGATGAAATAAGAGCAAAGCTCACAGACGCGCAAAAACTTGAAATCATCTATTTTTTTTTAACACGGAAACAGGAAATGAAACAGCAGGAGATGAGACAGAGGAAAAAATGGAGCTTGTTCCGAGGCTCCAAAGATTCTACGGCGGCAGTCCCAGGGAATGGCTGACACTTCCGGTTTCCGAGATTGAGCTTTTCGCGAAGATGTTGCCGCGTCTCAAAGGAGAGGAGAATATCCAGGCGTGGCAGATAGCGGCGGCAGCGGCAGGAACACTGGAAAAAAATGATCGCATGTTTTTGATTCGAACCTGGAGGGATCAAGCTACACCGCGATCACGGCGGCAGCGGGTGTCGGCAGAGCAGGGCAAAATCATGCTTGCGAGTATTGGAATTAAGGTAATCGAGTGCAACTGAAGAAGGAATAAATGGCACTTAACGAGAAGCTGGGAGAGGCCGTATTAGAACTCCGAACCGATCAACAGGGATATGATTCGGGGATTGATAAGGCGAAAACGAAAACAGATAGCCTCACCGGTTCCATGTTCAAGGCGACCATGGCCTATGACATTTTTAAAAAGGGTGTCCAGATCCTCAAGGAAGTCATCATAGGCAGTACTCAAAAATTCATCGAGCACGAGAACACACTCAAGCAGCTCGATGCCGTACTCAAATCCACAGGCGGAGCCGCCGGCCTCACCGCACGAGAAGTAACCGACATGGCTGACAGGATCTCGGAGCTTACCGGGATCGAGAACGACCAGATTATAAGCGCCCAAAATCTCCTACTCACATTTACCAAAGTCGGGAAAGACGTATTCCCTCTTGCCACCGAGACAATCCTCGACATGTCCGTTGCCCTGAAATCCAACGCCGAAGCCGTGACGCTGCAGGTCGGGAAAATGCTCCAGAGCGCGGATGCTATGGGCGCGGCCCGACGTATGGGCGTATCGTTCTCAGATGACCAGATCAAGCTCGGGAAAGAGCTCGAAGCCTCCGGACGTATGGCCGAATATCAGGCGATGGTCCTCGCTGAATTACAAAAGGAATTCGGCGGCAGCGCCAGGGCCGCGCGGGACACATTCGGGGGCGCGTTGAGAGCGCTCGGTAACGGATTCGAGGACCTGCAGGAGACTGGCGGGCAATATGTCGCGCAAGTCGGACGCCCATTCGTAGAGAATCTGATAGGGATGACGAAAGGTGTAACCGAATTTCTCAACTCCGCAGAAGGTATACGTCAGATTCAGAATGTACTCGTTCCTCTCGCGGCCACGTTCGCAGTAGCGTTCGACATGGCGAAGCTGCTTTTCGATATCTTTTCCAAATACGTAGGCGGCATCTTCGAGAGCATGAAAACCGGATTCTCCGACATCGCGGGTAAGGGAAACGAAACGAACGTCATGTTCTCTGTCCTCGGCGGTGCCTTGAAAATAGTCGCAACCGGATTCGCAATCACCGGGAAAATCGTGGACATGTTCATCCAAAGCATCGCCCTTCTCATCAACTCGATCAAGGATTCGACGGTTCTTCTCGGAGACTTCGGGGCCGCGATGCTCGATCCTCTCAATGCCCAGAAATGGCAGAAGGTCGCGGATGACGGGAAAAAAGTATTCGACAATTTCGCCAGCTTCGGAACCAAGGCTTTCGCGGATATTACCGGCGTAATCGATATCACGAAAGATGCGTTCAAGAATTTCGGGAATGATGCGATCAGCACCGGCAAGGAATTGGAGAAGTCATACGCGAATACGGCGAAGGCGCTCAACACCAGTTTCGACAAAATAAAAGCAGGGATCACAGATATCCCCGTCACCACCAAAGCCTCGGTTGCGGATTCGCAGATGAGTATATTGGATTGGTCGATGTCTCTTGAGGGAATGATCGCGAAGACTGGGATCGCAACCGATGAAATGGCGTCCGAGTGGAAGGCGATGTCAAAGAAAATGCAGGAAGACACCCAGATCACAGCCGCTAAAATGGTCGATGGCTTCAAGGCCGTGGTGAGTGCGACCGCTCCTATTTTTGAATCCATTGGTGCTGCGCTTTTCGAGCAGGGCGACTCCTGGAAAAACGTAGGCAAAGCCGGAATTATGGCGATTGCTGGAATCGTGAAGGCACTCGGAGACCAGCTCAGCGCAATGGCCGCCGCGAAACTCGTCGAGGCTATCGCGAATTCGTTCGATCCTTTTACGGCATGGGCAGCACCCGGACAATATTCATCTGCCGCCCTTCTTGGCGGTGGTGCTGCCGCTGCTTATGTCGCATCCGGTGCACTCTCGGCATGGGCGGGATCGTTCGCAATGGGCGGTGTCGCCAACCCGGGACTCGCACTCGTGGGAGAGGAAGGCCCAGAGCTCATGACAATAGGACGCACCTCGCGCATATACCCAGCAGACGAGACCTCGCAAATGCTCGGAGGTGATTTCATCGTCAGGATCGGAACCGTGAATAGCGATGTCGATCTCGATAAGGGCATGCGGCGTGCGTATTTGTGCTGGAAGGCGATGAGCCTATGATACTGATACTCACCGACGACAACGGTACCGGCTACAGTTTCCCCTCGACGTTCTACATCAAATCCGGGAGCTTTTCGGCGTCTATAGATGTTAAAAATTACGCGTATGGAACCGGTGGCCGACAGGTCGGTGACGGTTTTTATAATTATAGACTTGTGACGATCGAGGGCTTTTTAATCGAGAACAGAGATTCTGATTTCGAGGCCGCGAGAGCTGCACTATTTTTCGCTTGCAGAAAGGGCGGACAACTTCGGATTCAGGGCGATAGCGTAAGTAGATTTATTACGGTTAGAAAGCCCGATTTCGATTACCAATGGGAATTCTTCCAGCGTTCGATGCGGATCTCAATCACGTTTATCGCCGAAAATCCTTTTTGGGTAGATGAAACCGAAACTTCGAACGCGAACGTTATGACCGGGGACGGGGCGTTTGCGGTTGACGCTTCCGGGTCCGTCGAGGTCATGCTTCCGGTTTTCGAGATCTCAGCGACATCGGTACCGGTGCCATCGGTTCGCCTCACAAATGTAAACGATGGCGGCCTGAGCCTGCAGTACAACAATCCAACTTTCTATGCCGGGGACCTTCTCGTCATCGATAGCGGAGCCGGAACAATAAAGCTCAACAGCAACCCCGCGCAAGAATATCTACAGGACGGCTCCGCGTTCCTTCGCTTGCAGCCGATGTCGAACACGTTCAACTACGAGGGCGCGGCCTGCACAATAACTGTGAAGTTCAGGAAGTACTACATATGAGCACATACGGGTCCGGAACATACGGAAGCGGATACTACGGTGGCGTCGAGCCAGAACTCATTACCTTGGTCCCGGTTCAGATTTGGGTGTACGCACGTACAGGAACGTTCAAGGCTATGTATCAGGCCGGGTCATCGCCGATGGTCTCACTTCAATTTTCGCATACTGAACGCGGGTGCGGCAGCTTTCAGTTCGAGTTTGCGTCCGGAATCGATGTCATCAAGGGCGATAGGATCAAGATCAAGATTTTCGGTAGCGATCGCTGGTATTATACCGGCGTTGCGCGATCGGTCCCGATCTCCGGAGATACGAAAAGGCAGTTCGTGTACTCGGGATTCGGATATAACGACTATTTCGAGCGCGTCAACTCTGGAGCCCTTACCTACTCGTCGAAAACGATCGCGTATATCCTTGACAACATCCGAAGCACAATCCTTGCTGTAAAAACTCCGATCGGGCACAACGCGGCTAAAGTCCAGCCTCCCGCGATTACCGTCACCACATACGCCTCGAACAACAAGACCCTGAAAGCCGTATTGGAAGACATGCAGAAGCTGGCGAACTCGACCGGCGACGAATATATTTACGGTGTCGACCGGGACGGAGACTTGTTTTTCAAACCGCGCTCACTCATGGTTTTCGAAACCCTGGTTGTCGGTGTCACCTCCAGGGTCGGGATCCCAGGCTATGAGCCCGAGGACTCGAGCGAGGAATTGACTTCGCTCCTGGTTTTCCGCAACAACGGCACGTTGTTGACAACGCTCAACAGCGATTACGATAACGACATCAACGAGGACAAGTACAACGGGCCCGATGTCAGTGACGCCGATCTCGCGCTAATCGCTGCCGGGATCCTCGCGGATCGGGAACGGACGAACCGCTCGGCTTCGATCGAGTGGCCGCTGACATTTCCGGAGGATCAGGTACTCGAGGCGGACGGGACGATCCGGGTTATCTCGACGATTCCACCCTTGGAGCAGATCACGATAAGCAATCACGCCTGGGGAGATGATACGACCTGGGGCGGGGGTACCTGGAACGGCGAGGATGCGCCCGCATATTCGATAATCGATGACACGCTTTCGGTGCGCCAGGTGGAATATAACATCAGCGCCCAGCAGGCGACACGAAAAATAGAGCTCGGCTCGGTCCCGCTCAGGCTCGAGAATGCGATCGTAGAGGTCAACCGCAGGCGCGAGGAATTACAAATCAGTTTAGGGAGATAGATATGGCATTGGTAATTGCATTTACGAGGGAACCGATCAACCATGGTGACGCAGGGGTCTATCACGATTACGTAATGGCGCAGATGCGGAGAGGCGGAGAAGGTGGGCTCTCCTGTGAGCTCTATAATTCGTCAGGGGCCCTGTATCTCTCGAAAGGAAGTTTCGGCATCTACGATTCCGCGACCCCTGCCCGTGGAGCCTGCAATGTCACGACCGAGGGCGAAATCGACAAGAGCGGTGGCACCGCCGGGCTCTGGCACGCCGTCGAGGTCTCGGTATCCGGTACTGCTGGTACACCCACGATTACCGCGATAGCCGGGGCTACCGATGAGAGCATAATTCCGGCATCGATTAAAGCGGCATATCAATATGACAAGCAGGGCTACTACATAACGACCTCGAAGCGACTTCTCGGCATCGTCTTCCTTCGTGCCGCGCTCGCGCTCGGGCGTATCGTAAACTGTGAGAGCGGGAAGATCGGGTTTAAGGGTATAAAAATAATCGAATCAATAGATGCGGCTGGAACATTATCGAATAAATATATAGCGTCTCTTATACAAGCCATCGGAGACTGGGATATGGACGCTTCTTCAAATGTGCATTTAAGTATGTATAACAATACTACTTTTCAAGATAATGTGTTTTCAAAAATATTGAGAATAGATACTATAATATTTGGTGATGTATTGGGTGTAGCTGTCCATCCTCTTAGAAAATTTCTTAATGCCGTTGATCCAGATTTGATAGCGGGCGGTATACAAAATATAAGCAAAGAATCCGGAGGTTCGGGAGCAATAGCATTAGCAAGAAGGACGGGCGGTTATTTTGACAATGCAAATTATGATTCCGTTGCATACAATAGAGGGTGGGTATATATCGAATATGAAACATAATTATAATTATAAATCGATTTTTGATCCTAAGATCAGAAAAAATCAAGGGGGTTTGCTGTGGCTAAAACTTATTATCCACGTCCAACAGATGGCGGTGATCTCAATATTTGGGGTCCGAAACAACAGCGACAAACCCAGATCGCAATCGGGTTGAATACCGCGAAGGTCTATCTCGACGGCGGGATCCTGTATCTGAGTGATGGACAAATCGGACTAAATTACTCCAGCTCCGGGTATGGAATAATCATCAACGATGCAGCAGCCTCGATATCCATAGCCGCTCTCACGGCTTCGCTGTGGGGGTCTATGGCGTCATCCGAGGTTGCGGGCACTGTAGTTACAGAAATCACCTCGATTCTCGGCGCCAACGATCCTGCTATGCTCCCGACATGGACATATGACCCCGGGAAAGGTGGGCACTACAGTACGCCCACAAAACGTGATATAGCCAGGGTGTGGATCAACGCTGCGGGAGCCGTAGAGGGCATCGTCAACGAAATCGGAGGCGTGGATGGGTATACCGGATACGCAACCTCTGATGACGCCATAGACCGGATTTTCGTACACCACCGAATTAACTACAATTTTGCGCAGGCCGATATCGATGTCGAATATGTGATGTCAAAATCGGCCGCGTATACAATTCTCGATTACTTTCAACACAAGGGCGGCGATAGGTCGAAGATAATTCGTATCGTCGCCACTGCGGGCGCGAACGGGTGGAGGATGACGCTTCCTACTGTCGCGAGTAACGCCGGACGTATCGTTAAAGTCAATCGCATCGATGCAGGTGCAGGGTGTGTGACGATCGTTCCAAATGGAGGCACTATCTCGGGAGCATCATACGTGTTCCTTTTCGAGGCGAATGATTACGTCGAGTTGTACTGCGACGGCGCAAACTGGTACTTGATACATGCATCTTTGACCCTGCAAACAGGTGGAATTAATTCAAACGACTGGACGAATCGAGAGCTTGGTGATGCTGCAATCCCCTACGATGGGGCAGCAGGTACAGCTCTTGTAGTAGGAGAAAAAATCACAGAGGCTACGAGTGGGAACACTGGCATAATAGTTGCGAAAACAGCAACAGTGTTGACGCTGAAAAAAGTAACAGGCACAGGAATATTTACGAACGATCGGACCCTAACCGGAAGCTTCGCCAGCGGAACCGTAGAGGTGAATATACCGGGCTCGACATCGAAAAATGCAGACAGCAATTTTTATCATGGTTTCGGCGTAGAAATGTGGAGATTTATTTTAAAATTATGTTTGTCTGCCAACGCAACATATAACGGTACTAACAGTACAGAGGCTAAGGGCTGGATGTGGAATGGGGGAACCCGAACCGGATGGTCTCCCATACAAGTAGATACGAATAATGTAAAACTCCAGACCGCATCAGGTGGGATTGATGTATTAGCGGATGATAGTACTGACCTACTCTGGGATACAGAGGACTATAGTTATAACAGCGTAATGCATGTAGAATTTTAAGGAGCGCAAAATGAATTATTGTCTTGTCTCAGGAACAAAAATATTAAAGCGATATCTCGATCCTATGCAATGCCAAGCGGATAAGCGGTCGCAACTCGTAAAAATATATACATGGGTAGGCGAGGCGCGTAAAAGTGATCTTGATTTCGTGGCCGGAAAGAAGAAGGTGAAAGACGATAAAGGAAACGATGTTGATGTGGACGGAGAAGTGAAGGTTAAAACTTAATGGAGGTAGCTGCATGAGCGATAGAATTACCTGCCCTGTCCATAGTGTTGTGATCGAGGGAATGAAAGGCGACATCAAGGAACTCGCGGAGAAAGAAGCTGCGGACATTACCGAACTCAAAGCGGCAGATAAAGCGCATGGTGATACCTTGGCAACTTTCGAGAAGACTTTGAATGCGGGGATTCAGAAGATTCTGACTTGGCTCGTAATATTATTTGGGACTACTGCTGCTGGATTGATCGTGTTTATCGTTCTCAACATAAGGATTCCGACACCATAGGTTTTTATTTCATATTTTATGATACAATGGTGAATGTATGTAACTGGGAGGTGCATATGAATATACCGTTTCTTAAATCGCCCAATTTCACGAACGTGATTGATAAGACGCTTCTCGTCATTCACTGGACTGCGGGCCCGTTCGAATCCTGTATTTCATGGTTCCAGAATGAGAAATCGAGAGCATCCGCGCATTACGTTGTCGCCTATAACGGCGAAATCGTGCAGATGGTCGAGGAGGAGGACGTAGCTTGGCACGCCGGGGTCTCGAGCTGGAAGAATTACCCTACGATATGGCAGGGCGTAGAGTGGGGAGCTCTGAATCCGTGTTCGATCGGGATCGAGGCCGAGGGTCCGCCCACATTCATCCGGTCAAAACTTCTCGGGCTCGGGCTCAGGGTCGAATGGCAGGACGCACAGATTCGGGCTTTGGCGGAACTCTGCAAGGATATCCGAAATCGACATCCGAATATAAAAATCATCGATCACTCGCGGATTTGTGCCGCGAAAATAGATGTGATCGAGGGCACGGGGAAACCGGAAGACGCTTTCCCGTGGGCGAAGCTGCTCGAATTGTCGGGGGTACCTGAAGCATGAATAAGCGGATAAAAGCCGGTCGCATCGTATTTTCGGCGATACTCGTCCTCGTCTTCCTCAACACCGTGTTTCTTTCATGGCTTGGAACGGCTGAGAATTTCCGCGAATGGATAACAGGTATTGAAAGACTGCTACCTCTTATCGTCGAACTCGGTGCCGGGATTATAGGTACGTCGTGGATTCGCTCGATCGTGCCGAAGCCGCTACATGTGGCAAAGGTAGAAATCAAGGAGGGTTCATAAGTGGGATTTTACAGGATACTGATTTTGTTCTCGGTTTTCTCGATAGCTTTTAGATCGCTTTATCATTTCGAATTCAATTACTCGCAGGATCAGACTCGAAGGGGGTGGAGACGCGCAGACACGGTGATGACCTGCGAGGGCTACAAGCAGCGTCGCTACTTCCGACGCACGACCCGGAGCACGATCGCGCCCAGGAAGTACGCGGGGTGGCGGGGGAGTAGGTGAAATGTAAACGATGTGGCTATGAAATCTATTCAACTGCCTGTGATCGCATGTTATGTATAAAGTGTCGAAAAATTAAAATAAATCTTTCTCAAGCGGCAAGCGGTCCTGTTTATTTTATTGACATTAACGAGAACACGGATGCAACAAGGAGGTGAGCGTGTGCAGAAAATACTTTTCGTGGTTTTTGGTGTTCTTTTTCTTCTCGGCTGCGGCCTCTCTTTCTGGGGAGGAATCGCCGTCACCGAGAGAACAAGCGATAGCATGGAGTCTCGAGCTCGAAACGCTCTTGAAAGCTATAGATTCGCGAATCAAAAACTCAGCGAGTCAATCCGAGACCAGCGCGAGTCAGATCAGCGACGAGATGACGAAAGACGAGCAGCATACGCAAGAATCGGAGACAACATACGCCGAACAGGAGAAAATCTCCGAGGCACAGGTACAGACATCGAGCGAGCTATCGGGCTTGTTCGAGCAATACGCGGATTCCTTGAAAGCCTCCCGGAGTGAAACGGAATTCTGGAAGTGGTCGGCAATCGCGGTACTCGCGGCCTGGGCGATCCGGGAGATCGGGCACGCGGCGGGGTGGTGGTGATGATATTGAAAGCGGCTGTCCTGCAAAAAGAAAGCCGGATCGTTTATACTGGGCATAGGCATAATGATTGCTTTATCGCAATGCGAGATGTCGGAGTCCATTATTTCGGGTGCATTCAAGGATTTGTCGATGCGGAGGGGAACTTAGGGAAAGTCGATATTGTTGAAATTTCTCCATCCGCCAATATAACCCCGACATCCGTTAAGCAAACAGATGTCGGCAACTGCATCACAAAATCATAACACCTAATCACGGAAAACACGGTTACCCTGCCAGCACTTAACGGATACAAA
>SCLI03000152.1_pt1 | contig 11170 bp, 18 predicted proteins | sample 7268041 | NCBI WGS metagenome assembly SCLI03 (sample SAMN10721081, study PRJNA514188) | viral metagenome | isolation source: depth-stratified mine tailings core A | place: China: Fankou Pb/Zn Mine tailings | collected 2017-10 | reverse complement strand
TTCTCTCCTGTTTCCTCCCGTTTTCTGCCCAAAGCCATATACTGTAAAAGAACAAAGTCCCAAAGTTTCTACCGTCGCCATTAACACTCCGTTTGACCCAAAGTTCGCATAACTTGACTTTTCCCTCCCGTTGTGGATCATCCTCATTCACCCTGATGCCAAACTCCCTTTTCCTTTTCCGGCAATGGTGCCACAAAAAACTTTATCCCAAAGTGCCGTTTCCTCAGAAGGATTTTGGGCTCCCGTGTCGAATGGGGATAAGAGAAGGAAGGGAAGGGAAATGGGGCGGGAGTTTTTCAGCACCACGATTGATCCGGACATCTTGAAGCTCGCGAAGCATCGGGCGATTGATTTGGATTTGAGGGTTAACACTTATATTGAGCAACTCATCAAGCAGGATCATGGGATGGTGTCGGCATTAGTTCCGGTGATCGAAGAAGCTCCTCCGATTCGTAATAACAAGATTCGCGGCGGGTATCAGAAAGGGGTTATCCATCATGGAAAATGACTCATTACAAACCCGTCAATTTCGTGCGGCGCTCTTGGAATTGATTAAACGTCAAAAGCAAGGGTGGACTTATGAGCGTGCGCGCAAGCGGATCATTCGGGAATGGGGCGTCGGCGGTCGGCAACTCATGATGTTTACTGATATGATGATGTTAGCTCAAGAGTTCTCGAAACTGTTCGTGGTAGAGTATTTGAATCTCTAGCAAGAAACGGAGGTCTCAGCTGATGGAAGATTATCAGGAACGGGCAATGATGCAATTCAATAGTGACCGTTCCGAAATTACTCTGCTGAGCGAAATTGAAACGCTCGGGGGTGCTCGCTACCGAAAATATGTCCATCCCAGGTTTGTTCATCCGTTCGTGATTATGGTTCAGGAACCCGGGAGTGGTCTTCGGCATCGGATGCCGAAGGATGTCTCGTTAGAGTTCGCGGAAGAGTTCTTTCAAGAACCTGTGTCAGTTGACCGGCGTGATTCTGTCATAAGATCCCTTCGAGCTTATTGGAAGGTGCATGGCAAATGAAGCGGATCGTGCAAGTCATGGAGCTTGAAGGTCGGGATTATCGGTGTTGCCTTTGTAGGGATGAATTGGCGAGTATTTACATTATCATTCAGCCATCGAATGGAGCGCCGGCCACCATGTTTCCGGTAACGCCGGCATGTCTCTTGCGGGAATTAGACGAAGGAGCGCGAGGACAGTATCTTTTAGAGCAAGCGGGACTGCTTCGGACAACGCACGCGATGGTTGAGACATCGTCGGATGTCATGGGAGGTTAAAGATGCTGGAACCTTATCAGCGCGTCGGAATTGATTGGTTAAAAGATCACCGGCGAGCCATTAACGCGGATCAAATGGGGTTAGGCAAGACTATTGAATCTATCGTCGCCGTGAAGGAGTTAGGCTATTCCCGTATTTTGGTGATATGTCCGAAGTCGTTAATCTATCAGTGGAAACAGCATATTGCCGAGTGGGATGATCGTTCGCTCGCGTCATGGACTGTGGTTAATTATGAGAAGGTGAAACATCTTGATGGAGATTGGCAAGCGGTTATCGTAGACGAGTCGGTGCGGATAAAAAACCCAACGACGGAAAGAACCATTGCGGTTATGCAGCGAGTGATTCGGGCCCAATGTGTTTATTTCCTCACAGGAACGCCAGTCAGGAATCATCCGAAAGATTTGTTCGTCATGGCGGCGGGGTGTATCCCTGAACTGCTTCGATTCGAGAAGTTATCTTTAGAAGCGAATCTTCGACGGTCATATTGGCGTTGGATTGAAGAAACGTTTGTTGTTAAAGAGAACCCTTGGGGAGGGAAGGACATTCGGGGTTTCTTGCCGGGGAGGGAAGCACAGATCCAAACCAAGTTGAACCGAATCATGCTTCGGCGGACGAAAGAACTGTTGAACTTGCCTCCCTTAACACGGGAAGTTCTGGCACTAGAAATGATTCCGACACAGGCGAAAGAATACGCGACGATTGAGCGGGGATTAGTAGCATTGGCGAATCCGGACGGCTCAATAGAACCTCATGTCTTGACCAATGCATTAGCGCAGTTAACGCGATTGCGTCAATGCGCTGTGGACCCTGGTTTAATTCCAGTGAGTGGCCATTCTGCGAAGTCGATCTATCTTCAAGAGTGGTGGGAATCCCATAGGGAGGATTCGCCAAAAGTCATTGTCTTCTCTCAATTCGCGCAGTATGTCCGCAAACTGCAGGATCTATTACCAGATGCTTTAGCCTATCATGGAGGGCTTTCGGATAAACAGCGAGAGGGGGTGATCAATGAGTTTAACAGCGACCGGCCTCATGTGCTGTGTATGTCGGCAGAATCCGGCGCGTTCGGCTTGAATCTTCAAGTGGCGGACGTGGTGATTTGGACGGACTTGCCGCTCACGCCTGATACCCTTGAACAAGGGACGGCGCGAGCACACCGTCGCGGTCAGCAACATGCAGTGCATGAGATTATCCTGAGCCATCCTAACTCGGTTGATGATACGCTGAGGAAGATTCTCCGGAGGAAGGATGCTTGGGCTGACCGCGTGGGCATTGCGCGTGAGGTTATTCAAGAGATTGCGAAAGAGGTGAAGAATGAGCAGACGGTCACTGCATGATCCGTCAACAACATCGGTAAGACTCGCTGCTCGGATTGAACCGGAACTATGGGCACAGTGGCGCGTACTCTGTATGAGGAAAGGTCGGAAGAGTGCGGAGTTACTGACAGAAGTCATTTCTCGATACGTTAAGGAGGAAGCGAAGAATGATGGAGAGCACACAGCCTGAAGTGCTTTTGGTTGCGCCGGCGAAGCGAACAGGTGTTGAGCAATTGGCACAGGCCGCGGCGGGCGATTTCACTAGCTACTTTTGTAGCTTGCCTGAACCCGATGCTACGGATCGTCAAGCGGTGTTGAAGTACGCTGCGCAAATGACCCATTTCATGAGCGCAGGGGATTATCGCATTTCGGACGTGATCGGACAGGAGATTGCTTTACGGCACGTGTTCGCGCATCGTGTGCGGGTGCGGAACGTGGACGAGGAATCTGGCGAAGTGACTTACGTTCCGGCTGATCGTGTGGTATTGGTTGATGATGATGGCGAAACGTATCAAGGTGTGAGCGATGGGATTGTCCAATCTCTGTTAGCAATCTTCGCGATGCCGGGGATTGGGCATCCGGCGACATGGACGGAACCGTTGCCGGTAGTGGTGAAACAAACATCGGTGCGGAATCAGTGGCGGACGTTCCGCATTGTTGTGGCTGATCCTGACAGCGGGAAGAGTGGGAAGGCTAGTCGGAAGGGTGACAAAAAAGAGAGTGCTACGTTCTAGTTAACGGGCAGAAGGAAAGGCGGGGGGTTTTCTCCCGCCTTCTTCTCTCAAGAGGGGAAGAAATATGGAGCGGGTTCTCTTAGATCGTATTAAATTGCATCCTCTGGCAACCATCATCCCGGATATGACAGGAGAAGAACGGTCGGATTTGTTAGCGTCGATGAAGAGTGAAGGGCAATTGGTCCCGATTACTGTGACGGCTCATGATATTATTGTTGATGGCCGCCATCGGTACGAAGCGGCGAGATTATTAGGCTGGGAAAGTGTCTTAGTCGAACGGATTCAGTTAGAGGATTCAGAAGCGCTTCAGTATATGATTACGACGGCCGTGACTCGGCGACATCTGACTGCAGGACAAAAAGCTGCCATTTTGATTCAATATGATGAAGTGATCCGAGGGGCGTTTAAGGAAATAGGAATCAAAGGGCGGGACGTGTTAGCGGCGAAAGCGCAAGTCTCGCCACGGACAATACAAGATGCGTTGACGTTGAAAGTCTTATCGCCCGATCATTTTGAACAAGTCAGGACGGGAAAGATTACGGCGAAAGAGGCGTTACGTAAGGTCCGCCCCGTGGAGGATATAGAAAAGTTTCACCCCCGTGATCCTATCCGGCTTGCTCAGATTGTGAATGACTTAGCTACAGAAGCTCGACGGGATCACCCTATGGCATGGTGGTTTGAAGAGGTTTTGACGGTATTAAATGGCCGCGAATGGGCTAGAGAGGTGGTTAAGGATGTCTGACTCAACGCTATCAGCAATCGACAGAATTGAAGAGCGGGTTTGTCCTGTGTGCCGTCAGATTTTCTATACCGATAATCTTCAGAAGGTGTGTTGCTCGGCATCCCATGCGCGGACGTATTGGAACCATCAACACAAAACCCAAAAGGCTGAACGGGGAGAACGGGCGCCAAGGAAAAAGCGAGAACCGGTACAGCCAGTTGCCTCGTCATTTGATCGTCCCTTTATGGCATGGGATGGAGAAGGCTGGGATGGTCAATATACCCTCTTGGCGAATAGTTCAGGGGCTTATATTTATGAAGCGGAAGGATTATCGACTGAGCAATGCTGTGATTTCATCCTAGAATACGCTCAGTCATCTAAACGTCATCGGGCGCATCCGTATAATCATGTGGCGTTCGGGTTTGGGTATGACGTCAATATGATTTTGAAGGATCTTCCGTTAGTCAAGGAGCACCATTCGATCCAAGAATTGTACAAACAGAACTGGACACTATGGCATGGGTACAGGATTCAATATATCCCTCGGAAGTCTTTTACCTTGTCGAAAGACGGGCGATCCGTCACCATCTTTGATAGCTTGGGATTCTTTCAGAGTAGTTTCGTCAAAGCCTTAACCGATTGGAAGATCCCCGTTTCCCAAGCTGTATTGGAAGGGAAGTTAGGGCGTTCTGAGTTCGCGACGTGGAAGGTAGAGGATGTCATTGCATACAATGCGGAAGAGTGTACGCGCTTGGTGGAACTTATGGACAAACTCCGTGAAGCTATGCGTAGCGCGGGTTTACTTACTAAGCGTTGGGATGGATCCGGCGCTCTTGCAGCGGAATGGTTACGATTACACAATGCTTCCGGATATTTGGTTCCTACTCCTGTTGAGCTCGCCTACCCTTCGGCGGTTGCTTACTCGGCAGGACGGATCGAATTGGCCGGATGGGGGCGAGTAAAAGATCCTGAGCGATTGTGGCATTGGGACATTCATTCGGCATATCCAGACGCCATGCGATTTTGTCCTGACTTGACTCAGTTAACATGGCATCATACGCGGAAGCAACCGGAGGAAGATTTTTCACTCGTACATGTGACATGGAACATTCCGCAACCGGAATCCCCTCATATTTGGGGCCCGTTTCCGTGGCGCACAAAGTCTAACGCGATTCTGTATCCGTTGTTAGGGGAAGGGTGGTATTGGAATGTGGAAGTCAAGGCTGCCCAGCGTCGGTTTCACGATTGTATTCGAGTGGAAGAAGCCTGGGCACCTACCGGCGTTTTCCATTATCCGTTTCGGTCAGCAATTGAGCAAGATTATGCTGAGCGTGCCCGTCGGAAGCGTGGGGGTGATCCATCGAACGTTGTCATAAAATTAGCGTTGAACTCCCTATATGGGAAGCTAGCTCAGAAGAAGGGCTTTGATGGTAAGCCTCCCAAATACTATCAGTTAATGTGGGCGGGTTATATTACGTCGAGAACCCGGGCGAAGATTTCCGATGCATTGTATTGTGTACATGATGAAGCGATTCTGGTTATGACAGATGGTATCTACGCGTTACGGGATATGGACCCGGGACGCGTTGCGGAAGTAGGTTTTGGGTTCACCGATGCGTTAGGAGATTGGGAAGAATCGGATGAAGTGGCCGGCGAGTTTATCGGCGCGGGTTTGTATAAAACATGGAACGCTGCCGGCGAGGAAACGAGTTTCAAACAGAGGGGATTTGGTGCGGATGCTATCGACTATGAAGCGATCCTCGATGAATGGGAGGGAAAAACTCAACGCCGTCGCCGGCACTTTACTACGCTACGAAGATTTGTGGGCATGGGTATTGCCCTTATGTCATCTGAGGAATACCGCCCCCAGTACCGGCAATTTGTGGACGTCCCCCGCGAGATTCTGTCGGTTCCTCAGCATGGGACATCAAAGCGAATGCCAGATTTTCTTGGCGGGACATTGCTGCGGGGGGTTCATTTTCAACGAGCTTGGGAATCCGACGGGACAATGAGTCAGCCTTATATCAAGGGGGCTGGGGAGTTGTCCACGAATCCTGAGTATGCATTAGAAGACAAGTTTCGAGAGGGGGAAGAGTGATGGAGAAGGATCGGGAAGAAGATGTCAAACGCAAGATGGATCAAGAACTTCGGAAAGTGTACGAAGGCGGATCGACTGACTTCATCTGTATGAATTGCCAGAGTTACTTTTATGTCCATTTAGCAGATGAAGATTTAGTGCACTTCTGCCCATTCTGTGGCTGTGAGTTTGATGAAGTGGAGGATGTGGACTAATGACCCGCTTTAATCGCTTCTGGTTTGGCGTGGTGATTGGCATCTTCTTCACATTCGCTCAATTGGTGATGGCAGCATCCTTCGCGCATTGGCCTTGGGGGAAGATCCTCTTAGGGTTTGGAGTGTTAGCGAGTTTGTTAATGTTGGTGCAAGAAGAATCATAGAGCGAAGAAAAAACCCCCTCCATCTGGAGGGGGTTTGTTGTTAGGTTAGTGAGGATAAGAGATGGTGATGGTATTGTTTATCAGCGATGAGGTATAACTCGATGATTAGTGGAAAGTAGGTCTTTGATCCCTTTCCCTTCCAAACTAATCTCTTACGCAACTGCTTAGAAGCTCGACGGTATTCTTGATGAACGTCAATCCCCTTTCCTTGAATGTGCCAATACCCGTTCTCATCTATCGATGCGGTAAACCAAGAACCCTTGTGCTCGAAGTAGTAAGTGTACTCAAACATCATTGGCTGTGCCCTCCCTTTCTTATCTTCATAATACCAACTAGACATAGTGATGTCAACAGCGTAACCCAAACTTTTTTATCGCTTCATCGAGCTTGATGATACGCGGGCGTTAGCGCCATGTAGATATACGAATCCGGACGGTTATGCGGGTTCAAGTCATACCGTTCGAGTAACCGGACAATAGCCCGACCATTTTGTTTGAGACTCATCATGATGAGCGCGTGCTTATTATCCCGATAGAACTGCCATCCCACAGGCGGTTGATAGATGATCCTTTTCTTCCAGCTAGCTATGATATAGGCTTGCGCCAATCGAAGAAACGCGGCATAATCCGCATCGCCCATAATCTTTTCGAGTGATTGGGCCCTGGCAAGCATCGCGAAGAGTTGACCGGATTTTGTGCTGGTGGCTTTAAAGAATTGGTTAATTCGCCGGCGTTCATTCGCGCCCATGAGCCCCTTGCCTTGTGACCAGCGAATGATCCGCTCTTGACGTTCCCCGAGAATGAGCGCGATCGCAGGAATGGAGAAGTAGCGGATCAGCGTTTGGATCTTTTTCGTATCATCTTGACGAATGGGAGGGTTCCGTGGTATGTTCAAGGTGGCTGTGATCTCTCCCTTCGGACCGTCCGTATCTCTCGCGGGCGGTCCCTCTCTTCTTTCTTTGTCCTATCACATTTTGGGCGGTTTGTCTGAAACAGTTCCAGAAAACATTTTGTCCCTTTGTCCCTTTTCCCTATGTGGCAACATTGCCGGATAGCACTTTGGGATTTAGTATCAGGGGGTGAATGGTGGAACAGGAAACCGTGATCATCAATCCGCCGGATAGTGAAACTCCCTCAGAACCTGAGTCAGCATTAGCTGTTTCAGTTGGTGAAGCTATTGCTACATCAGCACAAGCTGTCGATGAAGCCGCAGAAGCACAAGCATCTGCTGAAGCGGCTGAAACACTTGCTGAACAAGCCCAAGATACGGCCGAGGCGGCATTAGACACAGCTGAGGCTGGAGATGTCGTATTACTCAACGCGATAACCGAACTGAAGAATCTGCTTGAATCGCACATTATCGAGGATCAAGAGATTCGCCAATCCTTAGAAACCCGACTAGCTGACTTGGAGGCATCATGGAATCAGAACGGGCTACCAGTCGAAGAGCTTCCCCCGTTAGAAGTTTCAGCACCGGAAGTGACGGAGTCAATCTCGACGGAAACCGTGAGGACGAGCGAAGAGATTCCGATCAATCCCGAGACGGGACAACCGCTCCCGTGGTTTCACCGGATCTTCCGCCGGCCAAGATAGACGAAAACCCTCATCTATGTGCATGCGGTTGTGGGCAGCCGATCCCACGATACTACGCGCCGTTTGTCAAATATATCAAAGGTCACAATCCGGAAAAGAAGAGTCCGAAGACTGGCGAACAGGAGTTGCGCCCGACGCCGCCGGAAAGGAATCCCGGCAGTTTTCGTCTCTCCAAACGGGCAGCCAAGAAACCCAATTGGGACCGGATGTTTCGCGGACTCGACAAGTTCACCGCGAAGCGTGGCGTACCCGTTGGCACGTGGAAGCTCGACAAAGACGAAAAGCGGGACATCGACGAAGCTTGGGGTGAACTAATTGAATCAGCCGAGCAAGCTGCATGGATTGCGAAGCTCTTAAATAGCCTTGGGGTTCTATTGTTCCTCTTGAACTTGTTTATGATCTTCGCCCCACGGATGATGACAACTTGGGAGTATATGATCAAAGGAGAACAAGATGGCAGGACAGATCCCAATCGAGGAAAAGTGGGCTCCAGTGATTCGGGCACTGAGTCAGGTCGCGGAGAACTTCATGCCGCGAATGATGTCCCGTGGCGTGGATTTAACGGGCGTCCCGAAACCATTGCGGCCGCTGGTGAAGAATATGACGAAGCCGGAGTCGATCAAGATTATGCTGCCGGCTATGCTATTAACCCACCCGATTGAGGATCGCGTATTGACTGAAGAAGAAGCGCGTGCATTCTTTGCAGATTTGATGCGAGCGTTTATGTGGGCATTTTCTCAAATGCCAGGAGGGTTGTCGGTTGATGACATCTTCAGTAATCAGCACATATCCTCCGCTTGAGATTGGCTATTGGGAGCATTTGTCCGTCTTCGGTCATACGCGCGCCGGCAAGTCTGTCGCCATCCGACATTTGATTCACCTATTAGCTTTAGGAGCAGAAGCCAATCGTCATCCGACTTACCAGATTTTCGTATTGTGGACGAAGCTTGAACGGAAACCGCTTTTCGCAAAGCGATACTTTCCTGGTACGAGTTACGCCGAAGTGTCTAAGGTCAAAGAGGTGCTGAAGCCTCGGGCCCGGATTGTAGTCTATAAACCTCAGTTCCGAGAAAAGAATGAAGCGGGTTATGATGAGTTTTTCAGCACACTATATTGGCGAGCTGAGAAGACCAAACGTCCTTCGACTATTGTCGTTGACGAGTCAAATGCCGTCACGGATTACCGAGCCAATGGAGGTCCCTTATCTTATCGTAAATGTTTCACTGAAGGGGAAGGATTAGAAATGGGAATGATTGTCGGGATACAGGACCCTGTGTTCCTGCAACGGGAAATGCTGAGCCAAGCTGATCATATCATGGTCTTTCGGGAACAGCGCAACCGGGACCGGCAATTACTCTCCGATGAAATTGGATACAAGCTGCCGAAGCGATTTCCTGATAAACACGGGTTCTTCTACTTCAGAAGCGATATTGATCCGGTATATTATCCGGACATTCAAACGGCTACGCGAAGGGAGGTGATCCTCTAATGCCTGGTACCGGACGGACACTGTTAGAGTTTGGATCGGTACTCATCTGGATTGTCTTAGGATTATTCGTCTTGAGGATTCTTGTTGATCTTCTGGCGAGTAAGTTTCCGAATCCGATTACTGCGGCGATGCTAACGATAATCTCGAACCCTTAGGGAGGGTGACGCGTGGAGCTTCAGTTATTCGCCACGATGAATCCATCTGGCCAGCAGGCGGCAGCACCGTCAAGCGGATCGCCGTTCTTGCCGTTTTCCCGTCCGGTTCCTCAGGAAATGTCTGGATCGCCTTCAGGCTTCGCGACATCGCAGCAATACGTCTTCGAGTCGCAAGCCGGTCTAGAAGGTTTGGGCGAAGCGATTGCGCTCGTGGTATCCTTGAATGTGACGCCGACGATTGCGACGGGGAACAGTATTAAATACTCTCCGTTGCGCAGTTTCATCCCGCGTATTCAGCTGAGTCAAGGTGGTCAGGTCTTCCGAGACATTCACCCCTTCTTCTACAGTCTACGCCGCGCGGTTATGCGACGGATGCAGCACATCAACTTCCTGAATACCCAAGTTGGCGAGGACTTCGGGACCAATCAATATATGGCGGCGAATCTTCCTCCATCATCGTTACCAGCTTTGGTAACGGCGACGGCGGCGCAAGTGACGTTTGTCTATATGATCCCGTTGCGTTGGCTTCGCGCGACAGCTGCAGGCATGTTCCCGGTAGGTGATACGACAACGCCGCTCAGGTTGTCTGTCTTCACACCGGTCAATCTTGTCGGTAACGATCCTGAAGCTAATCCGTTCCTGATTCATCCTGGATCGAGCGATACGGTGGCTATCAACTCCGGTAGTATCAAAGCGCTACTCTGGTATCGGACTCCGCTCGTCTATGCCGCTAAAGGCAAGGTCGCTACACCGGTTGTCGGCACGCAGTTGATGCATGTTAACAACTCACAGGCTATGACGTCTGTCGGTGGTGACAACATCCTGAGCCATAAGAATCTATATCCGCACACCATGCTATTCACGCTAGCTGAGGATGGTAATGCCGATCCGAACGTGGCGACCAGCACTCTCGGGATGCTCAACGCCGCGAATGTCGCCCGCTACCGATTCCGATTGACAGAAACCGATCCCGTGGACGATCTAGACACGGCCGATAAGATCCTGCTGTGGATGTTGGGCTGGAATACGCAACTCGATTTCCCCATGCCGGATGGTGTATGGCCGTATATCCCTTGGCTCGGTGAAGCCGGTTCCGGTTTGTACGTCGATCAAAACCTCGAAACTATGTATCAGTTTCCAAGTTTCCAGGTTTGGCAGAACGCGCAGACAATCCTTAACCTGGCCGGCGGCACAACCTTGAATGGAGCTGGAGCTGGTCTATCACGGTTGACAGAATGGGCGGAGTACCTCGTGTCGGTTCCGTATTAAGGAGGGATAATTGGTGGAAGACGAGCAGAATCCCGAAACCGTATCGGCGTCGGAGGAACAAGTCAAACCGACGCCGAGTGTGACACTAGGTGATACCGTGCATTATGTCGCACAGTCAGGACAGTGTCATCCAGCCACGGTTTACGCGCACAAGGACG
>SCLI03000149.1_pt1 | contig 11214 bp, 5 predicted proteins | sample 7268041 | NCBI WGS metagenome assembly SCLI03 (sample SAMN10721081, study PRJNA514188) | viral metagenome | isolation source: depth-stratified mine tailings core A | place: China: Fankou Pb/Zn Mine tailings | collected 2017-10 | reverse complement strand
GACTCTCACCACGGACGATGGCCGCGAGTTCCGCAAGCGGACCAAGGAGTGGTCTTGGACTTTCCCCAATTATCGATACCGAGGTCAACATGAACACCAGCAACAGAAAGTCACGCTCAGGCAAATCATCTGTTCGGGCTGTTGCGCCGGATGATCAGGCGAACAATATGCAGGCGAAGAATATCATCGCGCCTATGGCGGCAATCGCCGCGTTGGATGGCTCCGCGTTCGCGCAAATCAGTGTCACGGGCGATGCCATCCCCAAGACCTGGGAAGAGCGTGCGAAGAAAGCATGGGAGTATTACTGCGAGGAACCGCTTGTAAAGAACGCCGTCAACTCATGGCGGACGTTCGCCGTGGGTGATGAGATAAGGATAACCAGCGATGATGACACGCTCAAAGATGAAGTTGTCGCTCTTGCGAATCGCCTTCGTGTATCTGAGTTCGTAAAGGATATGGTTCTTCAACTCCTTGTAAAGGGCGACGCGGTCGGCTTCAAGAGATATACCAAGGACGGCAAGGATATCGAGGAAGTCACCTGCGTTAATCCGGTTTCCATCAAGGTGAAGTATGCGCGGGGGCAGCTTGTCGAGGTCGAGCAATTTCCCGATGACAGTCCGACAGCGAGCGACGGGCTGAAGCTGCCGGTCGAGCAAACGCTGCATCTCAAGTGGGACGCCCCATCATTTTCTCCTCGCGGAAACTCCATTGTGCTGCCTGCGTTCGAGTCCATCGAGCTTCTGCGTGATTACCGGCGCGCGGAGAAAGCCATAGCAAAACGCTGGACCGCTCCGCTCAGATTCATCAAGGTCGGCGGGGAGTACGGGAAGAATGTGGTGATGCCGGACCAGAAGACGATCCAACAAATTCGCGACACGATAAACAAGACGGATATCAAGAGCGGGCTCGTCGTGCCTTATTACGTCACGGTCGAAACACATGGGACAGAGGGTCAGGTCCTTAATGTCGAGGACAAGGTCAAGGATGTCAAGGAAGACATAGTTGTCGCGCTGGGCCTGTCGCGGTCGCTGGTCTCCGGCGACGGTCCCAACTTCGCAACGGCATCTGTCTCGATGCAGAAGATGCTCATCATGATCCGGGAGATAAAGCATGCTGCCCGCACAATCCTCGATTGGATATATGACGATTGGCTAGAGATAGCCGGGCATGCCGAGAAGAAGGTTCAGTTCGTCTTTAACGACCTCGATCCGACCGACGCCGTGGATTTCAAGAAACTCCTGATCGATCTCTACGACCGGAAACTCATTAGCCGGTCGAGCTTGCAGATGAAGATGGACCTCGACCCCGACACCGAGCAGGCGAATCGCCAGAGCGAGGGCAAGTCGGTCGACCTCTTCGATGAAAAGCAAGTCAAGCCCATCGTGGATATGGTGGTGGCCGGGATCATGAGTGTTGAAACCGCCCAGGAGATGCTTGGCCTCGATGCCGCGAAAAACCCGACCGGCTCCCGCGCTGAAGCGGCATGGGGCGGTCTTTTCACCAGGGCCGATCACAGCGGCGAAGTGTGTGACTCATGCGGCTATTTCGATGCCGATCACAACCGCTGCGGGTTGACGCAGGCGGAAGTCACGTTCGACTCTCCGGCGTGTCGATTCCTGCGGCATGGGGGGACTGGCAACTAATGATCTCAGCCTCTCCCACTATGTGCGCCGTCGCGGATCTTACCTGGCAAGCCCAGGCGATCCGCGAGGCGACCAACAAAAGCCTCATGGCTCGCGACATGTATACGGAGCAGGTCGTATTTCAGCTCACGGGGGTCCTGAAGTCTGCCCAGGAGCAGGTGCATAAGGCGCTGCTGGGTTATCGGAATGTAGGGTCGCTTCCTGACAACAAGCTCGCTGCGCTGAGCGGCCTGGACAAACTGCACGCTCAGATTCAAGATGCGATGCGCACGCTGCGTAAAGACCAGAGTCTGATGTTCAAGAAATCCAGCCGGGCGGCGTTTCGCTCTGGGATCTACCGTGGGATCGAGGAGTTCGCCTCGGCGCAGATGCCTTTCTACAAAGATTTGACCCCTGACGGCATCGACATGCTCACCACGTCCGTGTTCACGCTCATCGATACCGATGCGCTGGATTTCATGACCAACTACAATCTGGTGCTTGTAGGCGATGTGGGTCGGGAGCTTGAAAGCGGTATCAAGCGCACGATCCTCTCCGGTATCACCGCCGGCAAGGGCGTCCGCGACATCGTTCGCGATATGGGCATTGTCATCGAGAACAAGGAATCCTTCCGAAACGCCGGAAGCAAGGTGTTCACCAAGGCTCAGTATCGGATGGAGATGATGGCCCGGACGGAAGTACTGCGGGCGCATAATCAGGGGCGAATGAAGTTCCACCAACAGGTAGGGGTGAGTAAGCTCGAATGGATGACGATGGAAGACGAGCGGATGTGTCCGGTGTGCGGCGAACTCGACGGCAAGGTCTTTGATATCGACCGGTTTCCCAATCAGCCTCGGCATCCGAACTGCCGGTGTAGCTCCGTGGCAGCCTGGCCGCTGGTTATTTGCGGCGGCGAGCTGGGCGCGGCGGCTGCCATTGATAAGCCCGCATGCATCCTGCCGCCGCAGGCAATCCACGAGCAGGCCAAGCAGAAAATCGAGGAAGAAAAGAAGCTTGCGGCCGCGTTTGAGTCCGGCAGCATTGGTGATCTCTCCGCGCTAACGGTGAAGCAACTCCAGACCCTCGCGAAACAAAACGGCATAGCCGTCGCGCGCACCAAGTCGGACTTTATCAAGCTCCTCGATGCGGCGGAACCTGGTATCGGGCATGCCGACCTCTCCGGCGCGGCCCTTCAGGCGAAAATCAAGCAATACAATATCGCCGCGCTGCGAAGTAAGGACGAACTGGCGAGCCTTCTTGCCCAGAAGCAGGCCGCAATCCAGCAGGCGAAAGCCCTGCAGGATGCGGCGAAGAGTGCTGCGCCCCAAACCGATCTTTCCGGCCTCACGATGGTCCAGCTCAAGGACATGGCAAAGCAGCAGGGGGTGTCTCTGAACCTCACAAAGAGTGAGGTCATTGACATGCTTGATAAGCTGGAGCCGGGTGTGGACCACTCCGGTCTTGCCGGTAAGGCCCTTATCGCCGCCAAAGCCAAGCACGGCATACCACCCTTGAAAGATAAGGAGCAGCTCGCGAAGGCGCTGGAACAGGCCGCTGGCCAACAGATGGCCGAGCAGGCCAAGCAGCAGGCTCTCGATGTGGCAAAGCAGGAAGCTCTGAAGAAGGCTGAACAAGCTCTCAAGGATACGACCACCCAAATAGTCATGCCGTCGTCACCATCGCAATACTCCACATTCCTTGAATCAGTGAAAGCAGCCGAGTTGGAACTGGCGAACGACTCCGGTCTGCCTGCATTGGTCCTCGAACAGCATGCGAAGGAAATCGCCGTCAAGAAGCTTGCGTTCGCCCAGCAGGTTTCGGCGATGAAGTCCGGCGAGCTGAAGGACTTCGCGAAACAGACCAAGGTCAAGCATTGGCAGTGGGCCTCGAAAGATGAACTGGTCACGGTGTTTACCGAAACTGACGCCGCTAAGGTGTCTGCCGCCCAGGCCGGCATCGAGACCAAGCATGCGGCGTGGGCGGTGAAGCATGGCGGCAAATCGGACAAGGCCGTGCAGCCGAAGCCTACGCTCGTGACTGCGCCTCAGCCGGAATCACAGTCGGTCATATCGGTCTCCACGAGCGCATTCACAAAGAAAGGCTCGGAGTTCGATGCTATCGACATCGCCTGGGTCGAGCATGGCAAGCCTGAGAATTTCAAATGCGTTGGCAAAGCCAAAGTCGGCGGCGCGCATGAAAAGGAGTTCTGGACCGACGAGCATGGCGACAGGTGGCTTTTCAAGCCGGTCGGGAAGGCATCGGACGACTTTATAGTGGCGGGTGAAGAGGCCGCATACAAGATTGGCCGCCTGATTGACCCCGATGCCATCGAAGTCAGGACTATTCGCCTCAATGGCCGCACCGGTTCCATCCAGAAGTGGCGGACAGGTCTTGCCAGAGAACACGACTTCTCTTCTGTTGATGTCACCAGTCTCACGCCCGACGAGATCGCGCAGGTCCAGCGTGAGCATGTTCTCGACTGGCTGCTTTCAAATCATGATGGCCATGCGAAGCAGTTCCTGCGGGGGAAATCCGGCAAGGTCTACGGTATCGACAAGGCCCAACTTTTCAAGTTCCTGGGTTCGGACAAGCTATCGATAGACTACCGCCCGAATGCGGCGTGCGGTGAAAGCGAGCCGTTCTACAACACTCTCTTTCGCGCGGTTAAGCAGGGCAAGGTGTCGGTCGATCCGTCCGTGACCCTGCGCTACATCCGCGAAGTGGAGCGGATTTCCGACGATGATTACCTGGCCCTGATCGGCCCGTATGTCGAAGGCAGGTTCGGAACTGACGCAGCGGGGAAGCGCGCTTTCCATGAACTGGCCCTGGCCCGTAAGCATGATTTGCGTCGGGATTTCGAGGGCTTCTATGCCGACGTGCTCGGCAAAAAGAGGTTCTCTTTCGAGGATGCCGTCGATGTGCCCGTAAAGGGGCGCATCGGCAAAGCGGAAGAGGAACTGCTGGAAGATGTCCAGCGTCTGGGTTGGCAGGGGAAGTCGCTCCCGATTGATGAGGATGATATCGAGGACCAGAACGCGCTTATCTTCACCGAAACGGCGAAAGGTCAGCAGCGTACCGTTATCAAGCTAAAAGTCAGGCCGGAGGCGGAAGCGAAGATCATGGCTAAGCTTCGCAAGGCCACAAAGCAGGTTACTAAAGTCGGGGAGCGCCTGCCGGAAGATGACTTCGCCGATGATGTCCTCGATGCCGTCAAAAGCGTGAACCACCACGCTGGCGACGGAGCGTACAACCAATCCAAGATTGACAAAGCCGTCGGGCACATCAAGGCGCTCGAGAAACTTGCGAAATCCGATGATCCCGACGTCCGCCAGATGGCCGAGACTTATATGGGCTGGGTTGACCGGTTGCAGCAGGCTGTTCGCGACAGGAAGCCGATTCCCGAACACTTCGACACCTATCTGAAGAAGACCGCCACGAAACCAAAGAAGACCGACTCCGAGTTTACCTGCCGCAAGACCGAAGTGCTCCTTGAAAAGCGTAATGTCACCAAGGGTGATCTATCTGTCGAAAGTGATGCCGCCGATCTGGGAACTCTCTTCGGCGGACGTCACATGCCCGATGGGGAGCAGTATGAGATAGACTTCGGTGACGGCGTCCGGGCCGTTTACCGCCCCTGGTCAAAAAAGAACCTGTATGCGCATTCCGGGGAGTTCGAGATGGTCGTCCCCGACCGGCCCGACGCGAAGAGCCTGGATGCGGCACTCGAACGAATGGAGAAGATTGGCCTCAAGGCAAACATTGCAGCCCCGGAGGATGCCGAGTTGCTGCTGCTGCATAAGCAGGCATACATAACGAATGTCGACAAGTCCCCGGAATACAAGCAGATCATCTCCGCGCTTGACCAGCGCAACGCCACGAAAACCGAGCGCGTCCAAGCTCTACGCGGCTTCTGGGAGAAGCGGCTCGGGGTTTCGGATATCACGAAGCTGCCGGGTTATGACCCGGTCGGCGAGTATCAGCTCGGTTTCAAGGACAGAAAGATCGCTGGTGGGTACCGCTATCAGTATCGGTTCGATATCTCCGATGCGGATTTGGAGCGAGAGATGGCGGGCTACAGCCTGTACCACAGCCTGACTAACAGTTCCAGCATGAGCGGGTTCCTCGACGCTGCTCTGGAGAACAACGGCACTATGATCAGCACCGTGGAGAAGCTCCGGTCTGGGGTTGCGCCGCGCGGCATGTCACCGGAATCGGACATGCGTAGCGGTGGTGCGTCTTACGTGTTCACGCGAATCAAGAAGTCCCCACTCTCCGGCGCTTCCGGTGAAAATGGGCTCTACTTCAAGAAGCGGCTTCTGCGCAGGATGGACAGTGTGAGCTACAGCCACGACGCCTACGGCAAGGTTACCGAAGACTATGTCCCCACGCATCGGGCCAGCGATCCCAAGACCTGGAAGAGCCACGCGCGCAACACCAGCAACGAGACTATTTTGAAGCACTCCGTGACGCTGCTGGATAACCTGGAAGCGATAGTGGTGGGGACCGAGTCGGAGCGGACCAGGGTGCTCGGGGTCTTTAAGAAGCATAGCATATCCAAGCTGCCTGATGGCCGCAAGGTCAAGGAAATGGTTCTGGTGAGGTGAGTATGAAAGAGTTCATAGCAACCGAAAAGGCACGGCTGCAGGCCCTCTTCGATGAGTTCAACCGCGATGGGTCGATCATAGTGATGCGCGAGGGTCATGATGCGCCGCTGCCCCTGGGACTCATCGACAGCTACACCGTGACGCGTGTCGCGCTGCACTTCGATGCGGTGGGCAATGTCACAAAGACCGACTTCTGGGTCATGTTCAAATCGGTCGGCTACAACAACGGCTATCAGTATACGCATACCATCAAAGTGGTTGACTGGAGCCAGGATGATACCTACCTCATCGACCTCGCCGATGATCTGAGTCGGCGCTACCACATTGAACTGATCATGGATGCCACGGAACACGACCACGTTGTCGACTGGCGCAAGTGGCAGGATTACAAAGCGGAGAACAAGTCCGAATTCGCGATAATCGATGCCCAACTTCTGGCCGAGCACACGGCAATTGCGGAGGGATGGGATGCGGCTTAGATATATGGTTGAGTATGCGCTCCGGGACCGGGACACCAACCCGCACTATGAGCCGATAGGTGTGTGGGTGCAGGGGCCAGGGCCAGGTCTCGATATTATCATGGAATACCTGCCGGGCAATGACGATCTTCGGGAAGACGCGGACTGGATCATCAACCGGCTGGTGGATAACGAAATCAAGTCGCTGCCCGAAGACTTCCTCGAATATCATCAGCAGACTATGTCGCCGTATTATGGTATGCGCGGGGAGGTTGTAGAGACGGAGGAGTTCGCCACGGCGGAACAGTGCGCGGTCCGTCTCCTGCGCGAAGTCCGCACTCACGCCGGCAATGCTCGGTAATTCTCTTCCCAAGCGGTGTCCGCACGCGTTACCGATTCCAACGCTCATTCAAGTCAGCTAAAAAAAACCTGCTCACCCCGCACACTTTTCGGAGTTTTCCTGTAAACACATAGTGTAGGGTGATTTCCCGCCCGGCCCTTGCCTCTTTCTCCCTCTAACTCACTACGAGGAGGATGAATGGAACTGTTCGCAACCGACCTCGACCGGCTCGCATTTCTTCTTGAGACGGATGCATCCTGCCACCTGGAAGACCTTGTCGCCCAGGGGGCGGAGCTTGTCACCGAGGAACTGCCACCCGATCAGCGGCCCAAATACATAACCAACTATATCGGCTCGAAGCAGAAGCTCCTTGATTGGATATGGCGGCATACCCCCGAAGGGGTCGAATCCGTTCTTGATGCGTTTTCCGGTTCGGGTGTGGTGGCCTATATGTATAAGACCAAGGGTCTCTCGGTTATGGCAAACGACCGGCTGCATTACTCTTACCATGCCGCGCGTGCCATAGTCGAAAACTCAAGCGTCCGGGTAACCGAGGACGAGCGTGCATCTCTGCTTGCGGAGAATCCAAAGGCTGGGACCTTTGTCCGCGACAACTTCAAAGGGATATTCTTCGCAAGCGGAGTGCACGGGGTTATCGATACGATTCGGGCCAATATCAACGCGCTATCAGGTTCCAAGAAAGATATCGCCCTCTTCGCTCTCGGCAAGACATGCCTCTCCGGCAAGGGGGGCTTCGGCCACTTCTCCTCGTCCACCGACTACGGCAAGCGCCAGGATACGCCGGAAGAGTTCCGAGAGCGATTCTCGGACAACATCGCCCGAATCAACGCCCTTATCTTCGATAATGGCAAGGAGTGCAAGGCGTCAAATAAGGATATCAATGATGTTCTGCCGGATGCGAAAGTGGAGCTGGCCTACTTCGATCCGCCTTACGCGACCGAGTTTTCCACCACCAACTACGAGAAGAGCTATCACTTCGTCGAGGGCCTGATGACCTACTGGGACGGTCTCACGCTGGTCGGTGATTCCAAGACCAAGCATTATGAGACCGATCACAAGACCGTCACAAAGGCGAATGCCAGCGAGTTCTTCGGCACGTTCCTCGCGAGTGCCAAGCATATACCGAACTGGCTCATATCATACCGCGACCATGCCTATCCCAACGAATCTGCGATGAAGGATATCATCTCGGCCAGCGGCATGTCCAGCCGAATGCAGTCTCAGCAGCATAACTATAACATCTCATCCAAACGCTCCGAGAACTCGACTGCAATTGAGCGCCTGTTTGTGTGCTCCCGCTTGAAGGAGATGAAGCAGGCGGCGGCGCTGTGCCCAGTGTGTACACAGATGCAGGCGGAGGCGGAATGGGACGAGACCGAAAACGAGATTCGCTACCGCGTGCGTGACCCCGAGGATTTCGAGCCGGACAGCTTCAGACACAAGGCTCTCGAAGGCGTTGATGGCGTCTCCATCATCACGGGGAGGCTGAAAAAGCAATTCGTCCCCGATGGTCACGACCCGAAATCGATGGTGCTTCAGGCGTACCGGTTTGCGAAGGAGCATGTCCTGAGCAAAGACGAAGGAACGGATCAGAATCCGGACGGCTGGACTTTGGAGAAGGCGAAGAAGTGGATCGCCGAGCACGAGCCAGAGGCGTCCACAGCTGAAATCCGAATCGATGACAACATGCAGGCTCTGGCCGGTGCGCCGTTTGTCTATGATCTTGACCTGCTCTCCTGCCAGGCCGGAGTGGACCCGGTCAAGGTCACGGGCTTCATGGGCAACAAATACGTGATGCTCGGCTGGATAGAGCGGCAACTTCCCAAGGATGCGAAGACCGTTCTTGATGCGTTTTCCGGCGGGGCGAACGTCGCGTATCACTTCAAACGCAAGGGTCTGAAGGTAATCGCCAATGATCTGCTGCTCTTCCCGTATCACGTCGCCCGTGCCGTGGTTGAAAACTCCCATGAGACTCTAACGGATGAGGACATCGAAAGGATTCTGGCTCCCAACTCCAACGCGGGCACTTTCATAGTGGATAACTTCAGCGGTTACTACTACACGAAAAAAGTGCTCGCGTGGCTGGATCAGGTGTGGGCCAATATCCAGAAGCTCTCCGGTTACAAGAAGGACCTGGCGCTGGCGACGCTCGGAAACACCGTGAAAGCCAAGGCTCTCTACGGCCAGTTCCATCGCTCGAAAATCAATCTGAAAGCAGAACTTGGTACGGATGCCGATGCGGAGATGGAAGCGTATGCCGGTGGGTTCAAGGAAAGTCAGCTCACCAGCATTCCCATCTCCAGCATGGTCGAGAGCTTCAAGCGCTATGCGAACCAGCTCAATAAGCTCGTCTTCGACAGCGGCCAGGAGTGCAAGGTTTTCCACGGGGATGCGGTGGAGGCGGTACGCAAATACGGCGCGGATGTGCTGTACCTGGACCCTCCCTATATTACCGAGTTCTCCAATAACGATTATGAGTATTCGCTGCACTTCGTCGAGGGCCTGATGAACCGGTGGGCTGATAAGGAGCTTTTCGACGATAATCGCCGCAGCTACAAGTCGCGCACCCACTATGATCGCGACTCCATACGCTCCCTCATCGACAGCCTGGCCTCGGAAGCTCGTGGAAAGTACAAGACGGTGATCATGTCCTACCGCGACCGCGCGTATCCGACTGAGAAAGAGATAAAGGATATCTTCGCCCAGCGGTTCGGCCAGGTCCGGGTCAAGGGAATGGACGTCGAATACGGCATAGTCATGGGCAAGGGCGGTCAGGGCAAGAATGCGCGCGAACTGCTCTTTGTGGCGTCGAACGGCACCCGTGCTCCGAAATCCAGCTCTGCCGCGATGCTGCCGGCCAATTGTCACACATCCATTCCGGTCGAGGTGCGCATTGCCGGGTCGGACCATCTCTCGACCAATGCAATCGATATCAATCCGAACGCCGGCGACCCGCAGTTCGGATTTGTGATGTGTCGCGCCGGGACCAACAAGAACGGCGACCACTTCACAGCCGACGAGCTGGCGTCGCGGTACACCACGGCGATAAACAAGAAAATCGATCTCAAGCACTCCCAGGATCTCACCGACATCGTGGGCGGCATCATTAACTCCGAGTTCGTCGAGGATGAGGCCGGTGGACGGGTCGAGTGCGTGGGCGAGCTATATGTGGCCGATACTCCCACCGCGGCCCTTGCCCACAAGCTCATGAAGCGGGGCATCATCAGCCAGGTCTCGATGGAGTGTGACTACGAATCAGGTGAGTGCTCCATATGTGGCAAGACGGTGACAAACAAGAACGACTATTGCATTCATCTTCGTAAGTTCAAGGCTGCGGATTACCAGGGAAAGCCGGTCTTCGAAATCCTGCATGGGGTTACATTCACCGGACTCGGACTCTTGGACCGCAAAGGCGCCGATGAGAATGCGCGCATAACACAGGTCGCCTCGCGGCAGGAGAGGCAGACCCATCAACTACCTTCAGGAGGCGACTCAGTGGAAGACGACAAGAAAGAACACGAGAATGACGAGCAGCACGAAGAGGCTGCAAAAAAGAAAGAGGCCCCCGCGGGCGGCGGGGGTGCCACTCCGGTGGACGACAAGGCTCGGATAAAGGAACTCGAACAGGAGAACAAGGACCTGAAGAACCAGATAATGGAACTTCAGAAACAAGTCCAGGTCCTCGAGGCCGAAAGCAAGGCTGCCGCAAACAAGGCACGGGCAACGAAACTGGTCCAGAAGCTTGAAAAGTCCGGCATGACATTCGCTTCCGATGAGGAGCGAGAAAAGGAACTGGGCTGGCTCGGGGGTCTCTCCGATGACGCCTTCGCCGCGACCGAGGTCGCCTACGACCGCGCCATTCAGGCCCGATCAGCGTGCCCCAAGTCCGAACCGCCGACTAAGGGGGCTGAGGAGAAACCCGACGCGAAAGCGTCGTCCGAACCGGACCGGCAAATGCGCTCCGACGCGGGGGTGCGCCCCCTGGATGTGGACGACACCAAGACCAGCCTTGAGGACAAACTCAAGAATGGCTTTATGATCGCCTACCGCGAGAGAGTCGGTCTTGCTGGTGAAGGCGGAACTGATTAAGGAGGGAACACGTGGCATTTATTAACCCCGACCACGCATCACAATGAACTTCACCGCAAGCTCCAAGTCCTCTATGATCG
>SCLI03000148.1_pt1 | contig 11218 bp, 17 predicted proteins | sample 7268041 | NCBI WGS metagenome assembly SCLI03 (sample SAMN10721081, study PRJNA514188) | viral metagenome | isolation source: depth-stratified mine tailings core A | place: China: Fankou Pb/Zn Mine tailings | collected 2017-10 | reverse complement strand
TCTTCCACTTCGACTAACTGCTCGTTGATGCAGTACCCGATCCCGTGCACATATGGTTTTTTCGCCAGTTCACCGGATAAAGTCCGTTATTTACCGGCTTATAGCGATCTGAATCGCTCCTATCTATAAAAATGATAGAAGAATCCCATGGATTAATCAAATTAGAAATTATTTTTCCCGCACTTGCGATTCCTGATCCCGAGAACGAGCAAAGGCTTATCCACAGCCATCCGGTAGAGGACTTCGAGAATAATATTACCGTACTCATTTATGGACCTTTATCGTGTCGATGTAAAAAAAGTTACGTTCCCAATACCTCAAAAGAAGACGGAGCAGCTTATCCTTGTTTTGTTATCTACGGAAAATGACTCTAAATTCAAGGCACGTAAGTGCATCTATGACGACCGACACGAGGCCGAGATGAGACAGGAAATATATCTTTACGGTATATGCGTTATCTCGATCGAGACCCGGGATCGCATCCATCGCTTACGATCCGGATGGCTTACGTATTTTGCTTGCCTTCCCACACGTCGTATTTCTGTATGGTTTCGACGTATTTCTGTCCGATCCTCTTGCAATCGATTTCCTGAAGACCCAGGGATGATTTCAGTATGGTAGATATATTTTCCTGTATGAACGGGAGAATGACTCCGTCTATATCCTTATCGAAAATAAGGTAAAGAATGCATACGTCACCCTTCTTCGGGAGTGTAACGGTAAAGGAATCATAACAATCGAAGAGCACATCGGGAATCAAGATGCGATACTTGTTATTCTTGGTCAGAAACGATTCGCAGTCCTTGAATCTGAAAGGCATGAAACCCGTTGATCCGTTCGGCCTGTATGTCGGCTCTATATGGTTCATCGAGAATGCAACCGGTTCTATCATGCAGAACATTTTCCTTCCCTGTGCCTGGAATTTTACCCCTTCATCGATCTGCTGCGCGGATTTGACACCGCTGTAAGAGATCATTTCCATTTTAAACGGATCGAGTTTTCGACTCACGTCATTGACATCAGGACACATCAAGGAAAGTATGTAGCCGGCATCAAGATTATGGAGTAACCCCTGTTTAAGGGCATCTTCGAAAAATATAGCTTTCTGCATATGCTTCTCTCCTTAATGAATTGATAAAAATCCATGAGAATCGAGAAAACCATCCGAAAGAGACCACCTGAATCGATGGTTTTATCGCGTACTTAACTACTATTCTTCAAAATCTAATAATAACACGGTAATTATCGGCTTTTCTTCTCAAATCTTCGGGCATAAAGCGCGAGTTAAAGCGAAATGATTTTTCTGCCTTAACTTAAACGCTTTACCCGGTATAAGTAGGAGAGAAGAAAATGGGCAGAAAAAGAGCACCGTATTCACTTTTCAAGCTGAAAGGTGATAGGAAAAACCCGGTTTACTACTTTACGACGTATGGGGTAGACGGAAAAAGAACGAGTCCTCGGAGTACCTTCACGGCGAATAAAGTTGAGGCTCAAAGATTTGTACAGGAGCAATTACAGACAGGAATTATAACTTCCGGTAGTACCTTCAAAGAATTTGCAAAAGATTTTTTCAAGCCTGATGGATGGTATTTAAAAAACAGAAGCCAGATAAGAGGCGGGGCAAAAAGTATCGGAGCACACTACACGAGACAATCAATTTTAGAAAAGCATGTTCTCCCGCATTTCGGAAATAAGCGTCTTGAACAAATTACAAAAGATGATATTGAAAATTGGCGTACCAGTCTAAAAGACGAAGGTATAAAAAACAGTAGTGTTAATTCGTACTTCGGAATCCTTCGGGTAATTTTGAATGAAGCCGAAAGGCGCGATAAGATAATCAAAAATCCTGTCAAGAAAATTGAAGCATTTGAAAACACCGATAGCATAGAAAAAGGTGAACCAAAACCGGCTGAATGGCAATTACTTTTTTCCGATACGAGCTTATGGGATAGTGAATTGATTTTTACGTTTAATCTTTTAGCAAGCACGATAGGTGCAAGAAAAGGTGAACTGGCAGCGTTACAGAAATGTGATTTTGACGAGATAAATAAAAGGCTCACGATCAATCATAACTGGTTATTCAAGCAGAAGGTTTTAAAAGCTCCGAAGAACGGAAAGGCACGCGAAGATATTACAATGCCTGAATACACTTTAGGCTACTTCTTGAAACTGGTACAAGCACGTAAGAACCCAGAAGATTTTATATTCAGTTTAGACGATGGGAAAACTCCGTTAACCGATACGATTATTTCGAAGAGTTTCAAACGTACTATGAAGCGTGCCGGTATCGATATTAAATCCCGGAACATAACTTTTCATTCATGGAGACGTTACACGATTACGCGGTTACGATATCTCGGTGTGAGCGATTACAAGATCATGAGGCTTACAGGACATCGAAGCCTTGAAATGAGCTTGCATTATACAGGTGCTCCGGTTCTCGATGAAATGACCGACGTAAGGAAAGCACAGGAGACATTAACACAAAGAGAAAACGTACGGAGGGTAACCGCATGAAACATGAAAGAATAAAAGCCGAAATTATAGGCACCCTTCTTGAGCTTGTCCATGATTCACATCACTGTAAAGGGTGGGACGAAGGAATGATTCTCGCGCTCGTATGTTCTCGTTTAAGAAATGACAACATACTCCGGGATGAAGTATTGACTTCAATCGGATATGCGCTTGATGAAGGATGCGATCTAAAAACTGGAAAGCCTGTATACTCGGAAGATAATGTAGAAGAGCGGAGAAGGTTGCCCGAATAGTTTAGTTTTTGAATTGTAGGTTAAAGCCCGTTGAATGATTAAAATCGTTTACGGGCTTTTTTGTTTTAATTTGATATTGAATAATATATTTCAATTCTGGTATACTAAATAATTATTTTGGTAAAGGAGAAAACAAATGAATCATTGCGCTATGCCAAATTCTACTAAAATGGAAATTAGAGATAGAGCAATAACATTAGCACTCGAAATCCTAAAAGCTAAACCAGAAATATTAACTTCAGGTAATCTTGGTGAAACGGCAGCTAAGCATTTTACTATGTTTGTAGACGGCTTATCAGAATACATCAAAGATCAAAAATAAATTCTCTTTCGCTGATTGTTAATTTCATACCTTCCCCGTATGCGTGGGGTAGACTCTTCTTTCTGCCTCATATCGCTTTACTTTTCGCTTTAACCTGTTACAGAAACACGGTAATTATCGTCATTTTCTCAGCAAAAAGTTTATTACAAAAGTAAAACAATACCGGGTAACGCTTTTAAAGAGGGAACAAACCTCACGATACCCGGCTAAGAAAACTCCGGCATAGTCAACGACTGATACCGGTAAGGTGTGCGCTGTAACGCTAATGGATATCCGTGGACGAATGATCAACAGTGAACCGTAGAAAAATACGGGCAGGTGTTGAATCCTGCCCTATCAATCTCACGCGCTCCAAAGGAGGCTATTCATCAAAAAAACCTCGGCGAAGAGACGAAGATTTTGAAAAGTTAATTCCTTTATCATCCTTATAGCTTCTTTATCTCTTCATCTTCAATTCTACTATCAAGGACATTATTACAATCATATAAAACCTTTATCTTCTTTATTTATTTCTTATACCGCGTAATAGTTTTAGTTCGATTCTTTTTCTGCCCTATGTAAAAAGGGCAAAGCTCACATAACATTCCGTCAAGGCAACCATTCGGGAAATATCCAGCACAAGTAATTTTATATGATAGCTTCTGATATTCTTCACGCTTTAAACATTTTCTATTACCTTCCATCTTTTTATCTCCGCTTTTTATTCATGATAATTTCTGCTAATTGTTTTACCGTCATTGTTTTAGGCAATTCTAAAAATATGGTTTTGCCTTCTATGCTGAATTTTAATCCTATAGTTTCAGCTTTTTTTATTTTTGCGATTTTCATCTTTATCATCCCTTCATGATTTTATTTTTTGTTTTGATTCTTATGTTTTTGATTTTCTTAGAATCTGGATTCATAAAAAATTCGTAACATTTTATTGTAAATAATTTTATACCTTCTAAAATCGTTATGTTATTCTTCTTCATTGGTTTAATCCCTCAACAATTTTCATTCTTTTATAAGCTTCCTTTCTATGTTTTGATAGTTCTTCATTTCCATATATTCGGATATATTTCTTACACCTTTTGGCAAATTGTATTTACAGGTTTTTTGATTTGCATTTTTTGTAAGTATTGGATTCAGATCAATTTCCAATATATGTTTTTTTTCGTCATGCAATATTTTCATTCTTTATCTCCGATTTTACCTGTTATCCTTTCAACAGAGGGATACACGGGCTTTTGTCCTGCAAAAAAACCTGATAAATCTCTGGTTCTGTTACGGCTGAATACTTGGCTTTTATACGGTATTCCTCCGTAACGCTCGAATACTGTTCTACGTGACGTGTAATGAATGAAATATGTAAAAGCGTCCGCAAAATCGCTGCACCAATCATGTACCGGCTTTTCTCTTGACTTCTGATACGAATAAGAATTCAATGCCTCCCACGTCATCGGACATTTTGAGCTTATAAAAATTTTGCAGTTTTTCGGATTCAATAGCTTTTTTGTTTCTTCTATGCGGTCGATCTTTTCGCTATATTCTGAAATCATCCGTAAATTTCTATATCTTCTGTTTGTCTGCTTCGCCATTCCTTGAGCGTTGTCTGCAAGTCTGAAATCTCCCGCACGAGTGAAAGTATCCCAGATTGATTTTCTTGTCTGAAAACTTTTTGATCTTACTTCATGACCACACACAATAGGAAATTGTAGATAATTAAGGTCATGACTTCGTTTTATAAAAGCTTTATATCTTGCTTTTTCTTCTTCATCTTCCACTTGTAAAAGTTCTTCACTTTCTATCCCGCATATAACATCGACCCAAAAGTTAATACTCCTATCTCTCCCGTAAATCTCATCTATTAAAATAATTTCCGCGTTGAAGTTTTTTTGAAAAAGAAGAAAAACCGTTTGATCAACTGTTCCAAAGTCAGCTGCGAGAAAAGTCATGTCCCGTAACCCTTCATCGTATACCGCGTCACTTACAAGGTGAACCGTCGTACTTAACTCGGGGAATATTCTCATTCCTGATGAATTGATATAGTCAATAAGTACTTCTTGCCCGAGTTGTAACTTGCTCATTTTCTTTTTCTGTTGAGTAAGCCATTCGGGAGAGTTTTTCCTGGGATCTTGCCGGTAATCAATTGTGAGTATTTTAAAATCGTATTCCGTTCTAAGTTTATAGAAAAAGTTTTTTCCGAATGGTGTTGAAACCACCCAAAGACTTTTAGCACCACTTCTAACTGATTGATAGATTTCCTCCGCGTCCTGAAAGTGAGCGAATTCATCGAGCCAAACAAATGAATACGTACCGCCACGCCCGCTTCTTGTGTTCGAAGTTTCTCCGATTGCGCTTGCTCCAGTTTCTTTGCAGGATATTGAATTAAATCCAACGTCAAGTCTGTTCCGGTATTCTTCGGGAAGTCGCAACAGCATAAATCGTATTTTACCAAAAATGCTTTCCGTAGTTTTGCTTGCCACGAGGCTTTCCTTATAGGACATCACCAATCCGGCGAAGTCTTTTCGAAAAATCACCGCCCATAAAACAAAAGCTGCGAGCGTCCAAGTACAACCAATTTGTCGGGACTTTTCAATTAAATAATCTGAACCTTCATCGAGGGATTTCTTAAGTGTCTTAAAAAGGTTCTTCTGATAGGCAAAGGGAGTAAACGGCTTTTCCGGGTTCTTGAAATTACCCGGATCATAAATCTTTACGAAGTCCTTTATCCACGCTTCGGGATGTTCACTATAGAACTTTTCAAGCTTAGCTTTCTTCTGATTCTGTTCCATCCGTTTCTTCTTCTCCATTCAGGAATTTTTCACCTTCGCTGCCTACCGGGTACTCCGTTTCATTTTTCTCATGATACTCCTCAACAATCGCGGCTGTCGGTCTTTTATTTTTTGTACGGAGCAGTATTTCAATCATTTTTATTTTTCCGTTTTCCGTACCAGTATCTAAAATTTTGTTTATGACCTCTGGGACGCGCTCTTGTATCTTCTCCATTTCGGTGAAAATGTAATCCTTGCGGAAATCACCTTTTTTCATCCGTTCAAAAAGTTTTTGAAATTCTTCATCTTTCCGTGACCAATAGGATACAACCGGCTGCGAAACTCCGATAACTTCCGCAACTTCGCCCTGACTTTTGCCCTCCGCAAGCATAAAGGCAGCTAAGCGTTTTTTGTCCTCGTCCATTGATTACAGGTCTCCGTTGAAACGATTAGGATTTTGAGCTTCATAAAGTAGTTTTTCAAGCTCATGGAAATTTTTTGTGTTCCTCACTTTTTCACCCCAAAGAATTATTTCATCTTGTTTTTCCTTTTCTGTTTTTGCTTTCTCCGATTGAATTTTTGTATCTACTGAATCTTTTTGTCCGCCAAATGATCCGATCGGTCGATCTTTTTTTGTCGGTGGTTTTCCCTGATTCTTGCCGATGCCGGAAGGCGGGTCACATTCCATGCCGGGTCTGATAAAAAAATTACTTCCATTATTTGCCATAATTTAATTCTCCTCTTCTACCTATACAATGTTTGACGCTTATGTTAAGGATTTTTGAGTCTCTTTCTCTTCGATGATTAAAATAATTTCATCCAGGATTTCTTCAAATCGATCAAGCTCCGAAAGCGTCATGAAAGATTGTGATACCTCAAAATCTTTCCGAAGCTTCGAAACTCGTTCTAAAACTTCTTCAACTGTGTACATAACTCCTCCATAATTTTTTATACTGCCACTCTGAAAAGGATTCCTTTAGGAACAATCTGATTTTATTTTTATCGTTATCAAATCTTATCTTCAGAGACTCAAAAAAATATTTTTCCAATTTATTGTTAATAGTCCCAGATATCGCTATAGATTGATCCAGAATCTCATCATAATTCTTTTTAATTGGCGGAACATACATTCGATTCATTGTTTTGTCCCTTAGACCTTCTATGATATTCAAGTTTTTCATGACATGAAAAAATTCATTTGAGCCGAATACCTTTTTTATCTTTGCTGCATTCAAAAGGCGATATTCAACACGTAACAATTTTCCTAACACTTTATATTTTCGAATACGCATTCGAGAAGAAAAACGTAATTGATACAAAAAAGAAATATCTGGAATAGGTTTTGAAAAATCATAAAATTCATTTTCTATTTTTTTCAGTTTCTTTTTTTCTTTCTCTATCAATTCCAATTTTTTGTCATACACAACAAAAGCATTTTGAGCATTATTAGAAGAAGCATAATTTTTATATGAAACACTCGGATTCTTATAAATTATTTTCGTGTCACCTTGCCGATCTAACATGCCATTTGAAAAGGCTTGTATTTCTTGACTCATATTTTTCACAATAAAATCTTTGAAACTATCGATTCGGGATACTTGTAAATTATTTACTTCAATCCCTACATCAAAAAAAATGGATTGAAGAGAATCGAAAAGCTTTGGTAGATCATCATCATGATAACGGTATAGCGGATTCTGATGCAAAAGTTTATGGGCTTCCGAATTAAAATAAATTGTATCCATAACTTTTGAGATGTAAAAATTATCATCGGAATAATAAAGACCCCTATTTCCTTCTTGCAGTTTATTTGCGGGAAGGATTTTAAAACTTTTAGTGAATAACTTTAGCGTATCAATGGGGTGAATATGTGGTATGAAATCGCTATCATGGTACGAGTTACTATAAGGGAAATCACTATTTTTCAAAAGGGTTACCATCCAATAAGTGCAAGATTTCTAATTGTTTCTTGTTTAAATTCATTATTAGTTTGTTGTAATACCAATACATTTTTTTCAAATACTTTTTGCTATCATCATCAAAGTTAAAAGCACTATAACCGGTTATATTGCTTTTATAGAAAAACCGTTCACTAAAATATGTAATAATTCCAATCAATCCTTTTTTTTGCAGATTGCGGAGTGCCCGATTAAAGTTCTGATTTCTTTCATAGGGAGCACCGTCTTTAAATAACTGCTCAGGTCCTGGAAAATCGTTTACATATTCGGCTGGATAATACGTTTGTGGTGAGAGAGGTGATTGAGGATGACAATAAGCTTTACGAAAAAACCAATGCAATTTGTTGGGCTCTTTTTCGATCTTTTCAATGATGTATTTTTCAAGCTTACCATAACCGCGACTCATCTTTTTCCATGCCTCTCTTTTTGAGCCTTTGATACTTCGGGCTTTTCAAGACTTTTTTTATTCTCCCTTTTCGCGATCCATTCCAACAAATCAGATTCCTTGAATCGTAAATTTTGCTTGCCGATTCGGAAGGACGGGATGCGCTCATCTTCCGGCGTGTCATCACTCGCAAGCCGATAAATCGAAACCATTGACAGTCCCAGAAAATGACTCACGTCTTTTGCAGTCAATAAATTTTCCATAAATTATTTTCCTCTATTAAAAGTTTTTATTTGTTCTCACTTATAGTGAATGGAACGTTTAATTTAAGGATTTTTCCCACTTTGATTGAATATTTTTCCACGAAGTCTCAAAAACATTTTTCTTATTTAATGAAGCTCTCCTTGCAAAAGTATCAACTTGGTTGTGAACAATTCGATTTTTCTCCCCTCGGAATCCTGTAAGAAGTCTGAGTAACGGCTCAAGCTCGGGATATTTTTTCATTTTTTTTAAGATCGTGGTGAACCTTTGAGAAAGCGCAGCAATTGTGCAATCATATTTTCTGTACATTCTCGTAAACGTCCGACATCGGATAAAAGTTTTTATCAATTTATATTGACTTTCTGAAAATATCTCCTGGCAGCGTAAGCCAATTTTTTTATAGTCTGAGTAAATGAAAAATTCACACAACAATTTTATGATTTTTAAAACATGTTCTTTCCTCGTTCGACATCCGCAGAAAAAACCGAAGTCTTCGGGATCGTCAAAAAGCGAAGACAACAAAATTTCCTGCTCTTCGGGAAATAAAAACTTCTTAGCAATAATCTCAACTTTTCGGAAATCCCGCCTTCGTATCCTCTCCCGCCTAATCGAATCTTTTACCGTGTCGTCATGTTCCGGTTCAGGTACCCAGTTCAAACCACCATCAAAATTTTCATTCATAAATTTGCTCCCTCTAAAAAATTAAATTTTCTACATACTATTATTATAATGGCCAACTATAAAAATGATTGAAAAAGCGTAGAATTATTTTCTTCTTTTAAAAACCTTTACCTATCGCCTAACCTTTGCCCAGCGATAAAGCGAAAATAAAGCTATTAAAAAAGGATTTTATTCGATGGGTAATGAAAATAAAGGAAAATAAGAGGAAATGGTTTACTTTTGAGTGGTTTCCTACTATAATATAATAAGAGAAGATAAAGCGTTATAATCGTGTTTTAAGGATTTTAAGAAGACAGTTTTCTCGTGTAATGAAAAAAACGGGCCATACTCCGGTAAAGGAGCATGGCCCGTTCGATTTCTTCATCGGAATCTATTCTGTAATCGACAAACCGTCCAGACCGAAATCCGCAAGCTTCTCCTGGGGAGCGAATCCCGCAAGGAGGTCCAGGTTCTTGCAGAGTATCCTTCCGTTATCGCTCAGGACATCGCCGTTGCCGACCTTCCCGAGCCGTGCGTCTGCGAAATCGCGGCTGACTGAAAACCATATTTCGCCGTTCGATCGCAACGCAACCGCATCCACGCCTATGGCGCGCGCGGACATGTCGATCGGTTTGAAATTGCGCAGCACTTCCGCCTCGGTCATGAATACCTTGCCTGTGCTCAACAGGAGATCGCCGGCGCTTATGTACACGCCGAGTGTCTCGGAAAAGAAGCCCTGTGCGAAGGAAAAAAGAAATACCGGCTTTACGGACGACGAAACGTACGGATAAACCTGAAGCGCGTCCAGACCCGCGTTCGGTGCCATCGGCATGGGTCCGAACAGCGCTACGAGCTCCTTGTTGCGCATGATGATCTTTCCGTTGTTGTCGAGTATGTCTCCCTGGCCCGGGTTTCCGTCAGCCAGAATGTCCTTGTTCGTCGAAAAGTACACGTACGGACGCGCGCTTCCTGCTAAGGAAACAAGCGGCATGTCGACTGCGTCGAGCCCGGGTTCCTGCATTACGAGCGTAGGCCAGAGGTTGAAATTCATTATCAGCTCGCCGTTCGTCAGTATCACCTTTCCCGCGGCGCTCAATAAATCGCCGTCAGTCACACGAATCTTCGAGTTGCCCGGTGTAAAAGAGGCGGTCGTCGTAAAAGCAATATCCTTCACCTGCACCGCCACGATACGGAAGGTATAGGACGGAATATAAACGTCCGCGGAAATCGATACTGTCTTCATCGTTACATCGATCCAGGGAAACCGGATATCGGCCGGAACTGTAACATAGCCCGAATCCAGGGTAATCGGGCGCGACCCGCCTATGCTCACGGATACGGCCATTCGCTGGCGCGGAAGCACGGACCCCGAAGAACAAACCTCGTACTTGCCGTTACCGTCCTTGCCCGTATACCTGGGGTTATGATCCTTTGATTCGAACGCAAGGCTTGCAACGCCGTAATATCCACACCTCGTGTCCTGTGCCAGAACCGGGCTCAGGGAGAACGAGCCGATAATGGGAATCGCATATTCCGGTCCGTCCGGGCTCGTGGAATAATACAGGGTGCTTCCTTCTATCAGGCGATAGGATAAAGGCGCGACCACAGCGGATCCCGCCGCCCCCATTGCCTTGTTTTGTGAATCTGCAATTTCCGTTTTTCCGAAAGGAGAGTCACACGATTGCATCGCAAACACGATGATTGCGGCAAAGAGTGCCAGTAACATCTTTTTCATATAGTCCTCCATTTTTTAATTCGACCGGCATAGACGTCCGGTGTTCGTATATTTATATGCAAAATACATGCCAAAAAGCAGAGATCGCATATTTCATTACCGTAAGGATACTTATGCCCGGCAGGCTGTCCGCGAAGCCCTGCGACGACCATTGCGTTTTCGCAACGCACACTGGCGATTTACTTGTGAATGTCGGATAACTTACGGCAGCATAAATAAATAGAAAATTGTTGCGAAAACGCAATACGTTGCGATATCTTGTGCAGCTCCTCATAGCTACACGGATGGCGGAAGGAGGAATAGGATTTTAAGAAAAACAAAATTTAACCACGGCAAGACGCGGAAAGGACGCGGAATGACGCAGTCTGAGGCAGTA
>SCLI03000146.1_pt1 | contig 11271 bp, 13 predicted proteins | sample 7268041 | NCBI WGS metagenome assembly SCLI03 (sample SAMN10721081, study PRJNA514188) | viral metagenome | isolation source: depth-stratified mine tailings core A | place: China: Fankou Pb/Zn Mine tailings | collected 2017-10 | reverse complement strand
AACTCATCTCCTTTTGTAATGCTTCGAGTACCAAGGATTATTGCCAACCTGGAACCAAATGATCGAGTTGGTTACATTGTCCCAGATGCTATCACTGGTGACCAGAATGCATTTGCTCGTCAGTATCGAGAAGAAATCCGTACAGCCCTTGGTGGTGTTGATGAGCTTTCTATTTCTGCTGGTGTGACCGCAACTGAGTACAAATCTCTGTTTGGTCGTGTTGCTGCTACATCCAAGAAAAAGTCAAACGCTATTTACACTTACGGTATTTGTCGTTGTTTAGAACTGATTATCTTTCAAGAAGAACGCTTATTCCGTGAAACACTGGCTGCCGCCGCAGGATTAGAGAAGCCCGTGGAGCCAGATGAAGATGCGGATGAATCTGTTATTCAGATGTATAAAGATGCATTAGTTGGATTTGAAGATCGAATTAAACAACTAATGATGGCTTGTGTCCGCACACAACAGATTCCTCCTGGTGTCCTTGGTTTAATTCCTGATGGGGATTTAACGATCCAATGGCGCTGGCTGGGACCAGTGTACGAAGATTCAACGCAAGATATTCTTAACAACTCAATTGTTGTTAGAAACTTGCAAGAATTAGGTGTTGATAGCATTGAAGCACTGAAATACCTCTTTCCGTCAAAAACGGATGAGGAACGGGCCGAGATGTTATCTGGGTTCCCGTTCAGGATGGTGGGTGAACTACAGAATGCATATTCTTCGTTCGCACGCCTGGTGGGGGGCATGATGCAGACTCCCCATCCGCAATCACCGGACTTACCGATGGCTGCAGATCCCAGGTTGGATTTAACCCCATATCTGTATCGAACTCTTGAAGCATTACAAAAGGAGATGAGTTATGCAGGACGCTACCGTCCAGTCGATCCCACAGACGAGCCAAGTACCGGCGGCAGTCGCTCCCAGCAGCTACGTGGCACCGGCTCCGTCCAGCCAACCGGTCAGCTACCAAGTGGCACCGCAGGCTTATCAGGTGGGTACCAGTTACCCCCAAGCGGTACCTCAGGCAGCCCCCAGCTACCAATCAGCCCCTACTCAGTACGCCCCCCAATCCCAACCGGAAGCAGCGGGCAATCCCTGGGAATCGGCGTTCAACAAGGTAGTGAACCTGCTGAGCGCACCAGTCCAATCCCCGTTCCAGGGTCAACCCTCAGCGCCGACTCCGCAGTACGCCCCGGCGAACTTCGGTCAACCCAGCCAAGCTACGCAACAATCGGTTCCGCAGACTTGGTCAGCCAACCAGGCATACTCGCCCAGCTCTTCCCAAACCTCCTCGACAGTCTCCTTGGAGCAGGTGGCCGACCTGGTGGGAATGAGCCAGGAAAGCCGTCAGGTGATGGACGCGTTCGGAATCGAAGCACCGGCAATTCTGAACAACTACGCCCTGAATCTGGAAGGGATGCTGGACAGCGCCGTCGCGTGGGGAAATCGCGCCGCTAATACCATTCAGGGTTACGCCAACTTCGCCGTTAATGAGCACCAAGAGAACCTGGCTTATAACGAGATCCTGACTAATCCCGATGTTCTTAGCGACTACACGCTGAAGTTTTTTGGTCCTGAAGGTCCGTACCCTGTTTACGAAAACGAGCAACAGCTTGAGACCCCTGGCTATCGTACTGAACCTGTTAATCCGCAGTATGGTGCTCAGTTCCCCGCGCCTCCTTCTGCTGCCGCTCCTCAGCAACCTGAAAACTTCTGGGGTTCTTTTAATGAAGTGATGGCTCGTGATCCCCAAAATGCTTGGCGCGTCATTAACCAAGCTCAGCCTCAAGTTCTGGCAAACAAACTGTTTGTAATGGAGTGAGGCCATGCGTCCACTTCTTAAATATGGTGTTCCCGCTGCCGCTGGTTTAGCTACCGGCGGCTATGCTCTCGCCCAAGGTGAAGATCCTGGTACAGCAGCTCTTGCTGGTATTGGAGGTGGTTTAGGTGCTGGAGCAGGTTTGCTTGGCGCAAGGAAGCTTGCTGGCAAATATATGCCACAAGAGGTGCAAGAACAACTTCTTAATGCTGCAGTAAAAAATCGCGAAGGCGGCAAACGCCAAGCTGCTCTTTTAAATACTGCAGAAGCAGCTGGCAATGTCCATCCGCGTATGTTAGGTAAAGTCGCCGCTGCAGGTCTAGTTCCTACGTCTGCACTTGCCGCAGGCCTAGGTGGTGTAGCCCTTGGTGCTATTCCAGCTGCAATGGGTGTTCCAGGATTCCAGCAAAATACAATCCCTGATCCTGAACGAGCCACTTCTAGTAATACACAAATGGCTAGAAGTTATACTCCTACGCTTAAATATCTTGGTTGATAAATTATCAACTGTTAAAATTTGTTTTAGATAAGACAATATTTATTGTCTGAATCTTTCACCAAATAATCGTCCTGTGTACTGGAGGATAAACTAAAGTGTTCCTTGATAACGACTTTCCTAAGATTCTTGGTGCGGAGCTTTATCGCCCCCACCCTGCTTATATCTGTGAAATGGCGGTAGAGCCCGTGGTTGTCCACGACTTTACTCGTCAACCTGGTCAAACTGTTCAGCTCGATCGCTATAAGTTCTGGGGTAACCCTGGAACCAAGGACAGCCGTGCTCGTGTGGCTGACCAAACCATTGGTACCGCCAACAGCCGTAACATCACCAAAGAAAAAGTTCTGGTGGTGCTTAACGAATATACCGGCCCTGCTGATCCTGGCGATCCGACTCAGCCTTCGACCTTTAAGATTGCTCGTGAAACTCTGATTACCGCTCAGCGTCTTCTGCTGGACACCGGTAATCTCAACATGTTCCACCAGTCGATCGGTAGCCTCACCCTGCTGGATGACTATCGCCGGTGGCGTGATCGCGTCTTCATCGACGAACTGTCTAAAGCTGAAGCTAACGGCGCTGCTTCCAGCACTCAAGGTGGTTACTACTTCCCTGGTGGTAAAACCAAAAACTCTTCTGGTCAAATCACTTACACGGCTACTGAGTACACTGCTGATCTTCAACAGTTCTCGGTTCGCACTGACCTTCTGACCGTTGTTAAGGACCTGCGTAAGCGTAACGTTCCCACCTTTGCTGACGGTCTGTATCGCTGCATTTGCGATCCCGTGTTCATGATGCACCTGCGTCGTGACCCCGACTTCCGTGAGATCGCTCGTTACTCCGGTAACCCTGGCCAAGGCATGTACATGGGCAACCCCATGATGCCTAACAATGCCAGCTTCTACATGGGTCCCCAGGCTGGCCAAGGTTACTTCCTGGCTGGTGAACCCGTCATGCCGACTGGTGTTCAGTTTGAAGGCGTGAAGTTCTTCGAGTCGACCAACTTCCCCTCCAAGCAAATCTCGGCTAGCTTCGCTACTCCCGTCTCTTACTCCAACCAAGACGTTGCTCAAGGCTTCTTCTTCGGTCCTCAGGCCGTTGGTGTTGGTATCGGTGGTCCGAACGCGCAAGTGCTCATCAATAACAACGATGACTTCAGCCGCTTCATCATCCTGATCTGGCAACTGTACGCTGGTTTCGAAGTTCTTAACAAAGACTTCATCACCACTGCATACAGCTTTGTGTCTGATGACGGCACTGTTTGATCTGTAACATAAACATACATAAGGAGGAATAAATGTCTTATCTCTCGTCTAAGAAAATCTATCCCGGTAACTGGGTTAATGCCCTGAACGGTTGGTACAAAAACATTGATACCGACTACAGCGGCAGCACTGATGCAACTGAAGGTGGTCCTACCTCAGTTCTTGCTATTCCTGGTTATCGTTACTTCCAGCAGCGTGGTTACGTTCCCGTTAGCACTGTTTCCGGTGATGGTGCTGTTGCTTCTGGTAACGTTATCGTTCCTTCGCCTTATCGCCAGGACGACACCCGTACCGATATTACGGGCATGGTGATCAGTGGTTCGACCACTCTCCCTGCTTACGTTTATCGTGCTTCCATGTCGGTTGCTTCTGGCTGGGGTGACGGTCGTGTTGCCTCTGGTATCTATGCAGCCACCGGTAACGTTGTTACTTTTGGTATCGGTCTTACTTCTACCGGTAACGTTGGTGAAGCTGTTGCCCAGGCTAACCTGACCTCGACTACCTCTGGTTCGCAAGAAGGTGAAATCTTCTTCGCCGGTGGTACCGCTGGCTACAGCACCCAACCCTTCCTCACCGCCACTGGTGCTGCAGGTGTTACCGTCAGCAACGTGTATAAGCAAGTCACCACGGCTTCCACTTACACCGTCCAGGCTCGCGGTTCGCAAACTGCTACGTCCACTTCGGGTGGTTGGTATATTTCCGCCGCTGATAAAGCTGCTGGCCGTACCGGTTACTTCGTTGTTGAGGTGTGCTACCTGCAACCCGACAACGCTCCTGGTTACGAAGATATTGAATCGTATCTGATCAACCGTACGGTGAGTAACTGAGTTAAACTAGGACCAGGTATTTACTTGGTCCTATGTCTGTTGCCATGGAACAACTTTTGCATCGTCATAAAAAGACTGGTGCTCGAGTTCGAATCATTAGTGAGTGGGACGAAGGCGATTGGTTCATGGTCGAAGATCAGGACGGTCGCCTTTACACTGCTTACAAAACCGAACTTGAACCTGATGAGGCTGCAACAAAAAAAGTTAAAACTCTTCAGGTAAAAGATAAAGCGGCAAACGACGAACCTCGTAATTTCCCACCTGATACTCGTCTTAATATCAACGGTGCAACTGCACAAATGATTGCAGACCATATCAAAGGAATTGGTCTGAAGACTGCTCGAGAAATCAAGGACCTTCAGTTGTCCCTGTCTGGTGAAAGATTTAATAACCTTGAGCAGTTACGTCAGATCAAAAGAGTTGATTGGGATGCAGTTTTTGCTGCTGATTTAATCCGAGTGTAACTTTCATCTCCAGATACAAGCCCCTGATTATTCAGGGGTTTTTTAGTTTTAAAATAAAAAGAAAAGAATAATGGCAATAGGACCTTCAATCTATTTAGGTAAAACAGGTGCATCGGGAGGAGTAACAGGCCCTCATGGTCACTTTGAAGTCATTAAAGAGGGTAAACGATATGGTTTATCACAAACACGTGCAGATATTGGACAAAAGATTCAATTCCGTTTACCGGGTAGCGAAATCTGGCAGCAAATGTATAGCCAGGGAGTAGGTGGTAGATTTCAATTAAATCCAGCAATTGCCTCAACAGAAGGCATGGGTACACGTGCAGTACACCCTGTTACTGGTGCTAAAAACGTTGCCCACCAAGGGGAAGACTACAGTTTTCCAACTGGTACGGACCTACGTTTTATGGGTGGCGGCAAAGTTCAAGGTCTTGCCAATGTAGGTAGAGCAGGAAATATTTCTACTCTTCATACAGGACCATACAAATTAGACGTGTTTCATATGAGTAAACTACCGGAAACGGCGTCTGCCTTAGAATCTACAACTGCTCCAGAAGCTCCGCAACTCCCTGGTAATCCGCAGACAAATAATGAAGATAGTGTTAATAAACTACTAGAAGCTCTTGGTATTGGTAAACAACCTACATTAAAAGACATGCTTGTATCGCAAGCATTAAATCAAGCTTTACAACGTAAACAAGAGATGTCAAGCTTCGCTAGTCTTCCTCAAGCAGGATATATTTCTCCTCAACAAGCAATGGAAATGTTTAGTTGATTGTTTGAATTTATAATGATAAGTAAATAGGTGTAGTTCGTGAAACTCAGTGACTTCGATAAAAGTAGAGTCAGGTACCACTTAGGTTACTATGTGGTATCCATTCCAGCGGGTGACTATGCCCGTTTGGAAGAAGCCATGAACACGGTTCCTGATTCATATTTTTACGACAAGATTATTATTCAAATCGGTCGTTGTGATACGGCTGAAAAGAAAACTGAAGTTGCAACCACACCTTCTACAAGGGTTGAAAACATTGCTGGTGACGTGGATCGTACCATTCGATCCAGTAATGCCAAAGAAGCCCTAAAGACTTGGGATGAGATTTATCTTTATGAGACAAATCGACTTGCCCATATTCTTTACGTTCCTAACTACAAAGATCCTTTCCAGGCTCGTTATCGTTACGAACGCTCTGGTGCTGAATTTATTCAGGCCATGCCTGGACCTGCTGACGTATCTGTTGGCTCAAATATTTTCTTAGCGGAGAACTATCGGTGATGAATCCTTTATCTTTATTAAAGTCATTAGGTAGTTCTCAAGTTCCCTTGTTGGGTCCTTTATTAGAAACGTCTTTTGCGCTCGGTACTGAAATGCGAAAGGCGGGTCTTTTACCTAATAAAAGTTATACACCAGCCGCTGGTGGGCCGCCCAAGAAATCGTTTAATCCAATTCAGACTGGTAAATACGGCCCAACCGATTGGAACCCTAGTGCCAATCCAAAACCTGTTTTAGAAGAAACTCCTCCTCCTTTGGTTGAACCCCCTGCTCAACGCGCAGAAAGACAAGAGCGTTCACGTATTGCTCAGTTAACAGAACAAGATCCTCTATTTAAAAAGTATCGTGTTGCTGAATTAACTAAAGCGTACAACACTGCTAGTCCAGAAGATAAAGAAAAGATTGGTTTAGAGATCTGGGCCACTACTAACCCGCAGTTGGCACAAAAACTGAAGCCCGGTCAGCTTGGCTATACACAAGCAACTTCTGCTGTCATGTCCCAAAGTCCCTTGGGACAATTCCAGGCTCAGACTGGTGATATGCAGTATGCCAATAAAATGGATCAAGTACCAGCAGCAATGGCTGGATTCCAACCCCAAACTCCGCTTACTGGTATCCCAACTCCAGCAGCTCCCCAGATTGGTGTTTCTGAAGCCTTTGCCAAATCAACTCCAATCCCTGGTGCAACAGAGATGTTCACCGATCCACGTAAGTTTCTTAGTCAAGAAGAACTTAGTCAGACTCAACTTGCTCTTCTCAAGAAAGCGTTTGAAAGTCGCCTTAAATAGCCCTTTGGTAAACTAGGGTTACTTGGCACCACACCTGTGGGTAAGTCCACCAACTGGATAACGGATCTTTGGATCCAAGGAGGCCAGTGTTGTTGCATTAACCTAATGATTCTCTGCCGTAATTTCGTCCGTCGACTGACTGCCAAACTGAGTTTAATTGCAGCTCTCCAAACAGTCTTTGTTCCCGGTCTCAAGGCAGATTCAAATTGGGTAGGAGAATAAACCAAAATTCATCATGGCACCAAGAACATCACAACTTCTAGGCCTTTCAAATCCTGAGCTTTACGCGGCAACATTTACAACTCTTGGTGAAGCTGGGCCAGGTTTAGATCCTCTTGGTGTTTTTTCAACGATTCTTACACGTAAACAAACTGGTAAATATGGTAAAGATATAGTTGGGATTGTTAAGGCGCCTTCTCAGTTTGTTGCTAACGATCCTTACAGCACTGCTCAAGTAACTGATCCCAAATTTGGACGCAAAATTTATGGGTCACGTTATGATCAAATGCTTCAAAAGCTTGAAGATCCTTCTCAATTAATTCCTATTCTTCAAAAACATGGAGGTGCATTACAGTTTCGTGGTCAATCTTTATTAAAGAATAAAAGACCAGAAGATGTGATGTTTGATCCCGGAGGAAATTATTACTTTGGGAAAGACCCCAAAGCTCAACAAGCACTACTTAATCGTCTGCAAAGTGGATCAGGCTTTGCTCCACCTGCTCCAACGCTTCCTCCTGCTACTGCAACAGCAACGTCCAGGGAAAAAGGTAATGGGCTTGGTGCCAGTATTTTAAATCTGATTAAGAATACAGGTTTTGGTACCATGTTTCGTCCACAAAGTGCTCTCCCTGGTTACGACGAAATTCTAGGTACTACCTCTGATCCTCAGGCTTATCTTCAAGCGTTTGCAAATCGTCTAATGGAAGGGGAGGAAGTCTGATGGCTAGGTTTTCTGAATACGTTGATTCTGCTTATTTGCCTGGAGAAATTCGATCTTCTGGCTTGAGTGATTACCAATTATACCCTCAGCTAAGAAGTGATTACATGGAGAAAAAATTGTGGAAGTTTCAACCTAAAGAAGATAATACAGGTGATCTTTTCCAGCAGTTTTTAGCATTACAAAACAACCCAGAAGCTTTAATGCCTAAGTTACCAAACACGCCTTTTGGTAATTTAAGTTCTTACATGGGTGCTTAATTCGCCTATAATTGGAAATAAAAGTTAAGCAAGTAAATGTCCTCTACAAGTTCAAACAAGTCCCCCGTTTTCGTAGATCGTCCACTTTACGATTCGGTTCGCGTAACTACTCAAATTGCTGGTAGCGCAACTGCAAATACTTTATTTGTACAGGGTGGTCAGGTCCCAGCAATTCTTGTGGACATGGACGCCACTCTTAGCGAAGATAATAACAGTGGTGGTGTTATTGACTCTGTAAAAATTGTCCGTAATGATTTTTATCGCGCCGCTGACTATACCGTTAGTGCTGCTACCTCGGGAACCGTTATCTCATTTGTAAGTGGACAAGTCGTTAATATTTCTGCTACAGGTGTACTCACTGGTAGTGGTGCTGCAAGTGGGGTTGGTTATTACACTTATACTGGCGCAACCACTCTTACAGGGGTGAACACAGCTCTCCACTATTCAGGTGGACTGGCTAACGGTTTTACTTATAACGGCGTTACTTATGGCAATCAACCAGCAGTAACTTTTGTGTTTTACCACACCCGTGGCACAACGCAACCAGTTCCCGCTTCTGGTGATTACAAGGTCGTATTCGCCAAAACTGTCCCTGGTAATACACAAGAAGTTGATTGCTCCGATGTAATGCCCGTCATTGCTACTCCTGCGATGTCCGCAGGCAACACTACGGGGCTCGGTAACACGGCTCCGCTACGCAATAAGGGTGTGTACCTGGAACGGGGCGACAGGCTGTATGTAGGCGTCTTCCCGGACGGTCCTAATATCTCTGGCTACACCCCTGGTGCTCACGTTATTGCTCAAGGTGGTTTCTTCTAACGATGGCTAAAAAAATTGGAAGTAGCTTTGGTAACTTCCAAGACAAAACTCAATTCAAAGTTAATGGTGTAAAACCAATTACAACTGAATTTTCTAAGGGTAGCGTTCCTGATTCTTTATACACTTCAAATAGAGAATCTGCCTGGTCCAGGTGGAGAAGGGGTTATGAATTAGCAACAGCCTCCTTCTATAACAATGATTTTCAATACCCCTTTAAATATGTAATCCCTGTCGCCAGTGGAACCCCTGGTTCTGTATCTAACCCAACTCCAACAGTTTCCGGTTCTTTTGTTGGTTTTCCAACCAGGGATAAAGAATTGGGGATGCATTGGGCTGGATGGCGTTATGCAGGATCTTTGCGATGTGACAAAATTACTGATCCTGTTTCAAGTCAAAAACTTTTTATTGAAACAGTAACGGAAGATGCAAACTACTGGTATGTGAAATTGGCAGGTACTTGGAGTGCGGCCAATCCGTTACCACCTCCTTTCTATGTGCAGCTCACTGGTGCTCCTGTAGGAATTACTCCAATTACTACTGAAATTCTTGAGGATCGAGTTGTTGTTCAAGACGGTCTTATTATCAATGCGGATACAATCAATCCGCTAACTCAAACTCGTTATGGATATGTACAAGCAGTCCTTGTACAAACAAATGCTTTTACTGGAATATTGAAATTCAGAAAGGCTGGTTCTGTTTATGTTTCACCTGATAAACAATTATTAACACCATCTCCAGTAGGGTTTACCCCTGGAAGGTTTTTAATCACTGGTGCAAGATTTTGTTGTTCTTGCCAAGACTTTACACGTCGTGATTATATGTTTGTCCAACAGAGTGGAGACACAACAAAAAACATTTTTCCACGTACAAAATTATCAAACGTAAAACCTGGACGCACTGAAGAAATTAAACTGAACGGTGTGTTAAATAACAGTGCCATGACTTCGGCACAAGTAAATAGACGCATGACGGTTTACGCTCCTCCTGGCTTTGCTGTACCTTTTTCACAAGGAGGATCAGTTAGTGAAAGAGGAGTGAATAGAGATAGTCCTGGTATCTATTCTGACTTTGGTTCTATTTACTTAAGAAAAACACCAGCATCTGGAACACCGGCAATTCCTGGTTCCACAGCAGATAGCATGCCTTCGTATGACGACTACGCAACTGTAAACGGACAAATCACATCAATATCTGATAACTGGACACCACTCTTGGATGAATTTAGATATTGTAAGCACATTTATGCACTCAAGTTTAAAGACGGTACGTTTCCTCCAGAACCATCTGATTTTCCAGTGGAGATTGGGTCAATGGTCGCATGGGAACAAAGACTTGTGGATCAAACAGAAAAAGAACAGAAAGAAGCACAAGCAGCCTTGATGACACGTACTTCTTTATCCAAAATGGATGTTCCTCCCTATAACTGTCAATCACCAATGATGATGCCAATGATGCAGAAACTATTTAACATCCCCTCCAGCCTAGTAATCATGGAAAACTTCACAATGATTGATAAAGAAGGTAACGAATATATTCCTTCTTTAAATGAAAAGCCTTCGGCATAATTACATAATGTATACTTATGTTGAGTCTATTAAGACTCACAAAGATTTGTCCGTTCACGCGTCCCTGGGCTAAGTAAGATCTAAGGTTTGGTTAGCTCATACGCACCAACCCATGAAGCACTTACACGCCCCTCCGCCTGACCAGGCGATTGTTGACGATTACTTTCAACTACTCCATAAGAAGTCTTTTGGACAAGCTGCCTGGCTTTATGGTATGCTTGCAACTTATGGTGTACATCCAAAAGAATTAAAAGGTTTTACCTGGAACACAGACAATACAATTAGTATTCACTCAAAGAAAAAGAAAATTCGCCCCATGCATCCTCAATGGGTTATTCTTTTTCAATTAAAAGAAAAGCAGCCCTCAAAACTTGAGAACTGCTTTAAGAGTATTCAAGAGAAACTTGAAGCTAGTATCAAGAATAAAGTAATTACCTTAAACTTGACAGACTTGATTCTTTCTTACCGAATCAGGAAGGACTTTTATCAGATGAAGAAAGTGGATCAGCAAACGCAATCCCCTGCTTACGCAGTGCTTTCTGTACGCTAGTCACATTCCAACGGTAAGAGTCCCTCGAAAAGGTATCCTTAAAAGCTGCGAAGTGAGGACCCAATTTCAGGGTACCGTCATCTCGCATCTTGAACAGTTGTTTTTTGTCGAGCCCAAGAAGCTCGCACGCTTTATTGGCTGTGACCCAGCCGGTAGAAGCCGTCATAAAGAACAAGAAGTGTTCAGATATACACATCTTCACAATAGC
>SCLI03000145.1_pt1 | contig 11289 bp, 21 predicted proteins | sample 7268041 | NCBI WGS metagenome assembly SCLI03 (sample SAMN10721081, study PRJNA514188) | viral metagenome | isolation source: depth-stratified mine tailings core A | place: China: Fankou Pb/Zn Mine tailings | collected 2017-10 | reverse complement strand
GGATTTAATCGGAACGCTGTCCGTTATGAAGATCGTGTTCACGATTATTCCGTAGGACTTATGCAGATTCGTATGGGAACTGCTAAAATGCTTGGATATAAAGGCTCTCTCCATAAACTGAAACTTCCGTGGGTCAACATTTATTATGGGACTCGCTATCTCAAGAAATGTTTGATTCGATATCCGAATCATTGGGATGGGATTGTTGCGTATAATCAGGGTCGTCCTTTGTGGGATGATGAACGAAATCGGTATATTCTCCCCAATGGACGACCTCAGCATTATGCAAAGATTGTTCAGTCAAAACTTGTAAAAATAACTTCTCCACTCAATTAGGGGGTAAATTGTATGGAAATCATTTCCAGGATCAAAAATAAGATTAAAGATATTAAATTGTATTTTAAAGAAGATTTTAAATATGATTTTCGTCATTTTATCTATAATTTTCCTCCGGGAAAATGGTGGTTCTGTTATCGTTTCGTTCCAAAACATCGCTACAATATTGTGAGACTTCCCCTTACTCCCGGTTATTATGAAAACGATATGCGACTTTTCTATGCGATTTTTGCGATCTTTGAAGATCATGTGAATGAAGCGAAAGAAATTATTGGGGGCTATGATTATATTGTTGGGAATGATTCTGACTATGATAACTATCTGAAAACTAAAGAAGATGAGGATGAACATACTTTAATTTACTATAAAATTAATCGAGACACTTATGAAGATTTTCATAAAGCGTGGCATTGGTGGAACACACGGGGGAAGAATTTTGATGACATTATCTGGAAAGAGTGCTATAATAAAGAAAGTAAGGAATATGATTTTGAAAAAGAGGAAGAATTAAAAGAAGAGCAACGCCAGATGATGCTACGAGTTGTTAACCACTGGCAATCTTTGTGGTGTTAATTAAAAGGGGGATTAAATGAAAGCACAGGAGTTGGCACTTTTTCGCAAGGAACAGGGGTTGAGTCTCACGAGTCTGGGGAGATTATTGAAGATGCGTTCTTCGACCCTTTCTGATTATGAGAGAGGGAAATATCCTATTCCCGAAGAGAAAGCTGTCTATATAGAATCCTTCGTAGAAAGGTATCGCCAAACAGAAAAATTAAAAGCAGTATTTAAAGATACCAAGATTCCTCCTGTTGAACTTTCTTCAGAAACTCTTCTGAAAATTGAGAAGCTTATTCGTAAAGTTGTTTTGGAAACGCTTTCTTCCATTCCACAAACGAATAGAAAACCTGTTGATCCTTTAGACGGGTATAGAAGTCCTTGTGTCGATGAAGAGCTTGAAAAACTGCGGGAACGATGCAAAACAATCTACATGCGAGGATAGTATGCGATTTAATGTCAGTATAGGCCCTTTTGGAGCCTTGGCTCTTGTATTCATTCTGTTGAAACTTTTCCATTTGATTTCGTGGCCGTGGAAATTTGTTTTTCTTCCGGTTTGGGTTGCATTGGGAATCCCTCTTGTATTTTTCATATGTCTGATTTCTTTACTGATTTTTGCCAAGATTATCGAGGATTGGCAACGACTTGTAGAATATATCGCGGAGAAAATCAAATATGGGCGATGAAAAACGCTGTCAAGATTGTCAGCATTATCTGGATCGGACAATAGAGCCGGGAGATGGCCTCTGTCGAGAAGATATACAAAAAGAAGAGTTGCATTATACTAAATGGACTGCGACAAAAGCCTGGAATATTTCTTGTCAAAGATTTATTCAAAAGGATAATTAAATGGAGATTAAAAATTTACGGTGCGCTGTCTGCGATGCTTTTCTTGAGGTCGATATGTCGGGAGAGTATGTCTCTCCTTGCGAAAATTGTTTGAATCAGTTATATGAGGAAAATTCTGATACGATGACCGAAGAAAAATGGACTCAATATACCCAGAGTTATTATGATGAAGGATATGATGCAGGGTATAAGGTCGGGTTCCAGGATTGTGAATCAGCGATAGAAGAATCCTGTGAAGATTCTAATGATTTAAAAGATAGTGATTAAAATAAAATTTTATTTTTTCACTATATATTGGCCGATCTTTTGGCCGATGTTTTTGAGGAGAAAGAATGGTTTGCCCTCATTGCACCTTGGCATGGATGCAGAAGGTGGCTGGATCACCCTCACGGCTCAATCCACGGTATTATCATATCTATCCAAAATGCGGGTATAGAGTTTAAAGGATGAAAAATGACTTCCGAAAAATTGAAAGAGATTGAAAATCGATGTAATAAGGCAACACCGGGACCGTGGAGTGCTATTCGTCCTGATACCACTACTTCTAATTGGTATGTATCTAGAAGGCCGGGAGAAGGGGAGGACGGGTTTTATATTTCTTGTATCTTCAATGGAAAAGAAGATGCTGATTTTGTCACTCATTCCCGAGAAGATATTCCGAAACTTTTAAATTATATCAAGAAACTTGAGTATGGGATCAAAATAATTTTTGCCTCTTGTTTAGCGTTTGTTATTTCTTTTTTGTTGGGGTGGTTTTGGAAATAAACGGAAAGGAAGATGGTTTAAAAATGCGACTTATAGAATTGGAACCGAAATGGATTGGTGATTTGTACGCTTTTCATCCAGAAGTGAAATTTGGAATCACTTTTTTATGTCCTCATTGCAGAGGACAAAGATTGGCCATCTTTTTTGACAATCCCATCGGAAGTGTCAATCACACATACCACCTCCCAAAACCCCAGAATGGCAGATACTGGGGTAGGAGGGGGGAGACTTTTGAAACTCTTTCTTTGACTCCCTCTATTGATGCTTCACAGTCTGGGCACTGGCATGGATTCATAACGAATGGAGAAGTAAAATGATAAATTCGTCCATTTTGATAAGAAAAACGGAAAGGGAGTAGAAGAATGACCCCCGAGGAAGAATTGGAACACCATAAAGCGCAGTCTACAGCCTATTTACAAACTGTTGCCATGTCCTATGGATGGGCTTGCCCTATCTGTGGAATGGTGAACAGCCCTAACAGCACTATATGTGTAAATAGTTGGGCAATGCCGAACGGGACATCTGTGGTATGGAAACATAATTGAGGAGGAAATATGAAGGGTATAGTTCCTACAGTTTCAATTATACTAAAGATAAGCTTCTTCCTTATTTTAGTTGTCATTATATTTGGGGCATGGTCTAATAACGGGTGTAAATAGAAGAGGAAATATGAAAGAACTTTTGTGGTATATAACATTTATGGGATATATTTTCTGTTTATTTTTTGTCGTAATTTTTATTATCGGACGATTTTCTAAGAAAGATTAAATTTTAAAGGAGGATTTGATGGAAAAGAAAGAAGAGTCTCAGGAAACTACCTATGAAACGGGAGACGTTATCCTTTTAAATAATATCCCTATTATTTTTCTTCTCAGAAAATTAAAGGATGGGTGGGTTGTTGGGAGAAATGCGAACAAGATTGGGGAAGAGTATGAAATAAAACTTATAGAATTGTGGAGTTTCGATACATTAAATACTTATGCCTCATTACTGGATCAAGTTTATCCCAATCAGGCGGTTGTTGCTAAGGGAGCTATTTTGGACTCCCTTGATACATTGCGGAGAGAATTGGGAATCGAAGGTTGAAGGAAGCGGCCTAATCCGCCGCTTTTTCTTTTTCTTCTTCTTTTAATGCTTCGATAGCATAAAAAGGAATGTGATAATCCATTTTCCACAGAGTAGTTAGAAAGTCCGCACATTCTCCCGCTGTTTCAAAGATAAATGTTTCCCCGCTGAGTTCTAATTCTGTTTTGAATTTTTGATTCCTTTCCCGCCATTCTTTTTCTTCTCGTTCATATCGAAGATAATCAGCCCACGCCTCATCCTCAGATTCCTGTTTATCCAAAGAAAAAGTAGGATGAGGATCTTCAAAGGGATTATTGATATGGGTTCCAGAAATTAATACTTCATATCCACGAGTGCTTTCATACACATACACATCGGAAAGATTTCCAAATTCCGTCACCGAGGACCAGCGACAATACGACATAATTAACTCCTTTTAAGATTAGTTGAAGAGATTTCTTTTCGATCCTTTAATCCAGAGGCATTCTGTTCTTCGTTGATCCTCTGGGTTCTTTCCATTATCAGGACGAGTTGTTCGAGTCTTTGATGCTGAGTGACATATAGCATTCATTTCAATAAGAAACCACCCATTCTCTAATAGAGGTTGGTATGTTGAATCATCGTTATACCCAGAAAGAATAGCTTTTCCTTTGGTATTAAGAAGGGTTTTGCAAAGATTCTTATGGAAGATCAGGTTAATTTCATGACCATAGTCTCCACTTCGTCTGGTTGATTTAATATATGGCGGGTCAATATAAAAAACTGTTTTTGAACTATCCCAATATTTGATACACTCAAGAGCATCAGTATTGGTGAGGGTGGTGTGAAGAAGTCGTGTGTTCCATTCTTCAAACAAATATTGTCGATTTTCCCATTGAGATGTTGTTCGTGCCCTATCTCCCGCAGACATAAATACCCGCCCCCAATTCCCACTGCTTTTTGGAAGATTTCCACTAAACCCTTGGTTTTGAGTAACATAGAAAGCCCAAGCTCTTTCAATGGGGTCAGGATTCTCTAATTTTAAAATAGTGAGGGCTTTTGTAAATTCCTCTCTTGAATATAGAGTCCATTTAATTTTCTCCTCAACAATTCTACACGAGTCTTTATTTTGAATTGTTTTGAATAGATTAATTATATTGGAATCAAGATCGTTTAATACTTCTTTTTGGTGAGGTTCTTTATTAAAAAAGATAGCGGCACTTCCACAGAAGGGTTCTACATAAATCGCTCCTTCAAGGAGGTAATTTATTACCCTCTCTGACATTCTTGATTTACTACCTAACCATTGGAATGGTGTCATTGTTTTCAAGAAATCACCTTCCTAATTAAATAGATTCTTTTTAGTTCCTTTAATCCAGAGACATTCCGTTCTTCGTTGATTTTCTAGTAATTTCCCTTTTCCCTTTAATCCACTGGTTCGAGTTTGTGCCGCCGCTCGACATACGGTATCCAATTCCACCAAGGACCACCCATTCTCTAAGAGAGATTGGTAGGTCATATTATCATTATACCCCGAGAGAACCGCCTTTCCCTGAAGATTCAGTAGGATGGTACAAAGATTTGTATGAAAATCATCCTCTGTCTCATGAAGATATTTCCCACTCTTTCGTGTCGATTCAATATACGGAGGATCAATATAAAAGACCGTCTCAGGGCTGTCCCAATATTTGATACACTCAAGGGCATCAATGCGGTCGATTTGAACCCGCATCAATCGTTCTTGCCATTCTCCAAAGAGTTGTTGACGGTTTCCCCATTGAGAAGCGGTCGTCGCTTTATTCCCAGAAGGGATAAATACACGACCCCAATCCCCACTGCTTTTTGGAAGATTCCCTCCAACTCCCTGGTTCTGTGTCACATAGAAAGCCCACGCTTTTTCAACCGGATTCACTTCCTGCGTATGGAGTATTTCCAGAGCTTTAATAAACTCTTCTCGGGAATAAAGAGTCCATTGAATTTTATCTTCCAACTGTTTATAGAGATCCTTATCCTGAAGAACTCGGAATAAGTTCACAATATTGGAATCAAGGTCGTTTAATACTTCAACGGGAGAGGGATGTTTATGGAAAAGAAGGGCCGCACTTCCGCAAAAAGGTTCCACATAAATCTTTTCCTCTGGAAGATAACTGAGGATTTTTGACGCTAAGGTGGATTTCCCACCCATCCAACGAAACGGTGTTATTGTTTTCAAGAACAGTCTCCTTTTATGGTTAATGTTAACTCTATTATACACTATGAGTCTTAGGGGATTCCATAAGAGATGTTAGGTATGTTCTTCATCATATCCATCGTCATACCCCTCAGAATACCCGGTACTATAACCTTCATCATACCCTTCATTATAGGCTTCTTCATCCTTTTCCTGCAGGAGTGAGTCTTTATAGCGGATTTCCGCATTTAATTTCTCAAGACACATTTCACAGGGTTCTACCAGATACACGTTTTCGTGATTGAGTTTGCTGTGAAGCGGTGAACGACATTCCCGACATTTCATCTTCATGATTATTCTCCTTCATTTAATCCTTGAATATTTCCGGATTCCACCCTTTAGAAATAAGATAGTTTTTCTCGAAAAATGAAATATCTGTATCTTCTTTAACTGTGAGCATAACTCTTTTTCTTCTTATAATTATTTCCCTTTGTACGACTTCAGGAAAACGACAAAGTTGTTCAATATGTTCACTGACCCGACAGATAACATTTCTCAAAAGATTCTCTGCCTCAATACTGATGGGAGTCTCCGGTAATAAAAATCCTAATGTATTTAAAACTTTCTTTTCTTCTGGTGTCAATGCCACAGGAATACTCCTTCAGTAGTCCCTGAATATTCCGGGATTCCAGCCTTTGGAAATTAAATACTCGGCTTCATAATAAGAAACATCACAATCCGACTTCATCCCGAACATCGATTTTCTACGCATGGCTTCTTCACAAAATAAACTCGTACCTGAAATGTCCCGTATACAAGATAAAAGAAATTGGAGGGATGTTTCTGAGGCATTGTCCATTACAAAGGGATTTGGAGAGGAATCTTCACTTGAGGGTTTCATTTTACTCTTCTTTCTATTTTCCCTATCGGGATATTATCGTTTAATAATCCCCTTTCCAGTCTATTAATTTCCCGAACGGGACGATAAATTTTATTCTTATTCTAGTTTACCATATTCCCAAGAAATTACAAGAGAGATATTTGCTACAGATTAATTTTCCTAGACCCTTCTCCGTTGATTATAGTTTTCTTGATATCTGTTCTGTTTATTATACTCTTATCCACTCTTTAATTTCAATTTCCAATATCAGATATTATTCTATACCGTTATTTAAGACGAAAATAATTAATTAGTGATTTTTGGAAGTGATATTTTCCCGAGGGGGTGATCCAGCCTTCTCATCAAATTTGCCTGATTAATCCCATCCCCCGGCGACCTTTTTCCACAGTTTATCAACAAGTTATGCACAAGTTTTCCACAGCTGATTCCCCAGGTTTTCCACAAGTTTTCCACAAGTTTTCCACAGATTCCCAACAAGCGATTAAATTATGCGAAGGCTTGTCGGTGCTGAATTTTCACACTTTCTCACACTCCCCTAATTAAATTATCATAGAATGATATGATTAAGATTGAAGGTGAGAGATAGGGGAAAAACTATCAATGATCCTTTTATTAATTTTCATGATGCTATTTTTAATTAAATTATTTTATTTTGTCAAATTAAATAATTGGCAATAGGATAATGGGAATCCTTGCAATTATTGGATGATCTACTATTTAATCTTTTATGATAAATTGAATTTTGAATGTATTGTTTACCAGTGATCTATTATTATGATAAGGTTAATATGATACTGTGAAAATTTAAATAGTGAAATAGTAAGGATTGATGATCTATTGTGCGATTTAATCATACAATATCAATTTATGATCCATAGTGTAATGGGGGATTTTATTTTTGAAAATGTGAGTGAATCCTTTGCAATCATTGGATTTACAGCGATTTACTACTCAAATTTCTGCAATGGGAATTTCTAAGGGGAAATATCCTATCTATTCTATGGGGGATTCCTACCAATAAGAGAATGGGGGGAAATATGGGGGATTCCTGACTTGTTATCTAATAAGATAGGGGATTGTATCAGTCTATTATCTATGATCCATTCTATAGCCCATTCTGGGGGGATTCCTGACCTATTACCTATAGGGAAATACTAAGGGGAAATACTAAGGGGAAAACTGGAATATTTTTCATTTAATTTTACACGTTAAAAATAGTTAAATTGCTTAAGTTATCATGGAATATAAAGAAAAATACTGTTTTCCAGGGGCTTGCATATTGGAAAATCGGTGCTATAATCGGATTATGAAATTTGGTTCGTTGAAAACTGAATACGATTTTTCGGGATGTGAGCGTGAGCCAGTCCCGATCTTTTCTTCTGATCTCTAATGAAATACTCACTATCTATCTAAAATAAGGGGAAAGACAATGAAGACCTTACATACTTGTGGTGGTCCAAAATGGGGAAGACTGACTAAAGGGTGTCCGTCTTGTGATGAGCTACTCACAGGAAAAAGGGAGCCAATAAAATGGCATAATAATCAAACTGAAAAGGAAAGAATTAGAGCCATACAGTCTCATAATTGTTTAAAAAGTGGTTGTGGCCCTATCTGTACAGCTTTTGACTATTGAATGGGTTGGATAAAATAAGGGGGGGAAATAAAAGGAGTATTTCCAAGTTTCGCAAAGATCGTCCGTGTTAGGGAGAAATAATCTTCTCCCTAACTTTCACAATCAACCAAACAACCAAACAAATAAAGGGGAGCAAAATGAAAACTTATGAAGAATGGGAAAATCTCGTTGAAGAGGATTTAAACGAATTATATGAACCTTTAAAAATCGGTTCGCTCGAATACTCGGCAGGAACAACTTTGAAAAAGATTGATCCGATAGCCTTCAGGGAGATTGTGCTTGAATACATGGATAACGAGGAAGAGGAAGAGGAAGAGGAAGAGGAAGAGGAAGAAAATGAAGATTGAAGGTATTCGATACAAGTATGAATCCGGGAATTTGTACGGGATAATCTACCGGAAAAAAGACAATCAGGAAATCGCGTTTTTGCAGTTTGATAATGACCGAGACTATCTTGAAAATCAGCTTGAAAATATCAAACCTAATGAAAATTTCACATATGAACAAATTGTTGATCTTGTTCTGGACGCTTACGATTACTGAGGGGGGAGTATATGAAAACTAGACAACCAAGACTTGGGAAATATCCTTTATACGATCTGATCGGTGGGGTTGTATTTTGGGTTGGTATGATATGGCTCTTTTTCTTGTGGACTATATCTGATTAATCCTATAAATTTACGACAAAATGGAGGCGAAAATGGAAACAATAGAACGAATAATAGAGCCCGTTTTCAATACCTTATGTATTTTCTACAAAATAAAAGAAAAAGATTTAGCTTACATTCTCAGGATCAGGGAGAAAAATGATCTTTTTCCTTTCTATAACGTCATTGAATATTTTGAAGGTCGGTTTTCAGATTTGTACAATGGAGATGAAGAGTCGGAAGTCAAAGAAATTCTATCTAAATCTCTTGGGATAGAGCCATTCTGAAGGGAAAAACCATGCAAAAAACGATCAGAACAGAGAATCAAGGCCAATATATCAAAGTTTTGGAATATCGGGAAATAGCAGGTCGCCCATTGCCAGCAATAACAAGAAAAATCGTTCGGTACATCGATGTCAGACTGACACCAAAAAAGGGAGAAATAAAATGGAAAAAATAGCCTATCCTGATGACGTGACCTTGTTTTTGGATGAATGGAGGGGAATACACATTCCGAAAAATTTTGCAGAAGGAATTAAAAGGGAATGCATCATTGATCGGGAAAAATGGGAAGTTGAATTGGATTTTTTGGCGAAAGCCAGTCTTGAAACTGATAGTTATTGGGAGACTTGGCAGGACGTATTGGACAATTTAAAAGTAAAAATAGGGAGACGAACCTATTTTTTCTATCAGGATGGTTCAGTATGGATGATCCGTGATAATGAGAAAACAAAGAAAGAGTTTTTCAAGAATGTCATTTAATCTTTTGGACAGATAGGGAATAGTTCCTTGTCTGTCCAGTCTTTTAACTTAAAAATAATGGAGGTATAAAATGGAAAAATACTCTTGCCGCATTTGTGGATACTCTATTATTTCAAATGAATTTCTTGTTTTCGGACTATGCGATATCTGCTATGAAAAAATCCGGATTTTGGCTCCCTTATCTCGACAAATTCGGGAATCTCTTGAACGTGAAAGGATAACAATCAGAACATAGTCCAGTCTTTCATAATTTCCCAAGACCTATCAGGATTTTTCTTGATAGGTCTTTTTGTGTTCAAAATCTTTTTAATTGTTCATAATAAGTTTAATCTTATATTATGCCGTTTTTTGGCCGATTTTCTCTTTTTTATAGTGGTCTGGTAGGGTAGCCTATAAAATGAATTTAAACGCCAAAAAGTAGGCAAAGAAAACAAAGGAAAATTACTTCATAGAAAACTGGTAGGGAAGGAAACTGCTAGATTGAAAATTGTTCGATGATTCCCTGGAAATATTTTGATAAAAATTGAAATTTTTCAAGGTGTATAAATAATGTGGTAAAAATTAAATCTTTTCAGGATGCCGGAATTAGTTTTTAAAATGATATTCTCTTTAGATTCAATTGATTTTTAGATTCAATCGATTTGACAAGATGAAAACCTGTGCTATGATTAAATTAATGAGGGAGAGATTCAAACGGATTCATAGATTCAAATGAAAATGAAAAAATTAATTTGACAAGATGAAAAATTGTGGTAGAATGAAATTAACGGTTGATTCAATCACTAACCAGGAGGGATGGAAAATGAGCGGTTATAAAGAATTTGCAGAAAAGCACGGATTAGTTTTGACTTCTCAGCATGTTTCGGATAGGAAAGACGGATTGATGGGTAGTGCAGAAATGGATCATTGGGACTGTACGCTGATGTACCAGGGAAAGGGGTATAGTTTCTATTTTTCAAAAGGTTTCGGTCATAAAGGAGCGGCTCCGACTATGGAAGAGATTTTAGATTGCTTCAAAAGCGATCTTGCCTACAGTGATTTGGATTTTGATGAATTTTGCGAGGATTTAGGCTATAATAACGATTCAATTAAAGATAAGAAAATTTATAAAGCAACAATGGCACAGAATGAGGCGGTAATTGATCTTTTGGGGGAAGATTTGATCGAAGATTTGCTAGAAATCGAAGATTAAAGGAGGGGTGAAAGATGAAAGTCAGAGCCGATATTGTGGACGGCATTTATGAAGTATCGGAATTTGAAGAAGGGGAGGAAATCCTCCCTTTCAATATCTTTTGTGCATGTCTCAATGATCCTGAAATTGACATAATCTCATGCGATCTTGATAAAGATCAGGTAGAAATTCTTTCAAGAGAATACGATCCTGAAATTGACATAATCTCATGCGATCTTGATAAAGATCAGGTAGAAATTCTTTCAAGAGAATACGGGATTAAACGGATTATGGTATAGGGGGGGGCTTAATCATGAAAACTTTACGGATCTATGATAATGGGGGAAAGACGATTGATCGTTACACCGTCTTGATTCCAAACATCAATATCAATACAGGGGTGATTTATCTGGAAATGCTTGGACTCTCTGATAATCCAAATCACCCTTTAGGATT
>SCLI03000144.1_pt1 | contig 11313 bp, 23 predicted proteins | sample 7268041 | NCBI WGS metagenome assembly SCLI03 (sample SAMN10721081, study PRJNA514188) | viral metagenome | isolation source: depth-stratified mine tailings core A | place: China: Fankou Pb/Zn Mine tailings | collected 2017-10 | reverse complement strand
ATAAGTTTCTGTAATTCTAATATAATACCTCACATCTCCCCCTTATTTATTTTAATGTTATTTTTAACGCCAATTTTGCAAACGTCTGAGCAATCAAAAAGAATATACCCCCTATTACCACTAACACTGAGCATAACAGCAGCTGTAAAGTTATCAAAATATCCCTGCAACCGTTAAGTGTAAAATAATGAATATGTTTGTTAGGATAGTTCAAAGTGTAGTTGCCATATTATTTTCTTTTCTTCTTGTTGTTTACATATAATTTTTTATTTAAATGCAGTATTCGTGTTAGTGCGCAAATGTGGTCTATTTTGTTCCAATAATCTAGCTCCTCGCTATCCGGCAAATATGGTATATCGTTATCCCGGCACCATTCGGCTAAACAATCCCATTCTGCATCTTGTGCTGTGATATAATCCGACAGCTCGAATGCTATTTCTTCTAAACTATATTTTAAATAATTTGGCTTTGACATATTATTTAACTCCTAAGATTGAAGTAAGTTTAAGTTTTAAAGCCTGTAGCTTCTCGGAATAGTGTTCATATTCTTTAGATGGTAACTTGTGTCCAATTTCATTAAAAACGCGCTCTAAACGGTCTATTTTAAGCTTTATTTGACTCGCCTTGGTGAAAGTACTAGACATGCCGAATCCCCCTTTAAATTAGAATTTTAAGCTTCCAAAAAACAATACTGCAAAAGTAACATAAAGACTCATTCCTAAAATATTGCCTATAAACAAAGCTAAAACAAAAACTTCCCATGATATATTCGCTCTGCTCATAATCGTTTCACTCCTTAGGTTTAGTTACGGCGTTTAATTCTGCCTTTATTTCCATAAATCTGTTAAAATAAAAATCACTATCCGGGTAATTCACTATCAGCGTACGACACTCCATTAACTCAACTCTTAGTTCTTGTAAATACTCATCCATAATCCCCCCCTATATATTACTTATCGGACTCTTTTAAAAAAACTTTAGTTTTTTCAATCTCAACCTCTAAATTTTGATAAGCTCTCGAGTAATCAAAAGCGGTTAATAAAGTAGTCTGGTTTAATATGTCAACACCTAAGGCTTGGCATTCCCTAGCAAACGTTAACTCGGGGTCTAGATTGACCACGGGCTTAATTGTGGCTAAGGAAAGAATCAGAGCCTGGACCTGTTTATTAGTCAGAGTCCGACCCTTAATTTGCCAACGACCTTTGCCTAAACGGAAGGCTATAAGACCATGCTGTCTTAAAAAAGTTTGTATTAAATCAGCCACAACTAACCCCTTATTTAGCGTTAAATTAATTAATTAACTGGCTCTGAATTTCCTTAAGTCTTGCCGATTCAATAACAAAAGAACAGGCAATGGTTAGCCCTGTTGCGATTAAGGAAGCTAATAAAATCATAGTTACAGGCTTCATAGTCGTTTCACTCCTCATGTCAGTTTCAATCTCTACCCCTCTAGTATCGTTCATTTGCTGCAAAGAGTCAACAAAATAATTGCTAAATCTTAAGAAAATTGTAACTATTTGAAATCATTAGAGGTGCAAAAATAACAACTATATTAGAAAGAAAGAGTATCTTCCTTCTTGCAGTCAGTCCGTAGGGTGCGTTAAAAAGGCAGTTTAGTTGACGGTAGGAGTAACAATTCTACAACACAGCGTTAACACCAGACCTCTGAAAAAATTCTGGACTTAGCATCGTGAGATTATGAGCTAAGCGCAACCCCTGCCGACCTAAGACAGTAATTTAGACTAAGCGAGTTACTGATCGAGACTTAAGAGTTTAATTGAGTCGCTTGCAAACGCTAAAACAGCGGGGAGAGCTGACTATTCTGGTTAACGAAACTGCTCTCGTTAACATAGGGATAGCTTTGCCCAGAATACTGATTCAGTTACAGAATGCAACAGACTCTGAGGGGCCTGCGACTGTAAAACTGATTCGGGAAGTCTGAGACTAAGACGCTGCGTGCTACTAAGGACTGACTAAAGCCGAGTGTGAAATGTGACTGAAATGGACTGACACCTACTCAGCCCCCCAAAAACTGCAACAACAGAATCAGGCTCTCTGATACTGAGAATCATTCTCAAGATTGCTAGACCTGTCGCTGTTCTGCAACTTAAGCGCAGCTTACTAGTGCAGTGCAGCATTACTAAATATTTACTTCCCAGCTTCCCACAAAACTGCAACACTGAAACTAACGGTCCATCCTGGAAACTGTTGGTCCTGTCTTAGAGTACTGCTACGATATCTGTCCGTGAAGCGAGCGTAAGTGGATAGCGAAACGGTCTTATAGATTTCAGTAAATGTTTACTACTAATGCGTCATTATAGAAAAGTACAACATCTGAAATGCTGTCTTAAGTGTCTGAACCTGCAACACTAAAAACTGAATAGTTGATATTGAGAATGATTCTCAAGATGCTGCATCAAAAGACTCAGATTACTGAAAAGTACAACATCTGATACGGGACATATTTCAGTGTCGATGTCAACTATATTAGCCAATATGCTGCACAGGTGGCAACTATGTTAGACACTACTACAAAAACTGCAACACTGAAACTGTATTGGTTTCCAGTATCTGAATAGCTGATATTGAGAATCATTCTCAACATGACTGCATTTCAGTGCTAAAGTCAACTGTAATGACGACTACTACAATAGTCTAAACTTTAGTCAAGCTACTAAGTCAGATCAGCACCAGGGGGGCTGGGACCGGAGAGTGTGGAGTTGAGTACCTTACCCGAGATGTGATATTTTAATTCCTGATGTTAGTAATCTGATCTAAGGAATCGGTCAATTGACACAGTTTTTATATCACGAAACACACCAGATTCTGGCACATATAGCTGTTTTTTTGTAGCGATGTGTGGTAAATTATATTTAGTTCTAGATACTTAGCACCAGTTTTGTGGGTATATAGTTCGCTGGAAAAAATCCTTAGATCTTAGATTCTTTAGTAATTTCAGAAAGTTATATTCGGTTTTAGTTGACTTATTTTTTAATAAATTTCTTATAAGTTATTGTAAAGATTAGAGCGGTACTATAGTTTCTAGGTAGTTTTTGAGGATAGGGTTATATTGATAGTAGCATTGATAGAAACAGGGGACTGAAAAAAGTGATGTTGTAGTTTCGTTGTTTTTTGAGTTAGAAAATGGGTATTTTTAAGATATGTTTTAGGTCATTAAATTAGGCTGTTTTTAGCCTTTATAGAAACAAGGAGTTGACTATATGTCAGATAGAGAGTATACTAAGTGTAAAGCCTGTAATGAGGTTAAAGAACGTGTTAGTGTGACCACCTGGAAGAGTGGGGAGTCTCGGTATAAGAAGTTCACCGACGACGAAGGTTCGGTGTGGAATGGTCGTGTATGTCCTCAGTGTAATATTAAGCGTATTAGTAATGATAGACGTATGCGGGCTATAGAGAACCAGATTAAGAAAGAGTTATCAGATGGGAACAAAGTTAGTAGCGAGATTTCACAATAAAGTTAAGTTTTACATTTCTCCAGATGAAACTGGGGAAAGTCTGACAGAATGTGGAAATACCCTTGTGGGTCTGAAAATTAGCCCAAAAGGTGTTAGTAGCGAGTTATACATTGCCCTCGGTGAAGTACTCTACGCTGTTTGGGCGGAGTCTGGGGATTGGGACGACCTCGGATACCCTCCTAAAGTTAATGCGAACTTAGTCGCGGTGTTTAAAGATCTAGTAGCCGCTAAAGATTTTGCAAAACAGCTAGAAGAACAACCTACAAAAAATAAGTGGGGTTGCTTAGATGGCCAGCAAATAGATTTGTCTAGTTGGTTTCCGGGAGGTAGATACTTTGAGATTTTAGATGGGGTACATGTAGGGGCGATTTGTGTCTCAGTTTGAACTCCTCCACGTTTCGGAAACTGGGTTTGTTCTGATAGACCTAGTAAATCAGGAATTCAATGCTCTGCCTCTGTTGGGGGATAGGGCTAACGTTAAAGCTCAGGGTCAGGAAGACTTTGAGGACTGCCTATTAATCTTTAGATGTCTAGCCTTGTTTAGGGAGAAGGAGCATGACCGCAAAAGAAGGAAGACTTCTAAGAAGGGAATACTTTATTAACATGTCTTATGTTAAGCGAGTTAATCCTAGAGACTTCTACCTAAATCTGAAAGATGGTTATATGAACAAATATAATTATAAATGGTTATATGATGCTATGGATGGGCATTATTATGAATAACCGAGCGTTTTTATTAACGTCTGCGGATTATAGAACTCAAAACTGGGATGTCTCAATACAGGGTTTGATTTATAGAACGCAATGGAATTGGTCGTGGTTCTTTAAGTGTGAGCGGGAACAATAATTTAGTATTGGCACCCAGAGATCTTTAGTGGGTGCCAAATGTTAAAAAGCCTTCAAAATATGCATTTGGAGAGGGGGGGATATTCGAACCCTTCACACCCCCTGCGATAAAAGAATGATCCTTCAAGATGTGAATTTTCCCGTATGAGGAGACGCAGTTTACAAAACTATGGGTTTACTATCGGAAGATTTCATCAAAACGTTCGCCTATATAATATGGATAGGCTTCTATTCTTGCAGAGCATACGCATAAAATTTTACTATATTGAATATAACCGAAGACGTAACATCCAAGATGTGGGTTGGGGCAAATGAAAAACTGGTTAGGGCAAATATCTTCATGCAGCCACCTTCTAAACTTTAGGCCTGCAGTAAGTAGAGTATCTCTTCTTCTGCTTAGAAGGCGCTCAAATAAGATATCTAATGAGAGAAGTCCTAGGGCTAAGGAGCATTAGAATATGAAAGATAAATGGTGGAAGATGACTTTAGTTGGACCCTTTAATAAATTTGGATTTTATATGTCGAACAATTTGGCAGTTCAGAACGAGTCTGATTTCTTTACTAAAGGCTCTAGAAAACTGGATCGAGCACTCCGTGCAAACTAAACAACTAGGAATTGATCTAATTAAATCCTTTGAAAAGCTGGCTCTAATCTCGTATCCAGACCCAGCATCGCAATTAGCGCAAACGCTACAAAAAAAGAAGTTAAAAGCAACAGCTTACAATGACCTTGAAGGTTGGTGGAATCTGAGTGGAAAGCCTTGGACTATAGGGTATGGCTGCACTCATTACAATGCCTCAGGAAAAGCTGTAGGGCCTAATGAGGGGATTAGTCTAGGTAGGGCGGAAGAAGAGCTTATAGCCGATTTAGAAGAGTCTGAAGGTTATATAAAGCGTTTAGTTGAAGTGAAGCTGACTCAGAATATGTTTGATGCTTTAGTTTCATTCGTTTTTAACGTTGGGGTTGATAACTTTAGTCGCAGTACCCTCCTTAAAGAATTAAATAAGAAGAAGTATTTGGAAGCTGCAAAAGAATTTAACAAGTGGGTATATGCGAATAATAAGTTGATGGTAGGATTAGTTCGAAGACGTCAGAGGGAAAGTTATTTATTTTTAGAAGGATTTACAATATTGCAATATTACTCACCTAAAGAAGACGTTTAAGTAATTCTTCTGATTCGAGGTCTTTTAGGTTTAATGAGAAATCGTCATTATTTCCCCCCCCCCTTTAAAGTTTGTAGTTTTAGCCTTTTTAGCGTTCTGTTCCGTCACATAGATTCTAATCGCCAACTTTTTTGCATCATAAACTTTATCTATAAAAGACCTCGTGTCTAAGATAGGCTGCCACGGCATTATATTTAAAGAGATCTGGGCATAAACACCGATCGTTTTCTTTAGGTCCATAAGCTATTAGAAAGGCTCCGGCATATTCTGGAACAAAAGATAATTCAAAAGATATTCCCAAAAAGTCTCAGATCGCAAGTTTAAAGCTTTAGAGAAATACTTTAAGGTAGTATAGTCCAGTTTAGCAGCCATTAAAATAAACCTCAAAATGATAAAGAGCCACATTTTCAACAGTTTCTTTTTTATTAAGAACTAGCTTGATCTTAGGGGACCACACAACACCTACAAGATCTAGATGCTCTAGCAGAGCCTCGTATGCGGAAGTATAAATTTTAAAGTAAGACCATCCGTATTGATCTTCAAAAACAAAAGAGTGGTCGGGATTTTGTTTTTCCACGATTACTCCAAATATCCATAAAAATGGTACACTTTACCTAAGGTCCCTGCACTCTCCACTGTGGCATATAACACAGGTCTTACTGTTCCCGAATATTCTGGAAATAAAAACTCGACCTGGCGTTCAGCACAGCATTGAGCTTCTTCTAGAATCTCAGGCTGGGAGAGATCGTAGATATCGGTTAACGTAAAGCTAAAGTATGAGGTTTTCATAATTTAGCAAACCCAAAAGTATCTACATCCATGATTACTAATTCACCGTCAAAGATAAATACTTGGAGATCTCTCATGACAATTTCTCAAAATCTACGGATTCCGAATAATAGCCATTACTGCTACCATAGAACCTAATTGTTACGCTACCCTTATTTGTAGCTAGTTTATAGAAGGTCCAAGTATAAGACTCAGTATGTTCATGCATAGGACTTAAGTCCTCATTGCTCACCTCCTCAGCTTGGACTAAGGGCGAGCCGACCAAATCTTCCAGATCCCCACAGATATCCTCTACATAAACATTTTCGCAGCAACTTTGCCTATGGTACAGCCTAAAATGCCCTTCGCCCTCTACTTTAATATCTATTTGCTCTCCACCGTCTTCCCCCTCGATACTTGTGAGAGTATGTCCAAGAAGATCGTTAAAGCAGTTAATAGGTTTTTTAGTCATTACACACCCCTACAGAAAAGTTTGCACCTTGTTTATAAAAAGTCCATTTGCCTCGAAATGCCCCATGACTTATAGTTAGCTTTCCCTTAGAAAGAGCTTCAAGCAGTTCAAAAGTTTTAGAAAGCTTCATAGTCAGGATAACTCCGCCACAGTCAAAGTGTACGCTCGCGGCACTCCTACCCCTAGACATACCTAAAGGCTTCAGCCGCCCTTCGAAGATAAAGTTCTCAACGCCGTCATAGTTTCCATTCCAAGGAGCGTAATCTAAAATCTTTTTTGTGTACCCATCCTCTAGAACAACTGGAAGTTTCCAAGCTTTCTTATTTACTATAATCTGCGCTCCGTGAAAAGTCAATAGCTCTTTTAATCTACCTTGCTTGCTCATAAGCTCTCTTTCATAAAGGATTCATAAGGGATTATTGTAGGTTTCGGCGTTCCCTGGGTAACTTGTACTACCAATTGTCCAGTAGCAGATATTTCAAAAACCCTCTGGTCTAATAAATCTTTATTCTTTTCTAAAAAATAGTAAACTGTTTGATCTGCGCACTTTTTTACCTTTTTCAATCTTTTATTTTTTTGTCTCTTATTCATCAGCGCCTCAACTATTATTAGTATCTGGGGGTTGATCTTCTATTGGCTCATAGGTCTTATGGAAGATCTCAGGCTTACAAGGGTAATGCTCTCCATGTATTCCAGTAATGACATAATCTCCAGGACAGACTATGTGTCCGCCCTCTAGAGTATCAATCCAACCATGAAAATGCATAATCTCTCCGCAATGTCTACAGTGATGAGATCCACAAACTCCAGGATTTCTAAGATATCCAACGACTTTCCCCTCACTTAAAAAAGAACCGTCCGAAATTGTAATAATTGAGCAGGCATCTTCAGGATGATCGCCATTCTTAAACCATTGAGCAGCTTCGACTACTACAGGTTTCTTTCTAAATTTCATTTATATGATTCCCTATCTTGTTATTTTTATATCTCAAATACAATCGGAACATTTTTTGGTTTGTATTTTGCGGTGTTTACACTTGAGTTTATCGCTTGATACTTAGCTAAGCTCAGCTCTCCATATTCTTCGTGTATATGCCCGAATAAATGATACCTTAAAAAGGGCAGTAAGTCAATCCGCTCCAATAACTTTTTACATCCTACGCTAGACCCATCTCTTTTAACTTTGTCTAAACGTCCATAGGAAGGTCCATGCGTTAATAACACGTCAGTATCAGAAGGAATAAGACTCCATTTAGATTCTAGCAGTGCAGGATCTCCCATAAAAGCCCAATTAAAGAACTGAGGTGTCCATGGGCTACCCCAAAACTTAACTCCGTTTATCTCTAATCCTGAGTCATGGAGCCAGTTGATATTATAGCCTAAACGAGTCTGCAATTCCGTCAGGTACTCAGCGTATTTAGTCGGATTGTCTTGTAGATCAAAATCATGGTTCCCCGCAATAAAAACCACGTTCTTGGTAATACCCTTCTCTAATAGCCCAAGAAGCTTTTTAATTTCGAAATAAATCTCGGCCTCAGTTCCATTAAGAGTTAAATCTCCACTATGACATAAAATATCACATTGAGGAACTATACCATAATCAAATAGTCCGTGAGTGTCACTAATTGCTACGATCTTCATTTTATACTCCTCGGATGCATAAAAATTTCTAAAATTCCTCCGGCAATCTTTAATGTTATATCAGTATTTCTTAAACATCTACCCTTAACACTAAAATCCCTAGCTTTTTTGCTTGTTTAATACAGTTTTCTGTTCCAGGACCTCCCGGAAATGCTACCAACAAATCTGGATTGCAGGAAAGCATTACCCCATTTCGTATATGTCCCGCAGCTTTTTTAAATTTATCCCAGTCCGCCTCGAATACAAAAGCTAACGGAAAGCGCTTTCGAACCATTGCATCTAACCCAGAAGCATCTCCAACTAGGACGGAAACTCCCCTAACTATCTGCAGATTATTGCAAACTTTTGTAAATAACTCTGTATTATCAAAAACAAAGTTCTCGAAGTTCTTTAATAAGAGATTCGGTAATCTTAGTATTATTTTTTATTGGTAGTTCTTGCATATTCCATCAACCTATTAAAGAAAGTTTCGCATCTATTAGGGTCGTTTTCATCAGTAATTTCATTAAAGAGTTTAACTAAGAATTGGTCATATTCTTGTATCCATGTATAGACTTCTTTAGCCAATATCTTTTCAAGGTTTTTTACTTTCTTAGGTTTTTCATTTCTCTTCTTTTGTCTCACGTTCCAACCCCTGCTCAAATAGATTGTTACTCATCTACTTCCTCCGCCACTGAGAATGTAATTTTAGCGGCACCTTCTTTTAGTTTCTCAAGATCCTGTAAGTTCATACATCCCCCAATTAAAATAAATATAAGGTCCAACAACCTTTCGATAGCCATCTAGGACCCATAGTAATTATACCAAAACTCGATAAAAAAAGCAAGCTTAAGAATAAAATTTTATATAACCAGCTGAAATAATTAGAGTCTTATATTTAACAACTTAAGTATAACAATATTTTATGTATGTAGCATCCAGACGCGTAAATACGCCTATATACACCATTTAGTGGAAAAGAAACTACCTAACTTATTGTAATTAAACGTTAACTAGTTAAAAGAGGTCTTATGTTGTTTAATCAACCCTACTCAAAAATTGCACTATCTGCCTTATTATTTTCCTGTCTTGCTTCTCCTTTCGTTTCTCCCTTCTTATATTGCTCTCTAGCCTTAGTTTTTATCTCACTAAGTGTTCTAGATCAGGTTAAAATAAAAACTCAGCATAATGAAGATTTGGCGGCTGTTAAACGGGATATGCAAAAACTAGTTGAAGCTATGGCCGCAACTAATGAAAAAGTCAACGGGCTTAATAACTCTGTTAGCATGATTAAACTGAAAGAGGGTATTAAATCTACAGCCCCTTCCCAAAACACATCATTTAAAGGATCTTTCTAATGAAAGCTTCCCATCTTGAAACTGCCTTTAAAGAGGAAGTCATAAATAAACAAGCTCTAAAAATCTTATCTTTGGAAAAGGAAAATAAGGATCTTCAAGAAAAGGTAGTACACCTAGAATCTATGATGGTTGGTAACGCCTCCTTATCCATATCTTTAGAAAATAATATCCCTCAGGAAGTTATTATTTGTGAGCAGCAAGTAAAACTGCTGCATGATATTTCCGCAAACGGTATAGCCTTAACTCAAGAACAAGCTAAGAAATTAGAAATATATGTAAAGATCTTATCTGCTTATGGAGCTAAAAAGCAAGGTGAGGACAAAGATAAAGCCTTAGACGACATTCCTACAGAAGATCTTACACAAGCCCTTACATTAGTCCGAGATAGAAAAAGTGTTTAATGCTATTATCTACTGATATACAAAAAGCTGTTTGGAAACGTGGGGATCTGACCTATCTCTGTCATAGCGTACAAAGAGAGATGAAGAACGTTTTTACCACCTCTCCCGCACACAGTACTCTTGTATGGTTGCTTTCTCGTCAAACTGGAAAGACTACCCTGCTCGCTATCTTAGCTTTTGAACAATGTCTCAAAAAGCCTAATAGTCTAGTAGTATTTATTACGGACACTAAGGACCACGCACAATCTATTTTTAGTAAAAAAGTAGAGGAAACTCTCCTACCAGAATGTCCAGAAGAGTTTAAGCCTATATGGAACGCAAAAGGCTATACATATACTTTTCCAAATGGAAGCATAATTCGCCTCTTTGGTTCAGATAATAAGCATTATGATAAAATTCGTGGTAATAAAGCAGACTTAGTTTTAGTAGATGAGGCTGGTTTTTGTAGGGATCTTAGTGACATGGTCCGCAAAACTCTTTTTCCTACTACCACACACACTAAAGGTAAGATTATTTTATCCTCCACCCTTCCTCCGGGAGAGCATGACTTCGATATGTTCGTAGAGGAAGCTAAATTAGAGGGGTTTTTAACTGTAAAAACTATTCACGATAACCCCCTCCTAACAGAAGAAGATAAAAAGGCTATAGCCAAAAAATGTGGCGGCATTGATAGTGCCGAATATAAGCAAGAATACTTATGTTTAAAGGTTAAAGATGAGGAAAACTGCCCAATTCCTGAATATAATGCAGACACTGCCCCCTTAATACACAACCTGCCTCATAAACCTTTGTTTTTCAGTACCTATTTAGCTCAGGATTTGGGCGGAAGTCGAGATTTTACAGGCATTTTATTTGGTTATTTCGATTTTCATAACAGACTTCTTGTAATTGAAGATGAACTTCTCATAAAAAATCGCAAATTTATAGTAAAAGATGTAGTAAAAGCAATAAAAGATAAATACAAAGAGCATTGGACCAACCCCCATGCCGACGAAATCATTTACCCTACAAAATCGGTGTCAGATCACAACGAAATCGTACTAAATGAGATGCGTATTGAATCTAATGGCGAAGTTAATTTTAAATTTGCTAAAAAAGATGACAAAAAAGCTGCAATTAGTAAAGTCCGTACTTGGTTCTTAGAAGATCGTTTAAAGATTCATTCTAGATGTGTCAACTTAAGTCGTCAACTAGAATTTGTTAAGTGG
>SCLI03000143.1_pt1 | contig 11334 bp, 10 predicted proteins | sample 7268041 | NCBI WGS metagenome assembly SCLI03 (sample SAMN10721081, study PRJNA514188) | viral metagenome | isolation source: depth-stratified mine tailings core A | place: China: Fankou Pb/Zn Mine tailings | collected 2017-10 | reverse complement strand
CCAGGGTGAAGTCGACCTCGCTGGCCTCGGCGCCGGGGGCGCGCCGGTCGTTGCTGGCGCGGAAGGCTTCGCGCGCCGCGTCGTGGATGAAATATTTGTCGCTCTGCTTGCGCACCGGCACCACCGGGGCCAGCAGGTCGGCGATGAACGCCGGGTTGCGGTAGCCGACCGACAGGTTGGTCAGCGCCGCGTCGATGTGGACTTCGTTGGCATTCGGCATGAATGTGTTCCTTTCGCGAATATATGGATATTGAGTTACCGATTCGGTCAATCGGCGCCGGAGCGACTCATCAACGTGCTCGAAAGTTTCGTTCGGAGTTCAAACTTTAGTTTGCATATGCAAGCTGAAGCTTGAACTCCAAACCTGGCTCGTGCTCGCAATCGTGCCCGAAACGGCTCGCCCCCCTTACGCCGTCCGCTCGTGCAGACTCAGGAAGACCTCGATCACGTCGCCATCGGCCGCGGCGGCCGTTTCAGCGAATCCGAGGCAGTTGATTTTCGTCCCGGCGACTTCGTCGATCGCCTTGACCTTGCCGCTCGTCCCGGCGACGTTGACCGCCGTGCCGACGCCGACCGGCCCGGCGGCGACCACCCGCGCGATGCCGGCCTTGCGCACGCCGACGTTGGCCCCCTGGAGCGTCTGGCCGTGTACCGTCACGCCCAGGATCGCCCCGGCATTGGCGGCCGCGGGCAGCTTGGCCTCGCCGGCGTTCGTCCCTTGGACGAGCACCTTGCATGCGTCGACCCCACCCTCGTCGGTGATGGCGTAGGCCTTGTCGAGAATGTAACTGGCCATGGTTTTCCTCCCTTGCCCCGAAGCATTTTTCGGGGTTGCTCGAATGAAGTGGTGTGGTGGTTCTTAGCCACGAAATCACACGAAAAGACACGAAAAATTCAGGTATTCGCAATCGTATGATTTCTTCGTGATTTCATGGCCTGGGTCCCGATGTATTTCGCAACGGTAAAAAACTGATACCAGAAGCGAGTCATTAAGAATGAAGATGTTTTGTATTCATACTTCGTGTTTTTTCGTGTCATTTCGTGGCTAATAATCCGATGCGCAACGACTGAGGGCTTCGGCGTAGCCGGCCCCGGGATGCGTTTCCATGAAGGCCACGGCGGCGCGGTGGAGAGCCACCGAGGCCGGATCGACGTTCACGGCGCGGCCGGCCCAGCCCTCGCCGCCGGTGCGTGCGCCGACCGACGCAGCCTCGCCCAGCGCCACCGTCGCCGGCAGGCTTTCGAGGAACTCGGCGAACCACTCGGCCGGGGCGAGGGTGCGCCCGTCGCCGACCGGAACTGCGCCCCGCGCGGGCAGAGCCGCGAAAAACGCCTCGATCCCACGCTCGCTCCACGCCGGACGCCACTTGCCGGCCCCGCGCAGGCGCTCGCACACCTCGGCGAACGAGACTGCCGAAGGTTCTACAGCAAGCGCCGGCGCCGCGGCCGTTTCTTCGTCATCTCTTGCAGTCGTCGAGGGCTCAAAGGTCACGAACTCCCCCTCATCGTCGGTGAACAGCCGGTCGGCGGGCGCGGCGTCGGCGGCATCAGTTTTTTGGCCCTCATCATTTTCAGGCACGACCGGATCGGCCAACCCCTTGACCTCGGGCACGGCCGCCCCGAGGAAGCTGACCGCCCGCAGGTAAGGGCCGCCCGACTCGGCCAGGCAGGGATAAATTTCGGCGGAGCGTTTTTTGAAAGCCCCAGCCCGCACCAGTTCCAGAAACCGGGCGTTGAGCCCGCGCAGCCGCGCCACCAGCCGGTCGCCGACGCGCCGCAGCGCCGCCACCCATCCCAGGGCCGGCCCGCGCCGGGCATGGTCGACCGTCACCGGCGCCTCATGCAGCGCCGGGTCATAATCGGCGGCGATCCGGTCGAGTTCTGCCTCGCCCCAGACGCCCTTGACTCCATAATCGCCGGCACGGAAGATTTCGAGTTCGAGTTCTCCGGACATGCGCGTATCTCCTTGTCTGATCGGTTTGCCTCGTGATCATGATCGTAATCGAACGACTTATTCTCAAACCGCATTGGTTAATGGCTGCACTATGGAATCGATCACGATTGCGATCACGAATACGATCACGATCGCGATGTATGGTCTTCGGGACTCATTTGCCTCGCGGTTCGCGTTCGAAGGGGTCCTCGCCGGTGGACGCCCCGGGGTCGGCCGTGTCGGCCGGCTCCATTGGTGTCGGCTGGGTGGTGGGGGCGTCCACCGGCGAGGTCGGCCGCTCGCCCCAGGGGACCGGGGCCAGGCCGAGTTTGGCGCGTACTTCGTTGATCGTCAGGATCCCGAACTGCAGGTGATACTGGTAGAGGTTGCTGTCATCATACTGCAGCCGGCGCTCGCCCCCGTCGGGGGCGGGCCGTCCATATTTTTCGTGGAAGTAGCTCTGGGGTAGGGAGACACCCATCTGCAGGAGCTGGCGGTCGACCTGCACCTCGCGCTCCAGATCGAGTTCCGGAGCCAGGTCGATCGTCCAGCGGGGGGCGGGAACATCTTCGCCGAAGTTCAGGTCCGTCAGCCAGCGGACCAGTTGCGTGTTGACCACGTCCATGAGCAGGGCGGCGTCGGCGCGCAAGTAATCCTGACGCACGGCCTCGTGGACCTGCCCCAGGGCCAGGGAACCGGAGCGTTCCCCTTCGCCCGAGGTGAGCGTCTGGCCAAGCACGGCGCGGGCCATCTCGTCGTTGCACCACTGCGCCAGCGCCCGGTAGGTATCGCCTGAGCCCGAGCGGCCGGCCTCGAGCAGTTCCAGCGAGATCCCCTCGGGGATCGTCACCCCGGCGTCGGTCTGGATGGCGTCGATGACGTCGAGCAGGCGGCGCCGCTCCAGCTCCGAAAGGCCGGGCCGGTGGCGGGCCACCACGGTCGGCGAACCGAACTTCTCATTATAGATGAGCCAGAACTTGATGTTGTGTTTCTTGAACCACCAGTACCAGTAGACACGTTCGTCGAGCCCCTGGCCGTAAGGGCGCTCGTCGGTGGCCCCCACCAGGGCGATGAGGAACTTGCGCGGCGGGAGGGGCCGCCCCGCGCCGGCGGGGTCGCCCAGGGGGTCGATCAGGCGCCACTCGTCCTCCCCCCCGCCGCGCGCGAACCGCCCCGCCGCTCGCGGGCGCAGCGCCCGGGGGACGATCCGCCCCTCGGCGTCGAAGCGCCAGAGCACCTCGGCGACGGCCATCCCTTTGCCGAGAGCATCGAGCAAGTGGAGCAGGGCGCCTTGCCAGCCGGGGATGGCGCGCAGGGTCGCCTCGATCCAGCGGGCGGCGCGCACGTCGGCCGGGCCGTCGCCGGCCGGTTCGATTTTGACGGGGCGGGCCAGCACCCCCAGCTTGCGCGTTTGCAGCAGGCTGAAAAGATGGGCGTCCTTGCTTTCCATCTCCTCGAACAGCGAGTAAGGACTGGCGTGGCCGGCGTAACCCTCGCTGCGGACGATGTGGTCGCCCAGGCGGCGCCCGTCCCAGACCGCGCCCCAGGGAGTGGCGGCCGGGGGGGCGAATTCCTTTAGTTCGGGTTGAATCGAGCGGGTGCGCATGGACACAACAAGCCTCCCTTTCCCTCGAACAGGATTCGAGGCGACGGTGAATTGGGCATTTTCGGGACGCAATTCCTCGGGCCGGCAGCCGGACGGGCCGCGCCGGCCGCATCGGCGGCGCTGCCCTCCCGCCCGGCGAGCGATCCGCGGCGATCGCTCATAACTGGTGAGATTCTAACCGGCGGCCCCTGATCGGTCCATTCCCGTGGGGGCGCTTAGCGACACTTGACGCAGTCAAACCCGCCGCGCGTGGGGCGCTTGGGCATTAAAACGGGGCGGGCGGGCCGCTCGGCGTGGAAGGGCCGGGCGAGCGGGAAACGCAAAAAAAACCCCATGCGAGGGCGAAATTGATATAGTGAGAGTTGCAAACGGCGCTCGGCCGGTCTATAAAGCAAAAGGCCGGCTTTCGAGGCGGCTCATATTAATGTTGTCGAACCGGCTGAGCGGGAAGGCGCGCGGAGCGCGGCGCGTTGCCATGCCCGGCGTGGTCATCAAGCGCGGCGCAGTCTTCCCGGCAGACTGCCGGAGCAATGGATTGCGCATAGAATCAAGCATTTGCCGGTTGACAGCGCCACTGATTTTTCGCTACAAACCGGATAGCAAAACAGAGCCTTGTTTTTGCATGGGTTAGGAAAGGGTACGGTCATGAAAGCCCAAAGAGTGTTTCCGCTTGGTTGGGGAACGTCGCTGCTGGCTTGGGTGCTGTTCATGATGACCGCCATTGGCTGGGCTCAGACGCTGGGCGAACTCGAAGCCGCCCAGGGCATCGCGGGCACGCTGGACTCGCAGTCCGTCGGCCCGAATCCCGTCACGCCGATTCAGAAAGCGCAGGATGCCGCCGCTGCCGCCGCCGGCGCGCCCGGCCAGCCCGGCGTTCCTCCCGGCGTTCCCGGCGTGCCGGAAGTACCCGGCGCCCCTCCCGGTGTACCCGGCGCCCCCGAGGCGCCCGGTGCGCCCCCGGCTCCCGGTGCGCAGGCCGGGGTTCCCGGCGCGACCCCCTCGTATTTTACCGGAACCGCCGGCGTGGCCAAAATCACCGTTATCACCGGCACGCGTGTTTTCGATAAAATCACGGGCGAACTGCTCGACGACGCCGTCGAAAGGGAGGTGCCCGAACCCGAAAAAGACAATTATTATGATGACGGAACCCACGGCGACCTGGTGGCCGGCGACGGAAAATACACCAAGGTGAGCGAGGTATCCGACGTCATCGGCGGCAGCAACCAGCGCGTCAAGGAGCAACTGATCCAGTCACTGGTCGTGGCCGAGCAACTCAATCCCATCCAGTTCTTCGGCTACACGCTCCTCAGCCTGGGCCAGCAGGAATCCACGCCGCGCAACCGCGCCTGGAAACTGGTTCCCAATCCCGACGGCGGGCCGGGCATGGTGCTGGCCGAGCGGCCGACCGATCCCAATGCCCCGGTCGAAGTGAAAAAATACCGGACCGAGCAGATGGCCATGGACAAACGGATCAAGGATGACTGGGCCGTCCGTTTCCTTCAGGAATATCGCACCAACAAGGACAGCCTGACGAGCGAGTTCTTCCCGCTCTATATCCCGCTGCCGCCCCAGACGCCCAATGTGCCCCCGCCGCCCAGCACGACCTGGCAGCCGTTCAGCGCGTCGGCGACGGGCGGCGGCGGAGCGGTGCCGCTTGGCCCGATTGGCGTGCCCGGCGCCGGCATGGGAGCCGCCCCGGCCGGCAGCCCCCTGACATCCAGTCAATATATGAACTTGCAGCGCGGCGGGAGGTAGGATTTAGATGGCGCTGACTCCCAAAGACGTCGATGATCTGACCGAGTCGATGAAGAAACTGCTCGAATTGTGGATGCGGATCAAGCTGGTTCTGCTCAAGGCCTTCGGCGCCGAACCGGTGACCCGCGAGCATGAGAACGCCTTCATGCAGCTCAAAAGCGACGTTTCCCGCATCTACCGCGCGACGTCCAATCGCCTGTCCTCGGGCCTCCAGTTCGAGGGCGACAAACTGGTCGAGATGCTCAAAAACGCCATGACCATGGCGCACTTGCAGAAGCTCTCGCCCAACGAAAAACAATCCATCTACGTCGTCTGGCACCTGTTATACATTCGCATGACCCGCACGCTTGGCGCGTTGGAAACGATGAAAGCCGGATATTATCCCCATATGCATCGGTCGCGTTTGCAGAAAATGCCCGTGGGCAAAGCAGCCAAATCTTGAAGCCGTTGTTTAACTGGGTTGGGAGGACGTTTTGTGGAAACCGCTAACACCCTGCGCCGGATTTTCGGAATCGTGACGATCGCCCTCTTGCTGGGCTCGACCCTGGGCTGCAACAAGATGCTGTCCAAGTATTCGTTGAGCCAGGCCCAGAAACGTCTTCAGGAGGCCAACGCGAACAAGGCCGACCAGTTCGCGCCGGATCTGCTGGCGAAAACCACCTCCGACATCACCAAAGCCCAGAACGAATACAACTCGGGCAATTTCACCGAGTCGCGCGCCAGCGCCAAAACGGCCGCCGCCAGCGCTTCCGAATTGCTCGAACGCACCAAGGTTCAACGCGCGAACTTCCTTAAGGCCGAATCCTACCGCTGGCTCGACATCGCCAAGAAAAACCAGGCCGAGCAGGAAAATCCCGAAGTCTATCGCCAGGTGGGCATCGACGACGAAACCGGCCGCAAGTTGATCGAGAAGCAGAAGTGGGACAAGGCCATCCAGGTCTTCGACAAGAACATCGAACAGGTCAAGTATCTGCTCAAGAACCTGGCCGACAAGGCCAACGCCGGCCTCAAGGAAACCGAGAAGATGCGCGACACGCTCACCGAGATGGGCGCCAACGAAAACGCTCCCGAGTTTGTCGAGACCATCACCCAGCAAATCCAGTCCATCAAGGACGCGATCGAAAAAGAGACCGATTACCGCAAGGCCATCGCGCTGCGCGACCAGGCCCGCCAGACCGAGGAAAGGGGCATCCAGCGCACCAAGGAAGTCAAGAGCCAGAAACAGATCCAGGAGATCGAGAACCTGCTCGACGAAGCCTCCAACCTGGGAGCCGAAATCTACGCGGCCCAGAATTTTACCGTCATCAGCAAGGACTTCGACAACCTTATCCAGCAATTCTACGAGAAAAACTACGACACCGTGCTGCGCACCACGCCCGACCTCAAGCCCAAAGTCGAGGCTCTGATCGTCGAGACCAAGCGCGAGTCGGCCCGGGCCAAGATGCAGGCGGTCGAGAAAGCCATCAACGTGCTTAACGACGGCCAGGTGAAGACCTACCTGCCCGGACGCGTCGAGGAACTCGTCAAGCAACTCGACGAGGCGCGCCAGCTCTTCGACAAGCAGCAATACACCGAATCCGAAAAGGTCAGCCTGCGCGGCCTGGAGATCGAGCAGCGCATCGTCGACGACTTCAACGCCCTGGCCCAGAAGCACATCAGCGAGGCATCCGACAAGCTGGCCACCGCCAAGAACGTCTACGACACGATGCAGGTCATCTTTGACAAGGTCGTCCCCGGCCCCTGGACGGGCGACGACAAGGCCCTCGAGGATTCGAAAAAGGCGCTCAAGGAGGAACTGCGCACCCGGGTGAACAACGCCCAGATCGAACTGGGCCTGGCCACGCTGCGCCGCGAGGAAAAGAATTTCAACCAGGCGATCCAGATCGCCGACAAGGTGGCCGTCGACGCCCAGGACGTGCAGGAGCAGACCTATCGCGTCGTCGCCCACAACGCCATCCTCGAGATCGCCAACCAGTTGACCAATTACGAACGCCAGGGCGGCCGCCAGTATGCCGCCGACGAAATGAACAAGACCAACGACCTGCTCGAGCAGAGCAAGCAACTGCTCAAGGACGGCAAGTATCGCGACGCCGTCCGCCGGGCCGCCGACACGAAAGCCCAGCTCGAAATCATGGTTCAGGAACTCGAGCGCGTGGCCGTCGCCCGAATCAACAACGCCTCCCAGGCCCTTAAGGAGGCGCGTGAGCACAAGGCCGAGCATTACCGCAATGAAGAACTCAACCAGGCCATCGTCGCCCTCGACCGCGCCAAGGATTCGCTCCAGGGCGAAGGGCTGCGCCAGGCGATCGAATCGGCGACGCAAGCCGAACAGATCGCCAGCCAGGCGTCGCAGAAGTCGCTCCAGCAATGGGCCGAGGAATTGATGCGCCAGATCGACCTGATCATGACCAAGGCGCAGGAAGCCGGGGCGAACCGCTACGCCACCGACCTGATTCAGAACGCCCTCGACTTGCGCAACCAGTGCAAGGCGCTCTACGACCAGGGCAAATATGTCGAAGCCATCGACATCGGCCAGAAAGCGGTCAACACGGCTCATGACGCGCTCTACGCGAAGGTCAACGAGGCCGAATCGCTCATCGCCACCGCCCAGCGCTTCGAGGGCTGGGAGTTCGAGCACCAGCGCCTGGCCGAGGCGATCAACTGCGCCAAGTCGGCCCGCGAAGACCTCGACAAGGGCGATTATCCGGTGGCCGAGCAATTCGCCGCCCAGGCCATCACCGTCGCCACCAACGTCATTCGCGACGCCAAACGCAAGGCCTTCGAGTCGCGCATGGAGACGCTCGAGAGCCGCCTGAGCGACGCCGAGAAGAAAGGCACGGGTTATTACCAGGTGAAGGACCTGTCGCGGATCCTGGCCGAGATGAATGCGCTGCGCAACGAATTCGACCCCCAGTCGGGCGAAGACTACGCGCAAAAAGTCGACAATCTGGATGCGCAACTCGCCGGACTGGTCGAAATGACCCCCGACGTGATCAATGAACTGCTTAACGCGATGCAGGAGCGCCTGACGGGTCTCGAATCGCGCAACGCCTCATCGAGCCTGCCCGACATGGTCGACGAGGTGAACCGCAAGATCAAGTATGCCCGGCTGGACTTCAAGGCCGAGAAATTCCGCCCGAGTTTCCAGAACGCCAAGGACGCCATGCGCCTGCTCGACACGATGGAACTGCGCCTGGACGAGCGCGATTTCGACAAGGCCCTCTATACCCAGCTCAAACAATTCAATGAAGCCATCGAGAAGTTCCGGCCGGTGCTCGACATGGGCACGACGGCGTTGATCGAACTCGCCATCGGCGCCAATGGGCGCGCCCAGGCCGTCTCGCTGCTCCAGGCCAGTTCGCCGTCGGATCTGCGGACGACCATCACCGAGATCGGCGCGCGCGTCCGGATGCTCAAGACCCCGCCCAGCCGCGTCGACATACACGAGTCCGCCGTCAAGATGCTGACCGTCGCCAAGACGGCGGCGGCCAATTTCGAAAAACTCCTGATTATGGACATGTATGGACCCGACGAGGCGCGCAACATCGTCCAGACGGCGTTCGTGCAGATGCAGGACGCCCGTCATCAGGAACAGGATATCCAACGGACCATCCCCAACCCCGAAATCCAGTTCAAGCCTGCCGGGGTGGAGCGGGTGGTTTCGTCGAGGGAGTAAGCCAGCATGGAAATGATAACCAACCTCTTTTCGCCGGATCATGCCATTATCGGCGTCGAGATCCTCACAATCGCCGCAATCCTCGTGCTGCTGGGCTATTTCGTCTATTCCTTCAACCTGTTTAAGAAGGATTGAGCGCCTTATCTGTTCGTCGGACACGCCGACATCGAGCATACGCATGGCAACACTTCAGTCAATCAAGGGCGGGGACAAAAAAGGCGAAACCGCCGAGGCCAAACCTGTCAAATACAAGCTGACCAAGGAGCAGACCCAGTACGTCAACGGACTGGTGAAGCTGGAAAGCCGCATTGCCATTTGCCGGGAATACATCGCCCTGTGGATGAATTTTTTTCGCATGCTGTCGGAGGACATAGGCAATCGCGATTACACCGCCAACGAGGAAAAAGCATTTTTCCAGGTAATGACCATCCTGGCGCGCAAGCACTTCCTGTTCGTCGAAATGATGGGCGACACCTTCGAACGGGGCAACGACATCCTCAGTGTCCTCGTCCTCGCCGTCGGCCTCTCGCACGCGCGTTTACTGCCCGAAAATACCCGCTCGAAACTCGAACTGGACTGGCATTCGCTTTTCCTCGACATGAACAAGGCCCTCGGCCGCCTGCTGCGGATGCTACCCGGCAAGATGACGCTGGCCGAGGCGATCGACTGGGCCAACAAGAACATCAAGATGGGTGAAAACGGCCTGCCGCTTCCCCTCGATAAGAAAAAGAGGGAAAAGACCGGCGGCGGCTTGTTTGGCAAAAAGAAATAAGCCGCTGCGGCCGCCGGCGCGCCTCTCGGCGGGAGTGCGGCGTCCTTGCCTCGCGCGGCGACTTCCCCTAAAATGAAAACCTCCCCATAAGGGGGGGATTTTCATTTGATTATGAAAAATTACCACCTGTCGGCTCACCTTCGCTTCGCCACGCGCCGCGAGGTCGAGGCGGTCTTGGCCATGGGACGCGATTTCGAAGGCGCCGACCTGGCGGGCCTCAACCTGGCGAACCTCGATTTATCGGGGGCCAATCTGGCCGGTGCGCGCCTGAGCGGCGCCAACCTGGCCGGCGCCCGCCTGACCGGCGCGCGCCTCGAATGGGCGCGTCTGGACGGGGCTGAAGCGGCCGGGGCCGAATTCGCCCACGTCGCGGCTGAATTCGCCGTCTTTGGCCTGGCCCGGCTTGAGGGCGCTTCGTTCCGCGAGGCCGAGCTGCGCCGCGCCAATTTCGTCGGCGTCATGGCCGCCGGCGCCGATTTTACCGGGGCCGATCTCTATTACGCCCGCTTCGCCGCGGCCGACCTACGCGGGGCCGGTTTCGCGGAGGCCAATCTGCAGCGGGCCGTCTTTCGCGCAGCCGACCTGCGCGGCGCGAGCCTGACCGCCACGCGCGGTCAGGCCATTTTCGACCGCGCGCTGCGCGACCGCTGAAGGGGCGCCGCCGTCGATGATTCTTCAGCCCTTCATGATCGACGTGGGATCGCAGGAGGTGAATGTCTATCTCGTGGGCGACGAGGCGACCCGCGTCGGCTTCATCGTCGACGCCGGCGGCTTCCCCCCCGCCCTTCCCGACGCCGCCGGCTTTTATCGCCTGGCGGTCACGCACGTGTTGCTTACGCATCTCCATTGGGATCACACCGGGGCCCTGTCCGCCCTCCTGGCCGAGTGGCCCAACCTGTGCGTCGTGGCGGCGGCGCCTTGTCCGGCCGCCCCCAATGTGCACCTGGTCGAGGACGGCGCCCAACTGCGCATCGGCCCTATCAAGGTCGACGTGTTGCAAACCTCGGGTCACACGCCCGAGTCGGTCTCTTATTATCTGGCGGAACCGGGCGTGTGTTTCGTGGGCGACGCGCTCTTCGCCGGGGCGGTGGGAGGAACCGGCGACGATGCCCGCCACCGGGAACAAATCACCCTCCTGCGCGAAAAAATACTCGCCCTGCCCGAGGCGACCGAAATCCTGCCCGGCCACGGCCCGCTCACGACAGGCGCGATCGAGAAGCGCGCCAATCCGTTTTTCCGGCCGGGCTTCGGGCGGCTGGCCTAGGCGACGGCGGGGTCGGTTTCGACAAGGCGGCCATGGTCGCGTCCGGCAAATCATTATTTTCGCATCATTTAATGCGGACTTGACTCTTGCGGCGCAGCATAAGAAGATATGGCTTTCTCCGTGCGCGCGCGCCCGCGTAGCGCGGCGGCGTCGGGCTGAATCGCCTTGCATCGGAACATTACGCGCCCTAAACTGATTGTAACGACCTCGGGACACGCGGAACAAACCGTCAGGCACCACTCTATCGGCTGTTGACGTCCATGGCAATACACTCGCACAATCCTGCCGATTCGGCCGATCCGGTTGCTCAGGCCAGCGAACCTTGGGC
>SCLI03000141.1_pt1 | contig 11526 bp, 17 predicted proteins | sample 7268041 | NCBI WGS metagenome assembly SCLI03 (sample SAMN10721081, study PRJNA514188) | viral metagenome | isolation source: depth-stratified mine tailings core A | place: China: Fankou Pb/Zn Mine tailings | collected 2017-10 | reverse complement strand
CATACTAACCTGCCTTGCAATGGTCGCTCTACAAGCTCGCCTATGCGCTCAGGAGAGGCTATCGGAGCGTTTTGCTGTACTACATAGCTCTTTATGCGTCTATGTCTTGAAACACGCTCAGAAGCCTTGTATTTGCCTGCTTTCTGGTACTGCTGGCGTTCACGGCGAATACTCTCGGCTATTGGGCAAGCCATATAAATATCCTTTTGGGCGTCACTTAAGTATAGCCCGTAAGCCTCCCATACCTTTAGGATTAAGTACCGATCGCTATCTCTAGCTTCGGGGTAGTTAGTAAGTATGTGTTCGATTGTGTTATTTAGTTTCATCTTCGTCCTCCGGCTTGTTAAGAGCCATTAAACCTTCGCCTAGTTTGTATAGTTCATCTCTGCTCCAGACATTAAATGATGGGTTAAAGAGGGGCAGTATTTCCTTGCCTATTTTCATATAATTGGCTGCCATCACTCTTATCTCACTTCCGCCTATAAAGGCAGTCGTACCGTTACAGTAAAGGTTAAACTGCTCGCCGTATTCATTCTTGAACACGAAAGCCGGTAAGCTCCTTATATATTTTTCTGATTCTAGTCTTGACATTTTGTCCTCCATCTCACCATATAAGTCTCTCGAACTTAAACTGGTGTCCTTTCATAGTTTTTTAATAGCCTCTGTGATCCTAGGTAATCAATCATCTCGGATCCATAGGTAATGATATGCTCAACGGCGTTCTCGGCCTGCTTGTCGCCCAAGAACTTAGCCCCCACCTTAACGCTCTCTGTGTAGGGGTTGAAACAAATGTACTTTCCTAGAGTGGCGTCAGGCCTTAACCATTTGTACAGGTCTAGCTGCCAGCCACTTAAGTAGGTTGAGGGTTCGCCGACACCGCACTTGTAGTCTACTAGGGTGCTGTCGTGTTCAAGATCGATTACGCCCCGTATTAAAACTGTGTACTCGCCTAGCTCTAGTGTCTTTTCGTACTTGCGCTCAGTCAGGGGGTCGTTGAGTTCTCCCCCGCCTAGCTCTAAGGGCAAGCAGCCGGTTTCGTTGACATAGCGCTCCCATAGTTCGTGCTTTAGTTTGCCCAGCTCCATTGCTGGAGTAGCCGGGAAGGGCTTGCCGAGGTATTGAGCAACGGCTTCTTCATATCTGCCCTGCTCCCAAGCGTGTAGTATTGAGTAGGATAGTTTAATGGTCATGTCAGTTTTATCCTTATACTTTCGTTGCGGTTGGGGTTGTAACTAAGGCCGTCAGGTAGTTTAGAGTTGGCCTTGATATAGTTATCTACTTCCTTAGATTTAACGGATATTTTGACGTCTAATAGGTCTTCGGGTACTTTGTCGGGGTCGGTGAGGGTATAAACCGAGTCGGTTAGAGATCGCCTAAGACTAAACCCGTCACCATCTAGGGCTGTCCAGTCTTTGCCCAATAGTTCTTTGGCCTTGTCGTTAAGGGCTTGTTTTACTTTGCGCTCTAACTCTTCCCAGACTTCATTCATCTCGTCAATGACTCGCTTATTATCCATAATCCAGGCAATCTCGCTGAAGACTGCTTCGTCGGTTTGTAGGTTCTTAGACTTACGGATGATCTTCTCTATACGCTCTTCGTCAATGCGGATGTTAATTTCGGCCATTGTCTATCGCCTTTCCTTGTGTTTTGAGGTTCTTTTTAGCCTCTCTGATTAAGCGTTCCTTGTTCTTGGTACTGTCACTAACTTCATCACTGCCGATAATTTCGATCTGCATAAACTCTTCCGGGTCGTAAACATCTCCTGCAACACCTAGCCACATGGCACAGCGTTTAAAACAATCGGTGGTAGCAGCCTTGAGGTCGTTACCGAAGTCCAGGGGTATTGGCAGCCCGGTAATAGCATCAATCTTGTGTTTGCGTTCAGGCTTTCCGTTACGCATAACTTTTTTGCCACTATCATCATAAACATCTTCCATTTGGAATTTAACATCCGCTCGGCCAAAGTCGCCCTTTTTAAGCTCGGCTATTATAGATCCTCGTTGGTCTAATACCCGGCAGATAAGAGTTCCTTTAATGACTACTGAGCCGGTTACTTTGGCGACTTCATAAGCCTCCATGACCGATGTTTCAGGTACGAAGTCCCAATTAAAGCCGAATACGGAGTCCAGGGTTCGCCTAACATAACCTCTTTTGACGTATGTCCAGTTACCGCCGCCTTTAGCCGGTCGCTTATAAGTCCAGCGGTTGGGGGTAGAGTTAAACAGTTTCTGCACTTGGTTTTCGTTTAAGATCGAGTGACCTCGGCTAACCTGCTTAAGTTCAAGCTGTAGGGAATTAATTTTCTTATCTACTTCTTTAGTCATCATCTTCCTCCAGTGCTTTAATATCTTCCTCGTTTGCCAGATAATCCCAAAGGTTAGAGTTCATTAACTCGGTAAGCCTATTATTGGCTTCGATAATATCTACAATAGTTTGGCCGAGTGAGTTTTTAGGGTAGCCCCATACTGCGACAGACTGTTCGCTAGGGGTATATATAACTTCAATCTTTGTCATAGTAATCCTCACCGCAGTAAAGACAGTAGGTGTAGTCTTGAGAGTTAACGTATTCATTAGCTCCGTTGTAGTAATCTGTCGAATCGGTGTCGGTAAAGGCATGCGTACAGTCACCGTCCTGATCTAAGACTCCTACGTTGACGCTTTCTTCACCGCCATAATATTTAACGCATATTTTCATGTTGTGCCTCCTTGGTTATTTAGAGGAGGGTGGGGCAAGTTTTGTAGTGTTGTTCTGGCAGGTATTGCGCCTGCTGGCTTGCCCGTCCTCGTTTGTTAAGTGGTTGTGCCTGCTTAACTACTTAGGAGTATAACATAACAATAAAACAAATGTCAACACTGTTATGTTATTTTATGTTGTATAATTGTGCTTATGAATAAGCAACAGATACTAAACGCCCTTAATCCGGACTGGTGGACGGTGTCTCAGCCAAATAACTGGCAAACTTCTTTCGTAAGTGCGAACATCAACTTTCAGAACTCCGCCGGGATCACCATGACCTATACTTCAAGTGCCCCTTATGTTACTTACGGTCTTAATCAGTCAGGGGTTTATTCAACTTACGACCCGGACACCGGCACGACAACTCAGACTATCGCCCCCAATCAGTCAAGGACTACTGACGGCGTGAACACGCTATCTACCTTAGTGAGCGAGCTAATGACCCAAACCGCCCAAAGACTTTACGACATGCACTGTACAAATGTGGTAGGATATAGTGAGTTAAGTAGTGTTTACGACGCTCAATCATGACAATAATTGACCTACGCCCCTATGAAAAACAGCCAGGATCTAAATCTTTAGCTGGTATTATAATCGACTGTTTTAGGGAGATCAGGGGGGCAACCAAAATAATCTATGAAACTCCAGATCAGGTATGGGTTACTAAAACTCAGGCTACTCAATTCGGTAAAACAGTTACTTTTATTGATGGCAATATAGAAATCCCGGTCGTGGTTAAAGATGAGCTTACCCGCTGACCAAATCCTACCGCTTCTAAACGCCGACTGGTGGACAGTAAACTACCTAAACCCACCTACTACAGTCAATGCTAATGATGACGGCTATCCGCAAATAATGCCCTCAACCATGCTCTACTTTCAAGACGAAGCAGGGAATTATCATCAATGGCAGAGTAACGGAGTGTTAGATCCATTTGCTATCGACCAACAGTCTAACTACATACAAGCTCTCATGCAAGAAGCGGCCTATGAATTAAGCAACTTAGGTTGCGCAGGCGGCATAACCAACGTGCAGCCCCAAGATTATCAGACATATCCAATTTACTACAAATGATATAATCGGGGTATGTTACCCGTCCTATCAACCGAAGAAATAACTAACGATCTAAACCCCGACTGGTGGACAGAATATTTTAATACTAATGGGGTATCTTGGCCGTCCTCACCAATCTATTTCACCAACTCGGCAGGCATAAATCTAATGTTTAGCTATAACTGGTATGGACTTCCCGTCCCGGCCGGGGACAGTCCAACTTATGATAATGTTTATAACCAAATAATAACTCAAATTATTCCATTCACAGCCCAAATGCTTCATCAGTACGCTTGCGCAGGTAACATATCCAACGTACCCCCTGCATAGTGTTTAAGACTTATCCACACGCTACATACGGTAGTTGAGTTTTAGTGTTAAGTAAGTTACAATACAGGTTAAGTTATTTGCTTGCATAAAACAAATAGCCCATTAAGACGAGAAAAGCCCCGTATCGTGGGGCTAGACGTTGCTTGCTGTACTTATAGTTAAGCACACGCCTCCTCACTTAGTCAAGTACTTTTTCAATAAAACTGAAAGAAACGTTAAGAACAGACCTAAATCCAGGCTCTGATCGTAGCTAAACCCTACCACAACCCCCGTCAACCTGGTCTGTGGCTTGTTCTTAACAAAGAGTTCTCAGCCTCAGAAAAAGCAAATCCGCCGCACAAAGACTTAACCACAGTTAAGGGGGGCTTAATGCTAAAGGAGGTTTTATGGCAGTTTATATTACAGTAGACAATAAGTTAAAAGTAATTAGCAGAGAGAAAGCCGTAGAGATGCTAAAGATACTCAACGGAGAGAAAGAGCCCACTCCTGAACAAGAGAAGTTTCTATTAACCGTTAAGAAAGTTTACTTAGGCAAAGCATGGACGGGTGAGGTATAATGCAATTAAATGGCACAAAGACTACAAGCTAGATTGAATAAAAAGGGACAGCTACAAATCCCTGCTCAAGTCCGTAAACAGTTCAACATGCAATCTTACCAATTCCAAGAGCTTGAAGTATTAGAGGATAGGATTGTAATTTACCCTGCGCCTGATATTGATAAAGTCAGAGGAGAGCTTAAAGACAACTTGCATAAAAAAGGGTTCAGTGATAAGAAGCTAAGGGAGATGGCGGAATGGCAAACTACACTAAAGAAGAACAAGAACTGTTAGACTATCTAGACGCTAATTTTGAAGTTGACCAAAAAGAGAAAACATTTAAGTCTATCAATATAACACCAGAACAAGCAGAACTATATAAAACAATTGTAAGAAAAAGATATGGACAAAGTGCTTATACGAATGATGATACTAAAATGCAATATAGAGGACTAGAATGTTTGGAGGTAGTTTAGATGGCAACTCTTAAGCAAAAACAAGTAGCAAAGAATCTAGTAGAAAAAGGTAGCAGTGTTAGCCAAGCAATGATTGACGCTGGTTATTCTCCTAGAACTGCTAGAGCCCCCTCAAAGGTTACTAGATCTAAAGGCTTTAAAGAACTCTTAGAACAAATGGGTGTTACTGACGAAAAGTTAGCTAAAGTTTTAAATGAGGGACTAGAAGCTACTAAAGTAGTAGTTATGGGTAAGGAAAGTCAAGAGGCTTTTGTGGATATCCAACCAGATCACCCAACAAGACACAAGTTTTTAGAGACAGGATTAAGACTAAGAGGGTATGCTAAAGACGAAGCTCCAAACTTCAACATAAACTTTATAAACCAAATACCAAGACCAAATGGACGTATTGATACCCAACCTCAAGCCGAGTCCGAAGCAGAGCTTATTTCTCAGCAGTCAAGCTGATGAAACCTTTTATGGAGGAGCTGCTGGCGGTGGCAAGTCCGCTGCTCTTTGTGCTGAAGCAATTACCTCATGTCTAGAAGACGAGGGGCATCACACTTACATCTTCAGGCGTACCATTAAAGAGCTTAAACAAAGCGTATTACCTGAACTATATAAACAATTAGGACCATATCCGTTTAAGTATAATTCTCAGGACTCAACTTTTGTCTTTAGCAACGGCTCAATTATTCAACTAGCTTACTTAGACAACGAAGCCGACAAGTATAGATACCAGAGTGCGGAAGTACACACACTACTGTTTGATGAGCTAACTCACTTTACCCAAGACCAATACGAATACTTAAAGACTAGAGTTAGAAGTGAGAAACCTAGGTTAATGAGAGTAATGAGCGCCTCTAACCCTGGTAACGTAGGGCATGGCTGGGTCAAAGCATACTTCATTGACGGACACCCACCTGAGTCTATCTTTAGAGACGTTACCGGAGTAACTAAAATGTTTGTGCCGGCAACGGTCAGCGATCACCCGAACCCTACATTTAGAGCAACCTATACCAAACAGCTTGAAGCGTTAAGTGACGAAGCCTTGAAGCGTGCCCTACTACATGGCGATTGGGATATCTTTAGTGGTCAGGTATTCACTGAGTGGCGTAGAGAGAAGCATGTCTTTAGCCAACTACCGCTCCACTTAGAGGACTGTAAGCTTTATTGTGGGCTGGACTGGGGCTATAATGATCCCACTTCTATACATTGGGTAGCTCAAGCACCAGAAAACGAAGCAGGACGTTTCTATTACGTCTACAGGGAACTTTATGGCAACCAGACCAGACCTGAAGACTGGGCGTATAAACTAGCCGAATACTTTAAAAGCGAGCCTGTCCAGTTCTTAGCTATGCCACATGATACCTTTTCAAACTTAGGTGGCACTATGCCGATAGTCCAGCAGTTTAGAAACATCTTCGATAAGTTAGGTGTTAGAGTTCCGATAGTCCAAGCGCCCTCAGGAACGCACCAGCACAAGATTAACCGCCAAGCGTTATTACATCAGTTATTAAGTGATAGCACACTGGGCAAGCCTTATCTGCAAGTAAGCGAGAGTTGCGTCAACCTGATTAGAACACTCCCGATGTTAGTCTACTCAGACTTACGGCCTGAAGAGTTGGCGGATAAGCAAGATGACCATAGTTACGACTCGCTCACTTATACGCTGTACTCGATAGCCTCTAACAACTTTAGTGCTATTGTTGCACCTAAACAACCAGGCGAGAAACCTAAAGCCCCTTACGTTGATGAGGACGGCAATCTTGTTGGAGCAGGGCTTGATGAAATGATGGCTATGGCAGTTAAGAAAACCATGCAACCACGTGGCAGAGATTGGATTTATAGGCGATGAAAGAATCAAGCATATTTGTTTACCAAAGACCTGACGATCCTGTCCGCTACATTAGGTGTACTGAAGACGGCAACATGTTGCTTGAAAGCAAGGGCAGAGTAGTTTATTTAATTGTAGGATTAGGCTTGCCACCACGCATTATTGAGCAAACTACCAATGCCTATGTGAGAGTTAAGTGCAAGCGTTGTCAGACTTTCTACAATATCTTGATACAAAACATTTGAAATTAAAAACTTAAGTGTTATACTGCGAATTAAGCTATGGTTCGGCGCCCATAGACACTAACACAATTAACAGAAAACAGGCCAAAAATTGGATTACGAAGCCATAGCCACACCATTTCCAGATACTCGTGTAGATAATATTAACCACGAGTCCGGTGTTGTTGACCAGCTCCCAAAACTAACTACTGACCTACCAGCCCACGACATTATTAAAAACATACGGGAGCGTATTAGAGACTCGATTGGTTACTGGGACGATATGCAGGGGTACAACCTAAGATACGCCAGGGCGCAATCTGAGCGTATGGTTTTAGGTAAACAAATAGATATATCTAAACTTTATCGTTACTCTATTCCCTATATTGAAAATGAGATCCACGTTGCCCTAGATACTATCCTAGCTTACGTTACAGCCTCAACTCCTAAGGTAGAAATCTGGCCGGCACAAAATACTGAGCAATCAAGAATGTTGGCTCGTGACTTAAACAAAGCCGTTAATGCCCATAGTGAGAAGTTTAATCTTGTTAAAGTATTTGAGCAGATAGTCCATGACGATCTAGTTAAAAGGGTCGGAGTTATTAAGGTAGTCTTTGACCCTGATTATGGCCCAGACGGTGATATAGTCCCTCTCGTTATTAACCCTGATTGGTTAGTAGTAGACAAGAACGCACTGATGAACGGCAACCCCGAGTTTATAGCTGAAGCTCACAAGGAGAGCGTTGAGAAGATTATCGAACGCTACCCTAAAAAGAAAGAGAAGATATTTGAAGCTTTAGGTATTAGACGTGGCACTAAGAGCCAGTTGTCTGCTGAAGTAGTTTGGTGGGAAGTCCACGCCACTGTTTACAAAGAATACGGCAAGAAGCCCGATGAAATGGTGTTTGAGTTCGTTGAAGATGTCATGCTTGACCAATACAAGGATCTTAACTGGATCTATGACGGCGATGAGGGCAAATACAAAAACTTCCTAGACGAACACCGAAAGCCCTATATCCCTCTTAATTATCTAAATGACGGTACGCACTGGATCGATCAAACAACCCCAATTGAACAAGCCTACTCTATGCAGGATATTCTTAATAAACGTGGCTCTCAAATCATGCAGAACGCCGACACCGCCAATGGGTTCTTAGCGTTTAGTTCAGAGGGTATAACGGCTGATGATGTTGAAAACTTAGTCGGTGATCCAAACCAAAAGTTTATTATCGCCACTAACGGCAGACCCTTAGGCGATTACGTTATGCAGATCCCGCCTCACATGCTGCCTGACTATGTACTAGACGATAAGATCGATCTGCGTTCAACCCTTAAAACCATTATGGCAACTCCGGCACAAGCTGAGGGTTCTAACGAAAGCGAAGCCGGCAAAGACCAAACAGCTACTGAAGCCATGATGATTAAAAACCAATCTACTGGACGCTTAGACCGCTTAGTACGCTCCATTGAGTTCACCGCCAAACAATACTTCAACTTCTTAATTCAAATGATGCTCGTTCACTACACCGAGAAACGGTGGTTTATTTATAACTCAGGTGACGGCGAGTTCGACTACGTTGCTATTAACCGAGACACCATTGAAACCGGCATGATGGTTAACGTGTCCTCTGGCTCAACAATGCCCTACGATAAAGCCAGAAGCCAAGCGACTGCTCTAAATCTAGCTAAAATGGGCTTAATCTCTCCACTTGATTTATACAAAGACTTAGACCTAGATAGCCCTCAGCAACGCTATGAGAACTGGGTCAAGTGGAAGACTGACCCAATGAGCCTGAGCCGAGATGCCGAAACGCATGGTCAGGACTCTAAAGCGCTTGGGGAGTACATTGCAATTATGGGCGGAGCTAAAGACGTGAAACCCGATGAGGACGCTGACGAAAACCACATTGCTACCCACCGCAAGCAACTTATTACAATGGACTTCTTAAAAGCCAAGCCTAGTTTGCAAACCAAGATGCTTAAACTAGTAGAAAAAGAGATTAACAGTTTTGAACTTAGACAGGCCCTTGATGAGATTAGTAAACCACCTGAACCACAGCCACAGCCACAACAACCGCCAATGCCTGTACAAGGCATGCCACCAGTTGGTGGTGGAATGGGAGTACCCATGCAGCCCACGGGAGCAGGCGTTATGCCGCCTATGGGTTCGCCGAGCATGGGTCCTCCTATGCCCCCAGGTTTGACCCCAGCTCAGCCTAGCCCAATAGACCAACTAATGAACGAAGTCTTAATGCAGGTTAATCCAGCCGAGCGTATGCAACTTGGACAAATACTTAGTCCTGAAACCCAGCCAATAGTGGATGCAACGGATCCAATGAATCTTAATTTAGTGTAATAAAGGAGGAGTTATGGCAAAGAACGATGACCCAGTCGATGATATAGCAATCAGCGACGAGCCGGTAGTAGAAGAGGGAAGAGAGCAGAGCATGAAGGATATTGACCTTGATGCTCTACTAGAAAAGCACTCACAAGACGAGGAAGTTAAAGAAGAGTTCGAAAAAGTAGAGGACAAAGTCGAAGAAGAAGTCAAAGACGAAGCTAAAGAAGACGAAACCAAAAAAGAAGAGGAAGAAATCGAGGGCTATTACGCCGATGAAGCAATAGAGGAAGAGGAACAACCCGATCTGCCCGATGGCTCAAAGCCTAAGACCCCCCAAGAGGAGCTAGCTGCTTACGTTTATGACGGCCTACAACCTATTACCGTTGTTGGTACTAGCGGCGGCAAGAACGTAAGAATTACCGTTAAAGTAGCCGAAGAGCTGCCCGATGACTTCGAGTTTAACTCAGTTAAAGACCAAGCTAGCTTTAACCAATCCCTAGCCGCTCAAGCCATTAGTGCTAGGAACTTAGCCGATGGGTACTTAAACACGCAACAACAACAAGAAGCCCAAGCCTACTCGGCCAAAGAGCGCAGGGATATTGCCAGTGACATCGCTAAACTCCAGCGAGCAGGAGTGCTGCAAACTTTTACTCCCGGCATGAGTGTCGATGAAGATCCAAGAGCCGAAACAGCACGTGAAGTACTAAAGTTCTACGAAGAAGAGAAAGCCAGACGGCTTGAAACCGCCAACGCCAACCAACGGTTGTATTACCCACTAAGCTACGAAGATGCCTATTACCTATGGAAAAGTAGGAACAACCAGACCGGAGAAAAGCAAAAGGCTGAAGATAAAGAGCGTAAAGAGATCGCCAGCCGTCAGCCTAAGCCCTCAAGAGGCGCAGACGCTAGTGAGAGTAAAAAGGGCGTTGGGTTACCGTCAACAGCAGGCTGGGATCAAGTAATTAACGAAGCATTAAAGATTTACTAAGGAGACATATGTACAATTTAGTCCACTATTTTATAGGGTTTTTAGCAGAATTAGGTTTTATAACCCAGGAGGGAGCGCAGGCGATTGACCGAGAACTTAGCCCTCAAATAATATCATCTAACGCCCAAGAAGCTTTTAAACAAGTCCATGACGCAATGACAAAAGTATCTAAAGACTTGAACCTACGTGGTGATTTAGTAAAGATCGAACCCTGGCTTGCACATATAGAACTGCTAGAGAAGAGAGTCACTGAGTTAGAGGGCAAACATTCAGTCATACAAAAAGACTTCACTAGCCTACTGACTGTCGTTAAAGAAAAAATAAGTCCTATTGAAAAGGAAGTAACTTTCTCGACTGCTCTCACTGAGCTATTGCGCACCATAGATAAAGAAGGTAAGAAGTTAGAGTCATTAACGATTAGTGGCCATAAGATAACTATCGAAGAGCAAGCAAATAAAGTCATTAAACCTATCGAAGCTAAAGTTACAGGCGATAGTGGCGTGAATAAAAAGCCTATTGCCAAGTCTAAATCCTAGTGCTATTATTAGCTTAATAAGAAGTCCCAAGAGACTGTAATCTCTGGGGCTTTTTTATTATTTACAAATTAACAAAGCAAAAGGATAATTATGGCAGGCATTGAGTTCTCCCAGAGAATAAGCAATATCACCTATCAAGAGCTAATCCCAAGACTTGTTGACCAAATCAACAACTCTAACATATGGACTGCTCGACTCCTTAGCGACGTCAAGGAATGGTCAGGCGTAACCCTGAACATGCCAATTGAAGTTGCCAACTCAACAACTGGTGGTTTCTTCACTGGAATGGATACGTTCCCAACAGCCGCTACGGACAATATCCGCTTGTACACCTGGTACTTAGGAGCGTTTGAGCAATCAGTCGTCGTACCTGGCATCGAGCGAGATGTTAACGCTAACAACGAGAAACAAGTCTTAAGACTATTAACTACACGTCTTGACGAAGCTAAGATTTCGGCAGCGGTACAAATCGCTGGCGGACTTTACGGCATC
>SCLI03000138.1_pt1 | contig 11638 bp, 10 predicted proteins | sample 7268041 | NCBI WGS metagenome assembly SCLI03 (sample SAMN10721081, study PRJNA514188) | viral metagenome | isolation source: depth-stratified mine tailings core A | place: China: Fankou Pb/Zn Mine tailings | collected 2017-10 | reverse complement strand
CTGCCTTGCGCACCTGGCGAGGAAGGGTAAAAAGCGAAGGGGCCGCGACACCTCGGTTCTCATCCTGATTGTCGCTGGCTTCTCATCCAGATTGACGCGCTACAGCGGGCAGATTCGGCTGCTGCCGGTGGTGCACCAGGGGCGCTCCATCGTTGCTCGGCAGGGGGACATGCGCGGGGTGGTGGTCAGCCAGGCGCGACGGTACGCGTGGTGAGTGTCGGCGCTGCTATGTAGGTGATGCGACTGAGTGAGCAGCGTACAGCAAGCGCCTGGCAGTTTGCCATGCTGAAGGCGTAACGCCTGACGATTGCGGCCTTGGCCGCCAGGAACCCCATGAAGCGTTGCGTTCGAGAGCCCCGGCCAGGGATGGTCGGGGTTTCTTCTATGGCTTAGGCAGCTTGCGGCCCTTGAGCTTATCGGTTACGCCCCAAGGCAGCTCATAGAGCATGGGACCGTTTGCCTGCATGACTTTCTTTGAGATAGTTGGCCACCACCGCACCAGCTGGATCGCAGTTTCCAAGCCTTTACTGCGGTTCCAGTCCTTTCCCAGGTTGATGATAGTCAGGCCTGCACACTCGAATGCCAGCTTCTCACGATCGCCTTTCTTGAACCGGTCCTTCGAGAGAATCACCCAGTTGCCTTCCTGCTGTAAGCGCTCGAGCCATTCCTGATCAGGAACGCCAGGGCGGCCGTTGAACTCGCGGGCATGAATAACACTGTGCTTTTCGGTGCACAGCTGTGCGATGTAATGAAGGGCTTTGGCGAGGTTGGGGCTGAGGTTCTCGTCAATGAAGAAGTGCACCTGCCGCTATCCTTTTTTCAAAGTTCACGGCGCGATTCACCTCATCCAGTGAGATCTCGAAGTTACTTGCCACGGCTTCGGCATCGCCATCTTCCGCCTTGAAAGCATCGTAGATGGCTTGAGTCGACATATGGCAAGGGAGGACGATCGGCTTACCGAAGGCGAGCTTCGGGTCGATTACGATGCTGGGATCTTGGGGGTCGGGGTGCCAGCGGACAGGGTTCTCGCTGGCGTCGAACTCGATGCCCACGAGTAGAGAGGGGAGAATGACATCGGTGAAAACAACCTGGCGTTTACTGAGGTCGGTCAGCGCCACTTCTCCATTTTCCTCAAGGGAGCGTAGAAATACCGCCTTACCATCCGTGAGAAGCCGGGGATGGGTCAGTGGGTAATCGCGCTCAAGGTAGTCGCGTAGAGTGGCGAGAGCCTCGCGGATCGCTGGCATGGTGACGTATTCGCGGAACTGCGCGACGGCTCGGACTTCCAAAAGGTCACGGAAGCTCAGGGTGTCCTCAGCGCCCAAGGCTTCGGGCTCAGGGTGCCAGAGTGGGCCGGAGGGTGAGGTATCGCGCAGCAGCCAGCGGCGGATCTTGTCCGCATCGACTCCGATGAGCCTCTCTGCCTGCTTGGGGCTGTAAAGCCCAATACCAACGAGTGCCGTCATGGCTCCCTCCCCGAGTTCCTCTCGCCCTGTGACCGGTGCGTTGCCGGTTCGTTCTACTGTCTTAGGCTGTCTTCAAGTGTGGTGGACTATAGGCCCACTGCATAGGCAGATCAACCTCGGAGATCGGCGCTTTTAGTAGCGTTTTTCCGCTTTAGTCTTGCTTTTCATGAGGTTGGCGCTCTACTTCATCCCATCACCTCGAGCCGAAGTGAGCTGGTGTAGGCGGTATCGGTCAGGTCATGGGTGACCTCGGTGACCAGCCACGGGGTGGCGTCGATCTCCGGCTTCCAGCCGGTAAGGGTGGCGGGGGTTTCCGGCATCAGGCGGGGGTCGCCTTCAGCGAGCTCCAGGCTGAACTCGGCGTGTCCGCGCTGCAGGCGTTGCCATTCGGCGTGGGCGGCGTCCAGGGCGTCCTGCTCGCTGGCGTAGGTGGGGCGTAGGCGCTTGGGGTTTTCCTCGCTGCCGGCGACGACTTCCTGGCGCTCTGCGCTGTTGTGGTCGTGCCAGGCGGCGACCACGCCGGTGAAGGCGTCGCGGTCGCTGGTGACGTAGCGGTGGCCGTCGCCGTCGCGGCGGCGGATCTGCACCGAGGGGATGGGCAGGCCGCTGGCGGTGGTGGCGCTGCCGGCGGCCATGAACAGTAGGCGGCCGGCCTTCATGGTAGCCACTGCGTCGAAGCGTTCGGCCAGGCGGGTGAGGAAGTGTGGGTCGCTCTCCCCGGTCTGGTCGATGTGGTCAATGGGCACGCCCTGCAGGGTAGTGCCGACCACCGGCGCCAGGCCGTGGCGGGCGGCGATGGTGGTAACCAGCTCACCCAGGGTGAGGCCTTCCCAGCTCTGGGTGCGCTTGCCGGGCAGGCCGCCGCGCATATCGGCGCTGCGGGCGCGGATGATCAGCACGTCTGGGCTGCCGCTGTGCTCCACCTCGTCGACGATGTAGGTACCACGCTCCACCAGGGCCTCGCCGGCCCAGCCCAGGGCCAGGGTGAGCTCGGCGCCCCGGGGCGGCAGGGCAAGGCGGCCGTCATCATCGGTGAGGGTGAGATCCAACTGGTCGGCCTCGAGGCCGCGGCGATCGGTCAGGCGCAGGCGTGAGAGCCGGGCGCGGAACTCGGGGCTGATGGTCTGGCCCTGCAGGGTGATGCGGTAGGTGGGGCGCCGGCTCATGCGTAGGCCCCGGCCAGCCGGCCGGAGAGGCCGCGCAGCATGGCGTTATTGATGACGCCGAGCAGCTCGCGGCGCTCGTCGTCGATGCGCTGCAGGGTGAGGTCGAACTCGATCTGGGCGGCGGCGCCGTCGCGGAAGAAACGGCTCTTGCGCTCGTTCAGGCCTTCGATGACGTAGAGCCCGTAGTTGACGCCGGTGCCCTCGATCAGCGGCCAGGCGCGGCCCAGGTCGGCCATTTCGCGCAGGGCATCCAGGCTGGCCTGGCCACCGGTGAATTCGGGCAGCAGGGTACCGGTGAGGGTGATGGTATCGTCACCGGCGCCGAGGAACTGTCGGACCGGCCGGGCACCCACGCGGCTCTGGCTCTGGTGGCGCCAGGAGGTCTGCCGCTGGAACTCCTGATAGGCTGCGGTGGACAGGCTGAATACGAACATTCCGTAGATCATCATCATGATGGGCTCCTTCAGTCGGTGTCGTAGAGCGATGAGCGGCGGCGGGCTGACTGCTCGCGGGCAGCCTGGCGCAGGGCGTGCTGCACGCGAGCATCCACCAGTTGAGCCAGGGCCTGTTCATCCATGCCCGGGGCGGCGTGGATCTCGATGTTGATGCCGCCGTGGATCACCAGGCCTTCGCCGCCCGGGGCTGAGATCGGCGGGCGGGTATCGAAGCGCAGGGCGCCGGGGGCTGCGGCCGGGCCTTCACCGCCGGCTGCCACGGCGGCGGTGGCCACGCTGCCCAGGGCGATGCCGGTACCGGCCCGGCGCACCCGCTCGCCGAAGCGACGGATCTCGCGCAGGGCGCCGCCTTCGGAGCGCTCCAGCCCTTCGCGGTAGCCGGCCAGGGTGTCGTCGCCCAGCTCGGCGAACACGCGAGAGGGCGAGCGGATGCCCAGGCGGTCCTTGAACCAGCCGACCACGCCGCCGGCCACGCTGCCGATCTTGTCGCGCAGCACGCTCCACTTCGCGTCGATGCCATCCATCAGCCCCTCGAGCAGGTTGCCGCCGAAGCCGGCGAACACCTTGGATGGGGAGTTGATGCCGAGCCGCGCCTTGAACCAGCCGACGATGTTGCCGCCGATGCCGGTGATGGCGTCGCGCAGCTCGCCGGCCTTGGCGCGCAGGCCGCCCAGCAGGCCGTCGATGATCATGCCGCCCAGTTCGCTCAGGCTGGCCGGTAGCTCGATGCCCAGGGCAGCCAGCCCGCTGCTGATGGCGCGCCACAGCAGGCCGAGGGGCGACCAATCCACCAGCAGGCGGGTGACGCCGCCGATGCCCTCCTGGAAGGCGGCCTTGATGCCGCCCCAGGCCTGGCCGGGCAGCGCCTTGAGGCTCTCCCACAGGGCGGCGAAGCGCGGCCCGACGGTTTCCCAGTTGCGCCACAGGTAGAGGGCGCCGGCGGCAATGGCGGTGATGCCGCCGATCACCCAGCCCAGCGGCGTGGCCATGAAGGCGAGGCCCAGCGCTTTGATGCCGCCGATCAGCCCCGGGAGGGTAGCAGCCAGGCTGCCTAGGGCGGCGCCGGCCTTGATCAGGCTGATACCGAACATCACCACGCTCATGATCAGCTTACCGGCGAACAGGCCGCCGAGGATGAGCGCCAGGTTGTCGAAGCCGCCGACCAGGTCCGCAGCGCGCATGGTGAGCTCGGCCAGGCCGCTGGCGAAGTTGGCGGCGCCCTGGGTGAGTTCGATGATGACCGGCACCGCGGCCTTGAGGCGGTGGCCGAACTCCCGGGCGAAGGCCTGCACCTCTTGGCGGTTGCTGCGCATCCAGCCGGTGAACTCGCCCATCAGCTGGGTGACGGCGGGCATCAGCTCGGCGCCGATGGTGTTCTTCATGCCCTTGAGACTGAGCTGGGCGTCGAGCAGGGCGTCCTTGAAGTCTTCCGAGCCGCGGGTCGCTTCCTCACTGAGCACGTAGCCGGTGTCCTGAGCCTGGCGGCGCAGCTCCTCGAGCTCGCCGGAGCCGCCCTTGATCATGTTGATCATGGATTCGCCGGCGTTGCCGAAGATGGCGCTGGCGTAGGCGATCTTGTTGGTCTGCCCCTCGACCTGGTTGAGCCGATCGGCAATGGCGCCCAGGGCCTGCTCGGGGCGCATGGCGGCGAGCTCCTGGGCGTTGAGCCCGAGCTCTTCGTAGGCCTTGGCGGCGGCGCCACCGCCCTGGGCGGCTCGGCCGATGCGGCGCACCATGCGCTGCATGCTGCTATCCAGGGCGCCGGTACCCACGCCGGCGCGCTCGGCGGCGTAGCGCAGCTCCTGGAGCTCGTAGGTGCCGATGCCCATGATGTCGGCGGTCTTGGCGACGTCGTCGCCCAGGCCGGCGGTGGAGTTGGCCAGGCCGAAGATGGAGCCGGCGGCCAGGGTAGTGGCCAGGGTGACGTTGCGGGCGAAGCGGCGGGCCTCGGTGCCCATGTTGCGGAAGCGGCCGCTGACATCGGCATCGCTGAGCCGCTGCAGGGCGTTGCGCTGTGCTTCGAGGCGGCGGTTGGTCTCGGCGATCTGGCGGGCGAGGGCGTCGTTCTGCTGGGTGAGGCCGCGGGTGCCCTCGATGCCCGGCGGCAGCTGGCGGGCGAGTTCGCGCACCTGGTCGCGCTGGCCGCGGTATTCGCGGGTGAGCTTGTCGACCTCGCGCTGGGCGCGTTCCTGCTGCTGGGTGAGGCGGCGGGTGGGGCCTTCGGTGGTCTGCAGCTGCTGGCTGATCTGGCGCAGCTCTTCGCGCTTGTCCATCAGCGCCCGCCGGGTGGCGTGGCTCTGGCGGCTCATGTCGCGGAAGGCGGTGAGCTGCTTCTGCTGGTCCTGCAGGTTGCGCAGCTGGTCGCGGGTCTCGCGGATGGCACGGCCGGCGCCCTGGCTGCCCTGCATGATCTGCCGCAGTGGCCCGGTGGCCTTGTTGATCGCGCTGAGGGTGACGCTCAGGTTCAGGTCGCGGGCCATGCGGGCTCCTTAGCGGTGCAATGGGTGCCGGCGGCCGGCGGCTTCAACGCGTTGGCGGGCCCGCTCGCGCCAGGCCATCAGTTCCTCGAGGGGCATGGGGGCCATGGATTCCGGCCCCCAGTGGAACACCATGGCGATATCGGCCATGGCGTCGTCGACGCAGGCGGGCAGGGTTACGCGGTCTCGTCCTCCTGGGCCCGCTTGCCCAGCAAAAAACGGCTCACCTTGCTGCCCAGCTGGACCAGGTCGGCCGGGTCCATCTTACGCAGCTCGGCCTCGGTGAGGGCGGGCTCGGTGATGCGCGGCAGCACCCGGGTGAGGCTGTGGGTGTCCATGTTGAGCAGATCCACCAGGGCGACGCCGCGCAGGGCGCCGGAGAGCGGCTTGCGCACACTGACCTCGGTGACGGCTTTGCTGCCGCGCTGCAGGGGGGTATCGAGGGTGACGGTTTCGGTGGGCACGCTGGGTAGGGTTGCCGGGGCGGTGGCTTGCTCGTTGGGTTGCTCGCTCATGGTCTCTCCTGGAGGGGGCGGGCCGCCGGTGGCGGCCGGGGGATGGGACGAGGTTAGACGCCGAGGTTCTGGCGGCGCTGGGCGTAGCGGTCTTCTCCGCGCACGCGGAACACCATGCCGGGCACGTCGCGCTCGATGATGGCTTCGCCGTCGACGGTCAGCTTGAAGTAGCTGAGCGTGGTGGTGACGCTGATCTGGTTGTTGTCGCCCTTGCTGGCGTCGCCCAGGGCGATGGTCTTGTGGCGGCCGCGCATGACGATCTCCACCGGGATGGTCTCGCCGGTCTCGTCGCTCTCGTAGCTGCCGGTGAGGCGCAGCAGGGCGGCATCGTGGATCGGCGAGCCCCAGGTATCGAAGATCTCGACGATCATGCCGCCGGCGGTCCACTCGAAGACCTGCAGCTCGGCGCCCTGGTCGACTTCGATGGGGCCATCCATGCCGCCGCCTTCGTACTCGACCATGCGGCGGGCGAGTTCGGGCAGGGTGAGTTCGGGGATCTGGCCCTGCCAGTTGTTGCCGTCCCCGAACAGGTTGAAGTCCTTGAGGATCTTGGGAAGTGCCATGTCGAGGGGCTCCTAATTCTGGTTACGAGTGCTGAACCGGCGGCTTTCTATTTCAACTTCAGGCAGCGGCGACGCGGTCGGCGAAATCGACCAGGTAGCGGTCGGTGATGCGCTGCATCAGGTTGAGGTTCTCGAGCGGCGGCACCGGCGTGTAGTCGTAGTCGATGAACAACTTGCCGTCCTTGAGGGATTCTGGGCTGTTGGCGGACTCGTCGAACCAGGCCTCGCCGCCCATGAGGTAGCCCAGGCGCACCCACTCGCGGAACTTGGCGTTGATGCCCTCGATGATGTCGCGCACCAGGCTGGGGTGCATGGGCTTGTCCACGGCCCACAGGTGGGCCTCGGCGAGGGTGTCGGCGATGACCTGGGCGCTGCGGGTGTAGTTCTCGAAGGCGAACAGCGGATCGTCGCTGGTGGTGCGCGAGCCCCAGAAGCGGAAGCCGCCCTTGTTGATCAGGGTGGTGACGTCCGCGGCGTTGAGCACGCCGGCATCGGTGTTGGGGTCCTGGAGGTCCCAGAAGACGTCCTTGGAGATGCCGGTGACGCTGTTCACCGGGATGTTGGAGAGCGTCTTGTGCCAGCCGAACTGCTGATCGAGCCGGGCGCGGTGACCCAGGGCCTTGGCCACGGCGGAGAGAGGGCGGGTTTCTTCGGCGTCCACATCGAAGGCTTGAAAATTGGGCCAGATCACCATGGCTTCGCGGGCGCCGAAGGCCTCGCGGTACATCACAGCTTCCTCGACGGTTTCGCAGCCATGGGCGGAGACGTAGGCGAAGGCGCGCAGCTTCTGGGCGAGGCTGATCAGCTCGGCGGCCACGCTCTCGTCATCCAGCTCCGGCACGCCGAGGATGCGCGGTTTGATGCCGAAGCGCTGTTCCGCGGCAAGCAGGGCCTGCATGCCGGTTTTCTGGCCGGTCTCGCTATTAACGCCGCCGATCAGGTTGGCGGTGGTGCCGGCTGCGTCTTCGCCTTCCTCCACGCGCACCACGACCACCAGGGTGCGGGCTTCGGCGACGATGGCCCGCAGCGAGCGCGCCAGGGTGCCACCGCTGCCGGCCTTGCCGATAGCGGCGTAGAGATCGGTGAGCAGCACCGGGGTATCCAGCGGGAAGGCCTCGGCGTCGGCCTCCGGCGCGGTGGCCACCAGGCCGATGACGGCGGTGGCAACGGTGCGGATCGGGCGCGTGCCCTCGTTGATCTCGTGGACGCGGACGCCGTGGTGGTATTGATCGGGCATAGGGGCTCCTGCGCGGTGGCGGGTGGCGGCAGAGTGATGCCGTCACCGTGCCGCGCGGGCGCGCGAGGGGCCACCGGGCAGGGGTGTACGGTGGGGGTGGTACATGGCTTTGGAAGTAGGTGGGAATGAAACTGCCCGCCGGTCGGCGGGCTGTTGGGGGTTATGGTCTTGGAGGCTTGAGGAAGCCATCTGCTTCCAGTCGCTCTATCAGGGCGTCGGTGCTGCCACCGCCAAAATCGTAAACGAGCTCACGGAACCTTTGCATATACCGTTCTCGATCGAGTTCTCCCTCCAAGGCCATGTCGATAGAGGCTGACAGGCTGTGCTGGTCATAGACCACCGGTCCAAATGCGGTTGCCTCCTCCAGCATGAGGTAGCCACCATATTTCTCCATGCACTCGTCCTTGTCTGCCCACCAGAAAATCACTTCTGCTCCTCGGTTGAAGGCATCATAGGAGATTGAGGAGTAATCGGTGATCAGAATGGCCGCTTGCTGAAGCACCTGCTCGTACGTTTCATCCGAAAAATAGTGCGCCAGATCTGACCCGGCCATGGCTTCCTTGAAAAGCGGGTGAGGCAACACGATGATGTTGTTAACCTGCTCTTCAGGTATGGAAGCGATGATCTTCGTCAACATCCGGTAGTAGCCGCTTTCCAAGAGTGAAGAGCGGACAGAGTTATATTCCCAAGGCCTCCAGGTCGGCATGATCACTATCTTACTGGCATCGCTATGGCGGAAAGGCTTGTCAAACTTAGGAAGGCCAGTGATGTAGATGTCCTCTGGGCTAAATTCACCATGCTGAATAAAGTGTGAGGCCTCAAGGTTGGACGAAGCAACAATTCTAGTGGTTTCAGGGTAAGCCCCTTCCAGTTTTCTAAATGCTTTTCTAGCTTTCGAGGAAAGTGAAACCATATACATGACACCATGCTGAAGGAAAATGTAGGCATAGTGCTTGTTGTTGATTTTGTTGACGGCGAAGGCATTGGCGACGCGAAGATCAATGGCATGTGCCGGTGCCTCTGTCGAGATGAACGTCTCGCAGAGGAAGAAGAGAAAATAGTGCTGGAAAGAACCTTTCTTCACTAGGTTCTCGTGATACCGTTTTTGGATTCCATACCGGGCTGCGCCTTCGTCGGTAATGACATATTTGAACCCATCATAACCACGATCCACCAGGCGCTCATAAAGAATGGCGGCACTCTCCTCGTACTTTTCTGCCTTCTTTTCATAGATAAGCACTGTGGGGTGCTTGATCCATGGGCCTGCGATTTTGGAGGCCACGTAGGCCGCATTTAGCTTCATCCTCTGAAGAGGTGCATCAGTCAGGTTTGGTTCCCTAACCGTCAAGTATATGTTGCCGTTGATGGCTTTTCGTAAGTAAAATGCCATGTTGTGCTGTTTTAGCCGGGCCACATGGCTGGAGAAAGGCAATTTCCTGAAGAAGGGCAGTAGGTCGTTGTAAACGAGCCGCCTTCTCAGTCCGATGGTGCCACCTTTTTTGATCTCCATGCATAGTGTCACTGGCGTATGGATTTTTGCCGTGATGTGACGCTTTACGCCAATTTTCACGGCATAGAGTATTGCCCTGTATTCCCACTTTCCGCGAGAGACTTTCAGGATGGTTAGTTTTTTAAGAGGGTGCTTTTGTGTGCCAAGCTTCCAGTAATAGTAGCCTTTGCTGACATCGTTTTTTTTGTTGCTTTTATGAATAAGAAGCCCAAAGGCAAGCAGTGCCTTTCTCCAAGGAAGAAACCCCAGGATGGCGTGGCGTAGCTTTTGTCTCTTGTCAATCTTGGCGCTGAACTTGTTGCGCCGTTTTTTCTTGATGACGGGCACTGTGATTTCTTGGAGAGGTTCACTCGGGCCCTGCTCAAGGTCTTGCTCTCGCTGTTCATCCTTGACTTGATTAGAAACGGGACTTTCCATGATGTTCATAGTTACCTTTTGGCATATAGCTTGCTCTGCCATTTGTCAGCGCATTGAGGATTTTGAGTAGACCGTCGACAGATCGATTCATGGTGAACCGACGAGGATAAAAGGGCGGTGGTCAAGTATACTTGGGGAGCTTGGCCGCCAGCAATTGCCTAAAGGTAAGGGGCATTGATGCAGGTCACCAGAGGCGCCGCTGCCTGGCCCCCTGTGTACGGCCCTGGTGCAGGGCGCATTGCCGGAGTAGTGTCGCCTGCCAGGCGCAGCACATGTGCACCGAGCTTACCAGATGACCGCTTGGATGACCTCGCGCTGCTCGTCGGACAGCGCTTTGTCGATGGTGTCCTTGCAGTCCCAACTGCGCTGGTAGATCCCTTCGATGTGGGCTAGGGCGGCGAGGGTGAGGGAGTCCATCTCCTCGGCGGAGAGCTCGTGGTTGACGTTGGAGAGGCCGCGGAAGGTGAGTGCGGCCTCACTGTCGCCGGCGGCGATGAGCCGCTGGGCCTTGGCGGAGAGCCCGAGCAGGTTGATTTGGTCTTGCGGGCGGGTCTGCACCACATCGGGCTCGCCGGCGATCTCGTAGGGCAGGCCGGCAGCGAAGGCCTCGTTGCGGGCGGCGTCGATCTCGCGGCGCTTGCGGGCGGCGAGGCCTGCCAGGGGCTCGGGCGGCGGCGGTTTGCACTGCTCGCCATCGTACTGCCAGCCTGACCGGGTATCGCTGCCACATGCTATCCACTGGATGGTGGGGTGGAAACGCCCTGCTGGGTCGAGGTCCGTGATTTCGGCCACGGTGCCGTTTTCAATGCGTGCCCACATGGCTACCACCTCACGATTACAATGCCATCACCGCCGTGCATGGCACGGTCAGCTGATCGAGTTCCGCCACCGCCGGCCCCATAAATGGCATCAGCCGTAACCTCGGACGCGGTCCCTTGCCCACCGGTTGCCAGCAGGGATGAACCACCAGTACCTCCGGAGTAGTTGAGGTTGTCCCCTCCGGTCAGGTAGCCATGGGCGCCTTGCCCATCCTGGCGTCGGAAATTGAGCGCTCCGCCGGTGCCTTCGCCGCCTCCTCCTGGTACGTAGCTGCTCCCTCTGCCTCCGCCCCCACCTGTTGCTGACATGAGGGAGCCGAAGGATGAGGTGGATCCGTTTTCACCGCTGGCTCCGTTGGATGAGGCGCCCACGCCCCCCTCGCCTACCGTGATAGTGATGCTGGCAATGCCGGAGAGGTCCACCATGCCAATAGCGGCACCGCCGGCCCCGCCACCGCCACCACCACCCGGGTCACGTTTGCCACCGCCGCCGCCTCCACCGATGACGGTGACATAAGCCCTGCGCAGGCCGGCCTTGAGTATCTCGGGCACCTCCCACTCCGTGATGCCCGGTGTATCGAGAACGACCATGTTCTGGTAACCATCCCCCGCGAAGGCGCCGAGCGCTGCCAGCGCCTGCTGGACGGTTTCGGCCTCCGGCACTTGGCCTACTGGCTCTTCCAACGCGATCTGGTTGGCGGCATGTGCCGAATCGGCCTCAACATGATTCTCCAGTGCCTGCGCTGCGGCCTGGGCGACCGCCGCGTCGCCATCATCGACGTACTTTCGGGTCGCCAGCACCACGCTGGGATCGACCTTCAGCGTGACGGCGGCGGTGTCGCTGACCTGCAGCACCATGCGCACGGTCTGGGTGCGGCCGGACCCCTCGTCCAGGGTGGGCTTGTAGGTCTCGGGGTAGTTGCCGTAGGCGATGAGGTCGCCGGCGCTGTCGAAGACGCCGATCTCGCGGATGGTCCAGCCGCCGACGTCGGGCGGCATGACCTGCTCGACGAC
>SCLI03000135.1_pt1 | contig 11709 bp, 14 predicted proteins | sample 7268041 | NCBI WGS metagenome assembly SCLI03 (sample SAMN10721081, study PRJNA514188) | viral metagenome | isolation source: depth-stratified mine tailings core A | place: China: Fankou Pb/Zn Mine tailings | collected 2017-10 | reverse complement strand
AGCGTGATCTTCGGTGATCTTAGCTATTACTGGGTGGCTGACCGCCAAGGGAGGGTGTTCAAGCGACTGAGCGAACTGTTTGCCGTAACGGGCCAGGTTGGCTTTATGGCCACTCAGCGCGTGGACGGCAGGGTGATCCTGCCGGAAGCTTTCAAGGTACTCCAGCACAAGATAGTGTAGGGCTAGGGGGTGCGGCGGCATGAGTGTGATGGATACCCTGTTGCCTAAAGTCAAGGCGAATTTGATTCTGGAACACGGCGCGGACGATGCTCTCCTTTTGGGTTTTATCCGTGCCGCTCTTTCTTATGCCGAAAGCTACCAGCACGTCGCAGAGGGGCATTACTTTGAGAACGCCATGCCGCCCACCACCGAACAAGCCGTGATTATGCTCTCCAGCCATTTCTATGAAAGCAGGGACGGCTCGACAGCAGGCTTTTTTGCAGATAACGTGCAGGCAAGTCAGCAGGTGTGGCACACGGTTAATCTGCTGCTGCGGCTTGACCGGGATTGGGGGAAAAGCATATGAGCTTTGGCAGGATGAACAGTTTCATCGAGATTGCCTCTCTTAGTCAAGCAAAAGATGCGGAGGGTTTTGCGGTCACCGGCGACACCATCCTCGCCTCCGTCCGCGCCTACAAAGAGGACAGGCGCGGCAATGAAAAATGGGCGAACATGGCGGCCTTTTCTGAGGCGTCCGCCCTCTTTCGCTTCCGTAAAATCCCCAGCCTTGCGGTTACGACGGAGATGGTTATCGTCTGCGCTGACGGGCGCTACAACATTTTGAACATCGAGGACGTGCGCGGGCGCGGCATGTATCTTGAAGTTCTGGCAAAGAAGGTGATTTCCGGTGGCTAAACTTGACATGAAAATGCCGGAGGACTTTCTTCTTAAGGTTTCCCGCCTTGCGGAAAAGACCGACGAGATCATCCCGCGGGTGCTGCAAGCCGGTGGCGAGGTGGCGCTGGAGAAAGTTAAAAGCAACCTGCGCTCCGTTATCGGGCGCGATACTAAACATGAGTCGCGCTCTACCGGGGAGCTGGCGGAGGCCCTTGGTCTTTCCCCCGCTAAGCTGGACAGGGACGGCAACTACAACGTGAAGGTGGGTTTTTCCGAGCCGCGCAAAGGCGGCGGCAGCAACGCGAGAATCGCCAATATCCTCGAACACGGCAAATCCGGGCAGCCCGCCAAGCCGTTTCTCGGACCTGCGAAAACGGCCTCAAGGAAGGCTTGCGTCGAAGCGATGATCACGAAGCTGGATGAGGAGATAAAGAATCTATGAGCGTTTTGTCTGAGTTGAACAGCCTGCTTGACGGGCTGGGTATCCCCGCCGAAACTGGTGTATTTTCTGCGGCCGCTCCTGACGAGTACGCAGTCGTCACCCCACTGGCTGATATCTATGAGGTCCACGCGGACAACCACCCATGCTTTGAGGTTCAGGAAGCGCGGCTGTCATTGTTTAGCAAGAATAACTACATCCAGCGGAAGAACCGGATGGCGGCGGCTTTGCTGGCCGCTGGGTTCACCATTACAGACCGCCGCTATATTGGTTACGAGAATGACACAGGTTTTCACCGTTATTCCGTAGATGTGGCAAAAGAATATCCGGTAAAGGAGAATTGACAAATGGCAACTATCGGGCTTGACCGGCTCTACTACGCCCCCATCACAGAAGGTACAAACGGGGAAGAAACTTACGGTGTTCCGGTAATGCTGGCAAAGGCGATCTCGGCTGAGCTGTCCGTGGAGCTCTCTGAAGCCACGCTCTACGCCGACGACGGGGCCGCTGAAATTGTCAAGGAATTTAGGAACGGCACGCTCTCCCTCGGGGTGGACTCCATCGGGCGTTCCGTGGCTGCGGCTCTCACCGGCGCGGCTGTGGATGATAACGGAGTGCTCATCTCGGCGAGCGAAGACGGAGGCGCTCCTGTGGCCATCGGCTTTCGCGCGAGGAAGGCAAACGGGGCCTACCGTTACTTTTGGCTTTATCGCGTGAAGTTCGGCGTTCCCGGCACCAACCTTGCCACCAAGGGTGATACCATCACCTTTTCAACGCCAACCATTGAGGGCACGGTTACCCGCCGCAATAAGCTGGACGGCAACAGTAACCACCCGTGGAAGGCGGAGGTCAACGCGGACGATGCCGGCGTGGCTCCCGCCATCGTCAACGGCTGGTACACCCAGGTCTATGAGCCGACTTTCGCGGTGTAAGGAGGATTGACTTATGGCTGATGTGAGAAGCGCGGTTATCAATATCGGCGGCACAGACTATGAACTGATACTGACCACCCGTGCCACAAAGGAAATCGCCCGGCGTTACGGGGGCCTGGAGAACTTGGGTGAGAAGCTGATGCAAGCCGAGAACTTTGAACTGGCGCTGGAGGAGATCATCTGGCTGATTACACTGCTCGCGAACCAGTCCATCCTCATCCACAACCTGAAGAATAAGGATAAGCAAAAGCCGCTCCTAACAGCGGAAGAGTTGGAGCTCCTGACATCGCCGCTGGAACTGGCGGGCTACAAGGAAGCCATCACCGAGGCGATGTTTAAGGGGACGAAGCGGCATATCGAGAGCGAGGGAGACCAAAAAAACGCGGAAGCCGGGTAAGCGATGAGGAGTTGTTCACCCGGCTTCTGTATTACGGCACTGTTCATTTAAACCGCTCCCGGTTTAAACCCCTAATTTTAGAGTCTATTCCCCTTATTCTCGCGATTACACAGGATTTCAAAATAACAACTAAAATCTTTTTCCATCACCATCCAACGTCAATATGGTGGTTGCATCTTCCAAAGGCGACCTGGCTGTCAAGCCTTGACCAGCCGTGATTATTGATAGCAAGGGCCAAGCTCAGGCTCCGGCATCCGGCATCATAAGGGAGTGTGCTATACTTTTACGATAAAGGGATTTATTTGACCGGCAGCCAATAGCTTGCGAAATTCAAAGGGTGCATAGTCATACAGGCTGCCGTGAATGCGGCGTTCATTATAGAATTGAATATAATTGATTACAGTTTGGCAAGCTTCCTGGTACGATGAAAACTCGTGCCTGCTAAGGCAATTATCCTCTAATATGGCATGGAAAGATTCTATGTGTGCATTTTTGTTCGGTGTCTTCGGGGGAATCCTTTCGTGCTCAGTGCTCAGTTGATTACATGCGGTTTCAAAGTGATTGCTGATAAACTGGGGACCATTATCACTTCGTATGACCGGGCGGCAGTTTGTTTTAAAGAGTTGTCGTTTCCACAGTGCGCGCTGGAGGATCTCGGCAGCATGTTTGCCCTCGCAAGACAGCCCTATGTGGTAGTCCACAATCGCCCGATCATAGACATCAATAATACCCATCATGTAGAAAAATCGGTCCTCTGCAGCAATATACCCGTATTTTACATCAATTTCCCAAAGTTGGTCGGAGGCTGTCACCTGGCGGTTAATGGCCAGGCGCCTGGGATGCTTAACCTTGACACGCCGCTGTGGTGTCAATATATCTAATTCCTTGCATAACCTGTAAACCTTTTTGTTATTAATCACCAGGTTACGTTGCCGCCTTAGGCAAATAGCAAGCTTACGGTATCCGTACTCAGTTTCTTCACCGGCAACAAGCTCCATTAGCCATTCCTTAATTTGCTCGTCACTAATTCGTTGCCGGTCACTTGTCCATGCATATCCCGGAATAGGACGGCCACCTTGTGATGTGTGGGTTTCTTGGGGCTTGGCTTCTTGCCTTTTTCGGCAGTAATAGGTTGCTTCGTTTATGCCAACTATTCGCAGTACCACTGCGCATGCATATCCCCGGGCAATCCATTTGTTGGCTACCTCAATTCTGTCTGAGAGCCGGGGCGAGCCTTTTTTACCAGATCCCTCAATATAGCTATCTCAAGGTCTTTTTCACCAAGTATCTTCTTAAGCTGGTCATTTTCCTTTTCTATTTGCCGAAACTCCTGGGGGGATGGCACATACGGGGCTATCTTCTTTGCATCGTCAGCTGCTACATCCCAGGCCTTATACTTAGATTCATGAATCCATCGGTATAATGTTTTCAGGTTTATTCCGTGACGTTTAGCTACTGGAACAGCGTTACCAACTTCCTGAACCTCTCTGACAAGTTGATCCTTTAGGTTTTTTGGATACCTCTGGCGGTTCATTGTCATATCCCCTTCCGTGGTCTTATTTTATATCAACAAGGGGACATGACTCAAGTTCTATTAGGGGGCTTAATAGCTCCGAGGAAGAGGTGTGGCTTTTGCCGATGGGACTCTTGCTGGACTTGTGGGAGTGCCACAGGCAGTTTCTCGGAATGGCGAAACAGAAAAGAGAGCTGTTCATTGAAGATCTGGTTCCAGCAGGTGTTTAGGCGTTAGTCATTTTTGCCTTTGTACCCATATATGTTAAGGAAACTCTCTTTGCCAAGCTGCCATAAATACTTGTCTAGGTCTTTTAAGCTGAAAGACTGAAGTGCATAGAAATCTCGCAGTTTGTAGATTGTTTCCTTGAACACCGCGAAATCCCGCAAGCCTTCTCTTGTAAAATCCGAGAATCTATCGGTGTCCCTCAAATAGATCAGCAGCTCCGCAATAAAGCTGTCATATATGGGGAATAGGTCTGGGTAATGATGGCTGCAATATTTAGTCGCGAACGAGTAAAAATAAGTTTCTTTGCCGGTTTTAATCTTTTTTACCCCGTGACCTGTTGCGATAGCAGCAACCAAGGTGGTATCGCCTTGTTTTAGGCGCTCGTCAAGATCAAGGCTTAAAATGTGCCGGGCGACATTGAATACGCTGAAAATGTTGGTACTGTAAAACGTATTTAGCGTTGCTACCTTAATCAAGATATTGTCAAGGGCAGTGTTGTTCGGGCAGAATTCCCAAAACAGCTTATTCAGCGCGATTTCTTGCTCCCTGTACCCTTCTAGGCTGTTCCATTTCTCAAGATAGTGTCTGACTTCTTGCGGAGACGGCCTTTTGATATCAGGGCGGACAATCTGCTTTTTCTTTGTGAGGGTGGCTTTGAGTTGGACTGGCACAATTTCCGGCAACTGCTCACCATCCGCCCGGCGGACGGATAATTTGCCGTTGTGGAAAGATATCTCCCAAACACCGTGCTTTTCCGGGTCATAGAGTGATACGAGCCCTCTACCAACACAAAAAAGAAAGTCATATTTACCGTTGGCGATTCGCGGCTTTTGATTTTGGGGCCAATTGACGCGGCTCTGCCTGTTCACGCAGCAGGCGATAATATCGGCGTTTATCGTACCTCCGTTAACATCGCCAAAATGGTTATGGATGTATTTCTTAATCTCAGCATTCGATGTGGCTTTGTCCCCAATCGCGCTTACGGCTTGTTTGACCATTTGCCAGACAGGCATTTTAGACATGGCTTCGCTCCTTTTCGACTTTAAACATAACTTACACTAACATACAAGTTTTGTAAACGATATAGTTCAACCCGTATTCTCATGGAGCAGAGTGGTGAACGGTGCGGTGGACAATTTCTGGTTGAAGCATTGAGGACGTTTTCACTGATGGTATTTGATTTTTCCTTGGTGATCGCACCTTCAGTATGATATATTTTGAAGAGGTAGCGCAAAACCTCGGGATGAATTATATAAGACTTGAGTTAAAATCAGAGACAAAAGGAGGAGATAAGCGTTATGGGGTTTTTTGATACATTAAATGTTAATTATCTGGGAGGACATCCGAACCTTGTCAAACAGAACGTAATCGGTTCACTGCATTTTGAAGAGGATGAGCTCGTGTTTCGCAGCACTGGTTTGATCGGAGCTGGAAAGAAGCTGTTTGGGATTCCGTATAAAAAAATTATTTCCGTGACTACGGACATGGAGAAAGACTGGTCCGGGATGAGACTGGCCGCAGGATGGCTGTTTCTCGGGCCGATTGGTGCGATGTTGTTCGGCAAAAAAAAGACATCGCACTTAGGCATATTAGTACAAGGCAAAGATGACGAAGATAACCCTGTGGAAGTACCGATAGCGTTTTCGCTGGTCTATGGTTCAATGATAACTAATGAGGAAGCTAAAACGAAGCTATTACAACGTATATCAAAAATTAAAAAGATAACGATTTAGTTTGGGATATAGTTGTATTTGAACCAAATCAATAAAGAACTAACAAATGGCATGACGCTGCATATTTTATTAAACTCTGTCAGGATGTGCTGAAATGCTTTTGCCCTACGAGGAAGCCAGGGAATATTACCGGCCGAATAAGGTCCGCGTCATATTTATCGGGGAGTCGCGGCCCGCAGCGGGGACTTTCTTTTATCATGAAAATTCGAACCTTTTCAGGTATACAAAAGAAGCATTTGAGCAGGCATCAGGCGCCCCTTTTAACTGTGAGGCGTTTAAGCGGCACGGATGCTGGCTCTACGACATATGCGACGAACCGGTGAATAAGCTTGCCCCCGCAGAAAGAAGAAAACAGATTAAAAAAGGCCTTCTGAAGTTAGAAAAAATTTTAAAGGAACTAAAACCGGAATTTGTCATTGCTGTAAAGAAGGGCGACTTTCTAAAGCTCGCATCGCCAATTATCCTTAATGCTGGCTTTATTGTTGGCCGCACTTTCTTCTCTTTGCCTTTTCCGGCAAACAGTCACCAGCGGCAATTTGCACAAGAACTGGTTTCCGCGCTTAGAGAGTCAATTTTTAGAAGTTGAAAAAAAATAAATCGGCAGGAGCAATCAAATGGTTGCTCTTTTTTTGTGCCCTTTTCAAGGAGGTGGTCGTATGGCGGATACCTTCGGCTTACGGATAGGCGTAGAAGGTGAAAAAGAATTTAAGAACGCCCTGCGGGATATCAACCGCTCTTTTAAAGTCTTGGGCAGCGAAATGGAGCTTGTTTCTGCCCAGTTTGGCAAAAACGATAAGTCAGTCGAGGCACTGACATCCCGCAAAGAGGTACTTGGCAGGGAGATTGATGAACAGCGCAAGAAAACCGATGTTCTCCGCGCCGCACTGGAGAACGCCGCCGCATCCTTTGGCGAAAACGACAAACGCACACAAGAATGGCAAATACAGCTAAACCGCGCAAACGCCGCGCTCATCGGCATGGAGCGCGAGTTAGGCGACACCAATAATGCCTTAGAAGAAGCTGCCAAAGAAACCAACGACTTAGAAACGCAAACGGAACAGCTTGGCGACGAGCTCGACAAAACGGGCAAAGACGCGGCTGAGGCCGGCTCAAAGTTTGAGCGCATGAGGGGCACGTTAAAGAGTGTCGGTTTGGCGATGGGCACAGCGTTTGTGGCCGTTGGCGTTGCCGCTGCGGCTGCAGGCCGGGCGCTTGCTGGTATGTCCGTAGGCGCCGCAACGTATGCCGATGAAATACTTACCGCAGCCACAGTCACCGGGATGGGTACAGACGCGCTGCAGGCCTACAGATATGCCGCCGAGCTGGTGGACGTGCCGCTTGAAACGCTGACCGGCAGCATGGCAAAAAACATACGGGCCATGGATAACGCCCGCAGAGGCGTGGCCTTGCAGGTTGAGGCTTATGACGCGCTTGGCGTCTCTGTAACTGATGCCGGCGGCAATCTCCGTGATGCGGAAACGGTCTACTGGGAAACAATCGACGCGCTGGGGCGCATAAACGATGAGACGGAGCGCAGCGCCCTCTCCATGCGCATCTTTGGCAAATCGGCGCTGGAGTTAAATCCGCTTATTGCGCAGGGCTCCGCCGGCATCGCGGAATTAACCGAAGAAGCCCGGCAAATGGGCGCTGTGATGAGCGAGGAAGCGCTCTCTAGCCTTGGCGCGTTTGACGATACTGTCCAGCGGCTCACCGCAGGCGCCGGAGCCGCGAGGAACGCCCTGGGCATGGTGCTTCTGCCGCAGCTTACCGTCCTTGGAACCCAAGGCGTGGAACTGCTCGGCAACTTTACGCGGGGCTTAAACGAGGCGGGCGGGGAGTGGACGAGAATCAGCGCGGTAGTCGGAGACGCGGTGGGCGGCATCGTAGACACTATCATGAAAACTCTGCCTGACATCATCCAGCTTGGCATGGATATCGTGATGTCCATCGGCCGGGCAATTACGGACAACCTCTCCCTGCTAGCGGACGCCGCCGCCAAGATAATCATGACGCTGTTAGAGGGGCTGATTAAAGCTCTTCCCGGGCTGACTGAGGGCGCGCTGCGGCTTGTGCTGGCCCTCGCGGACGGAATTGTTGCCGCCCTGCCGGCGCTCGTGGAAGCAGCGGCAAAGATGATCGCCACGCTGGCCGGCGGCATTGGAGACGCGCTGCCCCGTCTTATCCCGGCGCTTGTGCAAGCTGTCGTACTCATCGCGCGTACTCTGGTAGAAAACCTACCCCTCCTGCTGGAGGCGTCTTTTCAGCTAATTATTGGCTTGGCACGAGGGCTTCTCGGCGCTATCCCCCAGCTTGTGAGCGCGCTGCCAGCCATCATTACCGCTGTCGTTGATTTCTTGATCGCCGCGATACCGCAAATAATCGAAGCAGGCATTCTGCTTATTGTGGCGCTGGTTGCTGCGCTGCCGGAGATTATCCCGGCTGTTGTGGCGGCAATCCCGCAAATCATCGCGGCGCTGGTGGGCGCAATCCTTGGCTCCACACCGCAGCTTATCCAGGCTGGGGTACAGCTTTTTACCGCCTTAGTCCGGAACCTGCCCTTCATTATCGCGGAAATTGTAAAGGCGGCGCCGCAGATTGTTTCAGGGCTGGTCAAGGCGTTCTCCGGCTCTGCTTACCGGATGGCGCAGGTGGGCGGCGGCCTTATCAGGGGGCTGTGGCAAGGCATCTCTAATATGGGGGCGTGGCTTCGGGCCCAGATCGCCGGTTTTATGAACGGCATTGTGGGCGGCATCAAAAGCTTCTTTGGTATCAGGAGCCCGTCTGTGCTGTTTGCCGGAATCGGCGGCGACATGGCGGCAGGCATCGGCGTAGGTTTCGAGCGGGCGATGTCGCGGGTCGGCGACGATATGCGCGCGGCTGTCCCGACTGGCTTCGCCCTGCCCGGCGCGGCAGACAGAGACGTTAAGCATATTCACTCAGGCGTTATCACCATCAAAGGCGTAACTAACGAAGGGGAATTTGTCAGCGCGGTGGACGCGGTCATGGCCGAGATGAGGAGAAGCAACAGGAGGTAACGATATGCCGGTCGGAATGTGGAAAGTCGATGATACGCCAATTACGCCTTACACAACTACTATCCGCCGCCTTGAGGCGCGCCAGGTTTGGCACGCCACGCTTGACGGGCAGCCTCATGTGCAAACCATCGGCGAGCCGGTAGAAATTGTTGACGTTGAGCTATGGACCTACAAGGCGGGGAAAGACCTCCTCGATTACTGCCAGGCAACCGGCACGCCCGTTAAGGTGAGCGACGGAGCGGAAATATGGGTGGGGGTTATCGCCGAGGGTCCCGCGTGGGAAAAGGTTAACAGAACGCTTGGCATCTTCAGAACTCAGATTACGATCAGAGTACTGGCGCCGCTCTAGCCGGCGCCCGCGTGAGGTGGTGGTTATGTGCGCCCTATCAGCCCGGAGCTGTTGGCAAAAGTAATCAGCAGGCAGCAGACTTTGTATAACAACGCCGAGCCAAAGCTGAAGCTGCAATTTAGCAGGGGCCTGACCAGCGAGTTGTTTTTGGTCTACACAATCCAGACCAAAGACTTGCTGCAAGCCGTGGATGTGACCGTCAAGCGTACTGCGGCGGGCCTGCCACCGTCAGAGGTTGTCGCTATTTGCCTGGACAACAATATCGCGCGGGTAAAATCAAAACCTTTGCCGTACAATGAGCTGACCCCGTGGGTTGATGAATTTACCGTAGCGCCAGATGTCGCGTGCGCGGCGATCGAATTCGATGGATTTTGGGATAGGGACTGGAAAACAAAGCGGTTTAACTTTATAACCGAGGAAGCGCCGTGGATTTTTTACGCGCAGGGAGGCGTGCTATACGCCAAGCGCTGGCGAGACGCGCCACTAGCGCTTGCGGATAACGTGGACAAAGTTTGCGCGATTCGAGGGTGGGTGCCGGTAGACAGCGACCCGGCCAACGACCAGGGCCTAATCGCCGCCTATATCAAGAACGGGAAAGCTTATTACAGGTCGTACTGCACTCAGGTTAACAGCGCAAAGCTCTGGGAAGTCGAGCGGGAAGTCCCCGGGATTGCCGGCGCGGTCACAGACCTCGCGCTGTTTCGGACGAACGATTTCCGGATTGGCTTTCTCGTTACGGTTGGCGGCATGATGCGTTGGTTTTTGACGGAAAGAAACTACGCCGGCATGAGCGTGTGGCCTGATTTGATTACGGCGGGAATAGCCGGCTTATCCTTCGGTACGGTACCTGTCCGGTACCACGATGCCTTCCACCCGGCGGAAAGCGTGACCGGCAGCGTTGACGTGGACCGTTTCTATGTTTGCCCGGCTGACGCGGCGGCTTTAGTTCTTAACGTGCAACGGCCTACGGCTAGGACGATTGTTGTTACCTTTAACCATGCGCTTGAAGCGGCTGAAAAAGACTATCTGAGCGTCCGAAACGTAAACGGCTCCCGATTTTATGCCCTAAGCTCGGTGGCCATAAACGGTAAGGACTTAATAGTAACGACAGCCTCCGATTTGCCGCTAGGCGACGCTTACCTGGAAATGTCCCAGGCCGGCAAGTATTATGTGGCTTTAAGGGTTACCTCCGCCTGCGTGCTCGATTACAGCGCGTTTTCTATTTTGGCCAAGGGACAACCGTCGGAAGTTTTCACTGACGAAGCGCTAACGGCGGCGGTTAATAGCGTTGCTTTTGTTGTTATTCAGGTCTTTTATAGGGACGGCTACTTAAGTAACGAAAACATTACGGCTGGAATAGCCCATATTTCGTTTACGGTTACCCGGGTGGGCGGAAATCCGTTGTAAGGGGGGAGACTTGTGAAAATACAAGCGGACGTGAAATTGCACAACCGGTTTGACCTCGAGGTTCGGGACGTAATAACCGGCAAGCTAAAGCAAAAAGCCCAAGCCTTAAACATCGTGCTTAATCAGATGTGGACGAGGCTTTGCGCGGGAAGCGGCTACTTTGGCGCCATCCAATTCGGCTCCGGCAGCGGTACGCTTACACCGGCGAGGACCTCGCTGTTTTCACATCTGGGAGCCAGGTGGGCGGCGGATGTTACGATTATCAGGGCCTTGCCGACTTCCTCCTGGAGAAGGCGGATTGTTCTTAATCCGGAGGAATTCGTCGGCGCGGTGCTTTCGGAAGTTGGCATTGCTTCTAGTTCTGGAATAAATGACCTTGTGACACACGCTATGCTAGAGGATTCGGAAGGCAACCCGATTACGATAACCAAAACAGACGTGGATGTTGTGACTATTTTTGCCACCGTGTTTGTCACCTTTAGCACGCCAAGCGGCGTAGTCCTGATAGGCATGCCCAACAGCAATTCTCTGGTAAACTGGCTAATCGGCGGTGGTTCGGCGCCGGCGGGGTCGTTTAGCCTGGGCGAAGCCGTGGGCGCGGGGCATAATTCGCTGGCAGGAATTGGCTCACAACCGTCGCTTGGCGGTTCTCCTGCGGTGACATGGACAGCCGATACGCCGAACAGGCGCCGGGTCTCAAGCGTGGTGCGGTTTGGCACAACCGTCGGCAATGGCCATGTCGCCGAATTTGCGTTCTCTAGCCTGTTTCGCGCCGAATTGCCACTGGCCGGCGTCTTTCCGGGGCAGCCTTATACAGGCGTTCCGGTGGGCACAGGGGA
>SCLI03000131.1_pt1 | contig 11748 bp, 11 predicted proteins | sample 7268041 | NCBI WGS metagenome assembly SCLI03 (sample SAMN10721081, study PRJNA514188) | viral metagenome | isolation source: depth-stratified mine tailings core A | place: China: Fankou Pb/Zn Mine tailings | collected 2017-10 | reverse complement strand
TACGTCCCCAGGAGAAAAATCATTAAGCCGAACCCACCATGTTATGTGCAGCGGCATTCGGGGGGTCACGCTCAGGACTTACCACATCAAGATCCCAACTACACATAATCACGGGCAGTACATAATATCTTTTATGTGGAGCAGCACATAACAGGTAGAGAATCTCCGCATCCTCTGGGGTGGCAATATTCGCCTTTAGCCCGATCTTCTCCATGCGCTCCAGCGCCCTGTCCAGACTCTTTGCATCCGGCCTGTCGGGAACAACCATCTCGAACTCACCGGAATGCGCGTACAGGTTCTTCGATGACCACGGGCGGTAGACCGCGCGGACGCCGTCACCGAAGTCTATTTCATACTGCTCGCCATCCGGTAGGTGTCGTCCGCCGAAGAGGTCACTCAGATCGGCAGAATCGCTTTCGACAGACAAGTCACCCTTGCTGACGCTGCGCTTTTCGAGCAGCACCTTGGTCTTACGAACAGTGAAGTCCGAGTCGGTCTTCTTGGCCTTGGTAACGACCTTCTTCAGATAACCCTCGAAGCGTTCAGGGATTGACTTGCCCTGAATCGCGGCCTGCTGTACCCGGTCCACCCAGTCGATGTAGGTCTCGGCCATCTCGCGGATGTCGGGATCATCGGATTTCGCAAGCTGCCTGAGAGCCTTGATGTGCCCGGCGGCCTTGTCTATTTTGGCTTGGTTGTACTTGCCGTCACCAGCGTGGTGGTTCACGCTCTTCGCGGCATCGAGGATATCAGCGGCGAAGTCGTCTTCCGGCAGGCTCTCCCCGACCTTGCTGGCTTGCTTTGTGGCCTTGCGGAGCTTGGCCAGTATCTTCGATTCCGCCTCCGGCCTGACCTTGAGCTTGATGACGGTGCGCTGTTGGCCCTTGGCCGTCTCAGTGAAGATAAGTGCGCTCTGGTCTTCTATGTCGTCCTCGTCTATCGGGAGCGCCTTGCCCTGCCAGCCGAGACGCTGGGCATCTTCGATGATCTTCTCTTCAGCTTTCCCGATCCTACCTTTGGCCGGGATGTCTGCCGCGTCATCGAATGCGAACTTCTTCTTTCCGAGGACATCTGAATAGAACCCTTCGAAGTCCCGACGCAGGTTGTGCTTTCGCGCCAGCGCCAGTTCGTAGAACGCCCGCTTACCGGCCTCATCGCTTCCGAACTTGCCTTCGACATAAGGCCGCAGCAGTCCGAGGTAATCATCGTCGGATATGCGCTCCACCTCGCGAATGTAGCGCAGAGTGGTCGATGGGTCGACCGTCACCTTGCCCTGCTTCGCCGCGCGGAAGAGCGTGTTGTAGAAAGGCTCCTGTTCCCCGCAGACTCCATTGGGGTGATAGTCGACAGAGAGCTTGTCCGAACCCAGGAACTTGAATAGCTGTCCCTTGTCGATACCGTATACCTTGCCATTCTTCGCCCGGAGGAACTGCTTAGAGTGGCCGTCGTGGTTTGAGATGAGCCAGTCGAGGACAAGCTCACGCTGGACCTGCGCTATCTCATCTGCAGTGAGATCGGCCACGTCAAAGCTGGAGAAGTCGTACTTGGCAGCCAGATCATTGCGCCACTTCTGGATGGAGCCGGTGCGACCTTTCAGACGTATTGTCCTGACTTCCACCGCGTCAGGGTCGATGAGCCTGCCCAACTTGTAAGCGGCCTCCTCACCATGGGCAATGAAGTCGTCGCTACCTTTGCTGACCGGCTTGAATAGCCACTTGTCGCCGTTCTCGTCGAGCCAGAACTCCTTCTCGTGAGCGCCGCCGACTTTGGCCTTGCCTTCATACTTGAACTTCTCCGGCTTGCCTTGCTCTGCCCAGGCGGTATCGGCGGCGTCAAACTCCGAGCCTTTCTTGGTGAATGCGGGGGCCGCCGGTGTTATGTGTTCAACGACGGGATGAGTCGGCGGTGGGCTCGGCTGCTTCGCCACGGGCTTGCCGGACTTCCCCAAGTGCTTTTCGGCCCACTTCGCGTGCTTTGCTTCGATGCCTGCTTTGGCCGCCGCAATCTTGCCCGGATCGGTTTCGCTGAACAGAGTTGTCAGTTCATCTTTCGTGGCCCACTGCCAGTGAGCGACCTTCGTCTGCTTCGCGAGGTCTTTCAGTTCCCCGGACTTCATCGCCGCGACCTGCTGTTGGAACGTGAGCTTCTTCAGCGCCACTTCCTTGGCGTGCTGTTCCAGCATCGCAGCGGGCAATTCAGACTCCTTCGCAAGTTCCGCTTCAGCGACCGTCACTGAGTCCAGGAATGATGAATACTGCGAGGGAGACGACGGCATCACTATCTGCGCGGCGGCATCCTTGAGAGACTGCTCGGCTTTCTTCAGTGCCTCGGTCTTCGCCACATCAAGAGCCTGCTGCTTGGCCTGATCCGCCATCTGCTTGCCCGCCGCTTTCTCCAGGGCTTTCACGAGCTGCTCTTTGTTCTTGAGCGGGGGTATCCCGTGCGTCTGTTTGGCGGCGATCAGGGCCTTGCCCGCAAGTCCGGAGTGGTCCACGCCCGGTTCGAGGCCGTCCAGCATATCGATCACCTCGGACTTCGTGAGGTTCAGTGACACGCCATGCTGTTTGGTCATATCCTTCAGTTGGTCCATCGTGAGACCGGAGAGGTCGGTCTGAGACGCGGCATTCTTCGCCGCTTCTTCCAAAGCCTTTGCCTGCTTTATGACGGCCTGTTTGTCGGCGAGCAGCTTCGCAAGTTCGTCCTTACTTCGCAGCGCGGCGATGTTGTACTGTTTGGTTTTCGCCTGAAGAGCCGCTCCAGAGAGATCGGCATGCCCAACACCAGGCTCCGCCGCGTCCAGCAGCTTTGTGAAATCGGACTTGGTACGCGCGACCGCGATACCGTTCTGTTTCGCGAGACTCTGAAGCTGCTTGACTGTAAGTGCATTCAGGTCAGCGATCTGCCCACCCTCAAACGCGGTCTTGAGTTTCTGTTCTTCCTCGACTTTCTGCTTGGCTTGCTCATGTATCGCTTGCGGGTGTAGGATGCACGCGGGCTTATCATTGGCAGCCGTGGCCCCCAACTCGCCGCCGCATATCACCAACGGCCACGCTGGTACCGAGGCACACCGGCACAGGGGGTGCCTCGGTTGATTGGGAAATCGGTCGATATCGAAGACCTTCCCATCGAGTTCGCCGCAGACAGGGCACATGCGCTCGTCTTCCATGGTCATCCATTCGAGCTTCTGGACCCCGACCTCTCTGTGGAACTTGATACGCCCCTGGTTGTGCGCGCGCAGAACCTCGGTGCGGGCGATCATCTCCATCCGGTACTGCGCCTTGGTGAACACCTTGCTGCCGGCATTGCGGAATGACTCTTTGTTCTCGATGACCGTGCCCATATCGCGAACGATGTCGCGGACACCCTTGCCGGTGGTTATGCCGGAGAGGATCGTGCGCTTGATGCCGCTTTCGAGTTCCCGGCTCACATCACCGACAAGCACGAGATTGTAATTGGTCGTGAAGTCGAGGGCGTCGGTGTCGATAAGCGTGAAAACAGATGTGGTGAGCTTGGCGATTCCATCAGGCGTGAGATCACGGTAGAAAGGCATCTGCGCGGAGGCGAACTCCTCGATCCCACGGTAGACGCCGGAGCGGAATGCCGCCCGGCTGGACTTCCTGAACATGAGGCTCTGGTCTCTGCGCAGCGTGCGCATCGCATCCTGAATCTGAGCATTGAGCTTGTCGAGTCCGTTGACCGCAGCGAGTTTGTTATCAGGAAGCGATCCGACATCCCTGTAACTCAGCAGTGCCCTGTGCACCTGATCCTGAGCAGACTTCAAGACTCCCGTGAGATGGAAGACCACCTGCTCCGTATACATGTCGCGAGCCATTAGGCTCTTGTTGGTCGCCTCGCGGATGGCCTGAGCCTGCCAGGTGAGATCGGCGACGGCACACATTGTTGGAGAGGACAAGCTCACCTGTCACTCCTGGTCTGGAGGAACCGACATGCCGGAGAATCGAACGTGACTTCCGCTTGCGTCACCCTGCAGCGGTTGTGATCGGCGTCGAAGTAGCCGCACGAGTCGCACACCTCGCCACCGTGGTCGGCCTTGGTAAACAGACCGCCCCATGCGGCTTCAGCGCGGGAGCCGGTCGGATTCTTCGCCGGGTCGAGCCCCAGCATCTCCTGAGCAGTCTCGATACTCATGATCCCGGCCACGACCATGTCGACTATGGGCTTGATTTGCTTATCATCGAGGAGGTCGACCGACTTACCTTCATTTTGACGGTTGGCCTGTTCGGTCTCGGGGTCCAGTTCCATCTTCATCTGCAGCGACGAACGGCTGATGAGTTTTCGGTCGTATAGCTCGATCAGGAGCTTCTTGAAATCCACGGCGTCGGTCGGGTCGAGGTCGTTGAATACGAACTGGACGTTCTTATCCGCATGCCCGGCGACCTCCAGCCAGTCGTCATATATCCAATCGAGAATTGTCCTCGCCGCATGCTTAATCTCGCGGATCATGATGAGCATCTTCTGCATGGAGACTGAGGCCGTAGCAAAGTTGGGACCGTCGCCGGAGACCAGCGACCGCGACAGGCCCAGCGCGACGACTATGTCTTCCTTGACCTCTTTGACTTTCTCCTCGACATTGAGGACCTCCCCTTCCGCGCCGTGGGTCTCGACACTTACATAGAACGGTGCCACCAGGCCGGCCTTCATGTCCATCTTGTTCAACAGGTCGCGGGTCTCTTGGAGCATCTTCTGGTCGGGCATGATCAGCCGCTGGCCGAACTCTCCGCCGACCTTGATGAGCCGAAGCGGGGTGGTCCAACGTTTGGCTATGGCTTCCTCGGCAGTGCGGTAGTTGCGCAAGAGTTGGATTGATCGGAATGCAGGGAGCACAAGCGAGTTGCCGCGCGGGGAGAACTCGGGGGCGTCCCACTTGAGATGCAGCGTCTGATCCACCGGCAGAGACAGCCCGTCGCCAGCTGCGGGAGAGTCCTCCGAGAACTGCCGGACCTCGATAAGCTCGCCCTGAGAATACTTGACCTTGATGGAGACGGGGTTCACACAGGTGACCTGCTCGATGTCCTGGCCGTCCTTGGAGTATCGCTTGAACCCGACCGCGTCGCCCTTGACCAGAAGCTGGAGGATCATGTCTTTCACGAACCTCGATACACGCAGCCTGGCGGCAAGATCGCTTGCTTCGCGCTTCACGGTGTCATCGTCGCTGGTGACCCGTATCTCGTCTCCCACGGCGAATGTCCGCCAGGAGTTCACGCAGTTTTTCACCAGCGGTTCCTCGGTATAATACTCCCAGGCTTTCCTGGCCCGCTCTTCCCACGTCGCTGGAATGGCATCGGTCGCGTTGACGGCGCTGAATGTGGATGAGTCCAGCGCAGCGACTGTCGCGAGAGGAGCGATGACCCAGCCGTTCGCCGCGTTGTTGTCGGCCTTCGTCTCTGCGGTCTGGTTCAGAGTGCTGTCGTTGTGCATGTGGTTCTCCGTGGTGTGCCGCGCTTAGCGTTTGTTCGCTCCAGGTCGCGCAACGTGACGCGCAATGCGATGTGGTCGATGAATGAGCCTACCGGGCATATTCGCGTTGAAATCCCGCGCCCGGGGTGATTGACTGTTATCGGCAATACAACGGCAATTATTTGTGCCGTTATCGGCAATTCTGGTGAGCGCGTCCCGCGAATATGCGCTCTCTGAAGCTACATCGATTCCCAAAGCCGCTGATTTCCTCATTGTCCTCCCACTGGGCAACTACCGCCCCAACATCGACAACATGTTGTCGCTCAGGCAGCGATGCCGAGTGTCGCGAATGTGAGACTCATCTCTCTAGCGATGTTGTCGTAGTGAGCATCGACTGGTGAGCAGTTGCTGGGCTTGTTTGCGAGGCTTGGCTTGGCCACTGAAGCCAGCAAAGGCTTGATGACCTTTTCGCGGAGCACCAAGAGCGCGCAAATCACCCGAATACCACTTTGGGCTGTGATGTACTTTCGGGAGCGTCCCGGTTTTTCGACAAGATTCTTGCCTCGAAGCTTCCTGAGATCGTAAGCCGCCTGACGTTTGCCGTATTGCTCGTGTGTCCAACCGCTCATCTCTTGCACCGTGCTCGCAAGGTCCGAGAGGGCGAACCCTCCCGGTTTCGGAGCAAGCGCGACCACTGCCCCAAGCACGTTGCGCATCCTCGGCTGGTTCACATCGATGCCCGCCAGACGAATATTGCCACGCAAGCTCGGAAGGTGCAGGCTGTCGAAAGTCCCGTCATCTATGAACGATATGTGGGCGCACTTGAGCACATTGAGAAAGCGAACTACCATCTCTTTGAGCGCCAAGCACATCGCGACGATATTGGACAGCACTTTCCCGCATTTCAAGTCTTTGACATAGTGGCTCGTCGCTTCGATGCGCAGGACGTTTTCGCCTTTGTCGTATATCTTCAGGCCCAGTCTTCCGAAGTTGATCTTGAAGACCGTCAGATCATACGAAGGTTTCTCGATTCGCGCCTGGCATTCGACTTGCTTACCTTGAGAGAGGCGGTAACGCGGCCTGTGCTTGTTGCCGAAGACTTTTGTGAGAGTCTTGATATCCAGAGAGTTCCGAGTCCGGTCTATTACCGCCTGGTATACCCCGTCCATCTGCGCGCCTTTCGTGAACTTCAGATTGCGGCTGTACTCCAACTGGTAGCCCGAGTAAGAGTAACCGAATCCCGACTGCCTTTGCTCTTCGAGATCAAGCGCGAAACACAGGCAGGCCGAGTAGATCCATCTATTACATGCATCATGCAGCCGCCCCATGGCGTCATCCGCGATCAGGGTGTCAGCGACCGCACTCAGCATCTCGTAATCCGAACCGCCCACAAAGCAGTTATCCTGCTTGGCAAAGTCAAGGTCTCGCCGCCTTGCTTCGCGCTCGACCCATTCGTGGCCGTTGAGGATGATCTGAGCGCCGAAGGGGGGATGTCCGGACATCTTGATGGTGATATGTCCCCAGGCTGGGTCCATGATGTGGAAGCAGTAGTGGTTGACGAAGGGCCTGGGCTCGGCACGGCTGATAAAGACGGCCCCCTTGTTGCGCACGGCTTTCCATATCACAGCCGAGCATTTCGTAACCTGCACAAGAAACACCCCCGCAAAGTTCGGGTCCTCGGGGAGGTACTCGTGCGCTTGATCATGCTTGCGCTCCCCGCGTGCACATTCAACGACCGGAATCCCTCTCTGATCTGCCCATGCTCTCAATCGCCTGCTGAACCGGCCCGCAAAACGCATCAGGTGGTTGGTGTCCAGATTCTCGTCGGTACCGTGCAGATCTTTCCACCATTTCCGAAACCCGCCAGGTGTCTGCCCCATCGAAAAGTAGGCGTTGATGACGATTCGATCGATGCAATCATACGTGCCGTCGAGCATGCTCGAATAGTAGTTGGTGAACTCGTCCTGGGTGTGCATGGCCGCTCCTGCATCCCGCATTGTCTCCGAAAGCAAGGGATGTTAACAAGCGTTTATACAACATGTCCAGACCACAACTCAACTGCTCCCCTCAGGGAGCCACTTTTCCCCCGCAACGTCGGGGGAAAAGCGTAGTTACTTACCGGGGGAGCATGCGGAGTGTCGGAAGGGTAATAATGAGGCTATGTCGGGAACCGTGGTGAGTTGACTTGCACCGCATTAGGCTAGTAGCACGATCATCTGCGAAAATGGACACTTTTTGGTGGCATACGCAGATGAGAGTTGTGCATGCAAAGGACTTCGTGGTGTCGCTTCTCGGCGAGGAGGCGGAGGAAGCTATACGCCTATATGCCATTGATTATGCGGCGATTGTGGGACTCTGATGTTCGTCTGACTCAGAGGGGGTTGTTTTGAAATACGGCTACTTTCTCCTGATTCTTCGGTATACCTCGTCATCGTTGCGCTTGCCGATGGCATCGATATTGAGTACCGGTTCATCCTGGCCTGTTTCGGAGTTGAGTTCCTTCGAGACCCAATACACGATCCGATACTCTCCCGAATCCACGCGCAGAAAGTCCGTTCCATGCAGCTTCTTGCAGTCCTGCGGACGTGGATTGACCCGCAGCGTGGCGATCTTGGCGGCTATCTGTCTGGCCGGTTTCGGCTGCAAGTTCCGGGCGGCATCGGATGCTCGCTTGGTGAAGTTAACTTTCATCGCGGCTGATCATCTCCGCGAGCAACTGCTCACTGGCCTCGGTCCCGATGTATCCGCTTTCCTGCCCCAGCTTTGCCTGCAATACCCAGTACGAGTCCTCCGCTCTTTCCAGTTCTTCCAGCCGCCTGGCCGAGATCATTGCGGTCTCGGGTCTGCCATATTTGGTGATCATGACCGTCTCCCGCGCGGCGGTCGCCATCACTTCTCCGAACTTGTCCTTGGCTTCTTTTGCCGTCACCTGCATTGCTCTGTCCTCCAATGAAACATGCTGCTAAAGCTATTATACCCCAAAATAGCTCTAACTGTCCATTGGGAGTCAGCTCACGAAACAAAAAAATCCTTAGCGTGCTCTGTATCCCGAATTCTGTGGTGGCTCCTCGTGATACCAGCGGTATACATCACCGAGTGGCGGCAGCCCATGCCGTGGCAGTGGTTACGTTCCAGTAGAGTGGTTCATCGGCGACTGGATGACTTATGCCGGCGCTAATTATTACGTGGGAATGCTCAGCGCCGCCATGCTTCACGGTGCTTCCCACCAGAAGCCACAGCAGGTTCAGGTAGTATGCGACAAAGTACTCCGAAACCTCAGCCGCAACACCTACAATGTTGCATTCTTCTACAGAAAGAGCACACCCGTGGACTGCTGCGAGGAGCACAAATCGCCGGCTGGCTACTTCAAAGTCAGCACGCCGGAAACAACTGCGTACGATCTACTCATGTACCACAAGGCATGCCCATCCATTGATCTGGCTGCTACCGTCCTGCAAGAACTGGGGGAGAAGGTAGACCCGGCCCGGCTTGCCAACTTGGCGCGTCATTGCCAATGTCGATATTGAGGCCGACCTGTGATACCTACCGGGCAGGCCGGCGATAGCCGACCCATACCAGATATGCGCGAAGATGGCGCCTGATTCAGTGCTTGCATATCACACGGCCTTACAGCTTCACGGCAAGACCTACTCCGTGCATAACGACTATGTGTGCTGTTCACGCTCCCGTGTCCAGCCGTTTGAATACGAGGGCCAGACATTCAGGGCCGTGCTCTTCCCTCATGCCCTTCTCGAAATGTGAATGCAGATGTATGCCGCTGAGACAGTCGAGTCCCACGGCGAGGATCTGTGCGTCACGAGCCTGGAGCGCACGATGGTCGACGTGATGCAGCGTCCGAACCTCGCCGGCAGCTGGGAGGAAGTCTGGCGCTCGCTTGAGATGATGGAGTATTTCGACCTTGAAGCGGTCTGTGAGTATGTCGAGATGCTCGGCAACGCCACGACTGCGGCCAAAGTCGGCTTCTTCCTCGATCAACACCGGGAACAGTTGATGGTTGACGAAATGTACCTTGATCGCCTGGCCACGCTGCGGCCCAAGTTACCGCACTACCTTGATCGCTCGTGCAAGGGCAACAGCAAGTTCTTCCCAGACTGGAACCTGGTTGTTCCGAACTGCATAGTCGAGCGACACTGGGAGAAACAATGAGGATATCGAGAGATCATTTGCTGACCGCTAACGAATTTCTCAGACATCAGCTTGGGCATCAGTCGGTAACGCCTCGATATCAGAATTAGCACTGATTTGCCTGAACCTTTCGCGCGCAGTCCAGACGGCCTCGTGCAGTCGCTCCTTGAGCAGGTCAGCGGCAGGCAACTCCGTTAGATATTCGGCCACCCGTATCTCTCCCTGCTCCAAGCGCAGTAGCTCAATCTGCTCCCGGTCCTTGCCGCTGCATAAGATCAGACCAATTGGCGGTTCCTCTCCCGGACGGACATCGTTCTTCTCCAGCCAGCGCAGATAGAGTTCCATCTGACCCTTGTATGATGCACAGAACCGTCCGAGCTTCAGTTCGACCGCAACCAGTCGGCGCAGCCTTCTGTGGTAGAAGAGCAAATCGAGGTAGAAGTCTTCGTTGCCGATGGTCATCCGCTTTTGCCTGGCAACAAAAGTGAAGTCGCTTCCCATCTCCATCAGGAAGCTCTCCAGTTCTGCAAGGATCGCTGACTCAAAATCGCGTTCGCTGTAGGTATCCTTGAGACCGAGGAAGTCCAGAATGTATGGGTCGCGAAATACTAGGTCAGGCGTCATCCGGTCCAACTCTCGGAGCGCCGTTATCTCCTTTTGCGCAAGCTCGTCCGGCTTTCTGGAGATGGCAGTGCGCTCGTAAAGCATGCCGTCTATCTTGCTCCTGAGAGTCCTGACGCTCCATCGCTCGACCCGACACATCTCGGCGTAGAACTCGCGCTGAAGTGGTTCCTTGAGGTAGATGATCTCCAGAAAATGCGACCAGGACAATTGTGCGGACAGTGTTTGCACTATTCTCTCGTCCGGGAAGACTTCGGCAAAACGGATCATGTTTGAGATATTACGCTGACTGAATCCACGGCCATACTCAGCCATCAATTTCGCAGACAGTGTCTGCAAAATTTGTGCACCGTATTCCGCGCGTCCTTCACCGATGATATCCTGCCGTATACGTCTGCCGATGCCCCAATACAGGTTGGCCAACTCGGCATTCACAGCCCTGGCCAATCGACGTCGTGCGGTCTCGATCATAGATCGGATGTCGGCAAGAAGATGATCGCCACCAATGACAGCGTCATTGTTGCCGGTTGTGTCTATTGCTCTCGGGTTCTCTTGTTTGTTGATTCTCTCGTCCATCCGATACCTTTCGTTTGGCGTCCTTGCGAACATTATACAATAATGCCGTATTGAACTGATACCCTGCGTGCAAGTTCCCTGGCAAGGCTCGGGTGGTACAGCCCCACTTGACCGCCGCAAATTCTGGGCACTAGCAGCAGTCTGCTTATCTCAGTCCAAGGGACCTCTCCGATACAAGGCGAACTGCGATTGCCCTACAGACTTCTTTAGCGCATTCCTCCGCCGACGCAAACTCCTCCGTCTCCACTATTTCCCCGAACATGCCGCGATACGGTGGCATCGACTGTTGATGGAATCCGAGAAACTCATGGGGCAGCGACCGGATGTCCCTTTCCACGAGCCGATTGATGACCCAGTCGGCGTCTTCGGCAAATTCGTCATTGCCCGGCAGATATTCCATGATGATATCGAGGCCGGGAACCAAGCGCAAAAAGATGCAGGCAAAGCTGAAAGAGATCAAGCTGGAACTTCGTCGCCGTTTACATGATCCTGTTCGAGAAACAGGTGCATGGCTGCGAAGCGTGTTGCAGGGTCACTACCAATATTATGGAGTGCCTCGTAACATGCCTGCTATGAGCTCTTTTCGGCATCAGGTGACTTGGCTATGGCAACGTTCATTAGTGCGTCGCAGTCAACGACACCGCAATTGCTGGGATAAGATTAACAATCTTGCTCAGTATTGGCTTCCCCATCCTGAAATCAGGCATCCCTATCCTGACAAACGTCTGGGCGTCACTACCTGAGGCAGGAGCCCGGTGCAATAGTATTGCACGCCGGGATCTGTGCGGGGGGCCGAGGGCAACCTCGGTTCCTACCGCGACCGCGCTGGGATCTGTGCGGGGGGCCTGGGGTAACTCAGGTCCCTACCGCGAACGGATGAACGGGGCCGGACGGCAATCCTCCGGCGCTATCTCAAGCCGCTTCGTTTGGATGCGATCATCGATGTTGATGCTCTGATTTCCAACCTGGCTACTGTATCTCAATAAC
>SCLI03000130.1_pt1 | contig 11761 bp, 13 predicted proteins | sample 7268041 | NCBI WGS metagenome assembly SCLI03 (sample SAMN10721081, study PRJNA514188) | viral metagenome | isolation source: depth-stratified mine tailings core A | place: China: Fankou Pb/Zn Mine tailings | collected 2017-10 | reverse complement strand
CCCAGCAGTCTCCACGTCTCGAGGCTGATCTGTCTCTGCCAAGTACGTCACCTCCTTCGTTGCTTACCGGGTAACCAGGGCAACCACGCAATTCGCCTTACCACATCACCTCCTTCCCCGCTGACCGCCATTCCCAACATTCATCCGCATCTTGCTGACGGCTGATTGCTGATAGCTATGTCGCCATCAGACGTCCCACCCTGATCCCTGCCCCCCGTCCCCTGACCCCTGACACGTACTGCTCCCAGTAAAGGGCGATGGCCGCTTCCGCGGACTGCCCCGCTCGCTGCTCGAACAGCTGTCTCTTGGCCTCTTCCACCGCCAGCGATTGGAGTGCTCTGACCGCGGCAAAGGCGAGGATCAGGTCTTCGTCGAACGCGGGCACCGTCGAGACATCCGTGTCCAGGGCCAGAGGGGCGTGGGGCGCCAGGTAGCGCACTGTGATGGACTGCCCATCCTCCGTTGGAGCCGGCAGCAGCGACAGCTTGCCGCCGAACAGCTCGTAGCCCGTCCCCGCGGCATCCCCGCCCTCGACCATTACGTCCGGGGCGGATTCCGGCGCCGCGACCCTCACCACAGTCATGCATTCGGATGGCAGATCGTACGCGGCCTGGCCCGCTACAGTGGAGATCGTCGTCTCCCTCTCCAGGGGAAAAGAGCGGCCGTAGCTCCGAAGGGCATCGTTGAGGTGAAGGTTCAGTGCCGAGTCTTCCCACAGGTAGCTCCCCACCACGTTGTCGTTCAGTAGCGTCCGCAGTGCGCTCCGCAGATCAGATAAGGTCGACAAGTGCCCACCTCCAATTGGATCTTGTAGGGGCCGTGACGCGAGCGAGCGCAGCGTCACGCGCCGTGTCCGCCCGTCCGGACGGGCCGGCAGAGCCGCCGGCCCCTACAGGTCTCCCCCTCACCTCGACTTCTCCTCTTCGATCAACCGCATCTCCGTCTCCGGACTCTCCTCTCCCAGACGATCCATGGCCGTTCGACGCGAGCGCAGCCCGGCGGACACCAGCGCCACGTTGTTGCGCACCTCCGACTCGTTGTCAGCAGGCAATAGCGGCGGCCAGATGATCCTCGACCGGTATGGCGCAAAGCTGCCTATCCCCTGAAGTTCGGCGATGCGCAGGATGTAGCGGTTCCGGCGTCGCAGCCCAGCGCTCCACCAGATTCGCTTCCGCAGCGTCTTCTGGATCAAGGGCTGCATCTCCGTCTCCAGCGCTACTCCGCTCAATAGCCGTCCCGAGTCACCGAAAGCAGTCTTCGGCGTCTCAGCCACGTCGTGGAGGGCCCGCATCACCCGCTCGATGTGCTCCTGAACGGCCGGCGCCTGGCCGCGCCATTCCAACAGCTCCACCTCCGCCCCCTCCGGCAGATCCCACACGGTCCCCGGTCCCACCGCCAGACTGCTGTGTTCCCGCACACCCTTGAAGACCACCGGAGGATCGCTGTGGAACCGGATCACGTCGGCCACGTCGCTCATTCGCTCGTTCAGTTCTCGGTTCAGCGGCATCACATCCTTCAGGTCCGAGATGCCCCAGAACTCGTTGGCCGGCCGGGCGTTGGGGATGTGGACGAAGGGGATGAAGCCATACGGGTTGGCCGTTCGCATCACATCCTGGTCCCCCACCGTCAGCGCAAACTCCGTGTCGGTCCAGCTCTCCAGGACGTCAATGACAGGGAGACTGGGTGAAGGGGAGACGGGGGGATAAGAACCCTTCGCCCCGCCTCCCACTCTCCCCGTCACCCCTTCACCATAGCGGAGAACGGCCTCCTCAGCCGGCAATTGATACGCTACCTCGACGGAGAGCAGCATCGCGGGATCGTCCGCCGCCCATCTGGGGAAGAAGGTGAACGGGTCGATATTCACCACCCTTATCCGTCCCTCTTCTCCGCGTCCCTCTCCCACCCCCTGCCAGAACACCTTGAACACCGTGTCCCCCAGCACAGCGCCGTTGATTGCGCCCTGGACGTCCACCGCCTCCAGATCGCCCTCCTCGTACACCCGGTACAGCAGGGCCTCCGCCCGGGCGGCAGAGGACTGAGCGGGTTCTGAGTTCTGGGTTCTGAGTTCTGAGTTCTCCCTTCCTTTCTCCCCCTCGCCCACTCTCCCGTTCACCCACTCGTCTCCGCCCTCCGCTGGAACGGCGAAATTTATCCCCTGCCCCAGCAGGTAGGAAACGGCTTTGTCCACGATGGCCCGTGTGTAGTTCACCACCAGGCTGGTCCGGCCGGGTCGCGTCTTAGCCCACTGCTTGCCGTGGTAGAAAGCCAGGTAGCTGGTGTAGCGCCGGAGCCTCTCTTGCTCGGCAGCCCGAAGGGCGCTGGCGCGAGCCGCCGCACTCTGGACAGGGTTAGGCAGAGCGTGGAGTGCCATCACATCCACCCGCCAGCCCGAAAGACTATGAACCCCATCACCCCCACGGAGAACGCCAGCCCTATCAGGTCGCGGACGATATCCAACACCTCGTACTCCGCGCCCCGCACGGTCCGTATCTCACCAACTCTCCGCATGTGTACCCTCCCAGCCGTCAGCTATCAGCTATCAGTCATCAGTCCTGTGTCCTGAGTCCTGCGTCCTCTACTCAGCACCCAGCACTCAGAACTCAGAACGCAGAACGCAGAACCCAGAACTCAGTCCCTCGCCCCCTCCCGCCGTCTCCCCACGGCCTGGCGCACCCTGGCCAATCCGGCCGCCTCCACCGCCAGCGCCGAGGAGATCAGAAAGTCGTCGTGGCCGCGCTCTGGAGGGACGTAGAAGTCCATGCGCTGGTTCGCCGACACCGCGTAGCGGGCCTGCTCCATCTCCAGCCAGAACTCCCGGCACTCGGGCGAGCCATCCTCGCGGTACAGCTTGAGGCGCCCCGCGTTGACGGCCCCCAGGAAGTCGTAGGCCAGCTTCGATTTACTGGGCGCGGAGAAGACGAAGGGAACCACCACCTGCCGGCCCAGGGCCGATACCAGAAAGCTCGCCACCCCCGCACCCACGCCAGTGGCGTCCACTATCACCTTCCGGCAATCCCACACGCTCCTCAGCAGATCCAGCATCTGGGTGTACTGCTCCCGATGCCCCCTGCCGGTCCACCAGTAGTGCTCCACCACCTTCAACCGCGGCTCCATGACCAGATCTGAGATGGTGGACCAGTCCAACTCCGCCACAGTGATCACCGTGGAGTCCTTCCGCGGCTTCAGGGACCGAAGCGCCGCGTCCGCCGCCTCCTCGTCCTCCCCAGCCACGTCGATCCCCGCGACATACTCCCGACCCGCCAGCGCCGCGTGGCACCGCGCATGATCGCCCCGCATCTGAGCCCGCTGCTGGTCGTTCAGGAAGCCGGAGGAACCGGCGAGGGTCTCCAGGCAGTACTGGGTGCGCAGAATGGGATGGTCCGCTCCCAGCCTAGCGATCTCGCCCTCGACGTATCGGCCGTAGTCCGGGTTGCAGGCCGCCACCGCTCGCCAGTCGTACTGGAAATGGCGCCGAACCCCATCCCTGGCCTCCAGCGCCAGGTTCACCTGCCTCTGCTCCTCCAGCAGGCCTCCCGGCAGCCAGACCGCGCCAATTTGAAAAGTACGGTAGTTACGTGTGGGATGAGGCCGCTGCCCTCGGCCTCGCACGCCTTCTCGCCGACGCGAACTAGGCCGTCGGTTTACACCCTTGTCCAGCCAGCGCATACCGACCCTCCAGGGGCAACAGCCCGCTCTACCCAGGACAGAACATATGTTCTGCTCTCACTATATATACTCCGTTTCGAGGGGCATTTTGTCCGGTGAGTTTCCCGGAGGTTTAAGGGCGGGGGAGGTGAGAGAGTCGACCTACGCCAAACGTTCTGAGGTGAGGACGCCGTCAGGTCTGGCACCCAGAGGAACCGGTGCGCGCAGTGAGCCAACTCCACGGATCGGGAGAATGGAAACACGCGTCGTTCCGCCCATGGCCGCGTGAAGCAGCGGTCAGACCCGGACTAACGACCTGAGGTTGATGAAGCCCTCCGTCACCTGCACAGGGGAGCTGGCCGATGAGCAACAATTCCTCGTCCGCCACTGCCCAGTTGCCGATTAGGGATTCTAGGCCGCAGTTGTATGGTCACTGGGAAAAGCGATTTATCGCTGCCGTGACATGTTGCGCACCGTCAACAAGACCCAATATTGCTGTGCCTTGACGACGGAGGGCAATACATTTCGAGTGCTGGATCCCGAGTCCTGCCTATTAAGCAGTGATGTGCCTGAGAGTAGCGGAACACGTCCTCAGGAAGCGATGATCCGTGCCGTCATCAGTTCCCAGTCGAGGAAGCCGAACGGAAGATGGCCATACGCAGGATCAGCCCGACTGACTCCACGAATTGCGGACGATGCGAGATGACTGAGGAGCATCCTCAACAACCGATTCTTGGGGCGACCAGTTTCTCACGAATCTGACGTCTCGTGGCCGTTAGGCTCAATCCGGGCGATTTCGGCGGGAAGGAACTTACCAACTTTTCGCCTAAGATATTCCAGGTCTTGTGGATCCCCAAGAATTTCCAGCTTTCCCCTCAAGAACTCCAGCTCCTGACAGCGACTATCAAGCACATCCGACCACTGTCGCGCCCACAGCTCGGTGGGATGCCCCAATCGTGGTCTGCTGATCAAGCCCGGCTCCTCATCTTCCTGGTACTTGTCCTTTACCAACGACGAGACTTCGGAAGAGACCAACACAAACGTGAACTTGTGGCTGTTGACTCCCTGGCTAAACATCGAGTGCTTGACGATCTGCCTGGCATAACGCTCTAGCTGGTCGACGTGCTGAGGAAGGATGCGTACTGACGGAGCCTTCATCTCGACGACGAGATGCTGGAAATACTTTGCGCCTTCGTTCCATTTTTGCGTTAGCAAGTAGAAGTCAGGGATGTCTCTGAGCTTTGGATCGATAGCCACTCTCGCCTCTTCATCCTCAACGGGCCGAACATGCTCCTGAATGATCGGCAAGAGATTCTTCAGGGACCGGTCGCTACTCATCAGGTTGTACTGCTCGCCGAAGATCCAGGTGTGCCCTTCCAAAATCCGTTGAAGGTTGCTGCGCTCTTTCACGTACTCCGCAGTTCTGCCGTACATCATAGCCTTTAGCTCATCGAGAAACTGAAAGCGGCCAAGTAGCAGTTCGGAGACCGAAATGATGGAACTAAGAGACGTTCTCTGCAAAAGATCGACCAGTTTGGAAACGTCATCGCCTTTGAGGTCGAGGACACTGGTTACGGCTGTGGCTAAGTCGTCGCTTTGGAGCATCTGCCTAGTAAGGCGGAACAGCATTTGCTGGTGTTTCAGCGGCAGTTTGCTGATTTCCGCGTGCTTCTCCATGACCAACAGCATGTTGTCGAAGACGTCCTGGCTATACTGGTCGATGGGACTCTTTGGGGGGTCTCTGAATGGGTAGAATGGGCGGCGCCGAGCCTCTTCCAGGAAGCTCTGCTCATGATCTCCCTGCCGATCCGCGATGTACTGCCTCGCGCGATCAATCGCCTCTTCTTGCAGCGCGAGGAACCTTGGATCCAGGTTCGCCAGTTCCGACTTCGAGGTGGTAGTCAGCTCCGCCAAGTATGGGGAGTCGACCAATCCCAGATACTTCTTACCCGGGATCTTCTCGCTATCGATCGCTCTGCCGCTGATCCTGGCACCGTGAGCCGCGAACTGCAACATACAGGCGGCGTCCTGATCTACGCTGGGACTGAGCAAGATGTGATGCAAACGCGCTTCAGGAACGCGTTCTGTCCCGACGATGTCCTCGACATCCCTGTGCTCGATGAACTCACCAAGATCGAGTTTCTCTCCGTTGACATAGAGGTTCACCTGATCCTGGTATTGAAGCAAATAGCTGGCGAAGTCATTGAACAGATGTCGTTTCAGCCAGGGCGCGCTGGAGAAGAGCTTCCGGACGGCATCAGACTGAACCGGAATTATGGTCACGATGGTCCCGGTCGGGCAATCGGGTGCATCCTCTCGGGTCACAGTGAGGGAGTCGGCAAGGTCTTTCATTGTCCAGGTCTGGCGGATTCGAGCACCGTCGGCCGCGGCAACGGTCTCGTAGGTCGTCTTGGCCGCGAGAGCAAACACCGCAAATTTGCCTATCCCCTTGGACCCTATGGGCTGTCTCTTCGGGGTCACCGTGTCCACATGCTGACCAACTACACAAAAGGCTTTCTCCAAAGTCTGGGGGGAGATTCCGCGTCCGTCGTCCGAGATTGTGATCTTCTCCGGTCCCCACATCTCATTGCAGACGACGTCGATGTTCACATGGGAACAGTCTGCATCCAGAGAGTTGGCAACGAGTTCCCTGAGAGCCCTGTCAGGCGACTGATAGAGATCACTGCCGAGATGCTTGGACATGACCTGGGGCAGCACGTTGAACTTCACGGTGGACGTGCGGAGCATGGTCACAGTCACTCCTTCTCCGGAAGCATCGTTGTAGATAGTCGCCATTATAGTGCAGCGGCCGGCCCTTCGGCATCACAATGAGCATCTATATCATCCTCAGGTATGATCCGGCGACGAAGTCCTCGCTGGCAGACGCGTGAGGAATCACGGGTAGAGTGCTGACGACGCTAGTTCAGCGGGCTAAGAAGCGAGGTACGAGCTATTGCTGCTTCTCGTTCATACCAACCTGACCCATGAGCTTCGACGCATAGAGCCTCATGGGTCGGCTGCGCGAGCGAATATGGCGAGTTGAGGCGGGCTGCCACCGTAAAGGAGGCTACGATGATATGCACGAAATGCCAAGCAACTGTCTCGCGTTTCGACGTTCATTGCCGAACCTGCGGCGCTAGGTTGGAGATGCCTGCGATGGAGCAGTAGTTAGCCGAGTTGGGAATCGACGTCGAGCAGGCCGCAAAGGAATCGGAGCATCAGGATATCGCAATTGCCAAGAAGGCAGACAGGGCAAAGAGGGCGGTAGCGCCACACTGAACCGTGGTCATGCCACCACCGCCGCAGCCAGCAGTCTCGTTGGGCGTGCTTTGGGCATTGGCCCGACCGAGAGCAACTCGGGTGGCTGTTTGGGTGGGCGGCCTCGACGCTTCGGGGGCACCCAGGCAGGTAGCGGTACCTGGTAGCTCAGCAGCTCTGCCATCGTCCAGGGATGATCGGTCAGACCAGCGGCCATCGCGGGCGTCCGCTCCCGCCACTTGCGACTGGATCCTTCGGGAGCAGCCAGACGGAGACTCTCGTGAAGCCAGACGAAGTTGTAGGCACAGCCAACAAGATACATCCCAGCATTCAGGAGCGCCTCCTTGTGGGCGATGGCCCGACCCCGACGAACCAGCACGACCAGGGCGGCCCTGAAGGTGGCGTTGAGCCGCTCGATGTAGGCGGTGTTGATGTCCTTTCCCCCTCCGGTCGCTGCCAGGACCCCGATGATGGCGCCCTGGGTCCCTCGCACTGCCTTGCGGGTCACGCTCACCACCCGCCGCTGTGCATACTGCTTGACCACCTGCGCCAGCATCAAGCCCTCCTCCAGTACCAGCCTCGGTCTGCCTACCCTCCCAAAGGCCGCGACTATGGCCTGCACCGGGCAGCCGTGGCACAGCAACATCATCACGATGACCGTCAGGTCCGCCGCCTTGTGCAATCGCTTGTGCAATCGGTAGAGGGGCGTGCCCCTGGTCGCGGCGAAGGTCTTGTCACAGCTGTTGCAGACATAGCGGCACCCCTCCTGACTGTGCACGCCGATGTTGCCTTCCCCGACCTTCCCCCTGGCGGGACAGGCGGGGTTGTGACAGAATTGACTCGAAGGATCGAGCATGGGCCATCTCCCAACGACTGGCGTGTGATGACACCAGTCCGGGAGCAAACCCAATGCCGATCCTTCTCCTGTTCATCCTTCGACCACGGTTGAGTGGGGCGGTACCACCCAAGACTCTCATGCTCGAAATGGCACCATAATGGATAGCCCCTGGCTTCGTCACCGGGCCCCCAAGAGCGAGCCGCCCAGAGCGACGTAGAGGTACAAGACGACGATCACAGCGACAGCCACTATGACCAGGGCAATTCGCCGGGTTCTCGTCCGCTCGAGAACCGGCCGTAGGAGAACAGCCGAATTGGTCCCGTGATTGAAGGCCCTAGACATCACCAGCGTCCCGTTATCCCAGCGCCCCCAGAAGGAAAGCTCATCCCCCTGCGCCACCATCCCCCGAGCGATTTCGCCTTTAACTTTGACTACGTGCTCTTGCCCAGCTTGATCGCGAACGCGCAAGTACCTGGCTGGCAACTGTTTGGGCTGACGTCTGAAGAACATGAGCGAACCAAGCAAGGGACGCCAGAGGAGCAGAGGAACCATCAGTAACACTCCCAGCACTTTCAGCACACACCCTCCTAAACTTGCGTCCGGCGCTTCCGGATAGGGCCCGTCCATGTGGGTTATGTAACCTCGAAGCTGCGAGCCGGACGTTGATAGGGCTGTGAACGACGAGGACTTCGGTAGAGCGGAGCCCGAAGAGGACTGAAGCGAAGATACTTGCGGGCGTTGCACAACGTTCGACGCCGTGGGGTTTCCCGAGTGAGGAGTCGTGCCACTTGGCGCAGCGGCCGCAGAGGCGGAGCCGCCTCCGACGCGATACGTGAGGTCAATACTCCCGAGGGTGATGGTATCGCCATCCCGGAGCACAGTAGGGCCACCAATAAGGATGTTATTCACTCGTGTGGCCCCGCCCAAATCCTCCAAGATCGCCTGTGCTTGGGCTAGGAGAATCCGCGCATGCTGGGGCATCACGCTCGGGTCACTGATCGTTACGGCGCACCCTCGGCTACCCAGCAGGGTTTCCCCGGTCTGGTTCAGTAGATAGCGTCTTCCTTGCGGCCCTAGGAGAATTGGCCTGGTAGGCGAGAGTTGCCCGAGTCCCGGGGCCGCAGGCAGCTTCTTGGCGCAGTACACGCAGAGCAAAGCTCCGGCTGATGGCTGGAGCCTGCCGCAGCTTGGACATCTAGCCACTACAGGGCTCACCTCCTAGCCTGCGCAAACCAGTTCCGGCGACGCGTGTCCACAGCCGACGTCACCCGCAGCTTCGCCGAACAGACCTTGAGCTGAAGTCGACCTGCGTAGCCATGATGGTCGGTCATGAACCTACTGTGGTAGGTGCAGGGCGCGACAAAGACGCACTGTAAGTGTCTGCCGCACCCGTATCAACTCTTGCACCGCATTTCGCAGATCGCTGTGAGCCCCCTTTGCTGTCCTGTGTTGCTCCATCAGCGCGATCTGCAGGGGCTGATTCGGTGCCGTGATTCCGGCAGCCGTAACGGTCGGGCACGGAACCTGTACGTCCGCCAGCATCCTGTCTGCCTCCTGGCAAAGCCTCAGAACCTCCGACTGCAGTTTGTTCACTTGGTCTCGCGCGGCCGTCCTGTTAGACTGGGCCTGACGGACGGCCTGATCTGCGCTCGCTTTTGCCTGCTGCAACTCGGCATCGCGCCGCGCCTGGGCCTGCTGTTCCTGCTGCTGGCGCGCGCGAACTGCGGCTTCGTAGGCCTTGAGGGCGTTGGATATTGCACCTCGGGCGGTATAGTTGCTAGCTTGTTGTTGCATCGTTCACTGCACGCTTTGACGGGCTCTTGATAGCGTCTCCGACAACTGCTGCAGGTCGCCTAGGTAAGATCTCGTCTCCGTCTCCAACGGCCTCCAGTAGTCTCGCTCAAAGCCCCGCTGCACCTCGTCTTGCCACTGGGGTAGGACGCGTTGCCACTCCTGGTCCAGCCGACCCCACTCCTGCTCAATCAACGCCAATGCTTCTTCCGCGCCAGACATCATTCCCCCTCTTCCAGTTAGGCAAGGTTGTCACAGGCCGAGCAAGCCCTATCCCCGTCTGGGACCTCAGCCTCTAAGGTACTCCTCCACATCGGCAGCCTTGCGCCTAAGGTACGTTACATAATTGGGAGAGTCGGCCAAATAATTGTCGATCGCATGCATTGCCGTGTCCCATTCACCGGCGAACTGCTGGTACTTTTCATCCCGCCAAGCGTCTCCCAAGGTAGTGAAGTGGCTCGTGATGTTGTTGGTGCTATCAGCCAACTCCCCGTTGAAGCCGTTCAAGGTAGTGATGAACCTCTCCAGTTCCTGTAGGTCGACTACCATGCCCTGATATGACATTCTGCATCCCTCTCAATGAGTCTCCGAACCGAAGCTATTGCTCCCACCGCAGGGGGAACGAGCCTTCGGGCGCTACTGCCCTCTGGCTAGGGCTTCCACACCGTTGCCGGTACGTTGGGCAGCCCCAACATCCGCGCCAAAGCGACACGATGTTTCCCATTGGTGATCGTGTATTGTCCCTGGTACCAGGCCAGTTTCACGCTCTCGGTGCCATAGAACCAGCTGTAGATCCGAGCCGCATCCGGGTCGGAGGCGACGAGCTTGTCAATGTAGCCTCCATCGATCGCCTGTCTGATCTCCGGCAGCCTGCTGAAGCTATGACGCATGTCGGTTACGTCCGCCTGCTGCCATTCCCCTGGAGCGAACTGGGGCGTCTCCACCTCGTCAAGAGGCGCATCCGAGAAGATTCCGGCATTCGCGTTGTAACTCGGCAATGCTAGGCCAGCGCTCCCGGAGTAGGCTTGTCCAGTACTTGAGGCCGAACCGGTCCCAGCGGGACCTGACGCGGCCATACCACCGCCAGTAGCAGTGAGACCGGCAGCGGCGAAAGCGGAGGATTGGCCGCCCCCAGTGGAGCCGCCGCCAGACGAGTACCTTTCCACAATCATGGCCGCCCTATCTAGGAAAGCACCGGCCTGCGAGCTTTCATTCTGCACCATGCTCTCGAACTTCCGCGCGCTGGCAGTGTAGCTCTGTCCAACCTGATCGACCGCCTGGACCCATCTACGGACGTTGGCTAACTCGAGCTGAGCCTGACGTAAAGCAGCGGCCTCCCAGGAGCAATCCCGCCCGTAGCCGTCCGCGTCTCTGTAGCTGATGCAGGCGTGGTAGGCCATCTCCCTACGCATCACCTCGGCTTCCCAGTAGCCCCGACGCTCCGCCAGCCATTCCTGGGTTTGCTGCAGCGCTCGTCCAGCCTGCCCGACGGCCTGCTCTGCCTTGACGGTGAAGGATGCGAGCGCGCTTCTCAACGACCTCAGCGCCTCGGCGTCCGTAATCCTCGCGTAGCCGCTCACGCTCAGTTACTCCCCATACTTCTCGACCTGGGCGAGCTTCGTCTGAAGATGGCTCACGTACCCGGGGGCCTCTGTCAGGAAATTCTCGATGAGCCGGACAGTCTCCTCCCACTCGGAGGCGAACTGCTGGTATTTGGCATCGCGCCACACGCCCCCCAGTTCGCTCCAGTGCCCCTTGAGATTGGAGACACGGTTCGAGAGTTCGTCGTTGTAGCCCTGAAGTGTAGCGATAAACTGCCTCAGCTGTGCGGGATCCTGCATCTCTGCTCGGGACATGTCTACCTCCTTATGTTTCCTTACTCCGGTCTGGCATCAGCTGTGCTTGGCGCCCAGGAAGGTTCTGAACTGCAGCAACTCTTCCGGGCTTGGCAAGTCGTAGGGCTTGAACTTCTCTAGCTGGATAGCGCCCATGGAATCATCTCGGAAGAGCGCTCGGTTCTGGGTAAGCCGCGTGGCCTGGGGGCCGTCGATGAAGTTGTTCGATTCAGCCATGCTTAAGGGTAGTTCGTCAAGGGATGGAGGCAAAATAATATCCACATCTAATAAATCTAATATTGACACTGATTCTAATAAATTCTAATTCCTTTTCTCTTTTTTCTTTATACTCTTTAGTGATAACACCAATACAGACTACTTATTAGATCAATAC
>SCLI03000129.1_pt1 | contig 11820 bp, 23 predicted proteins | sample 7268041 | NCBI WGS metagenome assembly SCLI03 (sample SAMN10721081, study PRJNA514188) | viral metagenome | isolation source: depth-stratified mine tailings core A | place: China: Fankou Pb/Zn Mine tailings | collected 2017-10 | reverse complement strand
TAGCGCGTTTGTGGAGCACAAAATAGAAAGGAGATATATTAAGTGGCGCGAAAGGCAATCCAAGTTGACGATGATTGTGGAGTGTATCAAATACATCTAGGGGCAGAGGCAGAAAGTTACTGTCAGCTCCACAAACGCGCTAGAAACATAACTATAATTGAACATCTAATCGGTTGGGGACCTTGGAAATGGGCGATTAGTATTGATGATGAGATTGAAGGACCTATCACCGCAACCCACTTCATAGACGGCGAAGCTGAACCCCGCGAGTGCAGATACATCTAATAGAAAAACAAAAGCATAATTAAATAAGAGAAGATGAAAAGGAGTCGATTATGCAAATCAATATGAACGAGACGCTCTATCTCATCCGAGCCGAAGCACCCCGTTTTTACGGGGACATCGAACCCAGCACTATTAGCCAAGAGTGGGATTTCCTAAGCAACGACCCACACCCGTTAGATGGGTACTTCCCCTTCGAGCCTGACGAATGGGAGGGCGACGAGGATGTTGTAGACCAAGAATCCTATGATGAATGGCTGACCAATCTTCATGTCTCCTCTGCCGAGGGAGAGATTCGCCAAGACCGATTTGGCAACTGGTGGTACAATGACGGTAGCAGCCGCAGTCCAAAATGGTTGCTCGTAGATGATAGCGGTGCCCTCTGCTATCAGCACGGCATCAACGGCCCTGATGATCTGAATGGATGGGAGCCCAAAGGCAGCTACGAGCGCTGGCAGAAATCCTGCCACCCGTCATGGTTAAGTCATCGTGACTATCAGCGTATTGAGCATGCATACAGGCATCCAGGTACATTTTGGCAAGAAGGCACGAACGCACTTATAGCTTCGCGCAACTGGTCACAGCCGAATCCTGATGTGCAACCCGATCTGTCCCCTCACAGGCTTGATGACGAGGTCCAACTGTTACCACTCTCTGGAGCATTGCAGCGCAACATCGCCCGGTTTGTCTCTCATAGCGGTGTCCCGGTGCTCGAAGTCCTCTACTATGACTACGGTCGTTTGCAGTGGTTGGATGTGCATGCGTTTGGACTGGGAACCACAGAGTACACTAACGTCTCTGCCGCACGGCTGCCTTATGGCTATGATAAGCAAGACAACCCAGTCTGCGCTGCCCCCGATGATATTGCAGACTGGTACGTTGGCTTTGTATTCAACAGACATATGGGTTATGTCCGTTGGACACTATCCCCACTCGGTGTGGATTATACGAGTGGGGGCCATACCACATGCACATTAGAGGAAGGTGCATATCTGGTAGGAGCCATAAGCCCCTCAACGTTGAAGAGTGCAGAGCAATAAGTTAAACCATATCCTCGGACAATAGAAATAAGGGGGCTGCGCATCCTACACGCAGAGAAGGAGATTGAGATGCAGGAGTTTAGCCATACAATACTTGAATCGTGTGACGAATGTGGTCGAAAGGACGAGTTGAACGTATATGTTATTGGCTACGACGAGCACAACAGACCTATCTATAAGGGTCTTTGTGATAGATGCGATTCAGACGATGACGACGACAGAAGCAAAGAAAGGGACAAAACGGACTATAAACAGCAAGCAGCCGAATGTGCTCAGCGGCTCAACGAACTATCCCTGGAGGACTACAGGGATACCGCCTGGTGGGTAAACATCGTAGACGATTACGATTATGACAAGGCAGCGACTGATGCAGCCAATCCGTCGTATATGTCAGACGTGATCGTCTGGCCGGATGGGACACGAGTAGTCCTTGATGAACCGTCCACATGGCAAGTAAAGGAGATCTAATATGGCAACCATACCATATCTACGAAACATTAGCTGGGCTAGCATCCCTCTTTCAGAAATAAAAGTAGGAGATTATCATGAAGCTTGGTGTCAATTAGACTATGGAAACAAAGAGGAAGGAAATGTACTTACTGGAGTTGTCACAGAAGTAATAAATAAACAAGAATTTGTAGTTAAATCGCTCTGCACAGATTGCAAATACCATCTAACTCACCAAGACGACAAAGTAGATCTTTGTTGGGAGGGATAAATGTATGCAACAGACACATAGGATTATTGACAATGTATGGTATAATAAATAGGAAATGGATACTCAGATTGATAGAGTTTACAGGTGGGAAAGAGTAGCTCTTCCAGGCGTCTATTGGAGAATAGGACAAAGCCGAAGGATGAGCCTCGCCCAATGCAGGAAGCTAATCAATCGAATTTATCATGACGCTGAACAAGAGAACCCACCTCGTATATTCGATGGACGAGGCTCGAAAATCGCATTCGCAAAAAGAAATTTCAGCATTCATCTCCCACGACTGACTAGAGTCAAAGAAATCGTGATTCATGAAACAGCACATACGCTCCTATATCCAATAATCATTAAATATAACAGGGAACCTCATGGGCCTGAGTTTGTGGCGCTCTACATCAAACTCCTCCACAGATACGCACGATACGATTACAACGAACTGGTAAAGCAAGCCAAACTTTGCGGAGTGGATCTTCTAGATATTTAAGGGCGGCGCTTCGGCGGCGCTAAGGAGAAACTTATGGCGTCTTATAGATATAAAGACATGCCGGAACAGGACAAGAGCAGACTATTCAACAAGTTCAAAAAAGCGATAGAGGAAAGAGATATTGAATTCGTAGATCGTGAGCTCCATGAATTCTTAGTAAAGTGTTCTGGTGTACCAAGATGGGGATACGCCGAATTCATCAGAAGGTTTGATCGGTTTTGTTTTGGGGAGTTCATTACCTATTTCGATAAACACCACGAAAACTTCTTCCCTTATAGAGATATCTATGGAATACGCGATCCCCTATACCTGCAAATGATCGAGTATGTTACTCCAATCGCATCGGAAATATACAAAGAAGTTGAGATGTCCAAGAAGAACTTTCAAGCTGGCACAAAACTACACACCAAAGAACTTTGTGATTGGTGGTGGTTCAGGAGAAAGCCAAAGATATAATATGTTAGATATAATAACTAAGACACTATCTTTCCGTAAAGAAATAGGACGAGCTGTCCTACCCATAGGATATTTCGCCAATGTAATAGATATTGGTGATAATAAAGGTATTGCATTTTCAACCGATGGGGTGGGCACCAAATTAAAGATAGCGGAAATGATGGATATCTATTATACGGTTGGCATGGATCTCGTCGCCATGAACGCCAACGATATTTTGTGTGTTGGTGCCGAGCCCCTAGCCTTAGTAGACTGTCTCAGTGTGCAAAATTTGCATTGGGGACGCACAGAAGAGGTGCTTAGAGGCATCCATGATGGTGCTAAGCAGGCTAATATAGTTGTAGCTGGAGGAGAAACAGCGGTAGTCCCTGATCTTCTAAGATCATTCGATCTCACAGGTTCCTGCATTGGTTTAGTGGATCTAAACAAAATAATTGATGGAAGCCAAGTGGAACCTGGAGATATTCTAATTGGAATAAAAAGCAACGGCTTACATTCCAACGGTTTCACAAAAGCACGTTCAATACTTCTTGATGCGAACCACAACTACTTCAAACATATCCCCAGCTTAGGAACTACACTAGGTCTGGAACTTCTAAAGCCAACACTAATATATGTCCCAATAATTATGAATCTCTTGAGGATGGTGCATGTCAAGGCATTGATCAACATTACAGGAGGAGGCTTTCTCAACATCACTAGAATTAACGCTCCTGTATCATTCGTTATAAATAACTTGCCAACCTGTCCTCATATTATGAAGTACCTGCAGATGTTAGGAAGGGTACCAAACACAGTAATGTTTGAAACATTTAATATGGGGGTGGGATTCTGTGTAATAGTATCAAAACAAGTTCTAGAAGAATCGTTATCAATTCTTAATACTCATGGTTACTCTGCGCTGAAGATAGGTCAAGTCGTCAAAGATGAAAACAAGACAATTCATATTCTACCCGCATCAATTGTGAGTGAAGGAGACCACTTCATAGATGTGTAGCTATATTCGAGACGGAATATTCCCTATACAAGAAGTTATCTCGAATATAATATTCTCACTTGACAAAAAAGCAAACTGTGATCGAATATATAACGGCCATTCAGTACGAATGAACTCGCTAAGATATCAAGTATTCGCTCTCAAAGGGACTACTTGTGTTCATTGTGGAGTATCTGGAGAATATTTTGCTTTAGAAAAAGACGTAACACACAACACTAATAGGTTTCATTTCAATCTATATGCTACAATTAATGGAGAGGAGGTTATGATCACCAAAGATCATATAATCCCAAAAGCAAAAGGAGGATCTGATTGTCTAGATAACCTACAGCCAATGTGCATCCACTGCAACGAAAGCAAAAGAGATAAATGTTAGTATTCTTGGTGTTTGTGATATAATAGATAGAGGGAAGCATGATAAACAGATTTCTAAAATACCTTGAAGTAGAGAAAGGGTGTTCCCGCCGAACTATAGAGGGCTACAAGAACGACCTTCAAAAATTCGTATCCTTTTTCAGGCAGGATATAAGCAGTGCCCAACGGGAGGATGTAAGATCGTATCTATACTCAATGCAAGAAAATAGCCTTGCGATCAGAACAATTCACAGGAGAATTGCTGCATTAAAATCGTTCTTTGAATTTCTGAGAATTAGTGGTATAATATCGGAGAATCCTGGCAGGGATATAAGCTTACCCAAGACACCTAGAACGCTGCCTAAATTTCTAAGTGAAAAAGAAGCTCAACAGTTGATAGACGCTCCAGAGAGCACCCCAATTGGTAGACGAGATAAAGCAATAATGAGCCTAATGTATTCAGCGGGCTTAAGAGTAGCTGAAGTAGCTGGACTTTCTCTAGAGGATATAGATATAGACAGTCAAGAGGTCAAGGTGTTGGGCAAAGGCAACAAGGAGAGAATAGCTATATTCTCCGAGGATACCTCCCTCGCCCTGAAGCTATACATACGGTTTGCTCGTCCACACTTCGAGCCTAAAAACAACGCTCTATTTGTGAACAAGCACGGTGACCGTCTTTCTGTAAACTACATCGAAAAGGGGGTGATAAAAGCCTATGGACGCACAACATTAAACAAAGACGTTCATCCACACATGTTGCGGCACTCATTTGCGACCCACATCCTGAATGGTGGGGCGGATATTCGGGCAGTGCAGGAGTTGTTGGGTCACGAAAACTTGCGAACCACTCAGATATACACCCACGTAAGTCGCAAAAGACTGCACGAAGTATATAAGCAGTCTTTCCAAAATCAAAACTTAGGAGGAGATCATGTCGGACTCACCAAAGCCTGCCAAGCCCAAGGAACTTAAAGAAGTCAAGGAGGAAGAAAGTGCGGTGAGCATAAAGCTCCCGGGTAATGTGTTTCGTGGACTTAAACACATCGCCATCGACAGAAACACATCGCTAAGCGCTCTCGTCAGAGAAGCCGCGATTGAATACTACGAGAAGAGCAAAAAACCCGAATAGTGGTGTATTAATCCCTTGCATACTGCCCCGCACTGTGCTATAATCAGATTAGTTCGATATTGAAGAAAGGAGGCTATTATGGATAACACTATTCCAACCATTACAGACAAAGACGAAGATATCGTTGCGGTGCGGGGCAAGACCAAAAGGAGGAGACCGGGGGCCAAGTTAGCTAAGTTCCTAAAGCACGTAATTGTCGATGAGGGCATGACACGAGAAGAGGCTGCCCGAAAAGGTAACGTATCAGAGGGCTATCTTTGCCATATTCTCGCGGGTAATGTGCAAATGCCACGTCCTGACAAGTTCAATGAAATGGCCAAGAATTGGCCTTTCTCGCGGATCAATGCGCTTGCAGCCGCAGATCTAATCGATGACAAGGACATCGAGCAGTATGTAGCACGAAAAAAAGCTTTGGAAATTGAGACAACGCCGAGAATGCAACTTCTTATTAGAAAATTGTCTCTTTTGTCCAAGGAACAGCAAGAGCATACATCTACCTTGTTCCTCTCAACGCTTTCTCTGATGCAAGAATTCCATAACATGTAAGAACATGAGGGGCTCGACGCCCCTCTCTAGTTCCAAAAAATATGCATAAACAACATACCTCATGTCATAACGGACAAATAGTATAGGGAGAAAGAAATGCCAGTCTATATCAAAGGAAAAGAATATTATACGGTGCCAGAAAGAGTAAAACAGGCCCATGCGGAGAACGCTTTCGACAGTCTGGAAACAAACATAGTCAAAGATAATGACAAGGAAGTTGTATTCAAAGCAACTGTAGTAATTAAGGGCAGGGCCTTTACAGGCACATCTGCTTCCAACAAAAATAAGAACAGCATCGAAGGTCAAAACCCATATGAAGTAGCAGAAACATCTGCCATTGGACGAGCACTAGGCTTTGCCGGATTTGGATTAACTGATACAATAGCATCGGCAGATGAGATAGTGAAAACGGAAGGCACCAAAAAAGAATCAAAAGAGTCCACAGAGACTTTCACCTGTGAGAGGGTCAAAGAAGATGGCACCCCATGTGGAGTTACATTAGTCGCCCTCAAAGATAAGAGCCCGTCACAACTAGCTAAAATCACTAAGGCTAACTTTGGTTTAGTGTTGTGTCACGACTGCGCCAAGGAAGCCCTTGGAGCGAGAGGTAAGTAGTAGACCTAAAACTTGGTGGTACGAATCCGTAGCTGTGGAGGGGCAATTGAAATTAGAGTTTTGGCCAGAACTAGAAGAGATGTTGGAATCTCTATCTCAACACGGACACGAACCTGATCCCAATCACGAAATATACAAAATCGTCGCGGAGGAAAGAGAGGAACTAAAAAGCAAATTCAAAAATAAAGAGCATTTGTACCCCTCTGAAATAATACAGGCTTTGAGATTACGCTACCAAACTCTCGATATACTTGAGTGGGCCTCGGCATGGCCCATTTGGGAACACATAAAAAAGGCTGTGCTCGACGCCGTAGTACGAACAATCGCCTCAGATGTTGAAACTGCGATGTCAGGATTAGCCATAGACGACACTGCCAGATACTTGATTCTGGATGCAGTAGCTAGAGCGCTTATGATAGGTTTTACCCTCGCTAAGTTGAAAGAAGAACATATCTTGGATCTGTGATTGATAAAGCGCAATATGATCTAAGAGATATAATCCCTGACCAGGGCGCACGCCATGACTATGGAGATTATCATAGTGATCTCTGCCCATTTCACAAAGAGACCAATCCGTCCTTGTTGATTTGGCCGGATCACTATGTGTGCAAGGCGTGTCAAGCTCAAGGCGATATTATCTCATGGTTAAGAGCACAGGGACTTGGGTATAATCAAGCAATTCAGAAACTTGAGGCTGGAGACATACCCAAGTCCCCAGTCAAGCCCAAACCAATAGAAAAGCCAAAGCCTTTAGATATAAGCCTCGCTGAACGATATCATCTAGCGATCACACCAGACGTGGCTGATTATTACAGAAGAAGAGGGCTTTCGGATAGATCCATCATCGAATACAGATTAGGGTATGGAAGTCCACCTGGAGATACTGTAAGCAGGTTCAGCATACCTGTGATCATCGACAACGAACTAATGAACATCCGATTTAGAAGAGATGATCGTTGCCCCAATTGTAAAATTGATGGAATTCTTGAGAACAATACTCTAACTTGCATCATTTGTGGTTTGGAATGGAATATAAGTTCTCCAGATAAATACAAAGGAATCTGGGGGCACAACAACACTTGGCTCTTCAACTCCACCAACCTTGTTAAATCTGCTAGAGACCAAAAGATGTTGGATCGAGTATTCTTAGTTGGAGGCGAATTCGATGCAATTGTTGCATCCGACAAAGGATTTTATTCGGTAGCAGCCACCAGCGGAGAAGGTGCATTTAAGAAAGAGTGGCTTGAGTACTTTCTCGCAACAAACGAAGTGTATATTGTAACTGATAATGATTCAGCTGGGATTGAGGCTGCACACAAGCTAAACAGACTCATTCCTAAAGCCACCATCCTACATCTTGAGGACGTAGGGCACAAAGGGGACATCACCGACTATTTTGTAAGTCACAGCCCCGAACAATTTGAGGACATGATCGAAAGAACTAAGCAGCATAAGGCTAAGACAAGATGGACAGAGTACCTTAAACGCATCATGTATAAAAGAAATTCAAGAAATTTTCAAAATTCGTCCAAATTAACGCAAAAAACTGCAGTTGAAAGCACCCCAATGTGATATAATAAATATAGAGACTAAATTGGAGGGATCACATCAGAGTGCATTGTTGCACTCATTTCTCAGCAAACTGTTATTTAGATTAGACATAGTACTCACATCACAACGTTAATATTTCTCAGACTGGCCAGAGAGTAGTAGAAACGTTATATAAGGAAGAAGATAAGCCTATGTGAGACACACTCACGCAGGAGCGGGAGAGGTATGCTCGTCGGCCAGGCATATACTTATTTTCTTCTTCTTCCAAAAATTTAATAATCTTATTATTCATATATTATTCTATTATATTAATATTATTATTATATAATTATAGTATTAATATTCTATTCTTCTATAACTCTATATAACTAATAAGGTTGTAATATTAAGTTGGTTAGAGTATTAATAGTACTACTAATTATACTAATAATAAACCAAAAAAGAATAACGAGTTTTTCTATAGAATACTGAGTTTACGAAGTATTCTATAGAAAAACTAAATACGAAGTAGTTCAAAAAGATAGAATAATAGATAAATAGAATAATAGAAGATGGCAGATTGTTATTGCTTACGCAGTTTTTTAGATTAATGGTTCATAAATTCACCATTAATCTAAAAAACTAGATAACTCTTAATTGCTTAAGGAGTAATTAAGTTGATTGATAATCAAACAAGTAAATATAGCTTAGAAGATCTAATCTCTATATTTGAAGAGAAAAATTCTAAAGAAAGTGAGTTAACTAAGTTAACTTTAGTTAAAAGTAATAAGAATTCTTCTCTTTTAGATAAACTTCTTAGTCGAATAGAAGGTTTAAACAGCTGGAATAAAATTGCTGGAGAGCTTATGGACATCTACATATTTATATATGGCTCGCCTGCGGCTTATCCAGCACTCGGCCAGATCTATAAGCTTTGTGGAAGCGGGCAAGACACAGTGATCTTTCTCCTAAAGTATGCCTGGGCGGTCCATAGATTTCCACGAGACAAGGATACACAATCTCTGTTGATTGGTTATGCTAAGCATGAGGCGAACAAAAAAGGCAAACCTGCTCAGGAAGTCTCTGACCCTGTTTGGGAAAAGCGTCGAAATAAGTTTACATAGGTGGGGAAACAAATGAAAATTGGGAATCGGGTTGCCGCTATCGCTTGTAGTGACCAGAAGAAGATCGAGTTGTATGGTTATGGGGAGTATCTTGGAAAATTTATGCCCCCAAAGGGTATTTTCTGTCTTGGTTTTGACATGAACGAAGTTAATCTGGAAAACCCAAAAATACAGCTCGATAATGGACAGGTTGTGAGTGCTGGTGGTGTCCTGTAGAGGAGTTCGAAGTTGGGGATTCGGAGGTAGTTATTCGTGACATTGAAGAAGATCGAGCAAAATTCTACAACCATTAGATCTTTCAAAGAGTATGAACAGCAGTATAGCCCAAAGAAGGCAGACTGCCAGCATATCAACAAGGTGCTTCTCGTTGAAGATAAGTACGGGTTCAAGTATAGGCGGTATTATTGTTATGACTGCCACAAGCTTGTGGATATTAAAATAACAGAGGAGTGAGTATGAAACTAGATGCAGCACGAGCTATAGGTAGAGATATGGGGTTAGAAACTGATGCTGAATGTATCAATAATATGTTTCTCCACGCGATGTGTATATTCCCATATGATGTTCTTGGCGCTGAACTAAACGAGCTGTTTGAGGACGCTAAACTACAGGGTGTTAGATTCTCTAAAGTTTGTGGTGATGCTGTTCTAGAAGATGAGTCGGAAGACGAGCTTTGTTATACCTGTAAGAAGCTGGAGGCACTAAAAATAAATGAACTATGATGTGCCTTTGCTGCCAGAACACGTTTTAAGAAAGGCGAGTGATGTACTAAAAACAGAGATACCGGAAGATACAAAACAAGAAATTAGAGAGATGATCATGAAAGACCCCGAACGATGGTGTGTGCCCTATCATTTCTTTTGGGGGATGGCGATTAGAAATCTATTGAGACGTGCTGGTCTCAAAGATGATCTTCTGCCCACCGGAAATTGGGATGATTACTACATTCAATGTATTGAGGAGGCTGTAAGATGTTAGTAGGAGTCATTCTTTGAAGGAAACTAATTGGGTTTGGTCGGGGCTTCTCGGTGGGTTTGTCTTTAGCCATTTGGTATATACTGCTGGTGTAGTACTTTGGCAAAATCAGAATATGTCGTATTATGAAGCCTCAATGCTTTGGCTATTGACTAGTATTCTTGCTATTTTAATACGAATAGGAAATCGAGGACGAGATTTATGAGATATTCAAGCGAAGATCTTCATGATGCTATTGCTAAACTACAGGGTGTGAAATATAGCAAACATCCTGATGCATTTTCAGCAGCGTGTGCATTGGGCGAAGCTATATTTGAACTTGAGTGTTTGAGAGATCTTGTTGCTTGTTTGCATAAGCAGACAGATATAGTAAATGGTTATCATGTTAACGGTGAGGACCTCATCAATGGATGACGCTCTCCCAAAAACGCCGGATACCATAAACACTAAGATTAAAGGTAAAAGTCACTTTTGGGAATGTCTACGATTAAAATATATCTACCATAGGATAATAGATGAGTGGACGCCATATACCGTATACTGTAAAGTTAAGGGGTTTTGGCAGCGTGGTACCCGAGGGTATGCAGATTATGATGTATGGAATTTTGATCATTACCTTGCGGGAGTGATTGCTGGTGGTGTTCAAAAATTAAGAGATACTTCTATAGGTTATCCATGTGCTTTTGGGGAAGATTCTGAAGAAGCACAACGAAAATATAATGAAGCTTTAGATGAGATTGTTCGTGGATTTAAACTGTGGGCCGAAGACGACGACTACAATGAAACTGAGGACAAGTTGAACAAATCACTCGAAGTATTCTCGAAATGGTTTGTTACCTTGTGGGATTAGAATATGACATTGGATGAAATGAATAATCTTATAGCAGAAAAAGTGATGGGCTGGCAGAGATATAATACTTTCTTGGACTCAAATGAGATCAAACCTGTTCTCTTCTATCAACCAATTCAACAATCTGTGGATACGCCCCTCAAACAGGCTCCAGACTTTTGTAGAGGTGAGGGTGCTTTTCTATTAATAGTTGAAAATCTAGTTCAGGAGGGTCACATTGTTTTCATGAAGGGTGACGGATTGCGGACCTACCCCAATAGTTTGAAGTACACTGTTTGTATTGACAATCACCCTCGTAGTGATGCAAAGACATTACCGATGGCTGTATGTCTTGCAGCTTTAAGATTCAAAGGAGTAGAAATTGAAACAGCGGGAAGCAGGCAGAGAGCTTGATGCCGAGATAGCAGAGCTACTAGGACACTGCGCCCATCGACATAAAACGTCTTTTTGGAGGGAGATTGGATTAGGTGGTGAGTGGGCCGAAAGATGCTTAGATTGTGGGGATGAATTTCCACATCTAGCCTATTATAGCACAGTAATGACTGGTTATACTTGGGGGGTTGTTGAATTTTATAGAAAGCGAGGGATTTCCTTACAGATTATTCCTTGCACTGTCGGGTGTCCCTATATGGTTATTATCAGCACGGTCATTGCTGGTGACGGCTGTGTGCTTGATCACGTGTACGGAGAAACAGCGCCTTTGGCTATCTGTCGCGCTGGTTTACT
>SCLI03000127.1_pt1 | contig 11836 bp, 15 predicted proteins | sample 7268041 | NCBI WGS metagenome assembly SCLI03 (sample SAMN10721081, study PRJNA514188) | viral metagenome | isolation source: depth-stratified mine tailings core A | place: China: Fankou Pb/Zn Mine tailings | collected 2017-10 | reverse complement strand
GCTCTGCTCTCGGTTATCAGTTAACGGAAAGGTAGACACAATGAGATACAGCATATCGCTTCTGATGGCAGCACTGCTCACATTCATTGCGGCTGGCGCATTCTGCGCGGACGGGCTGGAAGTGACGACCACTCCGGCGTCGGTGACAGCGAAGCGCGGCCAAGCCGTGCCTGTGTCGGTGAATCTTAGAAACAAGCTCTCACCGCGCGAGCCCATCACCATCACTGCCGAGGCCGAGTGGGAAGACGAGTATGGGCAGCAGCAGACTACCTCCGCAAGCACTACTATCCAGGTGATCCAGCCTGTGAAGGTCAATCGCTACAAGGTGGCCATACCCGCTCTTTTTGCTTTTGTGGCTGGCAGTGCGAAGGTAGGCGGCCAGCCGGCGACACCCGTGCTTGTCCTGAGCCAGGTCGAAGGGCTTGACTCGGGACGCCTGATATATGAGATAGATCAGACTCTTTGCGAGGGCGAGTCCGTCGCTCTGGAATACGCGCTGAGGCCGCAGTAGTTTGGATATCTTGCGGGAAGTAGTCGAGTCGTTCGTTCGGCTTGTGAAATCGGAGATTCACTCGGGAGCAGTGCTGGTCGCATCGGATGATGTGTTCGAAGTGACGAGTGTGCCGAGCGTGGTATTTCAGGGACCGACCCTCTCCGAAGACGGGGCGCGGCGGACGCCGGCAATGCTTGTCCGCCGAAATGAGGCGGACCTCACATTCGAGCAGTGCCGCCGCCCCCGGTTGTATCATCTTGACTTCGACGTCATAGTGACTACCGGTAAGGAAGCGGAATTGTTGGACCTGACCGAGAGGGTGGCCCGATTCTACCAGCTTCATTCAGTGCTTCAGATCGGAGAGCATGGTGTGCTGAACATCACTGAGCTTGTGCCGCTGGGGGGCCTCAAGCGGGTGAACCTTTCGAACTTGCGGCAGTCGTCCGGTAGGTGTCGGATCGAGGATTGCCCTGTGTACGACGGCCGGGTTCTGTCCGGCAAGCTGGTGACCGCCATAAGAATCGAGACGAACCCGTAGGGAGAACACGACATGATAGAGATACGCAATCTTATGTTCCAGCCCCTCACGCTTCACATGACGGGCGAAGAAGGGGGTGTCCACCTGGGATCGCGGGAGCGAAAGACCATTGCCGACGCCCAGCTTTCCGACGAAATACGCTCTGCGGCGGATCGCGGTTTTGTGACTGTCGCTGATGTCCCTGAAAGCACACAGCCCGATCCACGCGTCCCGAAATCATCGGGACAAGTGGAACCGGCGGACGGCGAACCTTGTCCTGAGCCCAGCCGAAGGGACAGGTCCGTGCCCGGTAACGATAATCAGGCCGTGGCCAGGCAGAGAAAACGGAGGCAGGCATGACATCATATCTATCACCTGGAGTCTACACTCGGGAAACGGACTTCAGCTTCTACGTCAAGCAGATATCGACATCGGCGTGCGGGATGATAGGCATTGCCGAGAAGGGGCCCATCAACAAGCCGACGCTTGTCACCAGTTGGGAATAGTTCGTTCGCAAGTTCGGCTCATACATAGCCGACGGCTACCTCGCGTATGCCGCCCGTGCTTTCTTCGACAACGGCGGACAGGTGCTCTACGTGAACCGCGTGGCGCATTACACGGATTCAGCCGACCGCACGACTCTGGCCGCCCGTAAAGCGTCCGTGACTCCTAAGGACCGAGACGCCCTCGCGGCTGCACTCACGACCGGCGTTGTCGGCACAGACAGGATGGTCTGGACCGCGAAAAACCCGGGAGTTGTCGGCAATGGCGCAAGTATCGCTCTTGTTAAGGCTGGAAATGACACTCCGCTCTCGGTCGAGGTGTCCGGCCAGGCGATAACGGTCCATCTGGCAACGGACAGCTCCGGCGATGCGACCAGCACGGCCCCACAAGTAGCCGCTGCTGTCACGGCGCACGCCGGTGCATCCGCACTGGTTCAGGCGACATCCACCGATACAGGCGTTGTCGCTGCCGTGGCCGCGACGCATCTGGCCGGTGGGCTGGACCCGCAGGATACGCTCAAGGTCAGCGCCATTGATGAGGGCAAGTGGGGGGACGGGCTGGCCGTCCAGATCACCGATGGCACGCAGGATGCAGCGAACGAATTTGATTTGGTGGTCCGGCTCAAAGGCGAGACGGTGGAGGTGTTCAAAGACCTCTCGATGGATGAGTCCCAGCCCAATCATGTCGAGCTTGTCATCAACGAGCGATCCGAATTCGTGGTAGTCGACGACCTGTCCACGACTGCCAACGCCGCCTTGGACAGACCCGCGACCGGCACTTTCACTCTGACCTTGGGAGACGACGGGGTGACGGGCATGGCCGATGCCGACTACATCGGCGATCAGTCCCAGCACACCGGCTTATATGCTTTCGATGAGATCGACGTCCTGAATATCCTGCTCGCGCCGGGGGTTACGACCGCGCAGGTTATAGCGGGCGGTATCGCATACGCCGAAAGTCGAAAGGATCTGCTCTTTATTGCCGAAGCGCCGATTCACCTTGAGCCGCTTGAGGTGATCGACTTTCGCAAGGGCAAAGGCTCGTACACACATGCTGCGTTCAATTCGTCTTATGCGGCGCTCTACTATCCGTGGCTGGAGATCGCCGATCCACTCACAGGAAAGAGCAAGCTCGTTCCCCCCACGGGAGCGGTAGCCGGATGCATCGCCCGAAGCGACCAGAAGACGGATGTGTGGTATGCGCCGGCGGGAATCGACAGGGGTTGCATCTTCAATGTGCTTTCCCTGGCGTATAAGACCAGTCGTGGCGAGCGGGATGCTCTCTATCCCGAAGGCATTAATGTTATCGCCAGCTTCCCTGATACCGGCATGAACATCTGGGGTCAGAAGACTCTGCAATCCCAGCCTTCGGCAACGGATCGCATCAACGTGCGCCGCCTGATGATGTATGTCGAAGAGGCGATCTCGCAGTCAGCGCGGTTCGTAGTTTTCGAGCCGAACAACTCCCAGACTTGGCGGGCGCTGGTCCGGCTTGTCACGCCGTTCCTGCAGAGCATCAAAAGCAAGGGCGGGTTTTACGACTTCCGGGTCCAGTGCGATGACGAAACGAACACGCCGCAGATGATTGACACAAACCAGATGGTCTGCCGGGTGTTCGTGAAGCCTACGAAAACCGCCGAGTTTGTCGAACTCAACTTCGTGCTCACGGCGACTGGCGCGAACTTTAACGAGATTTTCTAGGAGGTGAAACACGCATGGAAGTGACAATGCCGCAGAGCCTGTATCAGAACTGGCAGTTCGCCATCGAGATAAACGGATTCGACGTGGCGCTCTTCAAAAAGGGCCAGGAGCCAAAGACCGAGTTCGAGGAAGTGGCTTTCGCCCCGGCAGGCTCCATTTTCGACCAGAAAGTGGCCGGTCGGATGAAGTTCGGTGATATTGCGCTCGAAAAGGGCGTGCTCGCCGACGGCTCGGATGAGGCCGCGCGCGACTGGGTGAGAATTCAGGCGGATGTGAACTCCGGGGTCGGCGCGCTTCCCGAGGAGTACATGCGCGACATCGATATCGTGCGCTACGACCGCTCCGGCAACGAGACTCGCCGATGGACCCTCGTTGGGGCCTGGGTCAAATCGCTTGAATATGATGATCTCGAAGGCGGAAGCTCCGACAACACTATCGAGAAAATCTCTATATGTTTCCAATACTGGCTCTGATGGAGGATGGCCTTGTATACATATGTATTGCCAACCGGCGACGAGATTGAGCTTCGGGAGATGACCGGCGCGGAAGAGGAACTCTTGACCAACCAGCGCCTGATCCGAAGTGGTGACGCAGTGAATCAGGTGCTCGCCAACTGCATCCTGCGGATCGGCGAAAGCGATGATGTCGGCGCCAAGGCTGTAATGGACATGCTCTCGGGGGACAGGCTTTTCACCCTGGTGAAGCTCAGACAGATATCGCTGGGAGATGAGGTCGAGTTGGACTTGGTCTGTCCGAATACCGCATGCAGGGCAAAGAATCGGGCAACGATCAACATCGATGATCTGAGCGTGACTTCCTATGGCGAGGAGCGCGAGTTCGTGTTCACACTTCCGGCGTCGGGATCCAAGGTCCGGTTCTGTTACCTTGATGGCCACAAGGAGAAGCGGCTCGCCCAGATGCAGGAGCCGTCCATATCATCCGCGATGATGATCCGCATCATCGATATCGATGGCAACCCGCCTTCGAAGAAAGTGCTCGCGGAGACGTCCATGCGTGACCGTAGCGCGCTACGGCAGGAAATGCTCCGTGTTGACGCCGGAATAGACACAACTATCGAGTGCGACTGCGATTCGTGCGGAACGAGAATCCGCACACGACTGGAGGCGGAGCCCTCTTTTTTGTTCCCCGGAGTTCGGTTGTGAGGGATGTGTTCTTTCTCGCTTACGGTGGACTGCACTGGGAATATGCCGAGATCGCGAGGCTTCCACTTCGGACCCGACAGCAGTTCGTGGCGGCGCTGGAGAGGCAGCTTGATTATGAGAGACAGGAACTGGAGCGAAACAAGCGATGATGCAATCAGATGCTGAAGCCATTTGCCCGAAGATCGTCTTCAATCGAAATGAGGACTTCACTGGCCAACTCGACAGCAGTCTTCGCGTCGTCAGCGGCTGCTTCAGGCATATCGCCCGGATAGCGCGATTCTACTGCCCAAAAACTCAGTTCGGACAAATCCTTGAAATGCGACTTTATATTCCATTTGTCCGGAAGCAGATTTCGGAGCATGTCAAGGTCGTGGCTCTTGGGCACTCGCATGTCAAGAAAGACATAGACGCTCTTGATGGCTTTTTCAGCGCTCTGTTGTGCAAGCAGACAGGAATGCCTCGGTATGCCGGACCTCAAACTGATCGCGGCATCAAGATCCTCCTGCGCGTATCGCAGCCAACGGGCGGTCTCCTGGATCACCAGTTCATCTGGCATAGAGAACCTTCCCTTCGTGCAACGCGGGGTACAGGATGGTGCTTGCCAGCCTGCCGCGTGTTTCCAGTTCTTGAGGAGTGGTGACGACTATGTCCTTGCCGACAGGCAGATCAGAGAGTGATTTCATGATAGAAACTGTGGCAGCCCTGCGGTTTTCGCAAACAGACAATACGACAAGAAGATCAATATCACTGTCCGAACCGGCGTCACCACGGGCTTGCGATCCGAACAGAATTATCCGCTCGGGGCTGAAGCGACTTGCTATCCGTTCGACCATGATCTCTATAGCTTCATTAGTGGTGATTCTATCCGTCATGACTTTGACCTTTCCGAGAGCATTATACCGCAGTTGGGCTGCAAAGTCACCGTGGAGTTCGGAGGATTGGTATGAATGACCTGGGTCTCGGCATAATAGTAAGCCTGAAGGACGCCTTCACGCAGAACGCGTCGCGCATCCAGTCCTCGATGGAATCGCTGGATTCATCGGTCGCGAAAGCGGGCGAGAATATGACCCGCAATCTCGGCTTTATCGAAAAGGGCACGATGATGGTCGGGGCGGGTCTGGCATTACTCGCCGTCCCCGCCGGACTCGTGGCGTCCACCGCCGCGACACAGAAGGCACTCGGCGAGCTTGCGTCAGTCGGGGTCAAGGATTTTCGGGCGATGGAAGATGCGGCGGAGTCGTTCACCAACACCTGGGCGGGCACCTGCAAAGCCGAGTTCATTACTGCAGGCTACGACGTCAAGTCTGCTCTCGCAAATCTTTCGGATACGGCTGTCGGCACATTCGCGGCGATGGCTGCGCTAACGGCAAAGGCAACCAAGGCTACGGTCCAGGAAATGGTGGAGACATTTACCACCGGCTATGGCATCTTCAAGCCGCTGGCCAAAGACATGTCCGATATCAGTTGGGCGAAGATGTTCTCCGGGGCTATGGCCGAGACCGTCGCTGTGTTCAAGACGACTGGGCCTCAGATGGCCGAGGCCATAAAGAATATCGGCGCGATTGCGGCGGCTTCCAACGTGCCTCTTCAGGAACAGATGGCGATCCTTGGACAGCTTCAGACGACTATGCCGGGCTCGGAGGCGGGCACGCTGTATAAGGCATTCATGCTTCAGGTGGCGAAGGCCGGTCAGGAGCTTGGCCTTTCTTTTGTTGACGCTCGGGGTCAGCTCAAGGGCATAGTCCCGATCTTGCAGGAAGTGAAGCGCGGCTTCCCGGATCTCTCGCAGGCTGCCGCGCAGGTAAAGCTCAAGAAAGCGTTCGGCTCGGATGAGGCTGTGCGATTTCTGCTTCAGATGTCGATGGGAATGGATCAGCTCGAAGGCAATATCAAGAGTATCGGCCAGGCAATGAAAGGCGGCACGGCGGTGACCTTGGAAATGGCAAAAGCGATGAATATGGACATCGGCTCGCAATATGAGCTGGTGAAGCAGCAACTCGCCAATCTGGCCGAGATACTCGGGCGAACCCTGCTGCCTGTTGTGATCCCTGTCTTTCAGGGAATATCGCGGTTCATCTTGAAGCTGCAGGATACGGCGAGATCGACGCCTGGTGTGACACGAGTGATACTCACGCTTTCGGCGGCGCTGGGTGTCGTCCTTGTTGTGGTCGGCACGGTCATCTCGGCAATAGGGACCATCGGGATAGTACTTCCCGCAGTACAGGCCGGAATCGCTGCAATGGGAGCCACACTTTCTGGCGTAGGCGCTGCGGTCTCGGCGTATTTCTGGCCGGTTGTGGCAGTGATCGCCGCCGTGGTTGTTGCCGTGATCGCGCTAAGGCGTGCCTGGGAGACCAACTTCGGCGGCATTCGTGACATAGTAATGGGCGCGTGGAATAAGGTGAGCCTTGCATTTCAGGGCATCCGCGCTCTTATTGGATCACTTTCCGGCGGCAGTGGCCAGATGTCGGCGGAGCTTGCGAAGAACCTTGGGGCAGCGGGATTGATGAAGTTCGTCACCACTGCGTTTCAGGTCTATTACCGTGTGCGGCAGTTTCTCACGGGCTTGTGGCAGGCGTTCTCGTCTGTGTTCGGAAGCATCCGAAAGATTCTTGAACCGGCCATTCGCGCGGTAATGGGTGCGTTTTCCGAACTGGGCGGAGCGCTGTTATCGGTCTTCGGAATCTTCGGAAAGACGGCGACAGCGGTGGATTCGTCATCGTTTAAGAGCCTGGGCCAGATTCTTGGCAAGGTGCTTGGAGTGATAGTGCAGATGGGGGTGTACGTGCTTAGGTTCGTGATCTATCCGCTTGTGTTCGTTATCAGGACTGTGGCGCTGGTTGTGCGGGCTGTTGTCTGGCTTGGCCGAGTAATCATCGGGGCGTTCATAGCGGCGGCGCCTTATGTCTACGAGTTCTTCCTGCCGCTGCGGATGCTGGTTCAGGGCTTGCTCATGGTAGGCCGGGTCGCATATACGGTTTGGCGGATGATAATCGGTCAAGTGTCGGTCGTGGATGGACTGAAATCCATCGGCGGCGCCATATTCCAGTTTCTTTCGACTCCGTTCGCATGGGTGCGTGATGTGGCATCCGCGACTTGGGGGTATTTGCGGGGGATGTTCTCGGCTGTGGGCGGGTTCTTCAGGTCAGCGGGGACAGCCCTGCTATCGATATTTACAAACCTGCCTGTGGTGGGCACTCTTGCCCGCATGTTCGGTACAGTGCGGGCGTTTCTATCGGGCCAGTTTAGTTTCAGTGAGGCGGGCAAGGAGATACTCATCACACTTGCTCAGGGCATGTGGTCGGCTGCAACGTACCCATTTGAGATGATGAGGCGAGCGCTGGGCTGGCTCCGCAGACTGCTGCCGTTTTCCGATGCGGCGGAGGGCCCACTCTCCAGCCTCACTGCATCCGGCGCGGCCATACTGCGGACTCTTGCGCAGGGCATGCTTACGGTAGTCACACTTCCGGCGCAGGTTCTGAGTTACGTTTTTCGGCGAATGCTGGAAGGCATCGGGTGGATCTGGGATGGTCTGAAGTCCATTGGCTCGCAGGTTATCTCGACGCTATCCGGCGCTCTATCGAGCGGCGTGCAGATAGCGGGTTCGGCCTGGAACGCAGTCACCGGCATGGTGTCGTCGGGTTGGAATGCCATCATATCCATCGGCTCATCGGCATACCCGCTTGTGTCAGCGCCATTCAGATGGGTTGCCGGAGTCGCCGGGTCAGCATGGTCGCGGGTCACCGGCTTTGCATCATCCGCGTGGTCAGGTATCTGCTCCATGGCGTCAGCGTCGATTGGCTGGTTGAGATCGCCGTTTGCGAGCCTGGTGAGCTTTGCTTCTTCGGCATGGTATACGTTGCGTGGCGCGGTGTCGAGCGCATTCTCATCGATACTTGCGGGTGTGCGGTCTCTGGTGGCGGGTGCATTTCAAAGCGGCAGGTCCATAATGACCACTATAGCCTCCGGCATACGGTCGGCGATGGCGGCCCCCTATGAGGCTGCCAGATCGGTGTTCTCTCGGCTGCGGCGATTGCTTCCGTTCTCGGACGCGAAAGAGGGACCGCTTGCGACACTTACTCGCAGCGGCGCGGCGATGCTGGAGGCGTTCAGTTCGGGGATTGCCGGAGCATCCAAACTGCCATCTCAGGCGCTGAGGCAGGCTTTTGGACTCGCGAAGTCGATGGTACTTCCGACAGCGGTCGCGGGCACCCTGGCTCTTACTCCGGCGATTGCCGGCGCGATGCCCGATACCGTGGAAGTCGGGCAGAGCAGGCAATCCAGACTGCTGTCGGTTACGCGTGGGGCACTTGCTAATAGTAGTGCACTCGATGCTGGAGGGCAATCGCCAGATGTGCGCCCGATACTTGAGGCGATACTTGCGAAGCTGGACGCGTTGGGTGATCGGCCCATAGACGTTTCAGTAACGACTACACTTGACGGCCGAAAGATCGCCCAGGCTGTCTACAAGGACATGCGGGAGAGAAAGGTCAGGAATTATGAGTCAGCCTGAGGCCAAGAAGCGCACTGACCTGAAAAAGACGACAGGCTGCATAGTGGATGTGGTGACACGGGAGTCACTGGAGTTTCAGTATAACCCGGACGAGATCACCGACGAAAAGAGCACTGATTTCGCGACTATCAAGGTGCCTGGCATGAGCCACCCGCGCTATCAATATGTCTCGGGAGAGGCCCGGAAGATATCGTTCAAGCTGGTACTCTTCAAGGGACCGGTGAAGGAGAAGGTGGCCTGGCTACAGTCGCTGCTGTATCCGCAACATGAAAAGACAATGCTAAAGAACGCGCCGCACAAGGCGCTCTTCTTCCTGGGCGATCTCTATCCCGGCGTCACATGTATCGTGCGGCAAGTCCGGAGCCGCTACTTTCACATGTTCGACAGGGATAGCCTGCTCCCGCAGCACGCCGAGGTGGAGATGACGCTTGAGGAAATCGTAAGCAAATCGGTTGATTACACGGCGATAAGACGATGATAGGACCGGATTCGAGATACGCAACGTGCGTACTGTATGTCGATGGAAACGAAGAGTTCATCGGCACAAGACAGCGCATCGATACCACGCCCCGGCCTGATGATGTGTTTCACGTTGTTGTCGAGGGCGACCGAATCGATCTTATTGCCTATCGATACCTTGGCCGGGCGGAACTGTGGTGGGTGATTTGCGACTACAACGATATCTTCTTCCCGCTGGACCTGGAGCAGGGAAGAGTGCTGAGGCTGCCGTCAATCGAACACGTCGAGATGAGGATAGTGGGATAGCGGACGATGCAACTGGATGTCTACCAACTTGCGTTTGTGATAGAGATAGAGGGCAAGCGGCTCTCCAAAGACATCACGCACGAGATAACCTCGTTTGTCTTTGAGGACAACGAGGAGGAGATGGACGTGATGGAGGTCGCCATCACCGACCGTAATTTGCAGTTCGTCGACGATCCGCTCTTCCAGGAGGGAAACGAGATCGTCGCCCGGTTCGGTTACGCGGGAGATCTGTCCCTGAAGAAAGTTGCCGTCATCAAGGAGATCGACTACGACTTCCCGGATAGCGGCGAGCCCAACATGCAGATAAAGGCATACGACAAGGGCCATCGGCTTGCAGGCAGGCATATCCAGCGGGTGTGGCAGAAATCCGCTCCCGGCATTCTCTATTCGGAGATCGCCGAGAGAATCGCCAGCGAACACGGGCTCGTGCCGGTTGTGACCAAGACCGTGGGGCGGCACCTGAGGGTGGTTCAGGGCAATATCTCTGACGCGCAGTTTCTGAAGCAGCTTGCCGCCAAGTCCAGGGACAAAGATGGAAAAGGAGTGGCTGGATATGTGTTCTATGTTCAGGACGACAAACTGCACTTTCACCCCCGTGGTCTCGACGCGCGGCCCGCCCTGGTTCTGGAGTATTTCACCGACCGGGAGGGAGTGCTCCGCTCGTTCAAGCCGTCCACCCAGTCGCAGGGTGTCAAGGGTGCTGGGACGGAGACGAAAGCCATGGGGGTGGACCCCCGGAAGAAAAAGCATGTCGAGCATAAGGCGAACAATGCCACCACTCCCGAGCGAACGTCACTCGGTAAGAAGACATATCTCGTGGACGGCAACACCGGCGAGGGCAAGTTCCGAAAACAGGAGTCGGGCAAGGTAGTGGCGAGCTTCGAACGCTCGGAAGGCTTCCACGAACAGCCGCGTCAGGAGCCCGCCCAGGATAAGGCGGAGAGTCATTTCAAGAATGCCGAGATGAGACAGGTGGAAGCTACCGCCGTGACTATCGGCATCCCGACTCTGGTCGCCAAGCAGAACATCGAGATACGCGGGGTTGGCAGGAAGTTCTCAGGCACATACTACTGCACTTCAGTGCGACATATCTTCGGCGACGGCTATTCGTGTGAACTGAAACTCAAACGCAATGCTCTCGGTAAGGGTGCCGGTGGCAAGTCGGCTGAGGTCAAGGGCAAGAAGAACGAACAGGAGGCTCCCCGGCATCCGAAGAAGGGCGCGGCTAAGTTGTTGCCTCGAAATTCGAATAAGACTGTGGCCAAGCCGGTCAAATCGAAGCCGAAGATGATTCGCATCGACGCCGATACCGGACGAATACTCAACAACTGACTCGCTCCGAAGTAGTCGGGGACAGGCTCCGAAACAATCGGGGCAGGAAGGTGAATCTCATCATGCATCTGGATCAGACACTACGAACCATCATAGAGAACCGGGAAATCCTGGTTACGTTCATTCTCTCGCTTATCGCCATAATCAAGCTCACTTCATGGGGGCGGGCCCAGGCAATGGCACTTGATACAATCGTCGGTGTTGTCGAGGGACTCGGCGCGGCGGACGTAAAGCGCGCCGTCGCCCGAATGGAGCCGGACCTGCCCGACGCGGCAAAGGATGCCATCATAGACTCGGTGGCTAAGGCGGACCCGAAGAAGTCCGCCGGCTGCCCGTTCATGCGGGTCGTCAGGGAACTCTTCCGGGTTTTTTGAGGGGAGTAGAGGCAGGCCATGCTCGAGTTTCAGGACCAACAGCACGAAGAGCGCTACAAAGACAAATGGTATGGCAAGTATCGGGCCTTCGTGCGTGACAACAACGATCCGGAACGGCTCGGCAGATGCAGGTTGGAAGTACCCGCGGTGCTCGGGGTCGGCAAGGAGAACTGGTCGGACTGGGCATGGCCGTGCTTTCCCTACGGCGGAAATGATGACATCGGTATGTTCCTCGTGCCCGAAGAGGGCGCGTCGGTGTGGGCTGAGTTCGAGGGCGGCGATCCGCAGTATCCAATCTGGAGCGGTGTTTGGATCGCCGGAAGCAACCCGGGTGAGCAGCCTGAAGAGTCGAAGCGGCTATGCTCTTCGACGACATGCCGGGATTGCGGGGACAAGGCGGAGCATGCATCGGACGCGGCGGACAACCTTGAGCATCGCAAATACCACGCTCACCCGCCTTACTACTGTCCGCGTC
>SCLI03000123.1_pt1 | contig 11882 bp, 11 predicted proteins | sample 7268041 | NCBI WGS metagenome assembly SCLI03 (sample SAMN10721081, study PRJNA514188) | viral metagenome | isolation source: depth-stratified mine tailings core A | place: China: Fankou Pb/Zn Mine tailings | collected 2017-10 | reverse complement strand
CTGCCCTCGGGCGCGCTGAAGCTCGGATTGTGGTTCGAGTAATCGGGAGTAGCGCCCTGGTCGGCCCCCGCCGATGCCATCATTGCTTGTTTGAGCCTCGACTCGGCGTCATTCGTGCCCATTATTGCCGATTGAAGCGATTGCGGCTCCATGGCTTGTGCACCTGGCAGATATATCTTCTTATTGCCCTTGGCGTGCTGCTGTTTGAGTCTGTCGGTTTCCCTGGGCGCAAGCATCGGGTCCGCGAAGTGGATGTGATCGGATGTGATTCCCCGCTGTCCGACCCTGCGAACGGCCACAACAAAACCCTGACTCGAAAGCTCCTGAGCTACCTGATCGAGTGTCTTGCCTTGCCTGTGGGCTTCGGATGTCGTGATGTCAAAAACCCCATCCTCGGAATGTGACCCGAAGTGGATGGGGTCGTCGGATAGCCTGCCGACAGTCTTGTAACCGCCAATGGTGGTATCGGCGGGTGACTTTGAGTTCATCGCTTCGGCGTACGCTTCCGAGAGCGGGTCACTCTGGCGCGCGGGAGAAACCACACGGGGGCTTGCCGAGGCTAACTTATATGCTTCCTCGAGAACTCCCATTCAGAATCCTTCTTTCCGCAACTGCGCGATGATGCCTTTTGGGTTACCGGTCTTCTTGTTCACGACCACGGCCAGCATCCGTTTTTGGTTTCCGTCGGGCATATTCCCGAGCATGTCGGCAAGAGTCCTCCACGGGTCGCCGGATAGTGTGGTTGCTTTCGCGCCGCCGGTTGCCTTGGGATAGGTTGCCACGAGGTCCTTTTTGTCCGAGGCAAGTTCATCAAGTCGGTTCTTGATGTTTTCAAGCCGGGTCTCTTCGTCCAGGCTGAGGGATTTTTTAGCGCGCTCCGCGCCGGTGATGGAGTCCTTGGTGTATCGTATACCGTGCACCTCGCGCAGGAGGGAATCCTTTTCCTTGGCGATCTTCCCGATTTGATTACGTACCTGCAATTCAGTCATCGCCATTTCCGGCTTGGGGTTATTGCGCTCGTTGAAACGCGTCTGCTCTCTTTTTTCCCCAGCCGCACCCTGCTTTATCGACTGGTTCATCCGCTCCATCTCTAGCTTCGCGCGCGGCGAAGGTGAAGGATAAGCCACTTTGGGATACTTCCGGTGCCAGGTATCTTGACTCATTTCTCGATCTTGAGCACTTTTTTCGTCTTTATCGTACTCATCTCTGAGGTCGGCGGCTGATTTCCCCGCCGCGTTCCGAGCGCTCGGAGTCATTCCAGCTTCAAGTATTTCTGAGGGACTAGTCGAGTCCTCCGGGTGTGCAGAACGATATATTGCTATACCTTTCTCTACAGCCGAGCGTCCATTGGGATCATCTCTAATTACACCCTTTGCCATCAAATCGACTATGCGCTTAATCGAGGAATTTTGTTCTTTCGTACGCATTCCGGAGTTGGCGAACAGCGTATCCGTCGTGCTGGCAGGAGTAGTTGTCGCCGCAAGGCTGGATGCCGTGAATGGCACAGGCGCTTCGGTGGGCGCCTTGCCGGGCGCGCCCAACAGCATCGCCGTATCCGGGTTGCTGAATCCCGATCCTCCTGCGGCCGGAGTTGGTGCCACTGATCCAAGGTCTTTTGTTGTCTGCGTAGCCGCTCCTGCTGGTGCGTGCAGAACGCGATTGAACTCCGCCAAATCATCAGGGTGAAACTTTTTGCTTAATGCGGCGTTTGCGATCTTGCCGCCGTCGGGCCGACCGCTGTATATCTGCTGGAGCTTGAGCGCCGTATCCATCATATGATCCTGAATACGGCGGTTCTGTTGTTCCTTGTCGATAGTCGGAAGCTTGTTCGCCACGGCACTCGCGTTGTATATATTCCACTGCTTTCCGGCAACGCCATCGAGGAGGTATACTCCGGGTCACTCAGACGTGTATAGGTGTCACGAAGCGGCGCCTTGGCGCGCTCTGTGCGCGTGTAGTCACGATTCTCTTTCTCCCAAGCCTGGTCTTCTTTGCGCGCAGCGCGCTCCTCATCCTGGAGATCGCGTTGCCGTCTCATCTGCTTGCCTTCGAGGACTCCCTCGCCCAAACCTGCTAAAGCGGATGCTAATAACATTGCCATGATCTATCTCCTCATGCTCCCGCCGCGTACATCTGTCCGTACATCCGCAGCAATTGAGCTAGCTCTTGCGCGTTCTGGTTTGCCATGTTGCCGTACGTCCTCGCGATGTCGCCGTAGCTGTTGGTGACCCCCTTGTAACCGGCAAGCGCCGATGTAGGATTACCCATTTCCCTGAGTCCTCCGAGATCGCGGGCCAGGAAGTTCGCGGTGTTCCAATATCTCGTCTGATCAGCCGCGTTGCCGGAAAGCAGTGCGTTGTTGTAGGCCGTGTCTCTCGACCGGGATATGTCTTCCCCGGCCAGGAATCTTCTCAGAGCATCGTTAGTCTCGGTCTGACGCAAATCCTCAGCCTTGAGCGCATTGGCGGTCGATTCCCCGCGCAGAGACGCCTCTATGCCGAGCCTGCCCTGCATTGCGGCCACGCGGTTAGCTATGTCGGCCTGCTCCCGGGCATTCACCATTCCGGCGCGTTTTGTGGCGTCCAAAGATGAGCCGGTCAGTCCTCGCCGCGTCAGATCGCCCTGGATATCGCCTGAGAGTTTGTCGAACTGCTGGTTTAACTGCTGAGTTCCGGCCTGTTGGTAGGCGTCCTGGTACTGTTGGCCCGTCGCTTTCCAGTCCGGAACGTCCGAAAGCGCCACGTAGGTAGTTGGATTCGCCAAATACGATGCGGGCATAGTGGATGGGTCGAACTGTGCGGGCATACGCAACTTGAGCGGGGTCGGGTTTGCCAGATAGCTGAGCGACGACGCGCGCAATGGAGTCATAGCTTGATTGGCCGCGTCATACTGTGGCCAGAAGCTTTTTGCACGATTCCACATCTCGCCGGCGCGCACATCCGCGTTCGCGGTAGATTGTTCCTGCCGCTTGAGGTTCGCTTCCTGTCCGCCCGTTCCCGGCGCGGTAAATATCTTCTTGACGGTTCTTCCTATTCCGCTCATCTCTTCACCTCGTATACATAGACGGTCTCGCGCGGCACGCAGCCTATCCGCTCGTAGAATCCGGGGTTCTTTCCGGCTACAACGTCCATCTCACATGTACCAATACCGAGTTCCCGGGCACGGTCGATGCACTCTCGGATAAGTGGAATGGCCGTGCCTATACCGGAGTCTGCGGGGTCCACAAAAAGCCCCCACACGCTCATGGCGGGCTCGGATATCCCGAGAACATCCTCAGTCACAGAGCATATCACCTGCCCGATCAGACGGCCGTATCGTTCGAGCACAAAAATCTCGATCATCGGATTCGCTAGCCACTTGTCGACGCTTCCAACTACCCGATGTATCTCTTCGCGTGAGAGAATGTGATTGCTCTCGTAAGATACCATCAGACAATACAGCCTGCATATCTCCACGTCGTCGCCAGGAAGCGCCTTTCGCACAACGTCCGTAGTCTGAAATCGCTCAAGTGCATCCATCAGTTTAACCCCGCATGGACCTTAGGGTCAGAACTATACCACAGTAGCCTCATATCATCGGTAAAATCGCCGTCGATGGCGATCTGGCAGTATAGTCCGTCGAACTTTGGTGTCCACTTCGCAAGGGCGACTTCCGCGTCCGCGTCCGCCGCAAGGGTCACCTGGCCCGTCTCCGGCGCTACCGGCCAGCACGGCGTGGTAAGGTTGCCGTTCTTATAGACACGGAGTCTCACGGTCTGGGCGGTAGACGCCGCCTTGAAGCACGCCACGACGCGCTCGATGTGTTTGGGATGTCCCAGTTCCTCAGCCTTGGATGTCAGCCAAATCGGGTCGGAGAGATATGAGCCAGTGACAGGATCGAAGTGCAGTCCGAGAGCATAACCCGGTCTGCGCGGACCCACGTTCGAAATCTGGGTAAACATCTGATCGACCGCCCCAGCGTCCGACCGGCCCGCAATCAGGTTGCCGTCAACCAGCGCCGCGAGCGCGTATGCGGGCGTGTCGTCCACAAACCACGTCCCAGATGCCACATGGTAAAGAAACACGCAGTCATTGACCGTCCCCGTGCCTCTGATTCCCGAGAGGCAGTAGTAGCCGTTCCAATACGTTCCACACCACTTGAGTGTGTCGGTTCCCACCTGGACAATCATCTCTCGCATGCCGTCCGGCCACATCCCCGGCGCGAACGGTTGTGGAGAGTTGGACCCATACGCCAGTCGCAGCGGCCCGCGCTCGCCTACCCAGTAGATATATCCATCTCCCACACAGACACTATGCTCAGCGACACAACCATCGCCGAATCCGTCCATCAGGCGCAAATCCGACCAACTCGAACCATACAATCGAGTAGACCTATTCCGCAGTAGCACCAGGAGGCCTTCTCCGACCGCGCCGATGGCTGCATACATCCCCGATTCCGGAACGAATGACATGATAGCCTCACCGGGATGCATCCCCAGCGGTATCCGCCCGCCCATCCAGTCGTTGTAAAGTCCGGGATCCGGCGCGCCGATCTCGATTGAGGGGAAGTACTCCCATTTGCCTTGAGTCGAGAACCGCGCATAATGCACCGTGGCGCCTGTCTCGCGCCCGTGCAGTTTGTCGTTAAAGTAGAATAGCGCCCCAAGCGCCGGTGGTCTGTCGTGGTAGTCCGCGTCGGACTCGGGCGCGCCGGTATCGGGCGATGTCGATGTAGACGCGTCTCCGAAGCTCGCCGTGGAGACCGCTATAATACCGGTCCAGTCCGTTGTGGCGCCGTTTCGCGGATGATGCCAAGGGCCGAATGCGATATTATCATCGCTCCCACTGCGGAATATCTCTACCTGATCGCAATCAAGGTCCGCGGGCGTGGTGTCCCACCCGGAGACAAATACTCCTCCGTAAGTCACGCCGTCAACGTGCACCACGGCCGACTCTTCGGAGAAGTTGCCGGTAAAACCGGTATGGGAGTTCTTGTATCGCCACTTGTATTTGAAGTACCCATTGGTGCAGGAAACCGGAGCCGCGCCCGTGGCGGTGCAGGTAGTTCCCGCCGCGACTCCGGCCTTGTGCACGCGCACGATCACATAGTCAACGTAGTCGGTTCCGTCCGCTCCCCTGCCGGTAGTGTCGATGCCGTTATACGTGAGTGTAAGCGAGCTTGAGGATACGGACGCAATCGTCCGGCCTGTGGTATAGTTCTGATCCGATTGATATGCTACGCTTTGACCGATTGGCCATCTGTAGACATTAAGACCAACTTTTAGTTTGAAGTAGATCACGTCTCCGGGCAAGTACTCCCATTTGCCGTTGGCGTCGGAATCGCCGTTCCAGGCTATAGGCCAGCGCCCCGCGCCGGTCTCGGCGGATACGGTCGTGTTGCCGGTGCATTTCACTCGCCCTTTGTAGACAACAAAACCATCCCAGCGCATCAGGTCGAATGGCGTCGCAGCGTATTCCTCGATATCGTTGAACGAAAAATACACATACGACCCGACCTGCTGGATGCTTGCTTGTTCTGGGACGTATGAGGCATAAGAATTACTGGAGTTATATCCGCCATTGAGGTATTTCGTGGTCCCGTCCACACAAGCGTTCGCACAAAGTGGTCGCCATTCGTAACCCGTGATAGTTGAAGCTTCCGGGATCGCGACTGTGAGCGCGAACGCCAGAGTCAGAGTGTTGGTCGAGTGGTTGATCGCGGTGTATTCGATCAGATTATTACGGAAGAGAATGTAGCCTGCGTGCGGAAGAGTCACAGGGTCCGAGTAGAGTATGATCGAAGTTGCGCCAATAGCCGTTACGTTCGCCACAAGCGTATACGGTATTCCAATCCACAGAGCGGCCCCGCATTTTGCTATCAGGTAGACCTTATCCTGGCTCCGATACTGGATCAGCGATGTCACAGGCCTCTTGGAGTCATATGTGCCTAGCCCATCATAATATTGATCGCGGAAGCCATCAGGCGCGAGCGGAACGGCCCCCTCGGTGAGCCGCAGGTCGCCCATGATATGCCGAAAGTTGATCAGTTCGGCGCTTTCGCCTGGCTCGAACATTGAGAAGTCCTTGCTGCGCATTCCGCCGCCGAACTGATTTTTGACTATAGTCCTGTCAGACATATCTAGCCTCGATCTTGTTTCCGAGCTTCGCGAGATAGACAAGCACAACCACGCTCTGATAGTCCACATTGGTCCCCGTGGTGGCAAGCACGACCCTGTAGTAGCCCGATGCTGTCACGAGAGACTCACTAAGTCGATATTCATAGAGTCCGTTGCCCTTGTCCGTCGCGACCGCCCCAGTGACCACCGGCTCAGTGCCCGGTCCATAGACCGTGACACCAACCGACAGGCCAGTGACACCCGACCTCACCATCCGCACGACGCTTCCGACCGGCACGAGTGTTGTTTCCACAAAACGCGCCGTGAAAGCGACCGGAGAACCTATAACCGCGTATCTCATATCCGTACCGCCATGATGTAGGCTTCAGCGGCGTCGAGACTACCGGCACTTGGAACGACGTCCAGCGAGCCCCAAATCTCAATGACGTCGTCCGCATTCGGGGTCGTGTAAAGCACCTCGAAGCTGACCTCAATGAATGTCTCGGTTATAGTTGTGACGATCCCGGTCTTATAGGCGTGCGTGCTATTCGCCAAGTCCGCCGCCGTGTTGTTTGTCCGCCTGAACTTGAGTGTCGCGGTCCGCACGGCGGCGAATGTCGCGGCGTTGTAATCGAGTTTGGCGTAGCCCTTGATTAGATACGATCCGCGCGCTGTGAGTATGATAGACGGACTAGTTGTCCCGAACGTCAGCAATGCAGGCGTGATGGTCAGTTGGTATGGTGTTCCCGCGGCATAGGCCGAATATGTCTTGATGGGAATCCTGGTCTCGATATTGCTGCCTGTCAAACCGCGCGCGAATGTTGAGTTGTTCTCCATCCACGGCCTAAGTCTGTCCTCGTCGGAACTGCCGTCAAGCGCGGCAGTTACTAGGGCCGGGGACCAGCCGACGTTGTTTTTGATGCTGATGAACATGTTCGGTTCGTAAGTGACGTTCATCGCGGAGAAAAGATTCGCGAGTGGAGTAAATGTCGGTCCGGAACCGATTTGTTTGGTGTTGATGAATGCGGCCTGCCCGTGAACGCCTGCGCATCCCTCGATAACAAGCACGTTTGGAGGTCCGGCCTTGAAGACCACTGCGCCTTTGTCGACTCTGGAGTCAGAGCCCGTACTTATCCAAGAGTCGCGGATGGTGACAGCGCCACCAACAGTGGCATAGGCATAGGGTTGTGAACCAACGCTTTGCCAGTCCGTCGAGGCGGCGGTAACGTATGTCCAATCGGTAGTGTTGCCCGGCGGTGTCGGGTGCGTAGGGCCGGAAGTGTGATTGACCGTGCACTCATAGATATTGCCTGATGCAGTTACCCAATCACCGATAACGTATACAATGCCCGTCCTCCAGTATAGGACGTTAGGGTCAGGATGCGCGCCACCGGTCGTTGACGTATGCGCCACGATGCAGCGTAAAAGGTCTGTCGTGCCGTGAACGTAATCGCCGACTGCGTAGACCGTGCCGGTGGCCCACGCAGCAGACGGAGCCAGAGCGCTCCGCATCTGGTAGACTATCGGGATTCCGCCGCCTTCTCCGCCGAACCTACAACCACCGGATATGTGGACGCTGTTATAGTTGTCAATCCACCTGACCGTTGAGTATGCTGTGTTCGCGGGAACACCGGTTATGCCACGAAGCGCAAGTTGTCCGTAGTTGACGATTTGCGCCGTGTCATTCGCGCCGTAGCCGTCGTATGGCTCGATCCAGGTATCGCTTACCCTGGCTGTATCCAGCGCGTTATAAAGGAACTGCTTGCACCGGACCATCCACGAGTTTGAAATGTGCAGCCGCGAGCCGCCGGAGGTCTGCGAGGCGTAGACGGCGTAGCCTGTCCCGGCATAGAACCCGCAGTGGTCAATCGTAATCATCGCGGGCTCGGATGTAGTGCCCATCGAAAGCTCAATTTGGTTGATACCGCCATACAACGTCAGGTTATGAAATTCATTCCTGCGAAAATCAGTGGACACGATGATGTCCTTCGCCGCATTTGCCTGGATAATGACAGCCTGCCCAAGACCCTTGAGTCTGGTGTAGGGACCGATCACAAGCGCGTCGTTGATTAGATACTTGCCGGCGGGAAAGACAACGGTGGGTTGCCAACCTTCGACGGCCAAGGCGCCGGGGGTGTAAGTTCCCGCGCGCGCCGCGGCTGCGTCTATGGCCACCTGAATACCGGCCGTGTCATCGTGGACACCATCACCCACGACGCCACTGAATGCCATGACATTTGTTTCCAAATTTAGTAAGTCCGTAAGAGTCAGCGTCATCAAAGTCTTCCATTCGTCCGCGTGGGCCTGATAAGCGCCCCCGGCGTCGTCGATGCTTGAGCGGTCGAAATGCCTTCCTGGAAGTACACTATTCCGATAAGATATATGGTCAGCAGGCAGGCGAGGAGCGCAAGGGCGCGCATTAGCCGACTGATTCTATCTTCGGCCATTTAATATCCTTGCTAACGCTCAAATCTACTTTCCGTGGTAAATCACGAAGCGCCTGTCTGTATGTTGTGTAGGCCAGACGCTCCTCATTAGATAATGGAGAATCCGCTAGTTGTGTCCAGTCCGATTCCTTAAGAAGTTTGTCACGCTCGCGTCTGATACTGTCCATCGTGGGAGGATTGAAGAACGCGTTAATTTCGTCGCCGGTGTGGTTGCCACAAACAACGTCTATTTGCTCAGGATTGCCATAACCTGTCAGTGTGCCACAAATAGGGCAAAATGTTTTATCCATTGATAGCACCTCCGCTGCGGCTGTAGATATAGATACGTCCGTTACCGCCGGCGCCGCCATTATAGCCATTACCGCCAGGTCCTGTTCCAAGCGCTCCCCCCGCGCCGCCGGTTACGGTAATTTTACCAGCGGTATAACCAATAAGCTCGTCACAAAATATCACAACGATCCCGCCGCCGCCACCGCCAGCCCCGCCGCCGCCGGTTGCTGTTCCGGTGACACCATTTCCGCCATTTCCGCCATTTCCGCCATTCGCATAGATCAATCCGGCGGCGCCAAACACGACACGGTGGGCCCGAATTAACACTACACCCCCGCTGAATCCGCCGCCGCCGCCAGCCCCGCCAGTCCCAGTCCCGTTAGCGCCGCCCGAGCCGGACGAACCATGATATCCGCCCCACCATGTTCTTATATTGCCATCCGATGGCGTGATGCCGATGGATTCCAATAAGTTACAGAGCTGTAAGGAGGTGTATGCGGCGCGTCCAGCTACCGACGAACCGCCGCCCGCTCCGCCCGCTCCGCCTGCTCCGCCCGCTCCGCCAATAGGCCAAACCCGGTAATTATACAACACAGATGGCTGATTGCCGGAGGCCCCAATAATCCCACCAACAGGAGCGCCATATGCGGCTGAGCCCGAATTAGCCGTAAACCATGTGCCGTCTGGGAATACAAACGTGATTGCCGCGCCGGGCGTACCGCCATTTGCATTGTTGCCGGCACGATCAGTTGCCGGATCAGATGCACTTACGCCTAGATAGTAATCTTTGAGAGTGCCATTGATAGTCAGTGTGTCCTTAATGATCAGCGGCACTCCATTCAGCGCCAAAGATGTGCCCGCTGGAATGGTCACATTCTCATAGTGCGGGTTGCAGTTGGTTAACGACGTGTTACCGACTACCGTATATGAGCCTGCATTGCCCGTCCCAAATAATCTCAGGTTGGGATTCGGCTCCTCTGAAGACAGCCCTGATACAACGAGTCTTCCATCCAGTCCGCTGCCTGCACAACCGGTAAATCTGACTGGGATGGAGGAATAGTTGTAGATATCAAAAATTGATCCTGAACCCACACTGGCGGAGGAAGATAGGCTACATCCATGAATCTCTATTGTGCGATCTATACCCAGATAAATAGCCCATAAGGACAAACCCACCCCAGTCTTATCACTGGATACAGTCAGTACACAGTTGTACAATTTCGCGTTGATATTATTGATAGCCCGTTGTGTTGCACTCTGGACGCCACTAGCATTATACGATGCCGTGATAACGCAATTATAGGCCTCAAACTGGCAATTGGTCGATGACAGCCCGGTCACACAATCGTAATGCGTGATAATCTCGCAATCATACATGATCAACTTACTATTATCAGTGTTGAAATACACGCCATCTGTGTCGCCAGTTACCTTGCAGTTGCACATAGTGGCCGTAGCGTTGCTGTCTGGACCCACACCTAGTTGATACACACCGTTCAGTAAGGGCATCTCCAACCACAGATCAGATAATATGCAGTTATCCCCAATCAGAAAATTAAGAATGTATGGTGGAGTTCCAAGTGTTGATGTGAGCTTTGTTAAGTTTTTCCCGAAACCCCTAAAATTAACTCCGGCCTTAAATGTAAATTGTGCCGAAAACGAGTACGTGCCGGGAAAAATCAGTATTGTATCCCCTGCAACCGCCGCGTCCACGGCGGACTGGATGGTGGTGTACTTGAGACCGGGGCCAACCGTTAGAATATTGTCATCAGCTTCCAGCGCCGCCTTTAGCTTCTCGTTTATCGAGCCCGATCCGCCAAGGTTCTGCATCAAAAGCTCTTCGATTGTAGACATATCTCACCTCTAGATTATTCGCGTGATGGTCTCGTAGTGACTCATATCCGGCCGCTTCCGTAATCCCGCCTGTCTGGCCACGATCACCTCAGCCCCGTCCGGCCCATGGATACGCGAGCGCGCCCTCACAGTGCCCTCCTGCCACGCGGGGAAGAGGACATTGGAGCGTATCGCGTTTTCGTTGGATGGGTCCCGAACGGTGGTCAGTATCGCGGCGTAGATCGCAAGCAGCGAGTGGTCACCCGGATGTATCGCTGGAGAATCATTGTCCTCATCAAAACGTACCCGATCAGGTGTCTCGAAGCCTTCGATATAGATATTGGCCGTGGTAGATGGTGCGGGGTGAACCCTGATTCCTCCCTCATTCCACTTGAACCACCATCGCGGAACGCCATTACTGTCGAATCTCCAATTGGACCTGATGTTTTCGAGCCGTGCCGGTGTGATGTGATCAAGGTCGACGGAATTAAATGCCATATAGGATGCCTTGAACATCCTGGCCGCCGCCGGCTTCTTCACATGGTTGGTGTGATCCGCTATTACGATAGCCGTTCCTCCTCGTGTCGAGGCCACTTGGAAAACCGTAGAAGAATAGTACTTCACGAAATACTCTTGTCCGGCTATCAGCGTGGTTCCGTTCGTGGTATCGAATACGACGATATCACCTTCGATCAGGCCATGAGCGGCGACTGATGTGAAACGGTCGGCTGGCAATGGGGCCGCCGCCGTGTGCGTAGCTGTCACAGTCGTGTAGGCGTCGAACGCGGAGAACGGATACACGCCCGTCCCGATGGTGGCGGCGAGCGTGTAGTTGACGCGGAAGCATTCCGTCTCGATGGCATATTGATCGTAGGCAAGTGTCACGTAGTCATCGAGGGTCAGATAGTCGCCTGAAGTAGAATCACTCAGCCAGTCGGTCCCGTTCTCCGCTGAGTGGCTGCGTGCCAGTTTTCTAAGCTCCGCCCTGGTCATACTCTACCCCTTTGGCTTGTGGACCTTTTGATGCGCGAGATATGCCATCCTATTGACGAACTCCCGTGCGCAGTGCTCACAAACGAACCTAGCCGTATTCGCGGCAGTTATCTCCTCGGGAAGCTTCTCGTCGGTCACATTGTTATAGCCCGGCGCTTTACGAAAGCCCTTGGTGACCAGTGCTGGACCTATCGCGGTCCCCGGCGCTGGTATCGGTCTATACTCAACAGTTGTAGCCATCATGC
>SCLI03000122.1_pt1 | contig 11890 bp, 9 predicted proteins | sample 7268041 | NCBI WGS metagenome assembly SCLI03 (sample SAMN10721081, study PRJNA514188) | viral metagenome | isolation source: depth-stratified mine tailings core A | place: China: Fankou Pb/Zn Mine tailings | collected 2017-10 | reverse complement strand
AGAGAGAGAGTGGGATCTGATCGTCGTTGATGAAGCTCACTATTTCAAGAATCCCAAATCACAAAGAAGCCGAGCTCTTTTCGGGCATTGCCGTACAGATGCACCCGTCACCGCCAGACGGAAGATCTGCCTAACAGGAACACCGATCCCGAATAGGCCGATCGAGATGTTTTCGTTGCTGAGCTGGCTCGATTGTAACCAATGGAACAACTGGGCAGCCTACGCTCGACGCTACTGCGCTGGCAGGAATAACGGTTGGGGTTGGGACGTTTCGGGAGCCTCGAACCTCGACGAGCTCCAAAACAAGCTCCGGGCAAGCTTGATGGTCCGAAGGCTCAAGGCAGACGTACTGACTGAACTCCCTCCGAAGCGCAGGCAGGTTATCGTCTTAGACGCCGAGGACGTTCCGGGCGGGACCCAAATCGTGGAGCGGGAGCGTAAAGCACTCGAAGAGTACGAAGATTCTCGAATCGCCGCCGAAATCGCGGTCGAGCTAGCCGAAACTCCCGAAGCTTACGAAGAGGCAGTGGCGAAACTCGAAGAGGCCTCAAGTTCGCAAATCAACATCCTCACGAAGCTAAGGCACGAAACTGCACTAGCCAAAGCGCCGACAGTGGTGGAACACGTTAAAGAGCTCCTTGACTCTGGGACGCCGAAACTGACACTTTGGGCGCATCATAAAGACGTTGTGGCGCTGCTCGAAGCAGGGCTAGAGAAGTATGGGGTCGTGAAGATCACGGGTGACGTCAAGAGCGCCGATCGCGAGATCGCTGTTCACGACTTCCAGACGAATCCAAAGGTCCGAGTTTTCTTAGGTTCGATCACGGCAGCCGGAGTCGGCATTACCCTTACTGAGGCGACCGTCGCAGTGTTCGCTGAACTCGATTGGGTTCCCGGCAACATCACCCAAGCCGAAGACCGGATCCACAGGATCGGGCAGCTCGACTCGGTGCTGATCCAACATATCGTTTTAGATGGATCGATTGACGCGAAACTAGCTAAGACAATTGTTCGCAAACAAGAGATAGCAGAGCAGGCACTTGATAGGGAATCTGCCGAAACGACGATCTACACGCTCCCAGACGCGATACAGCTCCCAGACCCCACGACTATACCCGAGAAGAAAAAGAAGGCCGCCAAGGGCGCTACAGCTACGAATCCAGAAGAGTACCCAGTCCTGCCCGCTGAAGAGATCGAGATCCTGCAAGGCAAGATCCGGTTGCTGGCCGAGATGGATTGGGATCGCGCTCAAGAGATCAACGGCTTGGGATTCTCGAAGTATGATTCGGGCATGGGTCATGCACTTGCTGAGGCGAGCTATTGGAGTCCAAAGATGTGCGCTATCGCACAACGACTAGTCCAGAAATACCGGAGGCAGGTGGGATGAAACCTGAGATCGTCTATATCGCAAGCGAGGGAGCGTTCTTCTTAACCGTCCCGATCGACTATGAGGGAGTCAAAGGCCAACTCACCATGCAGATCAACGATCCGACAACTTATGCGTTTTACGCTTGGGTGAAGCCGGAGCGTATGAGTCCGATAAGCCAGCTCATCGCTGAACTGATCGACGCAGGGATAGAGGTCGAACGCTTCTTGACGATCCCGATCCCAGGAATAACAGGAGGGAGCGAAGGATGAACAGATGGAGGCGCCGCCGACGCCTGAACCGCATGACTCGGCAAGCCTCGGCACTCGGGTTGTACGCCGACGACACACCACTCGAAGAAATCTTGAGAGTCTGCAAGGAGACACGTCAGAGAGAAGACCGATGAGAGGCTACGACTGGGACGGCGTGCTCAATAACAGGAGGGGGAGGAAATGATCGGCTGGATTGCATGGAGGGCATACAGAAGGACGCGGTATCATCTTCGCAGATCGCGCAGGAGAAGGCGCAGGAGGTAGACTGGAACAGTGGAGAATATAGCGGCTGACCTCGCGTCTTTGGTGACTGATCTGGATCGCCTCCACGAGCTCCCCGGTAACCCACGCCAAGGCAACGTGGAAGCTGTTGTGCGCAGCTACTCGAAGTTTGGTCAGCGTAAACCAATTGTAGCAAGACGCGACGGCACTGTCATCGCGGGCAATCATCAACTTAAAGCTGCCAGACAGTTAGGGTGGTCCAAGATAGCGGTCGTGTGGGTAGACGATGATGACGAGACTGCTAGTGCATTTGCTCTGGCTGATAATCGAACTGCTGATCTCGGGAGCTACGACGACGATCTGCTGGCAGAACTGCTCTCTCATGTAGAAGATCTCGATCTGTTGGCTGCCACCGGGTATACGCAAGAGGATATCGACAAACTGCTTGGCTCAAACGGTGGCACGCCCCTCCTTGATCCGGACTATCTTCCCGATCCTCCTACGCCGGTCTCGAAGGCAGGGGATGTTTGGTCACTAGGACCCCATCGTCTTATGTGCGGAGACTCAACTCTGATCGCAGATGTTGATCACTTGATGAAGGGTGGGCAGGCAGATATAGTTTGGACTGATCCTCCTTACGGGATTAGTTACGTGGGCAAGACGAAGGACGCCCTTACAATTGCGAATGACCAAGATGGAAGTGTGCTGGCGGGAGCATTCGATAGTATCCTGCGGGTGGCCAGGCCAGGCGCTGCTGTCTATGTGGCGGCACCCTCTGGGCCAGCAGGGTTGGAGTTTGCGGTCGAGTTGATGAGCAGGGGGCTGTTTAGGCAAAGATTGGTGTGGGTCAAGAACACGATTGTGCTAGGGCATTCGGACTACCACTATCAGCATGAGGACATTTACTTTGGGTATACGCCCGGAGAAGGGCGTAAAGGACGAGGCGGTCCAAAGTGGTATGGGGACAATTCACAGTCGACAGTCTTGAAGCATGACAAGCCTTCAAAGAGCACAGATCATCCGACTATGAAGCCAGTCTCGTTGATAGAGCAGTGCCTCAGGAATAACGCGACGTCTGGGGAGTTGGTACTTGACCTGTTCGGGGGGTCTGGGTCTACATTGATCGCTGCGGTCGAGTTAGGGATGCGAGCTTATCTCATGGAGCTAGATCCCACCTACGTGGACGTGATCTGCAAGCGGTATCAAACCGCTACAGGGGATTTGCCGATCCTCGAGTCCACGACTGAGCCACATGACTTTGTTAACGACCAGTAGACTCAGGCGCATGCAACTCATAATGCGGTCAACTCTGGGAGAAAGGTAACTATGGCACGGAGCAAGAATATCACTCCCGACCAGATCGCCCTGGCTGAGAAGGAACGGCAGGCTCTTCAACTCCGCAAGGCGGGAGCGACTTACGAAGCTATAGCCAAGGCGCTAGGGTATGCGGACAAGACTGGGGCCCGGGCCTGTGTACAACGTGCGCTAAAGGCAACGATCCAGGAACCAGCCGACGAGCTGAGAAGGCTAGAGTGCGAGCGACTTGACGAATTACTTAAGGCGCTCTGGCCCGCCGCGCTTAATGGGCACACCCGCTCAGTAGAGATGGCCCTGTCAGTAATGGATCGTCGTGCTAAGCTACTTGGTCTTGATGCTGCTACTCGAAAGATCGTGGAGGTCATCACAGAGGACGTAGTGGACAAGGCTATTCGCGAGCTAGAGGAAGAGCTAAGTGACACTGAGGATCGAAGCTCCTAAAGAGAAGCTAGACCGGCTTCGCGAACTTCAGCAAAAGAAGCGAGATCGTGAGCTAGCTCGTATCCGCGCTTGGGAGCCTTACCCGTGGCAGATAATGCCTGATGACGTGCCTCCGGTCGGTCTATGGCTCATGATGGGCGGTCGTGGTGTCGGCAAGACCGACGGCGCGGCTCATGCGATGATAGATCACGTCAATGGGCCTCCGTGCGACACTCGCATCCCTGGCGGTCATCGTATGGCGATAATTGGGCCGACGCTTGGGGATGCCGTGGAGTCGTGTATAAATGGGCCTTCGGGACTCAAGGCGTATGCCCCGAACGTAAAGCTGCGAAACAGAACAGGTGGCACGTTCGTGATCTTTCCCAATGGCGCGGAGGCGAAGATCTTTGGTGCATACGGGCCAGAGGACGTTGAAAGACTCAGGGCCGGTGGTAATAGGTGCTTCGTGTGGGGAGAAGAAGTGGCTACCTGGATTCGGCTAGAGGACGTTTGGAAACAGATGCGCTTAGGACTCCGCATAGGCGAGCACCCTATCATCGTCGCCTCTACCACTCCGAAGCCAAAGAAGTTCATCAAGGAACTCCTAGAAGACGATAAGACCCGGACTACTCACGGGATTACCGCCAACGCTTGGCACTTAGCTCAGGAGGTCAGGGATCAGCTCTACCGCGACTACGCAGGTACTCGGTTGGGCCGCCAGGAGCTTGAAGGGGAAATGATCGAAGAGGTCGAGGGTGCGTTATGGTCGATCTCGCAGCTCGACGCACTCAGGGTCAAGGCGCTCCCGGATCTCACCCGGATCATGATAGGAGTAGACCCATCGGGATCGGCAGAGGGCGATTCGACCGGAATAGTCGTTGTCGGTAGAGATCGAGCCGGTCACGTTTATGTCCTGGAGGATGGATCAGGCCAGCTTGCTCCTCACTCCTGGGGTCGTATCATCGAGGGACTAGCTGAGAAGTGGAAGGCCGATAAGGTGATGGCTGAGGGTAACTTCGGCGGTGAGATGGTCAGGGAGACTCTACAGGCAGGAGGAGTTAAGATCCCGATCGAGATCACTCATGCGTCGAGAGGCAAACGACCTAGAGCCGAACCGATAGCTGCGCTCGCTGGCGACCCGACGAAGCCGGAGAGCTGGAAGGGACAGCGGTTTCATATTCTCGATTCGTTACCGAAGCTAGAGGAAGAGATCACCACCTGGACCCCCGAACTTAACTATTCGCCGGGGCGGCTAGACGCTTTAGTCTGGGCGGTCAATGGGCTAGGGGTCCTAGCCTCAGATCCGGTAGCAGCCTGGTTAGGTTTTGCAGAAAAACGGCTGGCAGCGCAAAAAACCTAGCAGGTGGTACGCTAGTCGCAATGGGATGGCTCCGTCGCAAACCTGAACCAATCGACCGCGAATCGCTAGATCTGGCGGTCCGGCGACTCCGCAACCCTAACGCCATCGTCAACAAGTCCGAGCTACTTCCTAAAGTTCAAATAGCCGAGACTGAGCTCCGCAAAGGCTGGGCTTACGCATCTACAAAATCGGTTAGCCAGAAGCTGCCGATCCCGAAAGAAGCAATCGCTAAAGAGGCAGCTCAAGGCTTAGCCTTGTACTCGATCACCCCTAAGGACATAGAAGCTGCTATGGCAGCGCAAGGTGCGGACTGGGTTTCTCCGTTTGCTCCTGGTCGCCCTCTCACCCCTTACGTCGGCTACGACGGTGCGCCTCGATCCTATGACTTCACGGTTGGCCGCAACCTCAACATCGAACCGAGAGACGGTCGAATCCCTTATGACGTGCTTAAAGGAGTAGTTGAAGGCTACGACATCGCTATGGCGTGCATTCGGTATCTGATCCGAGATCTTCAAGGGATGCCATTAATGTTTGAAGGGCTAGACGAGGCTAGCGGGCCGAGCATCCAGCGCGATATCAAAGAGGCTAAGGACTTCCTGCGAAAGCCTGACGGGGTGAACCCGTGGCCGGTCTGGTTGGCTAAGTTCGGCTGGGATGCCTTTGCTTATGATTGTGCGACTATCTACAAGCAGAGGGACGAGAAGACCGGCAAGGTCAACGCTCTCAAGGTCATCGAAGGTCAGACGATCACTCCGATGCTTAACTGGTTGGGTGACCTTAACCGGCCACCGGCTCCTGCCTTCCAGCAGACGATTATGGGTGTGCCGTGGGCTGACTTCACAACCGATGATCTCATCTATCAGCTCCTATGGCCTCGCCCTTCAACCCCTTACGGGTTCCCACCGATTGAATCAGTGCTTTTGAATGCGAACACGGACATGCGGATGCAGGCGTTCTTCTTGCAGTTCTTCACCTCGGGCGCTATTCCTGAGCTGCTACTAGTCGCCCCGGATACCGTTACAGAAGACCAGTTGCAGCAGATGCAAGAGTTCTGGGACAACCTTATGCAAGGCGATCAGACGAAGCGCTTTGGCGCTCGGTTTGTCCCCGGAGCGGTCACGCCGATTCAACAGTCGATGCCGAAGTTTGATCGGGAGCTGTGGGAGTCGATCATGAGGCTAACTGTCTCACAATACGGACTCCAGCCGGTGAATCTAGGCTTGACCATAGACACAAACAAGGCCACGGCAGGTACACAGCTTGACCAACAGGAACAGAACAGCTCGGCCCCAAACATCGAGATCATCGAGGCGATGCTGAACCAAGTGCTCCAAGAAGATCTAGAGCTTGAAGTTAATGTCCACTTCGACGACGGGCGCAAGAAGGAAGACCGGCTCAAGGAAGCACAAGCCTATCAAATCTACATCAACTCGGCCATGATCTCACCTGAGAGGGCTGCCGAGCGGATTCTAGGCATCCCATTCGATCCATCGGAAGAGACGCCGAGATTCATCGCGCAGCCAGCAGTCGTGCCGGTCACGGCGATCATGTCTACATCAGGCCATGTCGATCCGCAGACGGGTGCGCCTACGCAATGGCCTGCTCCGACTGAGTATCAGTGGCCAGGAGCGAAGGGGCCGAATCCCCCAGGCCCCTCGACTCCCAAAGCCAAGCCAAAGGCAGCACTACCCCAATCGAATAAGGCGCCTAGACCGGTCGTGCCTAAAGCGCCAAACTTCCAGACAGGCTCCACCACCACGACCCCATCAACGCCGACTTACACTCCAAGCACGACTAAGAGTGTGCGTAAGGCAGACGGTCCTAGTGCGGGTCTGATCGTCTATGCCCTTGACACTCACAAAGTCTTGCTGCTCCAAAGAGGCGAAGAGATCGACGACACCAACCCTGGCGCGTGGGAGTTCCCAGGTGGGCACCTAGAACCCGGCGAGTCGCCGTGGGAGGCAGCAGTCCGCGAATGGGAAGAGGAAGTTGGCGTTCCGCTTGTCTCGACTGGCTATCAGCTATTGGTCAACGAGAAGCCGAACTACACCATGTTCTTGACGACGATCCCACACCAAAGCGATATCAACCTGAAAGTGCGAGTAGTGCGCAACGACGCCCTATCGGGTAACTTCGAGAACGCTGAGTGGGCCAGTGTCGAGGAATTCGAGTCATGGCCGAACCTTCGACCCGAACTGACAAAAGACCGGGATCTAATCGTATGGGTACTTCGACAAGTAAGTGGAGCCGTTCGCAAGTCCCGAGAGATGCAGCAGTTCTTGACCGTGAGCGATAACTGGTTCCTGAACCAACAGAAGCCGTGGCGAGAGTTCGTCTTCAAGGAGCTAGCGTCCGGCCCGATCCTCAACGCCGATATCGAAGTGGTGAAGGAGCGCAAGCGAGGCATCCGACCAACTCGACAAGGCCCCGCCGCTCAGGCTTTGGAGATCGCTGCCGCAACCCGTATTCGTAGAGCTTTGATCTCGATGCTTGATCATGGTTCACTTGCTCGACAGATCAACCAAGCTAAGACGGTTCTAGGCAACTCTGAATCTCCCGAGGTAATCCGAGCTGTAGCCGAGGATGCCGCTAGCAAGATCAAACTCGATCTCGACCCGATCCATGCCGAGATGCACGCGATGGCGGTAGAAGGCTCCAAGCTCGGGCATCAAGAAGCGCTCGACGGGATGGGCATCACTGACCAAACACCGGAAGAACTCACCGCCGATATGAACTTCATCCGCGAGAACCTAGCGCAGGCCGCTGCTCCGATGAACTGGAATCCGGGTGACGAACTAGCAGCAGCTCTAGTCCACTCTGACACCTTCGCGCCATTAAAAGCCTCACAACGGTGGGGAGCGGAGATAGACCAGACGACCCGCAAATACGTCATGGAAGCAGTACGGGAAGGACTCAAGAATGGGTCTAGTGTCCAGACGATTGGGGATCAGATCGAGGCCCAGGTTGGCTCACTGGCTCGCGCTGATATGATCGCCACTACCGAGGTAAACAGGTACATGACCATCGCCAGTCTTTTGACCTATCAGAAGATGGGTGTTGAGCAGGTCGAGTTTCTGACCGCGCTTGACCCTTGCCCGATATGCGCTGGAATCGCCGCTAGCAATCCTCATTCCGTCGCTGATGCCGCAATCGATCCTCCGGTGCACCCATTGTGTGTATTAGGCGATACACAGGTCGATAGCCAAGAGGCGCGATTGGTCACAACTAGGCATTATCGAGGAGATATTGTTGAGTTGGCCACCGATAACCGCACACTTCGGCTGACTCCTAACCATCCCGTATTGACGGTTGCGGGATTCGTGCCAGCCTGCGAACTCAGGAAGGGCCACACGATCCTGGTGTCCATAGAGGACGTTTCGACGATCACCATTCAAGAGGTATGGAAGAACGGAACTAACATCGCGATTGCCAACGCGGGCTCTGCGTCGTTCCACGGCGATGGGCACGGCCTGTTCGCTACAAAGTTGGTCAACGATATTCCCCTCCCCACCCGTCCGGTAGCCGACGAAGAGGACTTCGCAACCCTGATGATCCTGAGCGGTCGGGTTGCCGCTGAGGTGCTTGTGGATGCACGGCTTACGCCAGTTGATGCGCACGTATTCAACATGGAGACTACCGAAGGCTGGTACAGCGCTAACGGAGTGATCGTCCACAACTGCCGGTGCGCCCTGGCGCCGTTGTAAGGAGAAAGATGCACGTAGCCTTTGATATTGACGGAACCTTGGATACAGATCCGGTCAACATGGCCTCGCTTCTCTCTGCCCTGCACCAATGCGGGCATCGAGTCTCGATCCTCACTGGCTCATCGAACAAGGTTCCGGGCAAACAAGACGCACAGGACAAGATTAACTTCTTGCGAAAGCTCGGGATGGATGCGATGTGGGACACGTTGGTCGTGATTGGCGATCCTCCCCACGCCGCCAAAGCAAAGTGGTGCAAGGATAACGGGGTCGATATGCTCTTCGACAACTCGGTTCAAAACGCGAAGCTGGCTAGTGAGCACACGTTGGTGATGCTCCCCTGGAACTCAAAGCAGGATTGATATGTGCGTTTCATGTGGTTGTGGGAGGCCAAAAGACGATCACGGTGACAAGCGGAACCTAGTCAAGAAGGACTTCAAGCGGGCGGCGAAAGCTGCGGACATCGATATGCACCATGTCGTAGCCAACGTCAACAACGCCTACGACGATGGGCAACTAGGCAAAGGTGAGGCAAAGCCCGAGGACGGGGTGATCGCGCCCTATATCCAGATCGAGAGAGAAGCAGTTGACCGGGCGCGTAAACGTACAGGCAGCACCGATGCGGTCCCGAGTGTCAAGGTCTTCAAAGAGGTCGCTGAACAAAGGTACACCTTAGGTGTCGCTTACATGCCCGACCATCCTGACGTTGGCACGGCACTCGACGGGCACAGAGACCAGATCTCGGCTGAGGAGCTAGAGAAGGCCGCTTGGCGGTTTATGGCAAAATCCCCTAAGGTTGGCCTGCATCATAAAGACGGAACCGAGAAGTCTGGCACTGTCGTCGAGTCTTACATCTACCGTGGCCCTGCTTGGAAGATCGGCGGTCAAACCATCAAAGCGGGTACGTGGCTTGTTGGGGTTATTTGGTCGCCTGAGGCATGGGCTGAGATCAAGGCTGAGAAAGTGCGTGGATTCTCCCCTCAAGGCACAGGTAAGCGAACTAATTTAGCTTCGGACAGCACGAAAACTCTGTAGCCATGTAATTTGGTCGCATGGCGGCCATCACAAATATCGAGGACTTTGACCCGGAGCGTGTCGATGGCGTCGAGTCTCCTGCGAACGGGGTCAACAAGTTTCTCATCCTGAAGGCTTCAGGTGAGTTGGAGGATGTAGGTAAAGCGTCCTCATTCAATGCCGAGGAACGGCGCAAATATGCCAACGAAGGAATAGCACTACCCGACGGTAGTTACCCTATCCCGGACGTGAAGCATCTCAAACTAGCAATTCGGATGGTTGGATTAGGGAAGCGACCCAAGAAGGAGATCCGTGCTCACATCGAGCGCCGGGCTCGCGCACTTGGACGTACTGACCTGATTCCCAAAGATTGGAGCAAGAAAGTGAAGAAAGAGATTCCCCAGTCCGGCGACGGACGAGGATCGCTTGACTCGACTGACTTCATGGCGCGGGTGAACGAAGCATTGGCAGCTTTGCAGACCTCACTCGACGAACTGAAGCAGAAGAACATGTTAGGTGGCGGTCCTGCGGACCCCGATCCTGAGGTGACGAGTCTAGCGAAGGAGATAAACCGGCTTACCAAGATGGTCGAGGCAAAGCAGCCGAAGATCGACGAAGAGCGCCAAGAAGATTCGACTGGGCTTGCAGGAGCCGAGAAGGAATCTGGTCGCTCCAAAGATGGCAAGTTTGTCTCTCGCAAGAAGTTCAAGCGATACCAGAAGGCGATGAAGGCTTATCGGAAGAAGGAGAAGGCCGAGAAGAAGGTCGATACCGACCCGAGTGTTAAGGGCGTGAAGAAATCCGCTCCCCAGAAGCCTCCTCGCTCGACTTCTTTCCAAGGAGATGAAGTGATAGAGAAGAGTGTTCAGGAAGGTACTCCGGCTGAGCTTGTGAAGAAGCAGCTCAATGAGCAGGCGTTATCTCCAATGGAGCGGGCACGGTTAGGGCGCGAGGCGACTGGAGAGATGATCTCTGACTTCGCCAAGAGCCTGAATCTGTTCCCGACTTGGTTCCCAGGAAGGAGCGCATAATGGCCGCGCTGGATGTCCTTAAAGTATCTAAAGAAACGGCCTCGATGACTCGAGGGCTAGTGTCGAAGGCGACCACTGGTGGTTTCACTACGTCCACTGGCAACGCGGGCGTTGACCTCGCCCCGTTCGTCTCTCTGGTCCCGGTTGACACGCCGTTCTACAACTCCACGCCGCGTATGCAGGTCGCCCAGGGCGCTCCGTTCACGCAGTGGCAGGTCTTGCAGAACCTCAACAACCTCCAAAACTACAAGTTCGTAGCTCCTGACCTCGCCGGTGCGTTGGTCCAGAACTCGGTCATCTCGCTCAGCAACTCGTATGCACGAACCGCTCAGCGCCAGACCGTCTATCTCGACAACATCGGGGAGTCGTTAGGATACGTCGATCCATACAGCTTGGCGGTTGTCCAGGCGATTAACCAGAAGCTGATCCAGGAGGATATCTTGATGCTCAATGGCATCACGTTCTCCATTGGTGCGACTCCTGCCCCTACCTTGGCTACATCAGCTACAGGCGGCCAGATCGCGGCTTCGACAACGGTTAACGTCCAGGTCGCCGCTAGGTCCGGGTACAACTTCTACGTCGGTGGCTCAACCGCTGCTACCGCAGAGGTAAGTATCCCGACTGGCTCGACGAGCTCGACTAACTCGGTGACCGCAACTATCGCGAGTCCTCAGGAGTTGGCTGTTGCTTACGACTGGTATGTAAACGGGTTCTACTACACCACGACTTCGGTCCCGACCGTCACCATTACGTCAGTACCTACAGCAAATCAGGTCGTCCCTAATACGACTGCTCTGCCGTTGCTCTATGGCTCTGGAACGGTGGCGATAACATCGGTCCCGACGACTGACACTAGCTACTCGACTGAGGGCTATACCGGACTACTAGGCTCGATCCTCGCGGATCTTTCATCGGTGTCCGGTTTGGCTAACTATGTCACGCCGGGGACTGGTGCAACTCAGGGAGCCTACCGGCAGAACCTGGGCGGAGGCCAGTTGACGGTCGATGGGACCCAGATCACCCAGCTCGACGAGCTTTTGCTTTCGATCTTCGCGATCTGGCAGATCCAGCCGACGAGGTTCCTCGTATCCCCTCAACAGATGAATGACATATCGTCAAGCATCATGGGCGGGGCGAACGCGGTCAACTTCTTCAATCCAACGTCGATTGAGCAGCACCGTGGTTTG
>SCLI03000120.1_pt1 | contig 11908 bp, 14 predicted proteins | sample 7268041 | NCBI WGS metagenome assembly SCLI03 (sample SAMN10721081, study PRJNA514188) | viral metagenome | isolation source: depth-stratified mine tailings core A | place: China: Fankou Pb/Zn Mine tailings | collected 2017-10 | reverse complement strand
GTGCAGTGCGGGCGTTTCTGTCGGGCCAGTTGAGTTTCGCGGATGCCGGAAAGAGAATACTGATTACGGTCGCCCAGGGCATCTGGTCGGCTGCGACCTACCCCTTCAACATGCTCAAGCGCGCTCTGGGCTGGCTCCGCAGACTGCTGCCGTTTTCCGATGCGGCGGAGGGCCCACTCTCCAGCCTCACTGCATCCGGCGCGGCGATACTGCGGACTCTTGCGCAGGGCATGCTTGCGGTAGTCACACTTCCCGCGCAGGTATTGAGCTATATCTTCCGGCGAATGCTGGAAGGCATCGGGTGGGTCTGGGATGGTCTGAAGTCCATTGGCTCGCAGGTTGTCTCGACGCTATCCGGCGCTCTTTCGAGCGGCGTGCAGATGGCAGGTTCGGCATGGGGCGGAATCACCGGCATAGTGTCGTCGGGTTGGAATGCCATCATATCCATCGGCTCGTCGGCATACCCGCTTGTATCAGCGCCATTCAGATGGGTTGCGGGGGTCGCAGGATCTGCATGGTCGCGGGTCACCGGCTTTGCATCATCCGCGTGGTCAGGCATCTGCTCCATGGCGTCATCGTCGATTGGCTGGTTGAGATCGCCGTTTGCGAGCCTGGTGAGCTTTGCTTCTTCGGCATGGTCTACTGTGCGCGGCGCGGCGTCGAGCGCATTCTCCGCGATACTTGCGGGCGCGCGGTCTCTGGTGGCGGGCGCATTTCAAAGCGGCAGATCCATGATGATCACCATCGCATCCGGCATCCGGTCGGCGATGTCGGCCCCCTATGAGGCGGCGAGATCAGTGTTCTCTCGGCTGCGGCGATTGCTTCCATTCTCGGACGCGAAAGAGGGACCGCTTGCGACGCTCACTCGTAGCGGCGCGGCGATGCTGGAGGCGTTTAGTTCGGGGATTGCCGGAGCATCGAAGCTGCCATCACAGGCACTAAGACAGGCTTTCGGACTCGCGAAATCGATGGCGCTTCCGACCGCAGTCGCGGGCACCCTGGCTCTCACTCCGGCGATTGCGGGTGCGATGCCGGATACAGTGGAAGTCAGGCAGACCGAGCAATCCAGATTGCTGTCGGTTACGCGTGGGGCACTTGGCAGCGGCCACATATCGGAGGCTGGAGGGCAACCGCAGGACGTGCGCTCGATACTTGAGGCGATCCTGGCAAAGCTGGATGCGTTGGGTGATCGGCCCATTGATGTATCGGTAACCACCACGCTTGATGGTCGCAAGATTGCCCAGGCTGTTTACAAGGACATGCGGGAGAGAAAGGTCAGGAATTATGAGTCGGCCTGAGCCGAAGAAGACGACCGGCTACTTAGTGGATGTGGTGACTCGGGAGTCGCTGGAGTTCCAATACAACCCGGACGAGATCACCGATGAAAAGAGCACGGACTTTGCCACTATCAAGGTGCCCGGTATGAGCCACCCGCGCTATCAGTATGTATCGGGAGAGGCCAGGAAGATCGCATTCAAGCTGGTGCTTTTCAAGGGACCGGTGAGGGAAAAGGTCGCATGGCTCCAGTCGCTGCTGTATCCGCAGCACGAAAAGACCATGCTAAAGACCGCGCCGCACAAGGTGCTCTTCTTCCTGGGCGATCTCTATCCGGGTGTCACATGCATCGTGCGGCAGGTCAGGAGCCGCTACTTTCACATGTTCGACAGGGATAGTCTGCTCCCGCAGCACGCCGAGGTCGACCTGACTCTTGAGGAGATAGTGTCGAAATCTGTGAGCTATACAGAGGTGCGCAGGTGACAGGACCGGATTCGAGATATGCGACATGCGTGCTATTTGTCGACGGAAGCCAGGAGTTCATCGGCACAAGGCAGCGCATCGATACCACGCCCCGGCCCGATGATGTTTTTCACGTCGTTGTGGAGTGCGACCGGATCGATCTCATCGCCTATCGATACCTTGGCCGGGCGGAGCTTTGGTGGGTGATCTGCGACTACAACGATATCTTCTTCCCACTCGATCTGGAGCCGGGAAGGGTGCTGAGACTACCGTCAATCGAACACGTCGAGATGAGGATACTGGGATAGCGGGCAATGCAACTGGATGTCTACCAACCTGCGTTCGTGATAGAGATAGAGGGCAAGCGGCTCTCAAAGGACATCACGCACGAGATAACCTCGTTTGTCTTTGAGGACAACGAGGAGGAGATGGACGTGATGGAGGTCGCCATCACCGACCGTAACTTGCAGTTCGTGGACGATCCGCTTTTCCAGGAAGGCAACGAGATCGTGGCCCGGTTCGGTTACGTGGATGATCTCTCGGCGAGGAAAGTCGCCGTCATCAAGGAGGTAGACTACGACTTCCCGGATAGCGGCGAGCCCACCATGCAGATAAAGGCATATGACAAAGGCCATCGGCTTGCGGGCAGGCAGATCCAAAGGGTGTGGCAGACGTCTGCCCCCGGCATTCTCTATTCGGAGATCGCCGAGAGAATCGCCAGCGAGCATGGACTTACTCCGGTAGTTACGAAGACTGTGGGATGGCACCTCCGGGTGGTTCAGGGCAATATCTCGGACGCGCAGTTTCTGAAGCAGCTTGCCGCCAAGTCCAGGGACAAAGACGGAAAAGGAGTGGCTGGATATGTGTTCTATGTCGAAGGCGATGAGCTTCACTTTCACACGCGGAAGCTTCACGCGAGGCCCGCCCTGGTCCTGGAATACTTCACCGACCGAGAGGGCGTGCTGCGCTCGTTCAAGCCGTCCACCCAGTCGCAGGGTGTCAAGGGTGCCGGAACCGAGACTAAGGCCGTGGGGGTGGACCCCCGGAAGAAAAAGCATATCGAGCATAAGGCGAACAATGCCACGACACCCGAGCGGACATCGCTGGGCAAAAAGACATATCTTGTGGACGGCAACACCGGTGAAGGCAAGTATCGCAAACATGAGTCGGGCAAGGTAGTTGCGAGCTTCGAGCGGTCGGAGGGCTTTCACGAACAGCCGCATCAGGAACCTGCTCAGGATAAGGCCGAGAGTCACTTCAAGAACGCGGAGATGAGACAGGTCGAAGCCACAGCCGTTACAATTGGCATCCCGACTCTGGTCGCCAAGCAGAACATCGAGATACGTGGGGTAGGCCGGAAGTTCTCCGGCACATACTACTGCACTTCGGTGCGGCATATCTTCGGCGACGGCTACTCATGTGAACTTAAGCTCAAGCGCAATGCGCTGGGCAAGGGCGCTGGGAGTAAGTCTGTGGAGGCCAAGGGCAAGAAGAACGAACACGAAGCGCCGCGACATCCGAAGCCTGTCCTGAGCCGAGTCGAAGGGAAGCAGGCGGCGTCCAAGTCGGGACACACCGCACAGGTCAAACGATCCCAACCGGCAAGGCCGGTGAAGCCGAAGCCACAGATGGTCCGAATCGACGCCAATACAGGGCGCATTCTCAACAAGTAACAAGCCCCGAAATAACCGGGGCAGGGAGGGAAATCGCACATGCAGATCGATCAGGTCGTAACGTTCATTCTCGGCCACAAGGAACTCTTCGCGACGTTTCTTGTCTCGCTGCTCACTATCATCAGGCTAACAGCCTGGGGACGAGCACAGGCGCTCGCGCTTGATACCGTGATAGGCGTCATCGAGCGCGTGGGGGCCGGTGAGGTCAAGAGCGAGGTCGCGGGCACCGAGAAGAAACTCCCCGACGCGGCAAAGGACGCCATTCGTGACTCCGTTGCCAAGACTGACCCGAAGAAGACCCCGAAGACCGTTATCTTGCGTGTTCTTCGCGAGGTTTTTCGCGGGCTGTAGATAGGAGAGGGCCATGCTTGATTTTCAAGACCAGCAGCATGAAGAGCGCTACAAAGACAAATGGTACGGCAAGTACCGCGCTTTCGTGCGTGATAACAACGACCCGGAGCGACTGGGCAGATGCAGATTGGAAGTGCCTGCGGTGCTCGGAGTCGGCAAGGGGAACTGGTCGGACTGGGCATGGCCCTGCTTTCCTTACGGCGGCAATGACGATGTCGGCATGTTCCTGGTTCCCGAAGAGAGTGCGAGCGTGTGGGCAGAGTTCGAAGGCGGTGATCCGCAGCATCCGATCTGGACCGGTGTGTGGCTTGCGATGAGCAATCCGGGCGAGCAGCCGGAAGAGTCGAAGCGGCTGTGTTCTTCCGCCACGTGCAAGGATTGTGGGGATAAGGCGGAGCATGCGTCGGATGCGGCGGACAATCTTGAGCATCGCAAATACCATGCACATCCGCCTTACTATTGTCCGCGTCGTAAAGTGCTCATCAAGACCGAGACCGGCCACACCATAGTGATGGACGACCGGGACGAAGAGGAGTTTCTGAAAATCATCGACCGGGCGGGGCAGGTTCTGCACATGCACTGCCCGGTGAAAGCGGAGGTCCAAAGTGAAAATACTCGGCGGCGTGGGACGCACGATTTTGAGGCAAGCCAAACAAACGGCGAAGCGGGTGCTGGTCAAGGAAGCAAACAAATCGATATCGCGCGCGATATCAAAGGCGGCAAAGCGTTTGTTCAGGTGACGGATGCCTGCCGCCAGTTCCTGCGGCTTGAGGCATGGCAGGACAAAGAGAAGATTCACATCCAGTCCTCGGATAAGACGCGATCACGCTGGCAGAAGATACTTATCGATACGACCAGGGGCCATGAGTCCATCCATATCTGGGGACTGGGTGGGACACAGGAAATCCAGATTTGCTCTGCTGCCGGTAAGGAACAGGTGCGGATGACTGACAAGGCCGGACAGGTGTTTGTGCTTTCTTCGGCTTCCGGCAGGGAGCGGATTCAATTGACGGATAAGGCCGGCAGCAAGCTTACGATGGATGGGGTCATGGGGCATGTAATTGTCCGCTCGACCGGAAAGGTGCTCATTAATCCATGAACAAGGCCGAACAGGGTGTTGGTACGAAGCGTATTGCGCGAGTCTTTCCCAGGCGGACCAAAGCAACACCCGTGGACGATCTGGCGTTCTACGATGAGCCGGGGCTGTTTCCCGTCGACGTTGACGAGGTGCATGTATCCGTGACCTTCACTTATGACCTGCCCCGGGCGGAGCATCTTGCCAAGGCGTGGGAGCGGGTTGCGCCGGTGAAGATGGGCGGACCCGCGACAGGAATGCCCGGAGGGGAGTTTACACCTGGACTCTATCTCAAGCCGGGTTATGTCATCACCTCCCGTGGCTGCCCAAACCGATGCTGGTTTTGCAGCGTGTGGCGGCGTGAAGGCAATATCCAGGAATTGCCGGTCACCGAAGGCTGGAACGTGCTCGATGACAACCTGCTTGCCTGTTCCGAGCAGCACATCAGGGCGGTCTTCGCCATGCTCTCGCGACAGCCGCACAAAGCGGAGTTTACCGGCGGGCTGGAAGCTGCAAGGCTGCGGCCGTGGCATGTCGAGTTGCTACGTGATCTCCGGCCAAAGCAGATGTTCTTTGCCTACGACACCGAAAGCGACTACGAACCGCTGTCCTGCGCCGGGAGAATGCTCCTTGATGCGGGATTCACCATCGCCAGTCACGCCTTGAGGTGTTACGTCCTGATCGGCTATCCCGGTGATTCATTCGATGCTGCCGAGAAGCGTTTGCGACGGACTGCCGAGGCCGGCTTCTTGCCGATGGCGATGCTCTGGCGTGACAATGGCGGCAAACGAGACCCGCAGTGGGCACGTTTTCAACGAGCATGGGCGCGACCAACTCTGATTGCATCAGGTTTACGACATGAATCGGCAGCCTTCGAGACAAGGCGTGTTCTACAATGCTGTCTTACCGGAGGGACTTTGAATGGCTGAAAACGAGTGCCAAGGCCCGACAAAATGCGGATGGGTGGAAAGTGAGAGGCTTCTTGCGAAAACCTTCGACGCATGGCGGGCGGAGTTTCGCACGATCCTCGAGGACCACAGGCGCGATATCCAGAATCGGCTCGAGATGATCGAGCATCGGCTGGAGAAGAAGAGTGATCGCGAATATGTGGACCTCATCGTGCGAGGCGTTAACGAGGACCTACGCCAGCATGCCGAGGAGATAAAGGGGCTGCATACATCTCTTGAGGGCAAGGTCGGTGTCGAGACTATGTGGAAAGCCGTGGGACTTGTGGTCGCCGTCGGCGGAATCATAAGCGGCGTTATCAGCGCGATCATCAACTACTTTACGAGGAAGTGATTATGGCGAGACCACAGGCGAGGCTTGGAGACAGCTCTAGCCACGGGGGGACGATTATTACAGGCTCACTTACAACGATGGTCAACGGCAAGCCGGCGGCGCGAATGGGTGATAAGCATGTTTGTCCGATTCCAGGCCACGGCGTAACGCCCATCGTCACCGGCAGTTTGAACACAACTACTGACGGCAGGCCCAACGCAAGGATGGGCGATGTCACCGGCTGCGGCGCGGTGATCGTCACCGGCAGCCTGGATACTATCCCCGATTAATCGGGGCAGGGGTGGATTAGGAAACCTATGAGTGATAATCAGGTCCAATACTGGGATGTATTCCCCAAGTCCATAAAGGTCTCCCACGGATCGCTCAACACGAACGTGCCGCTGTCGGTTCGCGGCAATCCCAGGGGCATCGTGTGCTTCGATGTTTCGAACCTGGCCATTGCCACCGTGAGTGAAACCGGGGTTATCTCCCTGGGCTATAACGTGGGAGCCACGGTCATCGCGGTTTATGACAGCGATGACCGCACGAGCGTGCGTTACGTGCAGGTCGAAGTGATCAGCGTTGCTGCGGGGGTTTCCTGATGCCTAAGAGCCCTTTTACTTTTGGATATTGGGATGTCCGGCCCAGGCATATCGCGGGGCCTTTCGACCAGGTGGCAAAGTCAGTGCCGCTTGAGATTCTCGGCACCCCTGACGGGGAGGTTGGGTTTACAACAACTGATGCGAGCATAGCTGTGGTATCAAACGGAGTGCTGACCTACGGCGCGGAGGCAGGCGCTGCCGTGATAGTTGCCGAGTCAGTAAGAGACGGCATCGCGGTATCCCGCCGATATGTCCAGGTTGAGGTTGGAACGCAGCGGGAGCTGCCGCCTGCGCCGCCTCCCATCCGAGAGATTGTGCCCAGCGGCTATGTCGAGGAACTCCCGGACGGGGTTTGGCACTTCAAATACTTCACCGACTGGTTTGACGAGTGGGGCTCTAATATCCGTGTGCAGGGCGAGCTTGCAATAACACTAGACCTCGACAAGCACTACCGGCTCCACTTCGATGTCTGGGGCGAGATAGAGAGTATGGCGGCGCATAATCATGACACTCTGGACCTGTATTTCAATGATCAGTGGAAACGCAACTTCAATCCGTCTCCAGTGCTCTATCCGGCCTGGAACCAGCCGTGTGTCATTCCGATGCGCAGCGAGTGGATAGACCTTTGGGAGTTCATCGGGCGGAGCGTTACGGTGCGCTTTGTTTGGGACACACAGGATGCTTTGTACCAGATGTTTGACGGCTGGTATGTCGGCAACATAAAGCTGATTCCACCCTGGGAGACTTGATATGGCAGACAATGATCCAATACCACAACCACTTATAGAACAGACCAGTTCTTCGGAGCATCATTATGAGCTAATGGCCCTTGTTCAGGCAATACAGTCCCTGACGGGTGTCGGCTCGGGTGGTTTAGGTGGATCAGATGTGCATTTTGCCGAGATCGTCGAGGAGTTGCATGCCATCCGCACGCTTTTGGAGCAGAGCCACACTGCGACTGAGAGCATACGGCAGGAGGTCCAACAGGTGCTGGAAGCGCACGCCCAAAGCGCGCAGGAGTATATGCATCAGATAGATGAGCCTGTCCCCGTTGATTATTACCCGTTCGTGTCGATGCCTACCGGAACAAGTGTGCGCAATCTGCCGGACGGCGGCAGGCTCTTCGGCTTCACAGATGGCGCATTCCTGCGGGTATTTGCCGACAAGCAAATGAGTTTCATCGATGAGGGCGGGACAGCGGTACCGGTGCCCCCGCCTGTCGGCGGCAAGGTAACGCTGCCGGATGGCCGTGAGCTTGCACTTATTCCCGATGCGATCAAGGTGACTCATGAAGCGGCGGGAATCGAGGGCCTGCCCGAGGCGACAGAGCCGGTGCTGGCGTCGCCTGGCAGATACACCGTCGTGCTGCCGGATGGGACGAGACTTGATGTATACCATCGCGAGAGGGCCATTGCGGTCATAAACACGAGCGGCACGATTGATGTGCTCGGGATTTTGCGCATCTACGGTATCGGCGAGGAAGTGCAGTCGCGCAGTGTCTCAGGCGGGGCGAAGAACTTCAGGGCGCTTGAGAGTGGGCATGCGGGAATGATAGAGGCTGACGGCACGATCCATCTGTCGCTTTCAAATGGCCTTGATCTTATCGTCCATTTTCCTGATGACCCTGGGAGAGAGACTGATGAGGATCACGGTTCTATGTGTCTGAACTGTGTGGAGCCTGACTGATGAACACGGACTTTCTTGGTAAGGGACTGCGGTTCCCGTTCGGATTTGCTAAACGCTCAGGCGGAGCGCAGGTCTCGACAGTTACATCAACTGACCATGCGCACATTCACGAGAGTATCCTGCAGATACTGGGAACGCGGCCCGGCGAGCGGTTCATGAACCCTGAGTTCGGCTCACATGTGAAAGACCTGGTCTTTGAGCCCAATGACCGGGTGCTTCGCGGCCTACTGCGGCACTACATCGTCGATGCCATCGAGCGCTGGGAGAAGCGCATCGTCATCACGGATGTCTCATTCGACGACTCGTCGGAGGCAATCGACAGTAATACATTATACGTACACATCTCCTATCAGGTGATTGACATTCAGGTGGAAGGCAACGTGGTCTGGCCATTCTGTCGCGAAGCACTGGCCGACTGACGACTGTTGACAAAGGACTGAGGACTCGAACATGGGTAGAGCAAGCATTTCATACACGAACAAAGACTATGAATCGCTCAGGAAGGAGCTTCTTGCGCGCATTCCCCAGCTCACCGACCGTTGGACCGACTTCAACGAATCGGACCTGGGCGTCGTGCTGCTCGAACTCTTCTGCGGCGTTGGTGATATGCTCGCGTATTACCTGGACGCCCAGACCGCCGAGGCGTTTCTGCCTACCTCCCGCCAGCGCCAGAACGTTATCAACCTCTGCAAGCTCATAAACTACAGGCTCGATACGCCTGTGGCGGCAACGACCACTCTGCGATTCACCTTGTCGTCCGCGCTCGATGCCGACCTCGCAATCCCCGCCGGCACGGTGTGCAGGGCACGTCTTGATGATGGGGATATCGAGTTCGAGACTGTCGCAGACGCCACGATCTCCAGGGGTGAACTATGGGTGGAGACCGGAGCGTGTCAGGGTGTGCGGAAGACCGAGGAGTTCACCGCAACTGGCGAGCGCGGCCAGAGTTTTGCGCTGAACACCACAAGTATTGCCCACGGATCGGTCCGGGTCCATATTAGCGGCGTAAACTGGGAGGAGTCCTATTTCTTCCTTGAAAGCGGGCCGGAATCCCGGCACTTCCAACTCGAGACTAACGATCTGGATGTCACACGCATCATATTCGGCGATGGGGTTCACGGCGCCATCCCCATTGCGGGCGATACTGTGACTGTCGAGTATCTTGAAACGCTCGGCTCGAAAGGCAATCTTGGCCGCAACCTCGTGACCGAAGTAGTGACTCCTATTTATCACGACGGCGCGATGGTGCAGCTTGGTGTTAATAATGTAATCCCTGCGACAAATGGCGCGGATGCCGAGACACTTGAACACGCGAAGCTCCAAGCCCCGGCGGAACTTCGCTCGCTTTGGAAAGCCGTCACCAAGGACGACTACAAGGCTCTCGCCGAGGGCTTTCCGGGGGTCGCCAAGGCACAGGTTTTGGACGCCAATGATTGCGTCAACATCCGCTACTACCAGGTCAATATGGCCATCGCGCCGGACGGCGGCGGGCTGCCGTCGCCACTTCTGAAACAGGAACTGGCGGAGTTCATAGAGTCTCGAAAGGTGATAACAATCGAGGTAAACCTCTTCGATCCGTGCTACCGACCGATCTCGGTCGACGCGGAAGTGTTCATCTATCCGACCGAGGATGCGGAGACCGTGCGAAGGCGCATCGAGCAGGGTCTCCGGGAGTTCCTATCGTTCGACAAACTGGCATTCGGGCAGTCGGTGTATTTCTCAGATGTCGTCTCGCTCATCGATGGGATAGGGGGCGTGAGCCACGTGAAAATGTTCTCGCCTCAGAGTGACGTCGAGATCCGGCCCGGCCAGATAGCGTCGCTGGGTGAGTTGCATCTGGATATGAGGACAGCTACCTGATGGCGGGATACTTCGAAGACAGACTTGTCGACCTGCTGCCGCCAATCTACCGCGAGCAGGACGTGGCCGGAGACCTGCGTGCGTTTCTTGCAATACCGGCCGCGACTCTCGACGAGATAAAGACCCTTATCAACCGCCTCCCCGGTATTTGGGATGTGGACACCTGCGATCCGAGGTTTCTGCCGATGCTCTCGGCGATAGTTGGATCGCGCTTTGACCCGACCCGCGACCCGGATATCCAGCGTCGTGAAATCCGCGAAGTGGTCGAGCAATACAGGCGCAAGGGCACTATCCCGGCGATCCGGCGCGGGCTTATCAGTGTGGGCTGGAAAGGAGAGATTGAGGAGACATTCAGGAATGCGCTCCGGCTCAACAAACGGTCCATTACAAACCATGCGAAGCTGCCCGGGCGCACCTACGGCCTCGGGGTGTATCGGGTCGAGTGCCGCAACCTTGTCCGGGGTATCAGGGAGGCACTTGCGGAGCACCACCCGGCGGGGATGAAGGTCTTCTTTCTGCAGTGGCTGCTCTCTCAGGAGTCGATGAAGGACGACGTTGTCGCCGCGCTATCGAGGACCGTGGCTTTGCACTCGACGGGCCGCGTACATGATGTGTTTGTTGTCGGCCGCAGGCTCTTGAACTCGGAGTTCAGGCTTACGAAAAAGCAAAGTACCTGGCATTACTGGCGAATCACGGACCAGGTGACACTTACGCAGGGTTTCGAACGGGCCGGAGTAGTGGTCAATCGCTGGCACGGGCAAAAGCCTGGTCCCAAGCTTAACGGCTTTGTCCTGAACGCGGAGAGCCTCCTTGATGTCGAGCTTTCCGAGCGGCGACTGGAGTTTACATGCGAAGTCGAGACCACGGAACCCTACGCCAAACCGATTGTGGTGCGGATTGCACGTGAGCATCTGAACCGCTCGAAGCTGACGCATTCGAGCCGGTCCTGCCGGTTTGTCTTCAGGCAAAAGGACTTCCGGTCCGAGGCTCAGGCCGGCCTTGATATGGCCGCCAATCTTTACAGAGTCACCCGCTGGCCGGGTGAATAGAAATGGTGTTAGGTGTTGGGTGATAGGGGTTAGGTTTCCCTTCGCCAACACCCATCACCTATCACCCAACACCGTATGATTTGGTTCCGGTTTTGCCGGATGAGGAGGAAATGATGTCAATACACCTGTTCAAAGACGCGGCTCTGACGCAGCAGGTCTCCGAGGGGACGCTGACGAGTCCGGATTCGGACACCTACAACGGCACGGACGGAGAATCGAAAGATCGCCAGCTTTATCTTGCGAATGAGCAGACCACTGTGGCGGCTGATATCACCAGCATACAGACCAACATGCCCCTCGCATCCGCGCGCTTTGCCGACGGAGACACGATCATCATCGGCACAGAGCAGATGATAATAACCGCAGGCGGTGGGACGACGAGCCTTACGGTCCAGCGCGGCCAGAACGGTACGGCAAAGGCGGCGCACACGACCGGCGCGGCGATCTACTCGGCCCTGAGCTACACGACTCTTAAGGTCAGGCCGGTGGATGCATCCGGAACCGACGAATCGGGCTGGTGCAGGCTCGCTCTCACGCAGGCTGAGTTGGATACTGTTGTACCGGGCGCCGAACTTGCTCTGGGCGACAAGGCGCATG
>SCLI03000335.1_pt2 | contig 11930 bp, 19 predicted proteins | sample 7268041 | NCBI WGS metagenome assembly SCLI03 (sample SAMN10721081, study PRJNA514188) | viral metagenome | isolation source: depth-stratified mine tailings core A | place: China: Fankou Pb/Zn Mine tailings | collected 2017-10 | reverse complement strand
AAGGCACCATCGATAGGTTTGCAGTTTCAGGGCATAGCGAATGCACTGTATGATGTGGAAATGCTGAACAATGGAACAGTGGTGTCAACCTTTACAGAGCACGCAAACGCAACGGGCATCCTGAATGCTACGTATAACCCGGCAACCATGCCTCTCGATCCGGTATTTACGGTAGCGTACGTCGGATCCGCCCTTCCGCCACCCATTATTCCTCCGACAGTTCCCGTCATCCCGCGGGCATTCTTTGGAATACCCTATCTGAATGTCGCAGTCCTGCTTGGCGGAATTGTCCTCACCGTTGAAGAGTTCATGAGGACGCATGCCAGGAACACGCGTGGAAAGTCCGGCAGGGAAAGTTCGATCATGGCAACCCGGAAATATGCCTATACGGGAATGTTCATCGGCATCCTGATCACAGGCATAGGGATAATGAGCGTTATCTGAGGCTATGAAGAAAACATTTATATACACGTGTGCCGATATATATTTGCAGGGAGTGAAAAATATTCCCCAGTGTTCATGAATGGATACTGGAAGGGGCAGGATATGAATATGAAAGTATCCTGCCCAACACGTTTATATACACGAGTATCGATATATACGTGTAGGCAATTTTGTGACCTCTCCAGTGGGGGAGTCGAATGAAAGAATTGGGGGCAGCGCTTTCGAGCGCGTAAACCCCCAAATGCACATTTATATACACGAGTATCGAATACATACTTGTAAGTGATTTTGTAGCATCTCCAGTTTGGAGGAGCCGGGGCAGTGCCTTATGGGCACGTAAGCCCCTTATCAGGAGCGCAATGAGTTACCTTGAACGGACGGCTAATGAGATAAAGGGATCAGCAATGGTTCCGATATTTCTGAGGCTGTCCGGGAGAGTACTTCTCATATCCCGACGGAATGGGAATTGATAATTCACTGTCATGTGGATTTCGCCAGGGAAGTGGCAGGGAGCATCGAGTCCGGCAACGGACAGGACATTGTTCCCTGTCATTTCCTGAAGTCCGCATGTCAGCGGATTGAACATTCCTGACAGATGTGGGCGGTGTAGTGCAGGCATTTCGGGCTGCGGAGCAATCCGTATGATCTGCCTGTGCGCCATAAAGAATGGGTCTGATGATCGCATGTCTGCCCAGGCATGAGTGCTTGTGAAAGGATTTGGTTCAGCAAGGAACAACCAAATAACCTGTGGGAGATTCTCCATCTCCTGCAGACAAACTTCACAGGTTGACCTGCCATCTACAAATGGTCTTGGGGGTCGAAACAAAATAATTGCAACCCAGGAGGTGAGGAAATGAAACTGAAAGGACTGGTTATCGGTATGAATCCTGACGGTAAAGAGGTCAGGAAGCACATCGACAGAAAAGTAAAAGAGTTGCCTAGAGACAATGATTTCAGTGCCTTTCAAATAGGCACCGGGGTCAGGGTTGAATACGTGAAGGCTACCGTCACAGATGACGGTAAACTCGTAAGGGTATACAATACCATATAGAAGGCGATAGCGGGGCTATCCGAATTTAATCGGGTAGCCCTTTTTTTATAAAGAAATTGATTTGTAGCCGAATGGCAGGAGGAAGAAAAAAATGATGTTGGAGGAAGCGAAAGAGGTCGCTCACACTATTCTGATGAGCGAATTCGAGGAAATTAAGCGCGATCCAGTAAGCTATATGGAATCTGTGGGACTGGATGCGGATCAATTCCACGTGAACTGGAATGATCTGTCCTGGACAGAAGAAAACACTGAACAGCTGGCGTTTGCCATTCTGAACGGTGTCATGCTGTCAAGGGAATGCGATCCCGCGGAAGCGTCTCTGGATGCGCTGCAATCGGATATCGTCGATGATACGCTCAATAACATCATCGTTCAAACGATTACACGCGAAAGCCCGGTAGCTTTCACGTAATAATTTTGTAGCCCGGCCGGAAAGACTGGGTGGAGAAAATATAAGATGGAAAAACAGAAATTTGGAACTTTGCAAGAGGTAGCCGAGTACGCGAAGACATTGTTTGTGCACCACGAAAAGACTGAAGAGAGGAATGCTTTCTATTCCTTCAAATCAGAAGTGATAGGAGCGCATGATCCAGTCGAAGAAGCACTCAGCGATTCAATGCATTTGCTCGCTGAAAACATGGATGAGGACAGTGTGTATGAATATACTGTCGAGACCATAGACCACGTAATCAACGGTGATCTCAGCGATGAGGAAGACATATATGAGTCAGTGGACAGTGACACAGATGTCTATACATCAGACCTGACGGAATGGCTGAACAGGTCGAACAAGAATGTGGGATATCTGACTGAGGCACTAGAAGAGTCTGATGTAAAAGATGGCTTCAAGGCATTGCAGATAGCCCAATTAAAGGCGAGAGAAGAGGTTTATTCCGAAATTTTCGACACTCTTTCTGATTTAGTCGATGAAGATGAATCTTCAGAAGACGAACCAGAAGAGTGAATATTTTGCCACCATGATGGAAATGGACATAGAATACAATCTGGAGAGTGAACGCACATTTGACAGACCTGAAGGCAGATTCAGGGTCAGCAGGGCATTCATTGAACCGGAAAAGGACATTGTATATTTTTACGGAACCGTAAAGAGGAAAAAAGTTTTCCACAGGTTCAGGATCGAGCCTGGAGACACTCAGGCAGTGATCTTTGGAGATCTGAACATCCTCTTCACGCTTCCAAAATAATTTTGTGACCCGTTTTGAAGAACGGGAGGAGAAAAAAGAAAATGGAAATAACGGAAACGAAGAAGTTGGTGGGAACAGAGGCAGTGACAGTGACTGGAAAGTTTACCTTTCCGGACGGCTCGGAGAGATACGCAACAAAGCGTACGAAATTCGAGCAGGACAAGCCAGTGATTGAGGTAGCTGAAATACCTGATTCGGACAGTATCAGGTTCGTTATGGAAGGCGAACTGTTTCAGGGAATTGTTTCAGCACTGCGAGTGCTGGTAACGGAAGCAAAAATGCGGTTCGACCCGGATGGGCTCAGGATTCGCATAGTTGATCCTGCACACGTCGCAATGGAAGACATATTCGTGCCAAGGGAGGCATTCGTTGAGTACAAGCTCGGGGACAGGCACCTTGTAATCTCTCTCGATGTAGATGTATTGAAGGACCTGAGGATAAAAAAGAGCACAGGTATCATCAACATTGAAATGACTCCAAGGCGTGACTATGATACAGAGCGCGTGGAAATTAACGGGATCAATCATGATTTCGTATCAATAGAATACGGAAGCATGTCTGTAAAGATTGCTTTCAACAGCCTTGAAAAGAAGCTGTCGACACTGGACAACGGTACCGTCATTACGCCAAAAATCCCGCAACTGGCAACCGATTTCTATGCGATAGTTCCGACTCGCGATATACGGGCTTTTCTCGAACAGGCGGCACACGTAAGTGATGCGGTAAGGTTCACTCTTACGAAGGATGCATTTGAGATGCTGTCCAAGAGTGACACCGAACAGACAAAGGCAACAATTACCACGGACATGATGAAAGAGGTCAGGATAGTACCTGACAAAATATCCTCTGCATATCCGCTGGATTACGTTGCCAAGTTCTTCTCGGCAATACGCAGAAGCGAGGACGTGAAGATATCGTTCAAGGATGACTATCCCGTGAAGATAGAATTCCAGGAGAAGTATCCGATGGCCGACGCACGCATAGAATGTCTTATTGCTCCAAGGATGGAGCAGTAATTTTTTATTTTGCCACCCCGTAAGGGAGGAGATGAAACAATGGACACAGAAGTAATTGTTGAAAAGCCCCTGATCGTTCTTGAGGGGCGATCAGGGTATGATGAGGAGGCACATGACCTCCCCATCATGGGAAGAACGCTCAGGGAAGCTGCCATCGGTAGTGAGTTCCGTGCCTATGGCGGGAACATCGGGAGGGATTCTGTTGAGGAATCCCTCAGTGTTGTCTATAGGGATGATCACGGTGTGGCGGCTGTGCTGCGGCGTGCAGGGTATTACGATAGTCCTGCGCAACATAATGAATGGAAAGCTGCGCCAGTTCTAATCTGGTTTGAGCTTCCATAATATTTTTGCCACCCCAAAAAAGAAGGAGATGAAAAAGTGATAATAACACGACAGGAAGTAGTACCAGACTACAGGGCAGAAGAGAACGGCATTGTACTGGAGGTCACACAGGAAATGGATAGTATGGATCCAAGAGAGTGGGACAATCTGGGAACAATGATATGCTGGCATAACAGGTACAATCTGGGAGATAAGCAGATCAGGGGACAGGGCGAGTTTGATGAAATTCTGCTGGATATACTGGAGGAGAGTGGGGAATTCAAATTCAGTTACTGCAGGGATAACGTCAGGGAATTCGCAGATACCGATCTGTTGCTGAACGCAGTCAGGAAATATACAAAGGCTGTGCTTCTACCTCTCTATCTGTACGATCACAGCGGTTTATCAATGTCCACCACGACATCTAGCTTTCGTGTGATGGACAGTGTAGGCTGGGACTGGGGAACTGTAGGCGTGATATACGCATCGGAAAAAGCATTAATGAAGGAATATGGGGTGCAGGAAGTGACAGATGAGATAAGGAAAAAGGCAGAGGATTGCCTCAGGAGCGAGGTGCACATCTATGACCTATATCTGCGAGGGGAGGTCTATTCTTACAGGCTCTACAATAAGGAGACTGATGAAGAGATAGACAGCAGCGGAGGGTTATTCGGTGGCACAATTAAAGAACTCGATCTCGAGGAATATCTGCCGGAGGAATACCGCCATCTTGTCAGCAAACTTGAACCCTGCAAATATTAATTATTTTGACACCCAATAGGGAGGAGAAGAGAAAAATGGAAATAAAAGCGAGCGAATTAAGAGGAGACAATGAACACGTTATGGTGGAAGTGGATTGCGGAACAGTTGACGGTAAAGCCATGACAATCAGATACGACGCATCTTCCAAGATGTATGTCCTGGCTGAGATCATCAGCAAGAAAATTCACACCAGTTGCTCAACATTGAGTGAGCTGGTTGCGAAAACGAATCCACTTTTTGATTGGGATGATGTTGCGGTAGACGATTAAACCGCATCACATCCAACCCTTTATTTTGTGGCCTGTTTTAATGAACAGGAGGAGTGGAAAAATGGAAAAAGAGAAACCGGAATACGAAGACTATGAAATAGAAAGAGATGGAGAACGCAACCTGTCTTTCAAGGGCAAGTTGATAGCGTCGAGCAGCACAAGGACAAACAGTTCCTCCAGGTGGACCGATTATTCGATCTACAAGACGATAGGAGGAAAGATTGTCTTTGCCATAGGCGTTCGTACCCTGTGGCAGGGAGAGAATGACTCGCACATGGCTACGGTCTACAAAGGTCTTCCAGAATGCTTCGAGGAGCTGGAGGGAGAAATATCCTACGAAGCCCTGAAGGATCTGGCCGAGCAGCTCGATGTTGATCTCTCGGAGCACGTGGAGTGAGGGAAACCTCACATTATTTTGCAACCCAATAGGGAGAAGATGAAAACAGAAAATGGAGGTATATGTGGTTGAAAGACACTATTCTTCAACGAGAGATGTTGAAGGATATGAGTATGATCGCAGGAAGATGAATATCGAATCAAGGGAATTCGCTAGGTATCTGGATGAGTTTCATGTGAGAGACAAGTATGATCAGGACCGCAAAACGGAAAGCCGATCAGGAATACTCTATGACGGCACTATGAGAATGAGGGCGTATTATGACGCATATTTCAGTGCATGGGTTCAGACTGATGGTGAGATTCCCAGGAAAGAGATGTGCTATCTTGAAATCATAAATCCTGTGACATACTAACCCTTAAATTTTTTTGTGACCCTGACATATTGTCAGGAGGAGATGAACATGGAGACAGAGATAAAAATGACAGAGGAAGAACTGAAAGAAGGGCTCAACGGCTTTAAAATGAAAGACGGATCACTTCTGGTGATACGTACCATCAAGGTGAACGACAGGGGGACCAGCGTCACTGGTTTGCATATCACGGGATGGACACATGGAATTCAGATATCCATCCCGCTTGAAAAAAAAGTCTCATCTTATCGGGAGGCAGTTGAGGAACTTACGAAGGCTGGGTATTGAATCCAGAGAAGGGCTATCCGAATTTAATCGGGTAGCCCTTTTTTTTATGGAAGACCGTTCAACCATTATGGTTACAAAAGTTTATAAGCGTCGCAGTGGTGTATGATTATGGCAGAATTCAGGCAGGAGAAAAACACAAAAATAGCACAGTCACTTAAAAGTTACTGGAATACCGCAGAAGGGAAGAAGCGCAGAGAGAGCCTCAGCAGGAGAATGAGGAACCCGCGCAAGAGGAAAGGGCAGCGCAGGAAGAGGTAGGACATATGGCTGAATTTAACACGGTGCAGGAAAAGAAGAAGAGATTCGGCAGACTCAGGAATAAGCTGCATTACACCATTCAGGCACCTCTCCCGACGACATCGTATGACGAGGTGTTTGATTACATTCAGAATAAGCTGCCGGGCAAACTTGTGACGTTCACGGAAAAACTGAACCAGATAATCAACACCGGGCAGTCATTCGTTACGGAGGGAACAAAATTCGAGAATGAATATCATGACGCTCTTCTCCATGCGGTCGATCTTCCGGGTCTTCAGGAACTGACGTTATCAAGCCCGGATATGGATGAACTGCTGCTGCGCAACATCAAGGTCAAGGAGGGTGACTCAAATCTTGACCTCTCCAACCTTTACGTTGTATCGCGGAAATCATCTCTCATCGAGATGGTCGGCGAACCGACGAATCCCGTTGCGCCATCGACAATTTCAGATAAGTACAGGCTGGCGAGACTGCAGGTGATCCCTCTCACTGACAGCATCTACATGAGCCTGTCGAAAAAAGGCGGATTCTATGTGCGGGAGGGTGCTCTTCTTGTACCGCTTGTCCTTGAGGATGCCCCGTCTTACATCAAGTCACTGAAGAAACTTGACAACAAATCCTACATAAAAGATGCAGTCAAGAACATACACAGCTTCAACAGGTTTGTCAATGAAATGAACAACGGTCTCAAATCCACCAATGATCCTGATGATGTCATAAACAGCATCAAGATTGAATCGGCAACACCTAAGTCGACGGTTGTGTTCGGGGCGGGGAACAGCACAGTGAACTATTCCGGTTCGGGAGGATCGTCCGCATTCTCTCCGAAGATTAGCGTTGGTACAGGACAGCGGGTCAGTATAGCTCCCTCATCCGGATCAAACTTGAACAGTTCCAGCACGGTCGCCGGTGATTTCGCAAGGCTGCACGAGGATGAGCAGGGTGCATTGATTCTCGGAATTGGCAGGAATAACAGCTCCCCTTTCATTGGAATTACGAGCAACGATGCTGACTGGATGAATGCCTATGCAAACGTAAGGAAGGCATTACCGGAGCATGAGCAGAAATTTTATTTTCCGAATTTATTCAACAGGGATATTGCCCTCACAGCTGCATTGACCAATGATACACCAAAGGAAGTGATTGGGGATACATCCCAGGCAAGAAACAGGCTCATTGAGATAGCCAGACTGCCATACAGGAAAAAGACGCAGGCTGAACTTGCCACCATAAACAAGTTCTTCATTGCCAACAATCTACCAACAGCACGGAATTTTACGGAAGCGTATAATACGTTCAATGCCAATCCAGGTGTATTGTCCCGGTTCAGGGATCTTGCGAAAAATCCCGAAGAACTCTACGAATTTTCCCCGCAGCTTCATGAGATCCTCGACGAAAAAAGCGGGAATTCTACTAACTACGGCTACTCCAGTTCAGGTGCACAAAAGCCTGCACAGAAAACAAACAGTGATAACACCTCCTCTGATGATATTCGCGACCTCGTGAATACGGCAAAGAGCATTCATCCGACAGGAAACAGCGTCATCGCAAGTACACAGGATACACTCAGGAGACTAATAGAAAGATGGGATAAACTTCCTGCGAAGGAGAAAGAGGGCGTGATGGTTGATGCGCTTTCAAGTGCACGTGACACATTCGTCAATACATACAACATATATGCGGCAAACAGTCCCGGCAACCTGAAGGAGATCAGCGACGATGACGTTTCGCTCGATAAGATGCTGAGGGGAATAAGGCAGTTTCTTTCAACCGGCGTATTTTCCATTGAGGGAATTGCTGCCCCCAATATGATCGAGGTGGGAGGCGTGACCGGAATCATGGATGATTTCAGCATGCCGATAATAGATGCCACCGAGGAATAACAAGGAGGAAAATGAATGGCGGATTTCAATAAAAGAACAGCGACGGTTTCGAGAACTGGAATTGTCTTCAAGGATCAGAAACGGAAAGGTTTCAGTGAGGCTAAGACGGAAATGATAATGTCCCAGCTTAGGGAAATGTATCCGGATCAGTACGTGAACAAGTATGCGATAAACAAAAGGAAGGATGAATGGGCACCGATGATCTCGGTTCTCGGTGAGAATCTCGAGCTGTTTGAACAGCGCAGGAAGGAAGCACACGCAGAAACGGATATGAGTGAGTTTATTCCGCCAACAACCGAGAAGGTGCTTGCACCATTCGTGGAATCAGGAAGCCAGAAATACTATACGATATTCGGCGAGGGCAAAACAGAAGTTCTTTTTCCGCGCCCGACAAGCCTCGTGGATGTAACGTGGTCCATGACCTATCCTCAGGAGGGATTCGACGAGGCATTCAGGCTTAATCTCAGGGAGGGAGGCAAAACAGGTTCCATAACTCTTTCACCAATGGAATCGAGGCTCCAGAGGGCAAAGGTGAGAAGCGCAATCGACCGAATCAGGAAGACGAGACCGGTCGAATACGTCATCCGGCCCAACGAGGCACATCAAATCCTGCAGGAACTGGATGCGATGAAGGAGAAGAACGTGACGCTGTCCTTCAACGCGAGCAGTGAAACCATAGGATTCATGGCAGGAGATAAGAGCACGACCGTGAGAACCGCAGCTATCCCGCATGGAAGATCCAGGATTGCCGATGAATATGCAGTGTATTCACGAAACGACCTGAAGGATGCATTCAGTTCCTATCTTGCGACTGACGATGCCTCCAATGCCATGATATCATTCGATACCGGCAGACTGTTCACTATGCGTTATAATATAATTGAACCGACGGCGGGATACGTGAAATATCCGATCAGGGAAATTGAAGCTATGACCAAGAAACAGCAGCAGATGGCACGGGAGAGAAAGTCGGAGGGCAGCGTGATGATAATGGTATCCCATGCTGACAGCAGCGGATCAGGAGAGCGAATACCATTGGGTTCATTGAGTACAGGGAAGGGGAGAAATAAAAGATGACCGTTCAACCATTATGGTTACAAAAGTTTATAAGCGTCGCAGTGGTGTATGATTATGGCAGAATTTAAAAGACTCACAGTCAAAAGACACGGAATGTACTATGACAACTACGGTGCGGTGCAGTCAGCCTCTATTCGCAGTAAAAGGCTTGAGACTGCAATCAAGAAACGGTTCAGGATATCCAATTTTAAAATGGAGGATGGAACGTTCATGCGTAAGCGCGCATTCATATTCACGGGTATGAAGAGCGGTTTCAGGATCAGAATATCAAAGGTAAAAAAGGAAAAGGGTTTTTACGGTTCCATATACAAGCGTGGAAAAGGCGAATCGCTGTTTGTCACTGAAAGTCTTAAGGAAGCACTGGGCGCATCATCGGCAATAATAAAGGAGGCGAAGAAACGTGGCAGAGTTCTTAGAGCGGCGTAAAGTCGTGAAAAAGGAGAAATTGATAGGCGGACGCGTCAACACAATGGTGAAGAACACAAAGAAGAAGAGATACGCGGATGCCAAGGATGAGGATCTCAAGATTGTCAAGGAGGGGCAGGAACTTGCGAATGAGTTGCAGTCACTCGGCAATTATAAGGCAACCAAGGCGACCGTGAAAGAAGCCCGGAGGCAGGCAAGGGAAGCGAAAAAAACGTTGCCTTCCAGGAAGACAGGTTCAAGCGAGGACAGGGAAGGTTTCAATTTCGGCGATCTCGCCAAGTGATGAATGATGGCAGATTTCAGGAATATCCCAAAGCCAAGGAAGAAAAGTCCTTTCCACATGAAGGAGAGAGTGGTCAGAGGAAAGAACGTCACCAGAATTTATTTCAACGGAAACGACAGGGAGACAACGTTCAACGGCACGGTTACAATGCCGACACGCCAGTTCGATAAAGAAGTGTCGCGGATGAACAGGAAAATGGACATGCTCATGGCAGACAAGGTGAGATAATGGCTGATTTTGCAAACGGAAGCACATCGCGTGGAATGAACTCCCGGACAAACGACTTCAGGAAGATCAGGGTTCCGGCACGGAATCAGGTGCGCAAAAGCCCATTCTGGAAACTCGCCCTTGAGGTTGCGGATGAGTATAAGGGAAAGATAAACCCCGCCACGAAGAGGAAATACACCAGGGATGAAAGGCTGAGGATCGGCGTCGGGGTTGCCGGAAAGATCGCAGGGCAGCAGAGACGGGGACGGAAGCACAGATAATTTTTTACTTCCGATCTCATCATTTCAGAATATAAACAATATCTGCGAAATATTTATATTAACTGACGGGTTCGCTTTCACACACAGGTGAAATATGTGAAAACAAATCTGGACATGGAAAAGCCAGAAAAGAGGATGTGAAAACGTGGTGAACGTGCATCATTTCTCTATTCTGGCTGAAAGAGTAATTGTCTCCAACGTATTTAAGGAATTTCTTTTTGGGGAGCGGTAGGATTGGATCTTGCCACACTGTCAAAGGCTGTCCATTTCCTCTATCCCGGCACAACGCAATCACAGGCAGATGAGATGGCATGGGACGTGCTGTCATATTTTGGTTACAGCAACCGTGCCATAGGGAATGTTTTCGGGCCATCGGAACTTGCCATGCTCTATGAACTCGAAGATGAGGGCATGGTCAAAATTGAAATCCGGGAGGAACCCATAAAGAAGAGCAGCAAACCGTGGAGGGTGATTGAGTTCATTCTTGTTGAAAGGAAGATACGTGAGATCGCCTCGCGGTATGATGAGAGGTTATCATCAGCTGATAACCCCACATCGTCGGAATTCGGGATATACGATCGGCTGCCGGTCGAGATGTTTCCAGGGCAGCGCCATAAGCATTAGAGGTATGATATGATGTCAGAAAACAGATCGGAACACTACATGAAACCCTTTGATTCAGCCACAGGCGATACGCCTGATAACCCCCAGTGTATCACAATGGTTATCAGCATCCGGCATGGGAGACCTGACTTCCAATGACCAGCCATCCCCTGACGAAGGATCAGGTTGAACTGCTGAAGATGATACAAAACGGGTATTCAAGCCATAAAATTGCAGCCCTGCTGAAATGTTCACAGCCAAATATTTTCAAGAAGATCAGAAAATTGAGGCAGCTCGGATATGTGAGAACACTGAACAGGAGTTACTACATCGCAGACAGTGTTATGGCTTTTCTCAGGGACACTGATAACCCTCCTGATAACCATGAGGTTATCAGCCGTCACACTCCCGATAACCCCTCCGCCGACCCCGAAAATCCCCTGCTCAATGGACAGCGGCTTCACAACATGCAGGTCAAATATGCCCTGAATTCCACAGTCAGCGAGAAAGAGAGACTTTACATCGCAAGGGCGAAGGAATTCGGTACGCCCCGCCGGAGGAAGTTGAAGCACCACACCGACGTGATCGTGGACTGGAATGACATCACGTTCATAATCACGCCTAAATCGCTCATAGTTACCGACATAGAGGAACTCGCACCGCAGAATATATCCACGTATGACCTGATATTCAGGTGTTTCAGCAAGGCGGATTCCGTGGTGACGGATCTGGAATCGAAACTCAGGAGGAGGCTGCCCTCATTCTCCCTGGTGCGCGACGGTCCGAGGAACGTTCTCAGGGGCGAGA
>SCLI03000431.1_pt1 | contig 11956 bp, 12 predicted proteins | sample 7268041 | NCBI WGS metagenome assembly SCLI03 (sample SAMN10721081, study PRJNA514188) | viral metagenome | isolation source: depth-stratified mine tailings core A | place: China: Fankou Pb/Zn Mine tailings | collected 2017-10 | reverse complement strand
TGGCAGTAATGGCTTCGACGGATCGCGGGTTGTGGAGAGCACGGCTTTCCGTGGAGAGACTGGCCATGGATGAATTTTTGTTTTTGGCGAAAGGCAAACTTAAGGACCATCTGGTTGAACTCACACAGCAGGCTGAGCAACTGGTTGATGAAATCCGTGAAGATGAGCTCATCGCGATGCCTCCCGAGACCGATATCTCCGTCCTCTTCCCGGACCTGTTGCCCAAAGTACCGGCTCTGTTGCTGAACGACGTAACCCCAAAACGCGAGTTATCTCCGAAGGTTGGTTCGGTAATCAGATTCTACGTACCTTTTCGCGGTGAAGCCAGCCTCTTTTGTTACACACCGACACAGCATACCGCGATGCCTCCGCGGGGTGCGGTGGCAGACGTGCTTGTTGTCACTATTCCAATGGCTGTTCGTGATGCCCAAGCGATCGAAGACGAGTTTCGCGAGAACATTCGGGAGATCCAGCAGTGGCTCGGATTTGTCCGCCAGGATCTCTCGACCATTGAAGCAACCCTGCCTTTAGAGCTGAGGGCAAGAATGGGGCGCCGTCGGGAGCGGATTATCAGGGAACGTGCCGTGGCCGACGAATTGGTCCGCCGTTATGAGAGGTATCGCACGCGGACTAATCCCAAACCCGGATGACGTTGCGACGGTGAGCTGCCGTATCTGTTTGTACGGCCGGTCTTGACAGATCACGGTCCTGGCAGTTCTATCGTTACCCATGGCTGTGTGTTCGGACGTGACTACTGGTCGCGTTCAGTGCTTGCCTTGGCTTTGGGCGGACAGGCTAGTGATTCAACTCTCCATCGTCAACCGCTCCGGGCTCAGCTTTGCTGGAGGGGAGATGGCCTTCTGTGGTTGGGGGGACAGGATTTGAACCTGCGACCTTCGGGTTATGAGTGCTATCTGGGCAGTTACGAGCGGTTATGCGGGCTGACAAGCAATGATAAATTGCCTGCAAATAACGGAATCGGCGGAAGCAACAAACCGTCTCGTATCGGTCGCTAACAAACGGTTCGTTGGCAATTCGTTGGCAGAGAAAGGAGAGAGAATGAAGGCCACAACCGAGATAGGAAGCCAGCTCCTGAGGATCATCGAAGGGGCTTGCGAAGAAGACCCGATGTATGCAACTTTGGTCTCGGAAGAATTGGCTAAGATCCGGAGGCCCCCGCGACGCGCAGACGCCCGGGGGCATGGCCAGCACACATGGGAGGTGTACTGAGCGTGGAGAATATACTTGATAGAGCGACAGAGCGTCACTTCCTCTACCAACTAGACGACGGACATCGGGTGGTCTTCAACTTCTTCCAGACCAACCTTGGCGATGCACTGGGCCCAGAGTGGAGCCACGCCCATGATGCAAGTCCTGTCCGCTTCGGGCCGTGCCTGAATGCGGATGATCTCTACATCGACGTCGAACCGCCGCAGGATCTCGAAACATGCGGCCGGGAGATAAGCGAGCATGAGGCCAAGCGGCTGACGGGGTTTTACCTTCCCGCCCGCAGGGCTTTGGACCATGCCCTTGTGACTCTCTCGCGGGTCGGGAGCGATGATGAGGAGTATTCATTAGCCCAGTCGGCTCGGATGTTCCTTGAAGCCATTTTCAGCGACTCACCCAAGGTGGCAAGTTCGACAAGGGAGGGGTAGTGAAATACGAGATACATCTCAAGGACAAGGACAGGCCGGTTTCTCTTGAGGCCGATAAGGTCTATGTCGAAAGCGGCTGGCTCATCATTGAAAAGGACTCAAGAAGAATCGGGGAGTTCATGGGTGGATCCTGGGTTGGTTGGGTGGAGGAACAACCTGTAGAAGCAGACGTGTGCTCTTCCGATCTACGGGGGTGAAAAAGGCGGCCGGGGTGGATTTCACCCGGCCGCCTTTTCCTCTAGCCGAGCTAGAGCATGTAATCGAACGGGGCAAGCAGACTTTTCGTAGAGGTTGGCCTGGCCCTGATGGAGATCAGAGACAAGCGGCTCTACCGACAGACCCACTCTACGTTCGAGGCATACTGCCGGGAACGTTGGGGGTGGAGTAGGCAACGAGCCTATCAACAGATAGAAGCGGCCTCGTATGTATCATCTTTGTCAACCGGGGTTGACAAACCGGAAACCGAGCGGCAGGCCCGCGCTCTTATCGCCAGGTCGCTCAGTTTCCCCCACTCCCGAAGCGCAATCGCCACCGCGCAGCGCTTGTTCGCATTGCTTCGCCGTCTCGCGAAGGGCGTTGGCAACAACGCATTCGATATGAGGGGCGCTCTTTGCCGTCGCGGCCAGTGGTACGCGGGAACTGGCGGATTCCGCCAGTTGGTGACAAAAAGTGGAGACCCGATAGGGTATCTGGGAGGGTATGGGGGAGTGTCTGGGGAAGGGTATCGCCGGGGGGCGGTGGGGATGGGGGCGAAACTACGCCAATAAGGTTGCGTTCACTTCTCACCCTCTCCCCCCTCGCCTGTCGGCGACTGATACGTCCCCCACATGTTCTTGATCCACTCAACCACCCGGATGTTCTCCCTAAGCGCAAGACTCTCGGCCACACGTACCGTTATGACATACCGGGCGCGGCCCTCAGCCATGAGAGCATGATCGCCCGCGTGCTTACCCTCAAGCCAGGTACCCAGCGAGCTTCGTAATTGCTCTCGATAGGAGCCCTCGAGCTCCCACCCCTGGGCAAACCTCTGCGTAGGGGCAAGGCTGCCCCAGGCCTCCTCCAACTCCTTGAGTTCGTTGATGAGTTTGTCTAGGGCAGCATCCTTCTCCTCCGGCCACACGTCAGCATTCGGATAACTCCGGCTGAAGTCAGTGAGGAGTTCAGCAATACACCTGCGATGGAAGGCAAAGGTCTCGCAGTAGGCCACCTCTGATTCACTCAGAGGCTCATTTTCCAACGGATTGTAAGCAGTCATTACCACTGCGTCCTTCCGCGATAGGTGGCGGGAGCTTCCATGGGGTCGGCCTCAAATCTCCACTTAATATTACTTCGCCCTCGCCGGCGGCTTTGAGGTCATTCCCCATTGGCTTCTGATGTAGTAGGCCATCTACCTCACCACCCTTACCCGGCCCCACGCATCGCCAGAGTGGATCATCCGGCGCTCGATTCTATCCTCCACGATGTCCGCTACCTTGTCGGGGTCCACAGATGTCCCGTCGCCGGTGATGCGGATGTTAATGAGCTCTGGCTCAGACGGTCCCGCAGTGTCCATGGAGACGAGGTTGCGCATGGGGGTGATGAGTTCCGGGTATGGAGTTCGGTTCTCAATCGTGTGGATCCCCGGAGGCAGCCAACCGCCGGAATCGTAGACCGGAATACCAACCCCGGCGGGAGTTACGCCCCCAGGGACGCCGCCCGGAGTGGCACCGCCTATGGCCCTTTGAACTGCGGCGATGTAGCGGTTCACCTCGTCAAGGAGGGCTTGACCGAAGGCCGTCCCCAGAGTGGTCCCTGCGTTGGCGAAGTTGGCCGATTCCCCCAGGAGCGAGGCCTCCGCGCTCTGCACGCCTGACATCATGTCCGCGTATTTGGTCACCAAGGCGTCGAGGTCTTTCTGGTACTCGCTCTGCGCGTCGTCCCGCATATCCTGGAAGTGCTGCATCTGGAGATCGCGCTCATCCTGGTAGGCCTTCTGGTTGATGTCATAGCGCTGCTGGGCCTGCGTGCGAGCCGCATCTATGCCGGCCAAAGCCGTGTCTCTGTCGGCATTCAGTTGGTCGCGCTGGGCCTGGATGGCCTCCATCTGAACGTCTCTGGCTGCCTGACGCGCCGCCCGTTCCTGCTCTTTGCGAATCTCACGCAGTCGCTCGACATCCGCCGCGGTCTTCCCACCCTTGGCCAGAATTCCCTTGCGCTCGGATTCCAGATCGGCGGCTTCCGCGGCCCGGTCTTCGGCGGACCAACGGTCCTGCAGGTCTTTCTGATAGGCATCCAGATCCGCCAACTGTCGGCTGTAGGTATCGTTTATGGCCTTGGTCTGGGCGTCGAGGTCCGCGAGTTCCTTCGCGTGGGCGTCCTCAATGGTCTTCCCGCGCTTTTCCCAGGCCTTATCCCAGTCGTTCTGTTTGCTGTCGATCGACTTGTTCTGGTCGGAAAGTCCTCGCTCGAGGACCGACTTTTCCCCGCCGAACATGGAACTCAGACTGGAGATGGCCTGCCCCCCATATTTCATGATGTCCTCCGGAATCTTGGAGGCGTTCATGAGGTCGAGGGAGTTCTGATAGAGGCCGCCCAGAGTACCGAGCTGCTGCGGCATGAGGGCGTTCATAAGGGCCGAGGCGCTAGAGGAGTTAGAGACTATGTCCAGACGGGTATTGGTCTGGTCAAGCAGCGCGTTCCAGTAGGCCGCTGCTCTATCCAGCGGAACCTTGGCCAGGTCGTCTAGTTTCTTCTGAGCCTCAGCCGCGTTCTGTTGCAGGCTGTAGAGGTTTTCAGCGAGCTTGTTTACCTCTTCGGCTGGGAGTTTGTTGGCTTTGGCCGCATCCAACTGCGCTTGGGCTTCTTGAACCGCCTTACCGATGAAGCCGATCTCGTCCATGAGGGTCTGCTCGAGCATCTCCAGGGGAGCGTTCTGAGCTTCGTACATCGAGTAGCGGGACTGTTCGCGGGAAATATAGGAGCCGGCGAGTCCGGAACGACTCCCGAAGGCGTCAAGCAGGGATTGAGTGAGATCCCCTCCCTTGCCCAACGACTTCTTCAGTTGCGCTATCAGGTCGTCCAACTGCTGACGCAGATCGGCGGGAACCACGATGGCCTGCTCCCCGGCTCCGGTGAAGTTAGCGGCCAGACTAAGGCCGGGAGGCAGGACTCCACCTAAGTCGTAGGTAGATACATGCAGGTGATCCCTGTGCCACGCAGAAGCCCCAGCAAACGCCCGAACGGCGGCAGAGGGAACGTAGGGGAGCCAACCGGTCTTCGGATGCCATATCCCAAGGGGATTGTGAATGAGGTACTTGATCTTCCCGCCCGGATTGGTCCCTGCCAGCCAGGCCGCATCTGCATTCATGTTCGGCCCGTCGGAGTCGAAAGCGTGAGCGCCACCGGCGGTCGGACTGTGATCGCTTGTGTAGGGTCGCGAAGCCGCTCCCCCCAAGAAGGTCGCGCGCGGATCGTGCGCTTTCAGGGCATACCAAACTCCGGAGGTGGAAGGCGCCATCCCAGCGAACGGTTTACCAGACCCGAGACCGGCCCCGATCCCCAAGGATTTGAGATAGGTGTCAATCGAGCTTCCCAGGTCTCCGCCGGCCTTTCGGCCGTAATTGGAGAACGGGATCTGCCCGGCGCCGATCAGTTGAGAGAGCCAACTGGCGTAACCGGCGAGCGCCCCGCTGACGCCCGTCTTGAAGCCCGTGCCGTAGTCGGAGCCGCCCTGCTTCCCGGCATCGGTGAGTAAGGGGGTGGCCAGGGTTTCGATGTCTTTGGCGACCGCCTGCAGATGTCCGGGGGTCTGGTATTGAATCTCCTGCTGCAGTCCGAGAAGGATCTGACGCACGAGATTCGGGTCCTTGGCCCCAACAAGGGCGGCTACGAAGTCCGGTCCTCTCTTGGCCACTTCCTGGATCATCTCGGGTCCGAATTCAGTTCCCCAGGTCTTCGCCAGGGTCTTGAGGTTGCTTTCGAAGGTCGCTTGATTCGCCAGTTGCTCTTGCAGAACTTTCAGGTAGTCCTTGAGGGAGGTCTTCGAGCCGTCGATGGTCTGCTTGTTCTTCTCCTGATTCTCGGTGGTCGCCTTGACGAGTTCGTTCCAGGCACCTTGGGGGTCGAGGATGTCCTTGGTAATCCCGGTAAGGGTTTCTACCGCCCCTGCGTAGTGCTCGGCCTCTTCCTGGGCTTTCGCCAATGCGGTGGCGGAATCTAGAGTGGCGGTGTTGAAGTCCCCAAGAGCGTTGCTCGCCCCTCCAGCCGCGCTCGTCAGTCCTTTTAAGCCAGCGCCGGGGTCGCCACCAGGTGTCCAGAGTGGACCGATGAACTTCGGGCCACTGAGGAGTCTTTGGAACTGCTGTTGATTGGTTTCTTGGATCTGGGTGATTTCGCCGTCTGTGAAGGTCAGGCCGAACGCCTGCGCGAGAGCGATCACCTCTTCCTTGGTCTTGGCCACCGGGACGAACATACTGCGGAGACCACCGTGTGCACCACCGAGCAAGGTCGTATACCAGTAGTTTTGTAAGTCTTCCAGGGCCTTGCGGAAGGCTTCCGTCTTGGGCAGGTCTTTGTAGACTCCGGCCATGCGCTCGGCCAGGTAGTCGCGCATCTTCTCGAAGTCAGAGCCGGTGGGGGCGCCAGTCAGACCCGCTGTGGTCCCCGTGGCTAGGCCTTTACCCCCCTCCCAAGCCATTTGCAGGGCGACTTTGACGATGATAGGCCCCAAGTCCATCATGGCCTTGGCCGTGGCCGTAGCTATGGCGTTGCCGATGAGTGCCCAGTCCATCTTGCCCAGGAACTCTAGCGTCGCTTTCCCCAGTGCTGCGGCGACATCACCGGCAGCCCCAACAAGTAGTCCCACCCGGACACTGAGGTCGCCTTGCTGCCACTCCTTCGATTCCCGGAGTTTGTCCAGGAACTCAGTCAGTTTGTTCACCGGGCTCTGCAGCGCATGAGTCAGACTCTGGAATCCGGGCAAAGCGAACTTGCCTATGGCGATGGCCACACCCTCGACTGATGACCGGAGAATCTTCCACTGGCCGGCGGCGGTATTGAGTTGTTCCTTTGATATCCTTTCCGCCGTGCCCCCGGCGTTCTCCATGTCTTTCGTGAGGTTCTGGACCGACTTGGCCGTGGGCTGCACGTAGTCGCGCAGCTTGAGCATGGCGGCGGCGGCTTCGACACCGAAGACCTTGGAGAAGTCTCCAGCGGTAGCTCCGGCCGTGTTCATCTTCTCGATGACCTGCAGAAGCCCGCCTTCCGCCACGTCGACGGAGGTGATCCCCAGTTTCTTGAGAGCATCGGCCGCTTCTTTGGGAGGTGCCTGGAGACGAATGAGGGACATCCTCAAGGCGGTTCCGGCCTGTTCCCCCAGGAACCCGGCATCGTACAACCGGGAGAGCGTGGCCACCGTTTGCTCGAGGCTCCAGTTGACCGCAGAAGCCACCGGGCCCACGTAACGCATGGACTCAGCCAGTTTGGCTTGTGTCGCGGCGGAACGCCCGATGGAGTAGGCGTAGACGTCCGCTACTCTCGCGGCGTCTGCCTGGCTCAAATTGAATTGGTTGATCGTGGAGGTAACGAGCTCGGTGGTAGAGGCGAGGTCGGATTGAGTAGCTTCCGCCAGTCTGAGGATAGGGGGAAGAGTCTGCGCCCAGGTGGTTACCTGATAACCCTTGGAAGCGAGGTCGTACATGGCGTCGGCCGCTTCTTTGGCGGAAAACGACGTCTCCCGGCCCAACTGCTGAGCAAGGGCATCGGCTTCTTTCTTGGCCTTGGCCGCTTCCTGTCCGAAGAGACCCGTCACCGACATGGAGTTGGTCAGGGCCTGGTCATAGTTCATCGACGCCCGGAGAGCGGCAACACCCATACCGGCGAGTCCGAGAGTTACCCCGGCCAACCCCATCTGCACCATGTTGAAGCCGCCGGGGATGTTGGACGCTCTCAGCGCCCGGCCGAACTTCTCGAAATGCCTGGAGGCGTCGTCGGTGGTCTTCTTGGTGGTGGCCGCAAACTTCATCTGCGTGCTCTCGATATCCCGCATTTGAGCGAGATACCGGCGGCCGTCAACCTCGATGACTACTTGTAGGGTGTCGAGTACGGTCATGACGGATCATCTCCAAACAAAAAGGCCGCCCCTGCGGACGGCCTTTCGGTCGCGGTCTGTGTAGTGAAAGGTGCTACTGCTGCACTCCGGAGCGAATCCGGATCTCCCGGTTGATGAGTTCGGACGGGCTCACCCACACCTGTGGGGGATTCCCGCCCGTTCCGGCGCCCGCGTTGGCCCCCGGTGTATGCACGGGCACGGTCGGTTTAGCCGGCGATTTCACGCGGCGGATCAGGGCGTTCATGGTCTCATTGGGATTGCTCATCTTCAGTCCCTTCCGGGGCAGGTTTGGTTTTCGGGATGGTTGGCTTCCAGGGCGTCTTTAAGAGATTCTCGGCCTCGAGGGCAAGGCGTTCCGGGGCGAACGGGACCCCGAAGCTCCCAAAGTAGCGGGGACTTCCGAGACGGTTTCTCAGGATCTTGAACGTCTCCAAAGCGATCCCGCGGGGTTTCACCCAATCTCCGCTCACTTTGCCGAGTTCAACGGCGCGATCTTGCCCCTCGGTCGCCGAGATAACGGCGGTCGCAAGTTGATCGACAAGGCCGGGAATCGTCGCACAGATCTTTGAAACCTCCGACATGGCTTTCTTCAGGTCTTTGCGGGCCTGCTCGCGTTGCTCTTCCTCCAACCGGGTTTGGGCAGCCTCTAAGCGCTTTTTCAGACCTTTGAGAGCCGAATCAAGGCGCCAAGATTGAGCGCTCAGCTGGCGCCTTCGAGCCTCGGCCGCTTCCAACTGGTCGAGAATGGCTTCTTCGCCCGTCTGAAATCGATAGGCGAGATCTTCGGCTTCGCGTTTTGCCTCAGCCAACTTGGCCTTGGTCTGGTCTAGTTCCTCAGAGAGTTCCTCACGCTTCGCCTGAAGAGCGGCGAATTCTTCCTCTGGCGTCATCGGTCCTCCATTTCGTCCGCGCGTCGCAGCCCCTCTTGTAGGAATTCGGCCGCTTCTGTGACCACTTGGGCCGCCTCTGTCCCTACCTCTAGCCGGGGGATAAGGGCCCGCAGCCTCGCCTCCAGCTCTCTCCAGGCTTGGCAGACCAGCCGCCCCCGCGGCATGAGCTGCCCCTCCATCTTGGCCCGAATGACGGAGACCAAGTCGCCCCGGTAGCTGTACAAAAGTTGCTGAACCTTCTCGGGCTGCTGGCGTATCCACGCCTCATGGTGTTGTCTTGCCGGGCCGTTCATCCCAACGCCGTTCATCCTCGGCTCACAGTGGTCACGACGCGCCGTTCCAGTCGTTCTCGATCGAAAAGACAGCCGAGTCCCAGCGCGGTCACGAGGTCGTCATGCGTTCCTGTCTTGAAGGCGCCGAAACTCGCGCTTGAGTCTTCTGACACGCGGATTTCGTAGACGGCCAACTCCTCAGCCAGAGCCCGGGCTTCGTCGGTCTCGGGGAGCACTATCCGTTGAGATTGAATGAGGGCCTGAAGGCGGCTGACCAGGTAGGCTTTGCCCACTGAGCCCTGTCTAGCTCGAGGGCTGGCCTCGCACTTGTCCCCCCCGGTCAAGAAGATCGCGGAAAGATTCTTGGCCCCGATCCGATCGCGCAGCAGATCCGTGACGGGCAAGCCCACTCCGGTTGCGTCGATGAAGAGCCATACCTCTGCGTTGGCTCTTGCGAACCTCTCGGGCATTCCGGTGAGTACTCCGCGCAGTTGCCGGCCGGTTACAAGCATGTCACGCATGAATTCGGGGAGCTGTCTCTGCTCCTGTATCAGCCTAGCCACCACGCCGGAATGAATTTCAGCCAAGCGCTCAGCCACGGCCGGGTAGGCCGTGCCCAAGGGTAGGCGCTGGAGAAAGCGCACTATGTACGTGTCCTTTTCCAGCTCGCACACGGCAACGGTCGTTGGATCTTTGACTTGTCCGACGTCGACTCCGACGGTCACAATACCCACGTCTCAACCTCCTTGTTGAATAGAGCCTCCACGTGTTCACGCGCGAAGGCTTGGGTTTGAGCGCTGAGGAAGTCGCATTCGTACTCTTGGCGAAACCACCACTCGCCCATGTTTCGGCGCTCTTCCTTGAGAAAGCCCGGGGCGATACGCGGACACTCCTTGGCGGTCACTTGGAAACGCTTCCAGTCGTCCCTAGAGTGCCAGGCGTCATACCACCATCCCCGAGTGCCAAACGGCGTGCTAAGGGCGATCAGACGTCCTCTGGAGACCGCAAGCATGGGCCGCACGGTGAAGTAAAGGTCATCTGAAACCCGCGCCGCCTCGTCGAATATGAGCAGGTCGGCGCCAGAGTAGCCCCGTACTGTCTGCTCTGACCCGGGCAGACTCACGATCCGCGAGCCGTTCTTGAGCTCCAGCCTCAGCTGGGTTTCGGCCTCTACCGGCTCGGACTCCGCAAGCCATTGGTAGAAGCCGGCCACCTTGCGGAAGAGCTCGCCTGACTGCCGGAGGGACGGAGAGAGCAGCAGGATCAGCGAGCCGGGATAGTACCGGGCCCGATGGAGAGCCTTGATCGCCACAATCGTGCTCTTGCCGGTCTGACGAGCGCAGTTGAGGAGTTGCCGCGGGTGGTCGCATCTAAGCGCTTCTATCTGCCAAGGATCGGGGTCCAGGCCCACCGAGTGGGCGAAGGCAACCGGATCCACAGCGGCGAGTAGGTCAGTCCTCAGCACGGCTCACCGCCTCGATGATGGCCGTACGGGCTTCCGGAAAGGGCTCAACCGCCGTCAGGATCACCGTGCGCAGGTTCACCCACTGGGGAGAGATGAGGACGTTCACCGTCGTGCCCGTCTTGAGCTCGCCAAGCAGCCGCGCCAAGAGCTCCAGGTGTCCCCTAACTTCTTTGATAGCCGTCAGAGATGTGCGCCGGGCCCGGTCTGCATCCTTGGACGTCTTGGAGGTCAGTTCGGCTATCTCCGCACGATCCAAGATCGACAAAGCCTTGGCCCGCAGGGCTTCCAACTGGGCTAACAGAGTATCCGCACGCGAGGCCTCTTTGGCCTTCTCAGCCTCCGCTAAGGTCCGGGCGATGTGCGGTCTATGGCGACAGATAGCGGACGCACTGAGGCCGAATTGAGCGCCGATGGTTCGGTAAGACGTGCCGCTCAGCAACGCCGCGTCTATATCCGCAACGGATTCGTGGCGGCATGCGAGACAAAAACGGCCCATGGTCAGAGCCTGCTACCTTCGGGTTGAATATCCGAAGTCTCGCAAAAAACCAGTCGATTTGCAGGGCTGTTTGGTAACCTGCCAACGGATTGCCAACGAGAATTGTCCATCTTCTTCACCTCTCAAGTAGAAGCCGCCTGGTTGTGCGGAGGTAGTACATTGCATGATCGTTATCTTGCAACGATCATTGCAAAGTCGGCGTCTTACTGGGCCGGGCAGTCGAGCGGTTTCTGCACATTTGCAGGAGTTTCTAGTTTTGGAGCGTTACGAGTTGTGACCACGTCTGCTATGCTTCACATAGGAATAGTGGCTATTTGCAGGCAAAAAGGCGTGCCGAATAGCACAATCAGGGCTCATGCCGGCCCCCTTTCGTCAAACGTTGATGTTTCTGAATGTCGTCCGTCGAGTGTCCACTTCAGTACGGAATCTCGTCCTCATAAGAGCCCCTCTTTCGCGTCTTGGCCCTGGAAGGAGCGATGATCTCCTCAAACTGCTGCATGGCGGGGATCGGATCAGGTTCCCCCTCTCCCTGACCCTTTCCCTCTCCTAACTTCGCTTCTCTTTCCCTTGGATTAACTTCCTCTTCTCTTCCCTTAGAAGCCGGTTGTAGGATTTCGTCAGAACCCGGTAAGTCGTCTGTAAGAGCCCCGTCAGCATCAGGTAAGAAGCGGTCGTCTATCACGTAGCGCCCAGCGCGATCGTTGCTCTCATAAGGCTCCCAAGTCAGCCAAGGTGGCAAAGGCAAAGATGAGCGGCTCTTGTTCTTGAGCGTCTGATGTCGGTGGAAATTCCTGAGCCACCCGTAAGGCTTGCCTTCCACCACGTACGGCACCATCTTGCGAGCTCCAACGAATTCATCGCGCCAAGAGGTTAGGATCTCCACCGTGATATCCGAGTCCTCCGGGCTTGCCCACAGGGCGACCTTCCAACCAAATGGGTCATCTTCAAGGCACCCGGAGTCCTCAGCGATGGCCCATAATCCTTGGTAGGTCATGCGTTTGTCGCGAGGCCACCTCAGCAGCTCAGGATCGGTCCAGAAATCGGCCCGCACCAAACGGTCACGGAGTCTGGTCACCGTGCCCCCCTTCGG
>SCLI03000117.1_pt1 | contig 12004 bp, 11 predicted proteins | sample 7268041 | NCBI WGS metagenome assembly SCLI03 (sample SAMN10721081, study PRJNA514188) | viral metagenome | isolation source: depth-stratified mine tailings core A | place: China: Fankou Pb/Zn Mine tailings | collected 2017-10 | reverse complement strand
ACCGGTTCGCTGCATCGCCATGAATGAGGCTCTGGCCGAAAAGTTTCGCGCCGCCATGTCACGCCAAGATGTGGCCATCCGCGATTTCTTCGATCTTGACTATGCATCCCAACATCTCGGGTTGGACCCGACTGAGCATCAGTTCATCGAGTTGGTTCGGCAGAAACTGGCCGTGCCGGACAATTTGCCAATAGATATAAGCCCGGAAAGGTTTGCCAATCTCCAACGCCAGCTTGATGCCCGACTTAAGGCCGTTCTCCGAGACAAAGACTTTGCCGCATTCGATTTGCGTCGCGCCTTTAATCTGGTCAATGCAATGGCTAAATATGTAACTTGAAAGTGCACTTCCCTTGATTCCTGGTAACCTGTCAGGCGCATAAGCAGATCAGGAACCTGGCCGAGTAAGGCCGGGATTGCGACGGGGTTGAAATATCCCGTATGCCACCAATATCGGCCACGTCGTGTCTGTGCCGTAATGAGTAATGAAACGGCCTGGCGGCCTTAATGAGGCGTTGCGCTGTGCTGCATTTTAAAGTGAACCGCAAAAGATTCAAAGAACGCAAAGATAATTAGTTATTGATCATTGATCATGATCTGTTGTTCCGCGGTGGCACCATGCCGCCGGCTAAATACTAAATTCTAAATTCTACGTTCTAACCTGTAACCTCTTCTGGCAAAGTCAAGCGAGTGAAAACAAGGGGATGTCTTAGCCACTATCCAAGCAGCGGACGCGGCTTTGGCCAGCCTACCCATTGTGGTCAACAGATAAATTATCTCACCGTTCGCGGCACTACAGCATCACCAACCGGAATAGACCGGCCATGACCGACGGCAAAAACTGACCGCGGCACAGGCCCGGCGCGCCGGGAGCGGAATTGTTTCAACACTTTTTATAAGGATATAAGATGAAAGTTAAATTTCTCAAAGATTATCTGGGGCAGAAAAAAGATTCCATTCTGGATTTGCCGGAAGACCAGGCCAAAGTCGCGGTGGATACCGCGGTGGCGGAAGCGGTGGCTGCAGATATCAAGGATCTGGATGAAGCGGTGGCGGGCATTCAGAAATCCATGACCGAGCAACTGGAAGCGGCCGCACAAAAAATTACTACCCGCGTGATAGATCAGGTATCACGCGGACTCAAAGGCGTGCGGCCGACACTGGTCATCGGTCCGGATCGTGAAGACCTGGACCCCACGGGCGGCTTCAAAAATCTCGGCGATTTTGCGCAAAGCGTCCGCAAACATTTCACGCACAAGGCCAGCGATGAACGCATCAAACGCATGATTGCCAAGGCCGACGGCATGGATGAAAACATTCTGGCAGATGGCGGAGCGTTGGTTCCCACTGAATACGCCAATCAATTATACCGCGATGTTCTGGCGGAATCGGTACTTTTTGATAAAGCGCGGAAATATCCCATCAACATCGGTAATTCGCTGTTCATTCCAGTACGCTCGATAACAGAGCTGGGACAAACCAGTTCCACCGGGACTTCCCTGGGCACGTGGCTTAATGCCGATGGAGCCATTATTAACCCATCCAAGCCCGTGTATGGCCGCGTGCAGATGACACTTAACCGCTGGGGAACGTTGCTTCCGGTTACGGATGAATTGTTGCAGGATAATAATGTGGCATTGTCCAATTTCATTTTTGATGAAGGCGGCATTGCCCTGGCGTGGGATTTGAATCAGGCCTTTATCAGCGGCACCGGCACTGCCCAGCCGCAGGGAATTCTCGCCAGCGGAGCGCTGGTAACCGTTCCCGCGGATGTTAATCAGCCTGGTTTCACCATCAGTTACAGTAATCTGGTGAATATGAAGAGCCGCCTGTGGACCATTCGCCCAGGTGATACCAGTGGCGTGGTGTGGATCGCGCATCCAGATGCCGAGGCCCAGTTTGAACAGCTCAAGGATGCTTCCGGCCGCAATTTGTATTATGCCGCCGGCACGATACAGCAAGCTCCCGAAGCGCGGCTTTTTGGTATCCCGGTGGTTTACAGCTTCCATTGCTCGGCGGTCGGTAATCCGGGCGATGTGATACTGGCGGATTTGAATCAGTACCTGGTATCGACCAAAGTCGGCGGCGGTATTGAAGCGGCCATGTCCATGCACCTGTACTTTGATGCGGCGGAAGTGGCATATCGCATCATTTACCGTGTGGATGGTAAAACCGCCCGGCAGGCGCCACTGATTATTCCCAACAGTGCCAATAGTCGCAGCGGGTTTGTAGCGCTCGCGGCGAGAATAACGGTTGGTTCGTGATACGGGTTACGGGTTACAGGTTAACCGTGGCGGTAACCTGTAACCTTCCTGCACGGGGGATTTCTCATGTTTGCGCCTTGGCCTAATCCATCGCTACCGCTGGCCCTGAACGCCCATTCTCCCGGTGGTCTTCAAACCTGGCTGCCGATGCTGGCTGCAATGTCGGTAATTATCGGGCCGTTAATGGGCTGGCTGATCGGCCATGAAAGGCGAATCAGCCGCACGGAACAGGCCCTGCTGGAAGGCGTACGGCGGATGGATGCGGCGGATCGTGATGCAGCCGCCTGGCGGCAACGCCTGGAAATTAAACAGGATGAACAATCCGCCAAATTAGATCAGGTTCTCGGCGCCTTACGGGAGATGGCTCATGCTGGACAAGGCGGCACAGCAATCCACTGACTGGTCGGCGATTATCGGCGCCGGCACGACGATGATGGGGTTCATTGTCGCCGCCAGTCAGGCGCGGCGGGCGCTATGGCATAAACGGGCGCGCTTAAAAACCCGCCGACGCCTGCGAATATGGAGACACAGGGCGCGCCATGCCCGAATACAGGCGATTATCTGGCGCTGTCTTGCCAAACAGCGGAATAGCCACATCTGATGGACTATTTCCGCCGCGGTTTTCACCCCGGCTGTTAAGCCAGATTGCCGGTAATTCGGCTTTATAGGCGTGGAATTCTGCAACCTGGCCACAGAACGTGGATGTTTTACTTTTATCTTTCACCACAAGGAGTATCCAATGAATCGGCAAAAAAGAATATGTGCTATTGCGGCCTTCAGCATGGCGATGCTTGCGGCCACCGGCTGTGCGGGCATTCAAACTGCACGCCTGGCGGCCCCACCGGATTTTGCGGCCATCGAACAAAACGCCAATCTGGCGGATGCGGCGGCGGCGGGAACGGTGCGGGATTCGCGTAAACTGGTGGCACAGACAACGGTAGCGGAAAAAAGTAATGCGGGGATCGCGGCCCTGCGCCCGGCTGTGGCCACGCTCGAACGCGATGCGCAAAAAACGCGCCTGGCGACAAGAGCCACCGTCGCAGAGCTGAAACCGGCGTTAAAACAGCAGGCGCTTTTTGTGCAATCCGCCCGGTCGGTGCAGGCCGGAGAATTGCATAATGCCGCGCGTTATGACGCCATTTCTCATTCCTTGAGCTATAAATTGGGACGATTCATTGTCGTTACGGTGTTTCTTCTCCTGGTTGCTGGGGGCCTTATTCTTTTCAGTGAATCTGGCTGGGCTGGTATTCTGGCTGTGAAGTGGCCCATTTTGGCGCAAGTATTGTTCAAACCTGTGGCGTATCTCGGCGCGCTATTAGGAAAACTCTGGGGATTGGTCGAAAGCGCTCTAAGGGCAATGTGGCAGGTCATTGCACATGGTTTTATGCCTGCCGCAAAAACGCTTTCATAACACTAGTGCTCTGTCACGCCTACAAATTAGGGTTGATTGGCGGCAAACGCTCCAGATGCAAGAAGCCGCGGTGAAAACTGGGTCCGTTGACCCTTTGAACCGCGGCGACGCCGCAGATGGGGCGTTGGCCGCCAACCCCGCTGGGCGGGGGCCAGGAGGCCGTGAGCTTTGGCGCTCGTCGTCAATGTATATTCCAATACACTTTCCTCCTCGCTTCGCGCCCACAACCTCCTGGCCCTCCGTCAACCCTAATTTGTAGGCGTGACAGAGCACTAGGCCTGTTGCGGCCAGCGCGGAAGTTTTCACTTCGTGTCCAGCGCGGTCTATCAGACCCGTGGTCCGCCATACACCACCGGAGTGTAAATATTTCAAACGTTCGGATTATCTGGAGAAGGCCATGAATTTACTGGTCAAATGGCCCACACGCGGCCGGGCGGTTATGTTTTTTCAGACGCTGGCGCAATGGCGGGCTTTGGAATCACATAGCCATAAGGTGGTCTATCTGATCGCCCTGGATGCCGATGATCCGGCGATGAACAATCCGGCAGTACTCCATCGGCTTTCCCAGATTTCCGGAGTGCATTATCGCCTCGGCCCCGCAGGCCGCAGCAAAATTGACGCCTTTAACAGTGATCTGGAAGCAGCAGCGCACCTTACCGGCATGGAGCCCGACGTGCTGATCCTGGCCAGTGATGACATGATCCCGCAGGTAAATCACTGGGATAACATTATCGCCGCAACCATGCAGCAGAAGTTTCCCGCTCTGGACGGAGCGTTGCATTTTGATGATGGTTACATGGGATCCAGCCGCCTCATTACGCTGACCATCATGGGGTGGAATTTGTATCGCCGGTTTGGCTATGCCTATCATCCGGCGTATCACTCCATGTTTTGCGACAATGAATTTACCGAAGTGGTGCGGCATATCGGCAAATATCATTATGAAGCGCGCGTACTGTTTCGACATGGTCACGTCGGCCGGCAACCTGATGCGCTGTATATCCGCAATCAGCAATGGTGGGATGCAGACAAGGCCATGTATGAACTGCGAAAAGCGTCGGGCTTCGACATAAGTGAACCGCATTTGAGCATTCTGATTCCAACTCTGCGTTGCCGCCACAAGACGTTTGCGGCGTTACTGCGGGAACTGCATCGGCAGATATTCGCTTTGGAAAATCCCAGGTCGGTGGAAATCCGCTGTGCGCTCGATGATGGTGAACAGAAAATCCTAGGTCGGTGGAAATCCGTTGTGCGCTCGATGATGGTGAACAGGCGGTAGGCGAAAAACGTGCGGGGCTGCTGCGCGCGGCCCGTGGCCGGTACATCGCCTTTGTTGATGATGATGACATGGTGGCGGGGAGTTACGTGGAGGATATTCTCACGGCCATCCAAGCCGCGCCGCAAAGCGATTGTGTGGTATTTGCCGGGCAGCTGGAAATTGACGGCGTGTATACTGGACCGTTTGATTATTCAATTGCTCACAAGACGTATTACCAGCGCGGGAATGCGTATTTTCGCACGCCCAATCATCTCTGCCCGGTGAAACGGGAATTGGCTTTGCGGGTGGGGTTCAAAGCCCTGAATTGCGGAGAAGACACCGATTATGCGCGGCGGCTGTATCCGTTATTGAAGTCCGAAATCTCCATCCATGATCCTGAAAATCCGGAAACCCGTAAAACGCTGTATTTCTATCGCTTCAGCCCCACCGGAACAGCCACGCAGAATTTGAACAGCAGGCGCGGGCGCAAGTCGGCGGTGCCATATACGATAACGTAAAACCGACCCGACTACCGGCGGCATTGACGCTGCCGACGCCGCCATATTCATGATCGCATCCGCATCTCGCACCATGGTCCCGTTCCCAGTGTTCCACCGCCGCCACAGGCGGCGGCTATGTGGGTTAACGTCAAAAATGAAAATCACATAGCCACCGGCTTGCCGGTGGTAAAGTATTCAATGGTAATGCCAAGCGGAAAGTTATTACGGGGGTGCGGCCATATTTTGGGCAATTCTTGATTTCCACATCATTGGCATAGCCCTGTACCGCCAATTTCCATTTTAGCCGCGTGGCCCTGACCCGCGCGTTAAGTCTGGAAATCTCGCCCCCTGAAAAAATATAGCCGCACCCGGCAGGAAACTGGTCAGGCTTGTGCGGGATTATTGATGCGGTACAATCCATAACATTAAAGTCTTCAGGAGCCAGTGTTTATGGCCATCGCGGGACATGGAGTCGATGTGGTGGATATTACGCGTATCAACGAGCTGATCGAGCACCACGGCGATCGCTTTCTGCACCGCTGCTTTACTACGGGAGAAACGGACTATTGTCATGAACACCGGGATGCCGTCATCCATTTCGCCGGGCGATTCGCCGCCAAAGAGGCCATTGTGAAAGCGTTGGGCACCGGTTTCCGGGGTCGCGTTTCCTGGACGGATATGGAAATATTGCCCGACTCCAAAGGCAAACCAATATTACGCCTGACCGGCCACACCGCCGATCTGGCGCTGCAGGCCGGCATTACCGCCTGGCATATTTCCATATCACATACCGCACAAACCGCCTTCGCCAGCGTGATCGCGGAGCGTCAAGAGGTTGGGTAATTGCGGCTCTTCCGCCGCAGCAGCGCCAGCATGGACCCGGCCAGCAAAAGGACCGCAGCGCCTGGTTCCGGTGTGGACACAGGATCAAGAAAATTCCACGCCAGAGCGTAGGTATCGGACGTTGAGATCATATTACTTCCGCCCAGCATTTCCACCGCCAGGTCGTATTGTCCGGGCGCCAGGGCCGTCAAGCCCAGTCCGGAATCAATATTGATTTGCTGCAAATTGTCCACCATGCTGGTACTGGCGGCTACTTCCTGCCCCGAAGAATTCAGCAGAAACAACAGCAGATGGTTAATGCCGGAAGCATTGTAATTTTTATTCCAGGTCAAGGTTGCCGTAAGGTCCCAACTGTTGATGGAGGTTCCCGGTAAACTAAAATCATAATTTTCCACAGAATTGGTGCTGGTGGAGGCACTGATAGACGCCAGATTCCATCCTGTCAGCGCTGTGACTTTGCTACCCGTGAAACTCACCGCGGGGGCGGTAATCGCAGCGCTGCCGGCAGGTGTACTGGTTGCGGCGGAATAACTGTGTTCGCCACCGGCGAGATTTTCATAAGCGTTATAAATATTCACCATGCCCGCACCGTAACGCGGGTCCAGCGGCGTAGTGGTCACAGCGGTTGCGGCCAGGTACGTGTATGTGCTGCTGTTGACGGTATAGGAATTAGTCCATCCCGGCAGTTTGGTGGCGGAGTTTAACAGCACCGCTTTGACCGTGCGAATATCGGTCGCCGCCGCCGCCGTTCCGGCGCCGCCGATGTTTTCATCACCGGCTTGAATTAACAGTGCCGCCGCTCCGGATACGAGAGGTGCGGTATAACTCGTAGCGCTTCCGGGGGCGATCAAATCCGGTGCGGATCGGCCATCCCAGGTGGGGCCGACCCACGTCGACGGCGTACCACCGCTACCGGTATACGCACCGACCGCAAGGCCGTTATACATGTCCGCCGGTGGGTTAATGTAACTGGGGGTAGTGGTAGCGGTGGTCTGGCCATCACCAATGGCGCTGACAAATAAGGTGTTGTATTGCGCCGCATAATTATCCCATATCTGATCAAGATAGGCGCTGGTTCCAGCGGACGCGCCGGAGTAAATAAAACTCTGATTGACTACGGCGGGGGCCGCGCCGACAGAACTGTTAATCGGGGCGGTATCGTCATAGAGGGTATCGAAATAATAGCTTTCCGCATAGACGGCAACACTGGCCACATCCGGGGCCACACCGGCACCGGCGCCGCCGTAAAACAGAGCCGCTACCGTCTGGGCATGTCCGGAGGCATACGCACTGTTATATGTATTGGAAACATTGCCCGAGGAATCAATAAAGGTGAAGGCAGAGTCAGTATTGAGGGCGGCGGGATTGGGTTCAAAGGCGTTGAGCGTCGTACTGCTGTCCGAAGCTTCCACCTGGGCCACATGGACTCCGGATCCGTTAATAGACGGAGCCACAGCCTGCAGTTCTGATAAACCGATGAGTTGAAACGTCGTGGTGGCCCGGGCCACCACTGGCACGGCGAAAACCGCCGCCAGAGCCACTCCCGCACAGCGCATCGCCTGGCTATATAAAGTATAGTTATTGGCATCTACATTAGTATATATTATTGGACGGAAAAGCGAAGTGGTAGAGGTCGTAGTCATCGGCAGGCTCCAGTGGGCGCGTGGCCCGAATTCACTTTACTGGCGACCCAGGGTGTGGCCGCCGGCGAGTAACAACTTCTATTGCATCGGATAAGAGCAGGAGTGTGATTAAGAAAAAATGCGCAAGTTAAAGCTTCTGATCGTTATGAGTCTCTGCGGGCAATGCCGCCGTGGTTTTCGGACGTAACAAGGCCGCGGAGGGGTTTCATTTATGACCGCAGATGATGCCGATGGTGCCGATGTTCCGGCCTGATCGGCGGGCCTCTGCTTTATCTGTAGTTTTACGCCCTTGCAGCACTGAAACAACTTGAGATGGCCGGTATTCGTTCTCAAATTTCAAATCTCAGATAAACGGTGGGGCGATGGCGATCCTGCCTGCTGGGGTGATCAGTCAGATTCTGCGCCTGTGATCTCGGATGCGGTTCCAATCCCTGGTTTTCATCAGATTCATGCGGGAATGCAGGGGCTGTTACCGCAGTGCTCGCAATTACCCCCAGAGTATCGTAGGATAGAAAAAAGATATGGGAGCCGGTTTGAGAATATGGCGCCGCAACGCTTTCTTCTCAAACATGCTTCGGGACTTTTACGGTCATGGATGATGAACCGAAATGAAACAGTGACGGATGGACACGTCGCAAATGCGGCGTCGGGATCACGACCGATTATTCTCATTGAAAATGCCGGCGAGGTGCCGCGGTTGGCAGCGCAGCGGCGATTAAATTCGGTTATTGTGCCCGCCAATGATATGTGCCTTCAGGCCGTGGCGCAGGCGGTCGTAAGTTCACCGCGCAAAGCGGGCGTATTGGTAATTCCCTGGCTTCCGCGGGCGGAAATATTTCCTGTTATTCTACGCGGGTTTTACCGCGTTTTTCCTCTGGCGATCACCGCCTTTCCGAACGACCCGCAGCGCCTTTGCTCTGTTCTGACCGCCGCAGAAACGGCACGAATTATTGGCGCTGTTCCGGATGCCACGTTAGCGGTAATAACTCTTTTTCGCGCTGATTTGTCGATGTTATGCGTTCCGAGTTCCTGGTTCATACCCGAAGAGGACCGAAACTTGGAAGATATCAATTCTCTGCAGTTGCGGGATGATGGCACCATGATTCATCTGGGTTCCCGCCATTGGTCGGCCCACGCGATCAGCAGCGCCTTTGATGCTGCTTTCCGTCGTTCCGTGCGCCGGCAGGAATTAATGCAAAGCGACTCGCTGGGCGGGCTGATCCGACGTCTCCGTAAAGAACGGCGATTGGCGCGCGAAGAATTTCCCGGAATTGACGCCAAGACCATCGCCCGCATTGAGCGTAATGAAATCACCCGGCCGCAGCGGGAAACACTGCGTCTGATCGCGCTGACTCTGGGATTACCGATAGAGCAGCTGCTGGCCGCCATGGCTGTACCACCAACTGATGCGCCGCCGCAGCAACAGCAGGCGGATGAACATTCCGCCAGTGCCTGACGGGACTGAAGTACCCCAAGGTTAAGGAATGGGACCGTAATAACGTCACCGTTCACGGGCAATAATGGAGAACTCTGCAGACAAACACAGCTTTTCACATTGCGGATATTGTTGTTTGTGATTATGAACATATTCCCGGTTACGAATTCCTGTGAATACTCCACCACCGGCATAGCCGGTGGCTATTTGACGAATGGTGCTCCGGAATCTGCGTACCAACCGGCGTAACGACTATCTGGAAGTTATTATGCGTTAAGTTCCTAAAACGGTAATTAATATGCATGACTACACAATATAATCTCCGCAGCGCGGCGGAGGATAACCGATCTCAAATTTCAAATCTCAGATACGCGGTGGGACACCGCATCTACCTTGCGGCACCGCAACGTCCGGTGTGGTTGGTATCCGTTTGCAGAAAACCAGTACGCATGACGGAAATTCGCGGCGGCACCATGCGGCCGGTTAAAACATAATAATTCGTGTGGTGTAGAGGTGTTCATCATCAGGTATCGCTCCCCGCATAGCATGGTGGTTTTGGAATTTCACTTGGGCCGGGGCCATACTTGCCTGTCGTGCGATCTTATATTTCAATGTAGAATAGCATGTATGGAAGAGCATGGAACCAATGAAATTGTGGAGCGGGAAAGCAGCATCATCCCGGAAACCGATGAAGGGCTGGAGGTGGTACAGTTTAATCTCGGGCATGATCTGCAAAAACGGCTGGATATATATCTGCACGAACGCCTGTTTACGCATTCACGCTCCATGCTGCAGAAGCTCATCAAATCCGGAACGGTTTTGGTTAATGGCCGCCCGGCCAAAGCCAGTACCTTGCTGCGCCGTGGAGATTGTGTGGAATTAAAGGTGCCTCCACCGGCACAACGTGAGATATTGCCGGAGAATATTCCGCTTGATATTTTGTATGAGGACGGAGATCTGATCGCCATTAACAAACAGAGGGACTTAATTGTGCATCCAGCGCGCGGACACTGGAGCGGCACGATGACCAATGGTCTGCTTTATCATATCCAGCAAACCGATGGAACGCTTTCCACCGGCAGCGATCCGTGGCGACCGGGGATTATTCACCGGTTGGATCGCAACACGACCGGTATTATTCTGGTAGCGAAGACAGATGAAGCACATTGGCGGCTGGCGGGGCAGTTTGAGCGGCGCACGATTCACAAAACCTATCTGGCCGTGGTGCATGGACATCCGGCGCTGGACAGTGATTTAATTGATGCGCCGCTGGGCGTGCATCCAGTGGTGCGGGAAAAATATACCGTACGCAAGGATATTGGCCGCACAGCCCAAACGGTCTTTGAGGTCAAGGAACGATTTAAGCATTTTACCCTGATGGAATTGCACCCCAAAACCGGTCGCACGCATCAACTGCGCGTGCATTTGAGTCATATCGGTCTGCCGATTGTGGGTGATGTTACCTATGGCGGAAGGCCGGTGTCGCTGCGGGATATAACTGGTATCGCCACGGATTCAGGCACGGCATTAATAGATCGTCAGGCTCTGCACGCATGGAAACTGCAGTTTGTACACCCCAGCAAATTCAATCGTATGGTGCTGGAGGCTCCCGTACCGGCGGATATGTCAGAATTTTTGACGATTTTACGACAATTTGACCGATAAATGTGCAGCGACGCCAACCACCCATACCGTCGTAATCGACGGTACGGGCCATTCGCGTCCGGCAGGTAGTTGAAGTGCAAGCGAGATGAACAAGACGGTCTGAATATGGACCGTTCAGTTGAATATCGTGCGCCGGCGGAGTTTCGACAGTATGGTAACATTGGAAGTATTACAGCAGGCCGAGCGGATTTTGGAATATCATTTCCAGAATTCGCAATTACTCAAAGAGGCTTTAACACATTCCTCCTGCTCCGCCAACCGCCGCGATTCTAATGAGCGCTTGGAATTTTTAGGTGATGCCGTGCTGGGTTTAATTATCTGCGAGCGCGGCTATCAACAGTTTCCGGAGTGGCTGGAGGGACAGCTGACCATTTTGAAATCCGCCGTGGTCAGCCGGAAAACCTGTGCCGCCGTCAGCAATAACATTGGCTTGACCGATTTGATTCGTGTGGGGCCGGGCATGGAACGACCGGGACGGTTGCCTGGCAGCCTGGCGGCCGGCGTATTTGAATCCGTGGTGGGAGCTATATATCTAGATGGGGGTTTTGAGGCGGCACGAACCTTTATACTTAGGAATATGCAACCCTGGATTGATCATTATGCCGACGGTGACCACCAGTTAAATTTCAAATCCATGCTGCAGCAATACGCCCAGCGGCAATATGGGGGTACCCCGACGTATGAAGTGCTGGCGGAAGAAGGGCCGGACCATAAAAAGATTTTTCGGATACGCGTGCACATGCAGGGGCAGGTTTATGAAGCGACGCTGGGCCGCACCAAAAAGGAAACCGAACAGGAGGCGGCGCGACTGGCACTTTTATCGTTGGGTCTGTTGGATGCCACCGGAGACGAGATCAACTCGGAAAATCGCAACCAGAGTCTCTCCGAATAATATCCGACAAGGTGATGACGTGATTTTGCCGGGTCGGCCCAATACAACGGGTGTGGCCATATTGGGTGGCAATTCTTTTATCCCCCATTATTTTCA
>SCLI03000112.1_pt1 | contig 12166 bp, 13 predicted proteins | sample 7268041 | NCBI WGS metagenome assembly SCLI03 (sample SAMN10721081, study PRJNA514188) | viral metagenome | isolation source: depth-stratified mine tailings core A | place: China: Fankou Pb/Zn Mine tailings | collected 2017-10 | reverse complement strand
CAGCATCTCCGACTCAGCTTGCCGACACACTTGAAAGTAGCGGAAATGTAGCCCAGACTTTACAGGGCAAAATGGGCAACCTAAGCTCAAACACCGAGATCCGACCCAATCCATTGCGGAACTTCGGCTAGCTCTGCCGGTGGTGGTACAATGGCCGTCGAAGCCACAGTCGGCTATCCCTTGTTCTAGAAACACCAAAGGTGAATAGCATGCATTCAAATTGTCCGGCAGTCAGTGTTCGCTTGAGAGCATTCGCGTTCTTTGCCGCTATCGTTGTGTTTGCTGTTCTTGCTTCTGTCTGCTGCGCATCAAGGCAGATGACAGTCAGCATCATCGATGTGGGCCAAGGAGACTCCATGCTAGTCAGTTTTCCAAATGGCCAGCACATGTTGGTTGACGCCGGGGAATTCGGCGATGGGAAAAAGGTTGTCAAGTATCTTGCTTCTCATGGAGTTAAGCGCATAGATATTCTTGTGGCCACCCATCCACATTCGGATCATATCGGCGGCATGAGTGACGTCCTTGCACGCTTTAAGATAGGCAAGGTGTGGGACAGCGGCTACAGCCATGGTTCGCAGGCCCAACTAAACTTCTACGCAACCATCAAAGCCAAAGGCATTCGATTCGGAAAACCGACGGCAGGTTTCAGCCAAACCGTCGGCGACGCCAAGATAACTGTGCTTGTCCCGCCCAAGCGGAAAAGTGTCAACTCTGAAAGCGATGCAAACAATAGCAGCATTGTTCTTCTCATTGCATATCGAAACACGAGTTTCTTGTTGACCGGAGATATGGAATCCGAGGAGAGGTGCTGCGTTTCCCGTTGGTCCAAAGTGACGGTGCTGAAGGTTGCGCACCACGGCTCAAGTAATGGCACGGATGCTGCTTTTCTCAAGTCCACCCGCCCTCAATATGCTGTGATATCCGTAGGCGCAAACAATCGCTACGGTCACCCCGACACAGAAACGCTGAGTTGCCTCAAGCGTGCAAAGATCAAAACGTATATGACTTCTCGAAATGGTGATGTGGTCTTTACATCAGATGGGAAGACTATAAAGGTGACCACCTCGGTTCGACCTGTTGCCAAGAGCAAGTCTTTGAGAGCAAGCAAGCCATGAGAGCATTTGTTGACCAGATAAACGGCAGTATGGTCACACTACTGATCGGAGATAATGAGACGGCGACACTGACGATTCCGTCGGCTTGGTTACCGTTTCGCGTTCAGGAAGGCGACGTGCTTAACCTATCATTTGCCAAGAACGAAGAGGCGAGCGAAGAAGCGAAGTCGCGCGTGTCGGGACTCCTCGACGAACTCGGAGATAATCCATAGATGATCTATGGGCAGGTAGTGGTGTCAGCGTCTTCATAGATGCCCAGTGCATGAAGTTTTGCATTGAGCTGCAAGACGTGAGCTTCTTCACGCGTTATCCTGGCCATTGCCGTGGAGAACTCATCAGCCAAACCCACCGGCAGCCCAGCCGCCTCCTCGATACGCCGCAGACGCTGGTCAAGATTCGCGAGCAGATCGAGCACGTGGTTTCGGATGACACCGTCTCTCTTTTCGGTGGGCGACGGGATGAACTCAGTCATCCCGCCGCTTCGTCTGGTTATCATGTACGCCCCCTCAGCTCAGTGTCGCGCCCAATGAGTGGATGCGCGAGTAGATCAGGTTATTGCCTGTAAGAACGGCCTTGTAGCGGACACGGTTGCCTGCGGGGTTGGTGAATGCCCGCTGATAGACGTATTCAGTCCATGTCTGGTCTATCTCGCGAGTCGTATCGATTGCCATAGGCTCCCATGTGGCTCCGCCGTCGTTTGAAGCGAACCAGTTTACGGAGCACCCGCTCGGGATGTTCATCTGGACATATACCTTGGTGGACTCGACGCCCTGAGTAAGCTCATTCTCCCGCGAAACGTATTTGCCATCCGGATTGTTCAAGTAGCCGATGAGGTTCACGTCCCTGTAGTTTAGCGCCGGAGAATCATTGAGAACGCTGCCTGAGAACTTGGCGCGCACGATCACTCGCGTCGCGATGTTGGAAAGCCGCTCTTCCTCGGCAGGTACTATCGCGTCCCAGGTCGTGCCTCCGTCAGTGGAGTAGTCCCAGGTGATACCCGTACCCTGGGGAGTCGCTGAATACTCATCGAGGTTCATCTCCGAGAACTGCACCCCGGTTATCTGCTGGAACCGAACCTCTCCGGACGCCGCAAAGTCATAACCGTAGATCCGCATGGTCAAGTCCGACCCGTTGAGCGGTGTCCAGGTCTCGGCGTTGGAGCTTTCCAGAAGCACACCCGCGTTATACGTCTGGCGAGTGATGACGCCATTTCTGCCCATCTGACCGAGACTGGCAATATGTACCCTATAGTTCGTGGAATTGGTGAGCAGCACCACTGAGAAACTCCTGTTGGCCGAAACGTAGAATGGATCGTTGAAGACAACCCTGGTTTCCGTGTCGAGGTTTATCTCAGACGGCGAGACTACCTTCTCCGCGAACACTGTCTCGTTGGGTAAGCCGGTGGTGACGCCGCGTATCTGCACGGTCACGGGGATCGTCGCATCCTTGCGGGTGAAGTACAGGCCAATCGCCGAAATGATCTTGTTCTCGGTGAAGCTGAATGTCTGTGCAAGCGGATCGCGCCGGACCGGAGCAGGCACTGTGCGCCAGACGATCTTTTCGACTTCCACACGGACAATGCGAGGCTCGACTTCCTTTATTATCGTCTGCTGTTGGATGATGGTCTGTTGCTGCACGATAGTCTGCTGCTGGAGCACGTTGTTGGTCACTTCGGTGCGCTCTATTCGAGTGATGATAAGCGGGTCATTTACCTGCAGCATGGTCTGGGCTGAGTAAGTGCCGTCAGTCATCTCCACAATCCTGTTGCCGTTGCGTGCCTCATCGGGGATGGTAAACGAGGCCGTCACTCGTCCGGCTTCATCGGAATGAACGTCGCTGGCCACGACCTGCCCGTCACAGCGAACGGTGATGTTGGTGACACTGGGTGTAAAGTTCGCGCCCGTGACCGCAACACCGGTTTGTCCCCTGCGGCCAATGTTGGGCGTCACCTCGAGTATCGCCGGTGGCTTGTCAAAGACGGCATAGGGATTGATGTTCTTCTCCTCGGACCAATCTAGCTGCTCGACGAGCACGCGCTCGGTTGCCGGAAGCAAAGCTAGACTCCCTTTGAAGAGAGCATTGCTGTGCGCCTGATCGACCTGGAGTACCCGGGGAGTAGCAGCTCGGCCCGGGGCAACAAACTTGCGGACACCATCTACACGAGCGCTCCATTCGGAATGGAACACATCCGACTGCGCCTCGTTCGAGAAGTCGTCGGAGTAGATTCCCTTCTTGGTCTGGGCGTCCCGGTTCTGCAGGCTGTTGTTCATCTGATACTGTGCATCGTTGTATTTCAGGTCCTCGACATCCTGCATGACCTGGTGGATCTGAGCCATCGTGATCCGGTTCAAGCCAAAGTTGCGGACGGTCATCGCTACCGAGTTCGGCGGGCAATCCACGCTGGCGAGTGCAAGGGTGCCTTCAGGCACTATAGGGAGCTTGGGAAAATCCGACGGCGCACCCTCAGCACGCAGAATCTCCCTGGCAGTGGCGTAGATGATGTCTTTGCGCCCGAGGTAGTAGTCGTAGTCCACGCTGCAATTCGAGCCGTTCACCGGATCGCTGCCTACACCGATCCTGCCGAAGTTGATGACGCTGGTATTGCCGAGCGAGATTGTCGGTTCGGGAACCGAGAGGCCGCTTGAGTTAGAGGCAGGCGGGCTGCTGGTGTTAGTCGCGTCCACTGCATCATCGACGTATGATGTGACACCCGTAGCCACTTCCTTGAGTCTGGCGAAGTCGGCCCTTGCCGGACCCGTGCCGGAGCGATAGATACGGTAGCCCGTGGCCCCACTTATGGGCCTCCACGAGATCAGGTTCACATCGCTAACCCCGGTCTGTCTGGAAACAGCTCTGTCGGCAGTATACTGCGTCTCACCGGATGCTGAGAGAGCGGTGACTATATAATGATATGTGCCTGCCTCAGCATACCCCGCTTGGCCGAACCAACCGCCGTCAACGTAGTCGGTGCCCTTGGCCATCTGCTTCACGTATGTCCAGCGAACAGTGTATGTGGTTCCTATCGCCGGTTCGCTGCCTGAGCCAAGCCAATCTACGGTATTGCCCGACTGCTGCCAGTCCGTTCCCTCTGTGAATATGGTAGCGCCCTGGCTTACTTCGAGAATGTCAACAACCGGATTGGGTGTTAGCAGGTCCTCGCCCCCTCCGACCGATCCACGCGTCACGTTCGCGGTTATCTCGACTATTGCCTCGACCTGGGTCGTCTCCTTGAGAGGATCGCAGTTCAGGGCATAACGCCGTTCACTTGCGTTATATGTCTTCTGTTCACCGCGCACGGATTTGGTCGCCACGGATTTCGGCACCACCGTTGTGGACGGCAAATCTTTCTGCAGCCTTATCCCCTGGATGTATGCTCGGCCTGCGTTGGTGATGATCTGGACACCAACGCCATCGCTCGCGCCGATGAAGCTGTCGAACCCGCGTACCAGGTAACTGCCCGCCTGGTCGTAGGTCCGCTCTGCAAGGTTCTGCAAGAGCGAGTTCAGTCCCTCGGCTGCGGCGAAGTCGAGCTGGTCCTCCGTGATGGACGAGACCGTGATCCTGCTTCCAGGCAGTGTCCCGAGGAAGTTCTGCAGATAGAGGTTCGACTTCTCGAGCACGGTAGCGGTTACGTCCCCGGTCGCGCGGTCGAACTTGTGGATGGAGACCACCTTGCGTTCGGTGACGTTGTTGGGAAGCGCGTCACCGGAAGTATCGCGCTCGCGAAGTACGAGCACCCACTTCTCGCGTTCGGCTGTCGGCTCACCGGTGGCGGGGTTGATGAGCACGGTGTCCTGGTTGTGGGTGTAGTTGTACTTTAGAAGCTCGACGTAGACGTAGTCGACGCCATCGGTCTTGGCCGGATCGTAGGTGAGGGTCGCACCGGGAACCTGCTCGATATGGCCGTCGATGTAGACGACGCCAACCGAGAGTGTCACGACGTTTGCGGCCACCTGCGGCACCAGCCCGCCGATGATCGCGCCCTCTCTGAAGAGCAGATCGGCGAGTTTCTTGCGCTCGCTGATGGTGATATCCTGCTGCTCGTTAAGTTCAGAGTCCAGCAGGTCCCGATCCTGGTGATATTTGACCCGCTTGTAGTTCTTTGCGGAATCGAATGTGTTTCGTGATATGCTCATGGCGCTTGCCTCCTGTTTTCCTATATCTTGATGACCCCGACAAGCTCCACTCGCGTGTCGGACGTCTTGTTGAAGTCGGGGATGTTCTTCACTTCATAGAGATAGCCGGGCGTCTTCACCTGACCGGATGGGTTTGTCGCCGGATCGTAGACGCCGCCCTCGGCGTAGTCGGACTGATGGCCGTCGATATACTCGACGTTGCCGCCGAAGAAGCCGTATTCCCGGATGGTGATGCCGTTCGCCTCTGCTTCATCAAAGCGAAAGAAGATGCCAATGATCTGAGTCTCCAGACCCGTCTCTGAGTAGCGGACGCTGTTCACTTCAAGCACGCCATCAGGGTCTTCTGCCAGAAACGCTATCTTGTGGCATCGTTTCCTGGCATGCTCGTTAACAAGCCCAACCTGCTCCACACTCACATCAGGCGGGTTCATCGGATCGGTGAAGGTGTCGTCGCCATCACCTATGGCGCAATGTGTTATCCCATCGACGGGATCGCCTTTCAAGAGCCGGGCCGTGAGAACCCGACCGCTTCGAGTTATGAGTCCAAGGGACATATCATTCTCCTCTCAAACTTGGATTGGATGGCTTTCACAGATAAGCAAGCCATATACTATCTGTGCGCTGTCGATGTCCGGCACGACCCTTTGCAGCACGAATATGACAGTGTCGGTCGAAAAGTCCAGCGGCCTGACCACGGTCATTACGACATCGGCGTTGGCAAGACCCGCGTCCGTGATGTCAAGCAGCGCATCGGCCTCAATGTGACGCACGATTCGCACTGTCAACAGGGCATCGGTCTCGCGCTGAACAGATCCGGATACGGCGATACCGACATCGATAAACCGCTGGAAAGCGTTGACAATCGATATCGCTGTATCGAAAGACGGAAACAGTGCTCCGCTTATTCGCAGCGCCGCATCGCGCTCGATCACGAGCTGTCCGCTCACACGCACCGACACATCGTTTTCAAACAGCAGCGCCCGCGTGATAGAGATGCACGAATCGCCAGCCCGCTCGAATGCTCCGAAGACAAGCACACCGCTGTCTACGTTCACACTGATGGCTCCGGCAATACTCATCGCGGTATCGGCCTGGATGTTCACCAATCGTGTCGCAACATCCGGCCCGAGCAGATCCCACATGATTCCGGTGTTTCGCGGGCCAAGCGTGCGGTTTCGAGGCAGGACTGTTCCTGGCCTGGTCGCTACGGTTTTGTTGTTGCCGCTACGAACTACCACGCTTCACCTTGCCCTTGAGCGCAATCCCTTTGCCGACTATCACGAACACCTTGTTCCTGGGCAGGACCGTGCCTTTCTTCGTCTCAACGGGCTTGTTCTTGCCGGGCCTTACGACCATCTCCTACTCCTTCACCGCGCACCAACCGGCGGTAGATATGTTGAACATCTTGTAGGTGGCTGTGCCCAGGTCAATCACATCCTCCGAGTCGCCCGCGCCGGTGCCGATTGAGTAGACCTCGATGATCTCGCCTCGCAGTTCCTCATAGCCCGTACCGGAGTTTGCCACCAGCCACGGAAACATCGTGACCAGGCTGTATCGCGCGTCTGGATCGGAGGAGACTGCGAATCCCCCATTGGCAGCCCCGCAGGTCATTGTCTGACCGGTGGCGCTGGCCCAGCCATTCCATCTGTTCAGGGCATAGCAGTTACCCGGCATAGTGTTCCTGCCGATGATGACGGGCTGAGGGTCCTCGCCAATCTTTGCTCCTGCAGCGTAGGGATTCACCAGCGTCGCCACTGTAATGGTGTTCGGAGTAGCGTTGGTGTCCCTGGCACTGACAAGCATGCGCTCAATGTTGGCATCATCCTTTATGATGTAGTTCTTATTGACCGTAAGGATGGACGCGTCATCGACGGGCACGACCACATTACTGCCCGATGTCACCGCACCCTGGGATATCGCGATCTGGCTGGACCAGAACCTTTTTATGATCCCGCTGTAGTGACCATAGTAGGTCGCCACTATCTTTGTCACGACATACACGTGGTCAAGATCGCCATATAGCCAGTAAAGGAACTGACTGGCGTCCTTGGTCGAGATCATAGTGGCAGCGCTTGAGAATGCAACCTTTACACCGGCGTGAGTGGTGGCGTTCCAGTAGAGATAGCCTTTGACCGAGATGCAATCCAGGTTCGCGGTGTCGTTTATGAACTGGATGTAGATATCTTCATTGCCCGACTCACCTACGGATTTCAGGACATAGTAAGGCTCTGCCTGGGCCGACCCGTCGTCGTACAAGCTCCAGCCGCAGGTGGTCACCAGGAAGTCTTTGAGCTTTACAAGCATGTCCGCCGTATTGGTAGCGGTGCCGGATGCTGAGTGATAAGCCATGTGTTCCTCCTTCCTATACTGGGGCCTCGACGCCCACGATGCGAATCTTGATGTCGGTCTTGTTCTGGACGGGTGTGCCCATGGGGACCGTGAACCTTCTCCAGAACGAGAGAGTGACGTTGTGGGCCTTGTCGCCCAGGGCAAGCTCCGCACCGGGTGTCGCCGTGTCCAGTTCAGCCTGAGTAAGGGCGAGCCTGCACCAGACCGACTCATCGGTGCCCGTGCTGTCCACAGGCTTGACCTTGAGAGTCGTGTAGCTCAGGGCCGAATAGACCGTCGCGCCGCTTGTATGCGCAGCCTTGGCCGTGCCGTTCTGACCGCGCTGGACCGTGAGGCTCGTCGTCCCTCCTCCGGCGGTTATTATCATCTGCTCGGTGTCATCAATGATGGTGTCGCCATCCGCGAACCTGGCGGACGCGAGAGCAATAGTGGTTTGGGTGCTGGTGATATCGGCCGCCAGGGTAGTCTGCTCGTTTGCAAGAAACAGCTCGCGATCCTTGGACTCGCCGTCGGTGCCGTTGTAGGTGTCCGAATCCGGACTTGTAAGCGTACCTTCCGAAACCGGCTGCGCGAGCTGCGAATCCTTGTAAAGATGTATTGACATGCCTTCTCCTATTCTTGTGGCCACTGGGTGACCGTATAGAGGTTTGCCGCAGCCGTAAAGTCGACCGTGGCCGAATCCGACATATTCTTCTGCCTGAACACGAACCTGCACGAGCGAGTCGAGCGCGCCAGCTTCGAGCGGTTCAAATGCTGGCGAACCAGCTGGAAGATAACAGGCTTCGCTCTTGGCTCCGAAGTTTCCACATCGCACTCAAGCTGCAGCCGTCGCTCTGAAAGCTCGACACCGATTAGCCTGTCCGCGCTTAGAACAAAACCGTTGAGCTTACGCCCCGCAGTTCTTCCGTGCCAACGATTGATGATCACCCCCGCGCTCTCATAACCCTGGGTCAGCGTGCTCTGGTGCGTGATCTGCCAGTGTTGCCACGTGGTTTGCTTCTTCGTGAGCCTGTAGTCCGAGTTCAGCAGCCTGCGGCTCACAACGAACACATCGTGGATGCGGGCAGTTGAATGCAAGGCCACTGTTCTTCTCAGCGCCGCGATTACGCCATCCTCCATCGATTCCTGAGAGAGCAGCCACTGAAGGAAGAAGACCTTCATGCCCGCTGGGTGATGCTCCACCAGCGCACCCCGGACGCCCGGAACAAGGTTCCGGCACTCGACCTGATAGACCCCGAGGCTGTGTATGAGCCCCGGCAGCTTCGCACGCGAAACAATTGAGCGTTTGTTCAGACGCAACGCGCTTCTAAAGGTCTCCTCTATCTCGCCTTTCCAGCCGACATTAACGAGTGCTCGCCGGATTGCCGGAGTCGTTGCCTTGCGCCTGTATTGCTCGACAATTTCCCGAATCTCGCGGCGCTGCACGTCCGGATCATGGGTCGGGTCGAAGCTGAAGCCGACTATCGCCGATAGCATCGGCAGGAACCTTGGATCGCAGGCATCCACGTCCCAGATGTCCGGCAGAGTGTCGATGAGGTCCTTTATCTCATCAAGCGTCGCTGCCGGGATAGCCAGGAATGCACGCAGATCACCATTGGTGTCACACTCGCGATAGATTGGCGGCAAGAGATCAAGGAGCTTGTCTTCGAAACAGGGCATCAGGTGGCCCTCCGCATATCCAGGCGCATCTCACCCAGCGTCACTATCTGGCCTGGTCGGATTTCAATGTCAGAGAGTGGGGAATACATCTTTACGTGGCTCACCCCGCGCGTACCATCGATTAGCGAGACGATATCAGAAAAGTGGACCGGCTGGCCGAATGCCATTTCCTCAAATGAGAAGAACTCACCAAGCGCCGCCTCCACACGCATGCGCACGTTATCCGGCTGCTCGGTTGGATAGATATAGACCTCAGCGTCAATAACCACAGGGCGGTAGTTTGGGTCAAAGAGGTTCACTTCAATAGTTATAACCTTGCGGGACTCTATGAACTCCGCAAGCTCACGCTTGAGAACAGACGACGGCAGACCCCCTCCATCCGGCGCGACAGCTACGTTCACCTGGTAGTAGCGGATGTTGGCGCAGTCATTGGCGTCCAGCACCTGCGCCTTGGCCACACCCGGAAAGCCTTCAGCGAGAGCCTTGTAGTCATCTTTGGTCACTGCATTCCAGAGAGAACGCAGTTCAGCCGGAGCCTGGAGCTTCGCGTGATCCAGAGTCTCGCGGTCGGAGCCGCCCGTGGAAGCGATGGGATTGGTAACCAGCAGATCGAGCCGTGTTCCGTCGTAGTAGACCGGGCTGACGATTTCCGTCACCAACTCGCGCCCTATGTTTCCCTCGGAACCCAGGGTTTCCAGATACTCGACGGTGACGATCTCGCCGACAGGCGGAACGGCTCCGTGGATTCCGTCGCCGAAGATGATCCAGGCCACATCCAACCCGTCCGTCTCCACCTGGAAATGCCGCGAGTCGGCTCCGCTGTCAATGAACAACCGGGCCTCTTCCCAGTCATTGTCTCCAACGCGCACCCGGACACTGCCCTGAGCAATGCTGGTGGAGGAAAGCGCAAACCTTTGGGTGCGGTCGCCGCCCGAAATGAACTCTTCAGACTTTCGCACGCCCTGTCTCGCCCCGGCATCTGTGGAGAACTGGCCACGCGGGATGTTCGCGCTTTCGATGGTCTCGAACTCTACGTCACCATCGTCGAGTTTGGCCTTGCAGACAGTCCCGGCTGGAATGGTTATGTCATCAGCCGAGGCTGTTGACAGCGCAAATCTGAGCACGGTGGTCGCAGCAACCGGGCTATCCAACCTGTAGCCTATGAGCTTGCAGAGGTTGATGACATTCTGTCGCTGCCGTGCCGTTGGAAGGAATGCTTCCGCCGCTTGCGCGTCCAGATAGTAGGCCAGCATGTCGCCAACGCCGCAGAAGAGTTCCAGCAGTACGACGCCGAGATCGGACTCGTTGAAGTCGGTCCACCTGTCAGTAAGCTGCGGGATGCGCGCAAGCAGTTCCTGGCGCAGGGATTCGTAGTCCTTATTACTATATGAGATGCTCGCTCTACCCACGGATCGGTCCTCCATCTTGGATTGCATCGCGGCAGAATGGCCACACGAGATTGCCTGCCACCTGCGTGTCTATCACACGGTAGGAGATGCAGACGAGTATGGTGTTCTCATCAGTAGTTTCCGGCGACTCGTCGAACGAGACGTCATTGACATAGACTCGCTTCTCCCATCTCTCGATGGCGTCGATGACGTAGTGCCGCAGGAGTCCCCGCAGAACCCGGTCGTTGGGTTCAAACACCAGGTCTTTCACGTGAGAACCGAATTCCGGGCTCATGAACCGCTCGCCGGGCCGGGTGCCGAGTATCTGCAGGATGCTTTCATGAATGTGCGCGTGGTCCATCGATGTAACTGTAGAAACCTGTGCGCCGCCGGATCGCCTGGCAAACGCGAACGGGAACCGCAGTCCCTTGCCGAGAAAGTCAGTGCTCATCACTCATGCTCCTGGCAGTCAAAACAGACCGGCCCATTACCGTCGCCGCTTCCATCGCCGGGATCCTGCGTAAACCGGATCACGAGGTCCAGTCCGCTCGCGAGAGACAGATGGATTGTCCCGTCAGTCTCGATCATCCCGGCGTGTCCGCTCTCCATTGCACGGAAGCTCTTCGACCCACCAGAGATGCTACGGGACTGCACTTCCTCACCTATGCCTTCAATGCGGCCGATGCCGATCACGTTCACTGTGCCCGTCGGATTGACTATGATGACAAGCCTTTCGCGGCGTAGCACATCAAGATGAACACCTCCCGACAGCATCACGCTGTATCTGCCGTCAGAAGCGAGCGTGGGTTCCACATCATTAGGCAGGCCCTCGATTCCACATGACCCGTGGGTTACCGTAATGGCGTCACTCACAAGGCTAAGCTCCAGGCCACCCGGCAGAGTCACCTTGCCCGCGCGGGAGGCAGCGACCGGTGTTGCCGCGCCATCCTCGCCGACTGAGACCATTTCACCATCCGGCAGGACTCGCAGAAACGCTCCATCCGAGAACGAGAATAACCGGCCGCCATCGGGCAGTTCGCGAATCGTGGTCCCAGCGGGCACTGATTGGAAAGGATGCGCGTCTGCGTCATCATCCAGGCGGCGCAGGTACTCACCGGCGCCCTGTTCGTGCAACGCCAGTATTCGCTGGGCTTCCTGGCGCATCAGTTCGGAGACCGCGAAGCTTTGTTCAATCAGGACGCGAATCGCGTGCAAGTCATCCGTCATCTGCTCCAGATACGGCTTTTCTCTATTGAGGCCGAACCATTCCCAAGAAGCCTGGGCAATCGCCATCAGCTCATAATGATTCTCCGAAGAACTGGTGTGTTTGTCAACCAAAAAGTTTAGCGTTGGGGCGCCTAAAAGTTGTGCACCTGCCGGCACCTAATTCGTGAATATAGGTTTCTACTATGGGGCCCCTGTGCAGAACTTCTGGAGCCCCTTTGCAAAACATGTCTGCAGTGGCGAAACGCTCTCTTGTCAACGCCGGAATGAAAATGTCCCAATTCCGCCGGTCTGA
>SCLI03000111.1_pt1 | contig 12166 bp, 9 predicted proteins | sample 7268041 | NCBI WGS metagenome assembly SCLI03 (sample SAMN10721081, study PRJNA514188) | viral metagenome | isolation source: depth-stratified mine tailings core A | place: China: Fankou Pb/Zn Mine tailings | collected 2017-10 | reverse complement strand
ATTGAAGCAATATTTGGACTCAGACAAAACAAGGACATCACTAACAACGCTAGCATTGATTTTATGGGGTGGTTAGAAGATATCTTTAACTTAGTTATAAGTCCTTTTCAGTGGTGGGAAGACCAAAAAGCAAAGCTTAGAGACAAATTCAAGGAAATATTTCGTGCGATGGGGCAGGCAGCAAGAGACGCTTTCATGGAGAATTTTCATATAGATCCTCCATTGCTGTTGAAGTTTTTATGGGGAGGGGGACAAAATACAGGGCCTAAGACGAAGAAGCCAGAGGATTACGGATCCCAGGGTTCGAATCATAGTGGTGGCCCAATCACATCTAGTGGACTGTGGAACCTCAAAGAGGGCGAGTGGGTACTAAATGGATATCAAGTTCATGGGATGTTAAATGCGCTCCAATCTATGCAAAACAACATGTATTCAATGGCTTACGCTGGCACCCAAGTTTACTCTCCTCAAAACCTATCAACAGCAATTACTCTTGGGGGTAACGCAGATATTAATGTTAATTTCAATGGTGAAGGCGCTCAGCATATGAGTATAGACGTTCAAAACCAGCTTAAGAGAGAAATAGTCAAAACAGTTATTCAAGCAGTAGAGGCAATGTAAATGGCAGGAATTACTGAAGGAACGGGGAACCTACCAACTGACGAAACAGGGGTTCCAATATTAGGTATTTATAACAACACAGATGCTAAATTTTACGGTCTCAGAGCGGACAATTCAACAGCTAAGAACGCTAGGGTGGCCTTTTTTGACGCAAGCGGTAATGCTTTACTAGTGTCTGGAAATCCAGGTTATATTAAAGCCGCTGATGGGGATTTGGGAGGAGTTGGAGCTACGACCGATGCAATCGTAGCTGCTGGGGCTGCTGGCTCATTGAGCGCTAAACTTAGACGGGCCACACAGGGGCTTGAAGACCTGAAAACGCTGATTGTGCTGGCGGCTGGCGGTAACGTTATTGGGATGGTAGGCGCGCGTGGCAAAAATACGGCGGAAGCCGATGTTGCTCTCCGAGTGGCTAAGAATGACGGAACGACACTCACTGATGGCATCTTGGCGCTCGGCAATTACCTGCAAGATACAACTGCAGTCGGCTGGAATCCACAACGGACAGCCAAGTCCATCCCCGATGGGAATGATGGCGGAGCATTGCCCTTGGTTCCCATCGGTGCCTATAATGGCGCCACCTTTGATCGCCTTCGCACTTTAGCTGCCAGCGGCGATGGTCTCGGAGTGTTGGGAACAGGCCGCAAAGGCAGCACATCCACACTATTCAATGCTCTAGCCATCCGTGACACTTTGAATCACAGTACAGGGCCAATAGACATAGGTATACTCGATGGTTACAAAACGATTTACCTGAAACACAACTTTGATCAACCAATAACGAAGCTTGGTATTTACTTATACAACGGCAGTGCTACTAGTGCATTATATTATCGCACTAATTTAGCCATTACCACAGACGACGCAGTGCTAAGTTCCTTAGCTGATCCTGGGAACGGTGCTGGCCGAACATTCATCCAGATACCTCAACTGGCTGAACCTTGGGAAACTCTAGAACTATTTATTGCCTGTGCTATAGCGCCAACTACTGGAACTGTCACCGCGAAAATGCGTGGTGTGATGTAGGAGAAGATTATGGAAAACCCTAATTATAGAGTTACTCAGTCTATTATTCGTGATAAGGTTGCGGATAAGACAGCTTTAGAAAGTATTATCACTGCATGGCCTGCCGATCAACCAGATATTAGTACACCTGCATTGGCAGATGCTTGGATAGCGACATTAACTGCGCAAGAAATCAATGATATCCAAGCAGTATATACCCGGGGGATCGGTGATTATATTGAGGAACTCCTAAGATAACATTAGAGAAAGAAAGCATGAGATTAAAACTAACCAACGAACAGATAATCATTTTCGAGTACTTGAAAAAGCGCGTGGAAGAAGTTAATAAAACCCTTGAAGCCGTAGCGAAAGAACAGCAAAGATTAGATCAAGAAATACAAATGTTTCTAAACAAAGCTGGAACTGATTTGAAAATAGATAACAGTAAAACATGGAAATTTATGGCTGATACATATGAACTAGTTTGCGAGGAAGATAATGGCATGGAAAATCGGAGCGAGTGTAGCGACACTAACAGCGTTTCCTAGTCCACCTACCACCTACTATCAGGAAGGCCCCAACAGATTAGGATACACACTGAATGGGAAAGTAGTTACTTGCGGAAAACCATCTATTACTTTGACTTTCAATGCTTTAAGTGCTGCGGATTTTAAGTTCTTTGTTGATGAATACGATGCCTCTGCCAATAAAGTAATCGAAGCCCCCAAAGTGCCGGGTCTCGCTGGTGTAAGTATTTCAGACCCCTCAAGTTTTGAGTGGGGACAGTACTCTGTTGTGATGGAACCTCCTACTTATAAAAAAGTTCATACAGGATTAGGGGTTCAAGGCGTCTACGAAGAGATCACTTTAGTGTTCAATCAGGTGGACTTAGTTTAAGTGAATAATTTTGTGGCCAGCGCGAGCGATATAAATCGAACGAAATCTTCGCATCTAGATTTCGATGTGAAGATATATGTTGGTCCAAAACGTGAGCAGATATCCGCAGCAGATATCAAGGATGGGCTGGCTTTAACCAATACTAATGCTTCCACCATTCTTACGAATGCTTATACTCCAGGTGATTCATCTTTAAGTGTGGGTCGAACCGCGCAGTTTAGTTCCAGTGGCGCTATATGGATATCAAACAATCTGATTGTATACGGCTCTAAAACGGATACTACTTTTGGGAGTCTTCAATGGGCATCTCCGATTGTACTTTCCAGTGGTTTGACTGTCACACAGTGGCAGCAACTCGAAAATGCAGATAAGATAACAATTAATGGTACTCTCGATTCAGCCACAGGATCATTCACTGCGTCTTTATCAGGCTATAAGTTTGATTCACGTTTGATCTCACCGGACTACTCGATTCTCATCCAGCTCCGAGTTTATCCTTCGTACCCTCCTTCACCACGAATAGGTGCGCCTCTTTCAGTCGCAAGAACGGGGGCGCCAAATGCAAACTATAGTTCTTCTACTGGAAGCTATTGGAGTCCTTGGTTTGATTTTTATATAGGATACATAAAGGAGGATTCTATTTCTGTTGATTGGAAAACCAACACGTGGGGTTGTTCTTTAGAGGGTACATCTCAATATCTTAAAAAGGCACAGGCAGATGCACACTCGTTTGGTCGTATCGATCTAGCTTTGAGTAAACAAACTTCCGCGAGTAGCACTTTAAATGAACTTTCTTGGGAGCGCATCTCCTCAAGTAACCTTAATGGAGAGTATTACGGGAGCCCAACTATTGCATCGGGTAATTGTGTAGACGGCAACCGTGATACTCTTTGGATTAGTGATACATCTCCTTTTGTAAGTACCGGAGGAACTCCTATCAGGCAACGCAACATTGAAATAATTCGAGCTTTTATGAAAGCACCGCTTGGAGAAGCCGATTACCGTTATCAGTGGTTTGAGTTATGGAATTCCAGTACAATTCCAAATAATCTAGGCCAAAGAAGAATATTTGGCACCAAAAACTATGCTGCCAGAGGAATGTCTCTTTCAAAATTATTAGATGTTAACATAAATAAAGGAGGAGAAGTGTCTCTTGGTGATGGCGAATCAATTATCTTTTGCTATGATCTTGAATGTTTCAAGAGATTGTTTCCCACCACTTTTGGGGTTAAAGTTGTTCAGTGGCGCGACGCCTACCCCGATTTTTGGTTCGATCCTAATGATGATTATCTTGTAATGACATTGGATTCATATTTTGAAAGAGATACTGGACATTTTGATCAAACTGGACATTATGGTGGTGGCATCCAATGGGGAACAGAGAAAACGTTCATTGTAGGTTCAATTGACACCACGGCTAATTCCCCTCGTACTAAAGATGCTGGACTGGTAATGATGCCTCGTCCACTTTATCCTGGGGAAGCTTATGATAGAGATGTTACAGTTGATTACGATCCAACTACCGCATCGGGTACGGCAGGCTATCGAATTGTGAGTGTCCCTCGCCCTGGTCAGTTCTTCTTCAACAGCGGCAATGCGCAGTTTTTATCAGTAGATCTAGGTACTCTTGAGACTACCTTGACGGCCCCGATTAATGCGACTGATACAATCATACCTGTTGCCACAACTGCGAGCTTCAACGAGTCGGGCTATATACTAATAGATGATGAGGTTATCAGTTACGGTGTTGGGGGAAAACAATCTCAAAGTTTTGAAACCGCTCTAGCAGGTAGAGGACGAAATGTGATTGGGATGTCAGATGCTACATCTCATACTGCAGGTACTAAAGTTTACCAGGTTGATCTAGTTTGGGGATTCTCATTCAACGTTGCAGATGCTGCTGTTAGACAAGAATTATGTAATGTAAGTAAGATCGAATGGTCTCGAACTCAAGGAAAACCCGTACCAAAATACGGTCAAATCTACTATAGTATTTATTCTAATCCTGCCACTCCTTTGAGTTCTTCAACTTGGGGGAGAGACTGGGAACCAGTATGTGCTATCAACAATTCAGGTAATCCACAATCTAGTATTTCTTATCAATTGGCTGCCCCAACTCGAATGAGACAAGTTTTGTTTTATATTGAACAGATGTCAGACGGAAAGCGGGCAAAACTAAATGAGGTTAAGGTTTGGGAAGCCACAGACGACCCAATGTCTTTTTCAGTCGGAGAAGTCGTAAAACATTTTCTAGTAAGTCACTTTGGCCTATCTGATTCTGAACTAACTCTAATTAAGACTGGGCCTACTTACGGCCACTTAAACACCGCCAAGTCAAAATACTGGCAAGCACTTAGCTCTCTAGCTGAAAACACTAACATGGTTTTTGTTGTGGACCAATTCAACAAAATCTGGTTTGTTCAAAACCCTGTTATCCATTATCCCGCCGCACAGTCTAATATAGTAGGATCAGATACATCTTTGACTCCTGTTGTGGCGTTCAATTGGGATGCCGATTCAATCTATAAGCTTGATGTCAAGAAGTATCCTACCCATAATGTAAGTCAAGTGGTACTAACAGCCAGAGACGAGATAAATGAAAGAACACATGAGGCGCGTTATCCAGATACCCCTGATAATTTAGGGGATGAGCTAACAGCTAACATTGCTTTATTCGCTGGTCCAAACGAAGCGATTTGGACAGCGAGACAAAAATACAAGTACGCCAATCGAGGATGGGGACTGCAGTGGACTTGCGGCCTGGTAGATTGGGTAAGATTAGGTCAGCGCCACGTTGTGACGTACAACATCGATGAGGCAGGAGTCTATCTGAATGGCATCAACGTAGTTGTAACTGGGATTACCTGGAATATCGCTCTTGGAAAGAACAAGTCTTTTGTAACAACAATTAATGCCGAGGAGTATACAGTAAACTAAAAGTAATAGGTTAATAGATATTCATCTAGCATTTGATTAGAATCACTCAAGATTACTATATCAAACTCTATAGTTTTGTGTTGTTGTTTATAAAGTCGTGCTAGTGTTGAATCATAAGTAAGAGCAAACCATACTTGGCCTGGGCCAACAATATATTTTGAGTTTCCCCCTAAGCCTACGTCTGTGTCACTCTTCCAATGTATAACAGCAGTCATGCCGAACAGTTCCCCATCGTAGCGCTTTCCATCAATATTCACCATTAATCCTGTTAAGTTGGGGCTGCCCGCATAATAAGGTATTGGCCCGCTAAGCCAATATTTAAAAACATAATTTGGATCTAAAGCAGATCTATACTCTTTGGTTATTACAGGAACAAATACCTTATGTTGATATTCCTGGCCACGCACTGATACAGGCAGTAATAGAAAAATTAAAAGAACGAGTCTCGATATTATCATACCAATATTATCCACCCAAGCAACTGATTTGTCAAGAGGGTATTTATGAATGACCTTATAAGTCAACTAACTGGAACTTTACGGAAGAAAGTAGAACGGAAAGCTGTCTACAGTTATGGAACTATTGATAGCGGAAGTGTTGTTCGTGATAGTAAGAACAATGTCACCGGGGCGAAAGCCACTGTTGATGGTATTAGCAACCAGATAATTCAAGTTCCTTATGGCACACCACTATCCGAAGGTACGAAGATAAAGGTCAGGTTAGTCGAAGGGGAGACCATTCAACCTATCTATGAATTAGTCAGAATTGTGGAGAGTTCTCAAGTTGTTGTTGCCCCCGACCCAACAATTACTATACCCACCCCTAGTTTTGTTACTACATCTCAATGGACTTCAACCATTGATAATGCTAGTGGTGGTGGCACTCCTGGTGGAATGACATGCACCGTGTTAGTAAAATGGAATACAATCGATCACCAAAAATACAATGTGGTTGGTTATGAAATCAGATACAAGAAATCTAGTGATGCTAATTGGGCTATTCCTTTTATAGGCGTTAATACGAATGATCCTACACCCCCTGCACTATATGCTGGTTTTGTAGACATGTCAATTGGTACTAATTACGATTTTATGATTAGAGCAACTGGTTTTGGGGGAAATGTAAGCGCATGGTCATCCATAACTACTTATCTAACTGGTCCTGACGACACTGCACCCACATCTCCAAGTCTTATAGGTTTAAGTGTTTCTTACGCACCGGGACAAATTATTCTTGATTGGGTAGACAATACTGAATACGACAGAGCAGGATATTTTCTTTACTACAACACAGTCAATTCATTTACTAAAGGTGTGACACCCCGAATCAACATAACACAATCGAGATGTGTTTTTGAAGTAGGAACTCCCCTCACAGCTTATTACTTCGCTATATCTTGTTATGACTCATCTAATAACGAGAGCTATCTATCTGCTTCGACTGGTCCTTATACTGTTCCAAGTACACCATACCCTCCAGGAACTAAGCCCAGCACTCCGACCTGGCCTATTTCCGGTTCCATACAATGGTCACCTTATGTTATTAATGGAACAAGTGTAGGACAAATATCAGTAGACTGGAACGATGTAACTGATTTTGTTGATAGCAAAGCTGGTTATGTGGTTTATCTACAAACAGGAGACCCAGCACAGCCTTGGACTGGTTCTTATACTGGTGTGAGTAATTACATTTGGCTTGCCCTTAAACCTAGTACTAGATACTCAGTAAAAGTTAGAGCCATAGATAGATATGGAAGAATATCTGATGAATCCACAGAAAAAACACTCTTAGTACAAGATACTATATCTGACACTACAGCACCAGGAGTACCTCAAAGCCTCGCCGCTGATTTTACTGGATCGGATCTTACTCTTACATGGAGCAGACCATTAACCAACTATGAAGATTTGCGAGACTACGAAATAAAGATATACGATACTAGTGGTGGTGCTTTAAGAAGAACTATTTGGGCAGGTAATAGCACAAGTGCAAAATATACATACGTCCAGAATGTAGCTGACACTGGTGGAAACGGCGATCCGTCTCTTTATATTGAGGTGAAGGCTTATGATACTTCCAACAATGCCAGCACTGCGGCCACGATTTCAGCAGTCAATTTAGCTCCAAACAATGTTTCAGGTCTAACCAGTCAATCCTGGTTTAAGGGTGTGTTTTTCCAATGGACACCTAACACAGATAAAGATCTTAAAGGATACCAAGTTAGAACAAAAATATCCTCAGGAGCTTGGGGCTCTTGGACAAGTATTACTGACAATAGTTATGTTCGCCAACTTTCTGCAAGTGAGGTATCGACCTATGGAATTAGTGCCATAGTTTACATAGAAGTTGTTGCCGAAGACATATTCGGGCAAACCAGTGTAACTGCCGCCAGTGTTAATAATACAGGTGTTGATATTCAACCTGTTGATATGTCTGGTTCCATATTTCAAATAATTCCTTCTGACAGTGACAGCAATACTGATTCAACTCTCTCCGCACTATTTGACGGTGTGACTACAAGTGGTGGTGTGGTCTATACAGTACTTGGGACGGATAAATACATTCAATATGAGTTTCCTGTTGAGCACACCTTCAACCAAGTTTTAGTTTGGGCCTCTGCGGCAGCAAATGTATACATTGCTGTAAGTAGAGACTCCGCAACTTGGACCTGGCTCGCGGGAGTAAGCTCTCTTGATCACGGCCTTAGTAGTGGAAAACTTGTCAGTAAGGTGGACCAAACGACGGCACAATCCGATTACTGGACTATCGCATCGGGTAAGAACCAAGCACAGTTTCCTAGCATGGTACGTGCTAAATACGTCAGATTTTATCTAAGAAGTTCTGTAACTATTTATGAACTCAAATGGTGGACCTATCTACTAGCAGATGAGATTGTTGGTGGCGATCTCAAACTTGAAAGAGGGATAACCATTGCCAACAACAATAGCACCAACGCTGTCTCTGTAGATAACACTGGAATGAAATGCTATATCACTACTGATAGTGCAACCTCTTTTAGTATGTTAGATGGATATGGCCTCTGGACAAAATATAATAATACCGAACAGGCAAGAGTAGGTCAGCTTGATAGCACTCATTTTGGCATTTGGGGGAATATCGGTGGCTTTGGTGGCACTGGTTTCGCGGATCGAAAAATAACTATTGATAGTACTGGGCTATCGATGGGAACTGATACTAATGGCATTAAGATAGGATACCTTACAAATGGGTATTACTTTCGAGGGATTGGTAATGGAAGTACTCAGATTGAGATAAAAGCCTCTGATGGAAAATTGTATGCAGGTAATGAAACGGTAACGCTCGGCGCCAATGGCGTTTCGATTGATGTGCCTGTAGACAGCCAATTGGTAGATCAAAGCTATAAGTTTGTTTCTGGGGGTGCCACGCTTACATCATTTAGTACTTGGAAGAGAAACACACCTAGTCCAGCACAAACATTTACATGGCTTCAGACAAATGCTACCACAGGGTATCATAATCAATTTAATATTTCTGTTAATGCTGATACTAATAAGATAGGAATACTTAGATTAACAGCAGACAATAGCAGTAGTCAAGGTACCGGCGCAGCACAAATATCACTTTTAAGTAATAGTGGGGGTTCAATTTGGGCATGTTCCCCAACTGCTGTTGGTTTTGCAGAATTTACTTTTAGTATATCTGCAGGCACTTCTTTGTATATCCCAAATAATCTGTGGTTTAGTTCTAGAAATGCGGCAAATAACGCCGATATAACAATTATCAAAGTTGATACAAACGACAGAATTCAAATCGGTGGGGCTTTATACACTGCTGGTAATATTTACCCCAACAACCAAACCCTGCGCTACCTGACCGATGATGGCACTTATCTTAAATCAAATGATACTTTTCTGTCTGGTGGGGCGTTAAGAGCAACTACTGCTGTTTACCCAGGTAATGATGGATCGTATTATTTACAAATGCAAAGTGGGTCTCCTGTTGTTGCTTTTGATAATAACGATTATATGCTTTATGACCGAACAAACAACATATTAGAGATATATATTGGTAGCACTAGACGAGCTTATTGTGATACAACCGGCTGGCACGCTGGGTAAACTCAAAGAACCGCTCTTAAATATTTGGAGTAAAAATGCTCATATACGGATCTACTTCTAACTATAGCCTTAGATATTACAAGTTTGGCTCTGATTTTGATGAGACCTCTGTAGAGAAATATACTGCTGATCTAATTGATAGTAAAATACACGAACGTGAGTTAGATATTCAACAGTTGTGCTATGATCTCTATTCAACTCCATCTCTTCTACATGATGGCGCTGCTATTCTCAATCAAAATATAGAAGCACAAATAACGGATGTAAAGAAACTCGCTTTTACTGCTATCACAGGATTGAATTTCAGCATAACCGCCCCTACCTTACAAAATCCATCCTTGGTTTCTGGGGGAAGTCTTACTTTAGGTACTACTTATTACTACAGATGTACAGCCTTAGATTCCTATGGAGAAACTGCGGGCTCTAATGAGAAAAGCATGATTACAACGACAGGTAATTTGAGTGTACAGCACAAATGGACCACACCCTCAAATGCAATCAGTTTTAGAGTTTATCGAGGTACATCTAGTCTAGGCCAAGACAGATATTACGCAATCACAACCTCGTATATATCTGCACCCACTGGCCCAACTACATCAGTAGGTGGCACAGGGGGCACCCTTCCGATAGGCACTTATTACTACATTGTTACTGCGTTAGACACGTACACCGAAAGTATTGGCTCCACCGAAGTAACTGCAACAATCACAAATGTAGGACAAAAGCCAACAATATCTTGGAATGCTGTTACGGGCGCAACTAAATATAGAATCTATCGAGGTACCATATCCGGCGGTGAAAATAAATATTACGAAGAAACCGCGCCTACGGTTTCGCATACAGATGATGGCACAGGTGGAACCACTGGGAGTGTTCCTACTAACTGCACTACGACTTTTATCGACACGGGCGCGACACCGACCGCCACTGGAGTCACTGCTCCAACCTATGCATTAGGAATCCTATCAGGAAAAACAGCCGTAAAAGTAGATAGTGCATCTGGATTTACATCTGGTGGCAACTTCATTATCACAGACGGAACAAACACAGAAACAAAGATTATTGATTCGATTGTCGGTTTAGTTATAAACCTGACTACAGCACTTTCAAACAACTATGTTAAAAGAAACACTTTAATTGCTGCTAAATCTAGCACATGGACTGATAACACTACAAGCAAGTATGTTTATCCCACCGATACAGCGTATCGATTGGGGTTGGGGACTACCACCCCAGGAGGGGTATTAGACATCCAAGGTTCCCTATCTGCTTCTGGTGATCAGTTTGCCTTTAAGCTTAGTTCCTCTATAACAAGCTCGTCTGCAGATGCCTATGGTTTGAGTATTGCCCCAACCCTAGCTCCACCAAATACAAAATCGGCTTATATTGCCTATGTATCTCCAACTATAAACGCGCCAACTGGTGGTGCAGTAAATAGTTATGGTTTATATATTACAAACCCAACCAAAACAGGAACAGGGACAATTAGTAATGTGTATGGTATCTACATCAAAACCCCAACTGTTGGAAGCGTTGAAAATTATGCAGTATTTGGTGGAGGGGGCAAAACGCAACTAGGAGGCACTGTCATAATAGCCTCCAACCTAATTAATATCACTACGGCAAAAACTCCTGCTAGCAGTGGTGATACTGGAACAACGGGTAACATATGTTGGGACACTAATTACATATATGTTTGTGTAAGTACTAATACTTGGAAGAGAGCAGCCTTAAGTACATTCTAGTACTAAGGACCACTTAATAACTATTCGGAGACTTAGACATGGAACAAGTTATTAATGGAAATGGAGACACAAGAACTAAAGTCGCAGTTCTTGAAGCGGATCTAAAACATCTCGAAGAGAGATTTGACGACATAAAAGGTGACATTGGAGAGGTTCGTAAAGATATAAAAGAGTTAGCTGATCTCCTGAGAACAGAAACAAAAGAAACTAGGAAAGAAATTGCGGAACAACAAGAAACGCTCACTAAACACGAAGTGAACTTGAAATGGATAAATCGTCTTGGTGGATCAGGGGGTGCAGGGACCATAATAGGTATTATACTAGCACTCTTAGGGATTAAGATAAACTAATGTTTCTAGGATCACATTTATTCAACCAACAGAACAGACAAAAACCCATCCCAGAGCAATATTGGCATCTATTAAGCTTAATGTTACCTGGAATTCAAGCGTTCAAAGGATTTAGCTATTTTAGCATCGATACTTGGAAGCGATCTATCGATATCGTCAAACCAAAACAAGTAGTTATTCGCTTTAATCATATTGATGATTCAGAACGACTCCTAGATCTATACCGATCTAACATTCTCAACGGTATAGAAGTTATTGTAGAACTATACAACGAGCCAAATCATCCTATAGAAGGCTTTTCAGGTTTTGCAGAGTTCATAAACAAATATCAGCAGGCCGAACAGTTTATTAGAGCCAATTGTCCTGGTTGGAAAATATGTTTTCCTGGACTTTCACCAGGGTTTAATCCTATTGAATGGTGGAGTAATAGCATAGATTTAATTGAAAGCGCTGATTATCTAGGGCTCCATCTATATTATAACGTCATAGGGCACCCCTATCTCCAAGCGTA
>SCLI03000110.1_pt1 | contig 12174 bp, 23 predicted proteins | sample 7268041 | NCBI WGS metagenome assembly SCLI03 (sample SAMN10721081, study PRJNA514188) | viral metagenome | isolation source: depth-stratified mine tailings core A | place: China: Fankou Pb/Zn Mine tailings | collected 2017-10 | reverse complement strand
CCGTTTTTGAAATGTTGAAAAGACAAAAAGAAAGAATTAAATTCAGCGGGGGAATTGAAGCTAAACTAATAAAGGACTGGCACGTTGATTTATTTACTTCGATAAAATTAGATAGTCTTTTTTGTGCCTACGATACGCCAGACGATTTAGAACCATTAATTGAAGCAGGAAAGAAATTGACAGATGCAAACATTACACTACAAAACAGAAAGGCTTGTGCTTATGTTCTGATCGGATACCCAAAAGACACAATTGAAGAAGCACAAAAAAGAATATACCAAACTATTGATGCAGGGTTCTTTCCATTTTCAATGCTTTGGAAAAACGAAAAAGGAGAAGTAAATAAATCAACGTGCCAGTCCTTTATTAGTTTAGCTTCAATTCCCCCGCTGAATTTAATTCTTTCTTTTTGTCTTTTCAACATTTCAAAAACGGATTTTATATGCTGATCAGAACACGCAAGTAAATTATCATCCTGTATTATATGCCCATCTTTTATTTGTAGTTCTCTTACTTGTGGCTCACGTTTCCAAACTGAACAGAACCAACATTTGTTTGTGCATCCTCTTGAAGTTATCGTAAATCCGTTTTTTAAATACATTCCTGTTTCAAATTCTCCACCTATTGAACCTAAAGCAACCCCACCAATTTCTGTTTTAGCAACGTGTTTCCATTCGTTATAAAGTTTTTCAGCCTGTGGAATATCCCAAGTAAATGCAACAGAAATTTTCACTTCATCCGCCTGATCAAACAGAGTTGGAAATGTATTAATTCTTACATTCTCATCTTCGGGAGTTGCGTTTGTTTTTCTTGGAAATATTCTTAAAATCTTACCCATCGCTCAAAAAAAATAATATTACTGTTGTGTTTCAATCGTGTTTCTGTGTTAAAACTCTGCCTATGCCTGTCCGTTATAGGCAATGGCTGAAAAAGCCACATGCCTATAACATGGCATTTAACGCTATGCTTGCTTCTCTGCATCTAATTTACTTTTGCGTTTGAAAAAAGAAAATAATTTTTGCCACCGCACTTTTGAAGATTGGGAATTTAGAACATCTTCTTTTTTAGTAGTAATGAAACTCGGAGTAAGGGGCTTGTTAAAGCTCATTAAACTTATCCATATTTCACCCTTTACCAAAACCCTCATTCGCTCCTTAAATGATAGATGCCAACAGCTTATTACTTCTCCTTGCGGGCTATCATTTTTGAAAGCTGGCAACGGTTGGTATTCGGGTTGGTCTTTTGCGTAAGTTACATTCGCTTCTGGAAATTGTTTCGGTTTCATATTAGTTTTGTTTATTGGTTATTTTCAAAAAATAATTGCCCACTTGCTCAATCATATTCTCCATTACTTTTACCGCCTCATCTTCTTCCAGCTTTCCCACTTCATCACGGAGCAGTAATATGATTTGTCCACAAGCCCCCATAAATGCTTGTCGTAATTGTTTCTTTTGTTCGGGGTGCATTTCTGCCTCTGTCAAAGCAACTCGTTTCAAATAGAGTTGGTATTGATGTTCTAAATTAAATTCTTTGTTTTCCATCGCTTAAAAATTATTTTCTTTTTTCTGTTAGTATTTCAAATTAGCTTTTGTCTTTGATAATCGCACAGCGTAAATGCTCGTCCATTAGGTTTCAATAGTCTTGCTTTCGCTGCGACTATCGGAAGAATCATTAAATATATTTTTTAAAAACAGATACAGTTTTTTAGCATCTGCATTACTATAATATACCCATGTTCTACCCTTCATGTTTCCATTATACTGCTTCGATTGAAGGCATAAAGGATGTTTATAATTAGATGTCCAATAAAAGGCTCTATTGCCTTCGCTCCAAGAAATTTCCTTTTTTTTCATAAAAAATATATTTAATTTTACTTCTTCCTTTGAAACCTAATGAGATTGAAGCTAACACGCTTATTGGGATAGTAGGTTATCAAGCCTACTGAACCTAACAAAACCTAAACACGATTCCACGCAGTCTGCATTGCGTGTTAAACTCTTTACTTTCACTTGTCGTACCGACTGCGTGAAACCGAGTTTAGCTTCAATCTCATTAGCTCACATATTTTTTGTAACTAAATATTCTTGGTGCAATACCTTCACGTCTTAAAATTGAAACGATTAAATTTAACTCTTCAATGTGGTTACATGGTTGCGCTTCCGGCTTAACTATTTCGGTTATTTTACCTTTATCGTTAACCCATAGCAAGCCCCAATATTTAGGCAAATCTTTTTCTTTAATCATTCCTTCAGGACATAAGTAACTTCTAAATTTACCAATACCATGTTCGGGGTATTTTCGCCAATATTTCTTTTTATCACTCAAAAAATCCGAGCGTGAAACTTTAACTTCAATAAGTTGAGTAGAGCTGCCACCAAAACCAAAGGCATCAGGGCTTTCGCCAGCTCTTTCAAGTTCACAAACAACATACTGGCTTTTATGAAATGGATGTATTCCTTTATATTTAAGGTATTTAGTGGCTTTAAAACATAAATCACGATGAGAAAAGCAGCCGATAACCGCACCTATACTCAAAATGGGGTTTTCGTTCTTGTTGGATAAGTTATCTGTTTTCATTGTGTTTATTTTAAGTTATTATTTTAATTTCAAAACGGTGCTTTGACAGGGGTTATGTCTATTTCAAATTCAATGTTAGGATCTAATTTTTTGGGTTGATTGTCGATTTGATTTAAAAGACTGTTCTTACTCCATTGATCTACGGTAGAATCGTAAGGCTCATATCTACCGTTATTATAGTTATACCGTTTTTGAATCATTCCTCCGGGGCCTAAATGTTTAAATTTTACTTTCTGAACATGTATTTGTGTGTGTGGATCATTTCCCCATTCCCGGTAAATACTCACTCCGTAATCTGCTTTGTTGTAAAAATGAGCGGACCCGGATATGTCGTAAAGAGTAGGAATGTCAAATTTTAACCCGGTTGAATCCTTTTTCATTTTAGTAGGGTGAGCCACTAAATTAATTAACACATCATTTTTTTGGGCAAAAGTTATTGTCTTATCCAAGAATTTGGAAATATATTCTGTTTCAGTTTCACCCCGGTCCCGATTATGTTCGAATTTATTATATGGGTCCAGAATAACATTTTTTACTCCATTCCTTTTGATTAAATATTTTACCTTTTCAAGAATTGATTCTAATGTAAAATTATCTTCCGGGTAAATAAAGAAAAAATTATTCTGTATGTATTCAAAAAGTTGATTAAACTCTTCGTGTCCCAACTTATCTGCAGAAAATCTAAGACCTGATATTTTTTGTGCAATTTTAGAGTAATGATATTTTATTGGATAATTTTCCGGTGAAAAATATGCAACTTTCCAATCTTGTAAACTATTTAATCTAATAGCAATCTCATCTAAGTATTCAGATTTACCATGTGTAGGTATCCCGGTCCACACTGCAAGTCTTGAACTTTCCCATGTTACAAGCTCATCTAAGTCGTCATTTATTTTAAGGCCCGGCTTCATTCCATTTATGTAAAGAGAATAAAAGTCATCGTAGCATTTATCTATATTTATAATCCCATCAATAGGCAAATCACTTCTTTCGTCGTATAGTTTTTTAAGTTCTAAGCCTCCCAATTTTACCAATACTTCATTAGCGTCTTTATGGTCCTTAAAATTTATTATACTGCAGTTTTCATTTCCAAACCTCCTTATTAGTTCATTTCTCAAATTAAGCCCCGGCAAATCATTGTCTGTTGCTATTATTATTTTTTTACCTTCAAATAAATCAATATAGTCATCCAAATATTCACATTTTGCACTTGCACCATTTGGAACTGATACGCAATTCTGCAGTCCTATTTCGATAAATGAAAGACAATCAATTTCACCTTCAACAATTATTATTTCATTAAAATTTTTAACACAATCCAAATTATAGAAAATAAGTTCAGCGCCATGGACCAGCTTAAACCCTTTATCTTTGGTCCTGAATTTTATATTTACCTGTTTATCTTCGAAAAAGTAAGGAAAACATATTACCCCTGTTTCTTTTTCTACCTGTGGCATCCATTCATTATCAGAATACACTTTCATTTTTATAAGTGTTTCCTGAGAAATCATTCTTCCATTCATGTACTTTAAACTACCCTCTGACAGGTCCGTTTTATTTTTATATTCTGGGATAGTGTATTGAACCGTTTCTCTTTTAGGTTTAAAAGGAACAAACTTGCCTTGACAATTTTGACAGTATCCGGCCTGTTTTGTTTCATTCCAGCTAAACGACTTTTTACGACGCTCTTCCGATCTTTGTGAACACTCCGGGCAAATAGCATGGTTTTCCCCCTGCTTTTTAGCATCGTATTCGAAAGTATTTTGAGTTATAAGGTTAATTATTTTCATCTGCAGACTTGTAGTGTTTTTACTTTAATCATTTTTCCCTGTGAATTATCTTTTCTGATTCCATTTCTAACTGTAGCAACCCAATCTTTTGCTTTTTTGTTTTTACTATTTGACCAGTCCATAAAGGCATCGAAATAATGTTTCAAATCAACGCCGGGAAATTTTATGGTCCAATTGTCAGCTAATTTGAATTTTTCAAAATCGGAAAATTCAGAATTTTTAAATAGACATTGTTTACTATTTTCAATTACAATATCATTTTCAATTACAATATCATTTTCAATTTCATATTCAGTATTTGTTTGTATTTTTGTTTTAACAAAATCTTTAACAAAATTAGGATTCCCACCACCTTTTTTACCTGCCAAAGCCCTCTTCTCACTTATCTCATTATCTTTAATCATACGCTTTTGACATAAATAATCACCGTCAAAATAACAAACTTTCTCTTTCGTTAATTCATCAATTGCATTTTCGATTTCAGAAATAGAATAAGGCAAGTGTTTTGAAATCTGTTCAGCAAAATTTAAGCACATGCTTTTATTTTGTTTGTATTTTTGTTTTAACAAAATCTTTCCATATTCATCTGATTTATGCATTAAACACATGATTCCTTTAATATAAATTCCATGAGTAGATGCTGAACATTCATTTAACTTCTCATCCGTCATTATATCCTGAATATATAATGGTAAATATGGTTGATTTCTCAAAGGCATAATAAAAAAGCAACCCTCACAAAATAAAAAACTGCAAGTGCCAAGCGGGTATCAATCGCTGTCTTGCAGAGTTTTACCTGTGAGGGTATATTATTAAAAATGAATAATCTGAACATATTGATACCTTTTAGGCTGCACAAATATACAACTATTTTTCCAAATTGGTACTAATGGTTAAACATTTTATATAAATTACCTTCAGCATCTGAGAAACTTTCATCACCATGTCCAGTGCCGCCAAGATTATTGTCCTGACAGCATTCGTCATCTATAAACATATCGCATTCACAACATGGAAATTCATAATTATAAGGGCAATTACAGTGAAGGACTTTTTAATTTAAAACATTTCTCACAGTCAAACTCTTTTTTACACGCCTCTTTCATAGTTTGGGACGTCCACACGCACGTTTTTTCCTCAGTAGGTAGTTTTGCTTGTTCGTTTATTACGTGCTGGGAGAATGATTCTTTTGGCTTCATAGGTTAAAATATATAAGTTTTTCGACAATACTTACCCTTATTTCTATTTCTCACGCAATCACCGCATCGTTTTTGTTTTGGAATATTGCAATATGAGTTATTCTCAAACTCACATGAACTTGAGCCTTCATCCCATCTTGAACGTATTCTTTTATTTTTCCTCATAATTAATCTGATAAAAGATATTTAGTAGTTTTTAGTAATGTGCGATAATGTTTTAAATTAAAAAGTCCTTCGTAATGTGATTTTTGTTTATCAACTTCAATTCTGCTGGCCTCTACAGACTTTAACCATGTTGGATAATAGTCTTCTTTTGATTTAATAAGCTTCATCAATCTGTCAGCGTCATTCTTTAAAAACTCTTCGCTCGGATTTGTTTTTAGATATTCTAAAATCGTCCTAAGCGTTGACTGCTTTTTATTTAGAGACTTATATTTCTTTTCGCTAAACTGCCTTTCTTCTGGCAATTTAGCGTTTTCAAAAATAAGATTATCTATTGAATCTATTTCTGACTGAATGGCTTTAATTGTTTTCATGAAAATAATTTTAATTGTGGATTTCCGATTATTCTTTTTAACTCTTTGTTTTCTTTTTCCAGTTTTTGCACCCGTTCAAAAAGTTTAACGCATTCCTTTTCAGCCTGCGATTTGCTTACTTTTTCAATTACGTCAACCGGTTCTGATGTATTTTTGATCCGATAAACCGCACAATTATAACCGTTCACTTCTCTGTCAGAATCATATTTAATCTCACCGTCTTTTCTCATCTCTAAGAACCTACGATTGACCGAGTGATAACTCAGGCCGGTTTCTTTCGATATGTCGTGAGCCGTTGCCTTTTCGAGCTTTTTAATGGCATTGAATATCTTTTCACGGTGAGTCTTTGAGAACTCGTCGGACTTTTTATAAGCTAATAGGCTATTCTTGTTCATTAGAATGTAATTAATGATTTAAAACGTTCGATTCCATAAGCATGAGTCTTTTCAAGTAATGGAAGTAAATCTACGGCCTTTATTTCTGTTACTTCTACATTATGTTGATTCATCCAAGACTTACAACCCTGCTCACATGCCCCGGTAATGAGTCTATAATAGTTAACGGTTATGATTGTATCCTTTTTAATCGGTTCGTTTTTTAGCTTTTCAGCAATTATTTTAAACTGAACATCTTGAATAGCTTTTTTGATAGTTTCCCCGTGAGCCGTAAAATTATCTTTTTCGGCCACAAATGAAACATCTTTATTAATTACATTTTTATCAAGTGAAATAAAGTTATATCCTGAATAAATCGTTATTCCTTTTGTTGTCTTAATTGATTCTGTCACATAGCAATAGCCGTCTACATTTTTAACTGATAAAGAATGTTTTTTAAGATTCACCCGGGTAAGGGCCTGATTGGAACTGAGGCAATCACTACCCATTGTTGTGCAGTTTGGGAGATTCACCCGGGTAAGGGCCTGATTGGAACGGAGGCAATAACTACCCATTGTTGTGCAGTTTGGGAGATTCACTTCTATTAAAGAATCCATGTCCCAAAAACACTTATCCGACAACTCGATTACTTCTTTATTAAAGAATTTTCCTTTTACCAAGTCACTTTCATTGACTTCTAATAATACACCGTTTTTAATTTTCATATAATTTAGTTTTGATTATCTTCCTGTTTTTCACGTTCAATTATCCCTGTGCCATTGCATTTATGGCATGTTTCGGGTTTGTCAAATATTATAATAATGCCAGTGCCATCGCAATTTTCACAATCCTTTTCAGAGTTTTCTATCTCCTTTTCGCAAAACTTTTTCATATTGCAAAGTCCACATTCTCCATCGGTGCATACCTCGTTAATCAGAATGTCTTTTTTAATTTCTGTTTCCTCTGGGCAACCTTCGAAAAAATGTGCGAATGTGTCTTTCATATTCGTTTAATTTGATAGCACAAATATACATCATATATATTTTAATTTGCAAATATTTTAACAACTATTTTTTGAGATAAATTTAATTTGTCTGATAATCAATGAGATTAATTTTAATGTGAAAAATATATTCAAAATAATTTGTTTTTAGAATAAACATATCATACATTTGTCCAATAATTAAAACATAATTTTTATGGCAAAGAAAACTAAATTGGTTGAAAAGGGAATACACAAGGGTAAAATACCTAAAACGCTTCATTTCACCCCTACATGTGTACGCATTATAGATGTAATTGCAGCAAGTAAAGGAACTGACTTTAAAAACTACGTCCAGGACTTGGCCGAAAACGATGCTTTGAAAACTAATTAATAACATAACATAAAAAAACATGAAAAAAACATTAATTTATATCGGAATTATTGCTACTGTAATTTTTGGCAGTATTATAGGCTGGAATAAAACAGCTTATAGGGATGTAGAATTGTTAAAAATTGAAGCACCGAAATTCATTCAGGAACGAGGTTTTAAAATTACTTCATACGATGGTTTTGAAGGCTCAATGATACATGGTGGATTTACTTGGTATCAAGTGCGTGATTCATCAAATTACCTATATAACATGGCTATTGGAGAATGGAGAGGCGAAATAATGATTTATAATCAATCTTGCTTAAATGCAGTTCAAAATAGTAAATAATTATCATGGCGACAGTTAATTAAATATTAAATCCAAAACATAAACTTAAAATCAAATAATGCAAACTGAACTATTCTACGGTAACAATAGAAACGATAAAGGAGTTTACACTCAATTTATCAGAATGAAGGTAACTACACAGTCTATTGTGTTAGATGACTTCCTGCAATTAAAGGCCATTTATGAGCCATTAGACGAAGGTGAGTTAAAAGACTTTCACATATTAACGCCTGACGAACAAAAGTTCTTATTAGCCTTTGAAAATCATGTTAGCAATGAGGTTATGGATTCTATCAAAAAAGGCCGGAAAGTTCTTTATTTTTCCGATTCTCAATTGAGTACTATTTTTGAAATAATTAACAAAATAAATTCACTTTAAAATGGAAAAAGTAATAATTAAAACTTGTGAACCTAAGGAATATAATAATAAAACATTCTACAATATTTCCTTAGAAGATGGCCGCACAGGGTCCTCATCCGATAATTTAACAGAGTTTATCGGTCAAGAAAAAGAACTTGAAATAAAAGAAGGTAAATTATATAATAACGTGCAACAATATTATATTAATCTACCTAAAACACAACCACAGGCAAAGGGTAATTTCCCGCAAAAGGATTACACATTTGAAAAAAGAAAATGCGCCTTAGAATGCGCTGTGCTTCATTCAAAAGAAAATACCAATATTGCTAATGGCGAAGTCCTGACTATTGCTGAAATGTTTTACCAATTCCTTTTAAAGAAATGATAACAAGTGTTGATGAGGTTAAGAATCTCTGTAATTCCGGCAACTATCTTAAACTATTCCGTGTTAATTGGAATGGTTTAAGGCTGTATGTAAATCCGAAACCTTTTACATATTATTCCGGCTTGACCGGTGCTTTAGATCGCTGCACATTTGCTGGAAATGATGAAAAAAGACGGCTCGAAGGTTGGAGAACTTCAATGATAGATTCTTTTGGAAAAAAGAATACAGACGACTATGTGCAGATGACGGCTGATTTTGGCACATTGTTACATATGGCTTTAGTAACGATAAAAGAAAAAGGCTCTATCAACTGGAATGAAGAAAAGGATTTGGCAGAGGGTTATTTTATCAATGCTTTTAAAGAAAAAGAAATCATTCTAAAGGAAACCACGTTAAAGAAAATGGTTTATGAATATCAAAAACATGTAGCCTCTTTAATGCAGTTTATTTATGAAAGAGTTTCAGAAATATATGCCATTGAAACCCCCGCAACACATGAAGGATTAAGAATTGCAACGCCCTTAGATATGGCATGTAAATGCCGCCAAACCGAAAAGGGAGAGTTTCAAAACACAACAATAAATATTAAAACCAGCTCGGCAATTTCAAAACATCAACTTCAACAGATCGCAATGGAGAATCTCATGTGGAATTCTACCTATGAGCAGACATGCGATTTTACAGCCATAGTTCGCACAAAAGACTGGAATGAATCAAGGACACCTACTTTTGAATATAGGTATCTTAAACCTGATGAAATCACGCAAATATTGTTTTCTGTTATTAAGAGGTTAGAGCTTTGTTTGAATGATGAAGACTCGACTTATTTTCCTTCAGTAATTTCAAAGTCTTTTTCTGGAATTACTAAACTTGGTGAAAAGCCTTTAGTAATTGAACAGTCATTACAGGAAGAGTGGGAAATTTTAAATATTGAATAATAAATTTGCATTATGATTAATCATTTACTATATTTGCACCAATACTTGAAACGTTCTTTGCGACTATTAACTATTGGAGGTAAGACAATAGTAAATGATAATACTGGATTCCCCCCGGATTCCTTTATAAAGCCTTTACATTATTTATTGCTTACCTCAATAAGTATTTGTAAAGGTTTTTTCATTTATTATAGTTCAATCATAGCAACTATTCAAAATGCAATATGTATTGATCTGACGTGGAATAAGTCCAGAACTGTGTGCCAACTTCACAACTGGCGACTGATAGCGAAAGTAAAAACCACGAGCCTAACAAAGTCCTTGAAAAAGGTATCAGGGGGGAAGTGCAGAATCAATACGACTGAGTTTAATTATTGGTTGCCTTTAATGAATCTCAGTTCACATTCTAATATCAGGATATAAAAGTTGCTATGAAATAAATTGAAATAAAATGTTAGAACAATTAAAAATCGAAGCTGAAAACATTCAGAAATATCTGGAAACAACCATGTCAGAGAACGGTGAAGAGGCTGTTCAAAGAGGTTCAGACCTCATCGTTTACCTGGCACGAACTTCTAAAATGTTAGCAGATGCAAAAGACATTTATTATAAAAAAATAAAGTCTGATTTAATGAAAGAGTTAATTAAGCAGTTTGAAGAAGTTCCGGTATTATCTGCAAAGGCTATTAACCTTATTGTTGAATCTATTGCAATGGATGAGAAATATATGGTAAACTGGATTGAAAGGCTTAACGCAACTATTACTCATCAGATTGAGTGGTGTAGGACTGTTGTTAGCAAAGCCAAACAAGAAGCGTATAACAATAGAAATTTTGACTCTTCAAGATTATGATTTCAACCGCCACAAAAGACCTTTTATTCTGCTTAGATGCAGGAGGTAATGACACGATAAAATTGTTTTTAGAAAGGTATTTCAATTTAAAAGAGCTGTTTAATCTAAAAATTGAATACTATGAAAAACTTTTGCCACATCGTATAAAATCACTCGGCAACACAATAGAATGTCAGGATCAGTGGTTGATGGATTTAATAAATAACCGGATCAAAGAGATTGAAAAGGAAACGAGAATTTAAAATTTTAATATTAATGAAAATGAAAACACCAGTAGAAGTATTACAGAAAGAGTTAAGTCGATTGAAAGTCTTAGCCTCATTACAAAGACACGTTCATAAATCAGAGTCTAAAAAATTAATTCCCTTATTTGAAAATGCTATTAAAATTTTAAATGAAGTTGCCGTTGATGGGGCAAGGAAAAGTTATCAAAGTACACATAAGAATTTATGTACTCACAAAATACCATGTAATGAATGTTATATGTACCGATGACAACTTTTGAGCGAGAATTGAGTCCTAACGGTGGAGTGTTGGCTTTCGTTGCCGACAATTGAAATATGAATGTTTAATTTAACACAAAATTTAATATGAAAAAAGATGCTGAAAATACCACAAAACAAGGCAATGAAGTTAACACTATGTTACCAGCTGAGCCTTGCCTAAATTGCAAAGAAACGATTGAGCAATGCGCTTGTATGCGTAATATATGCACTAAATGTGGAAAACCTGTTGGAAATATAACTTTCACTATATGTGATAATTGTTGGGATATTGAGTTTCCTCCGAAGGTTTGCTCTCGTGATGAAGATTGTGTAGAACGTGATAAGCAAACGAATGACTGCAAATATAAATATGAGTGTGCATATAAAAAGCAAACTGTTTTATAACGGACGGCGGTATGGTTATGTGTGCCTACTATATCGCTGTCATTTTACAACAAACTTTCAAAGGCACATTAACTATACCGCTTGTTATACACTGGCGGTTAATACAAAGTTAAAATGATACTAATACATAAAGAACCAAAAGAATTTTACGAAGAAACTCACGTTTACGAACGCTGTTATTTTTGCAACGAACCAACTGATACTTGGCATAATGGAACAAACCAACCTGTTTGTAAAAAATGTGCAAAAACACATAAAGTATCTGAGTTGCAAAAGTCGCATCCGAATTATAAGCCGAAGCCGTTTTCCGCTTGTGTATAACGTAGAGGATTTCAGCCGTTTCAATGGATTAAATCCATTGATAGAAGAAGTCCCGAAGGGAATTCTGACGGGTGAAATCCTCTACGATGAGAAGAAAGACCTTCGGGATTTCTTCTCATTGAGATTGAAGCTAAACTCGGTTTCACGCAGTCGGTACGACAAGTGAAAGTAAAGAGTTTAACACGCAATGCAGACTGCGTGGAATCGTGTTTAGGTTTTGTTAGGTTCAGTAGGCTTGATAACCTA
>SCLI03000109.1_pt1 | contig 12194 bp, 16 predicted proteins | sample 7268041 | NCBI WGS metagenome assembly SCLI03 (sample SAMN10721081, study PRJNA514188) | viral metagenome | isolation source: depth-stratified mine tailings core A | place: China: Fankou Pb/Zn Mine tailings | collected 2017-10 | reverse complement strand
GGTACCCATTGGCACAATCCGTACCTTCAACCGAATCTTAGACGTGGCCAAAACATCCTGATCCAGGGGAATGATTACCCGGCCCCTGGCAATTTCTTTTTCTGCCACCATGTAATTAAGCGGGTTGGTTAGCTGGGCTTCGATGGCCTTGAAGCTTGTCTCCAGGTTGGTGGGGTCAATTTCTGCATGTTCCCGTTTCAAGGCTTCCATCCTTACCAGGTGGCAAGCCTTGTCCATGGGCCGCCGCAGTTCCACATACTGAAAATCACTGATTGGCGGTGCTGCCATCCGGCCATTAGTGACGTAAAACCCAGACAGGCCAATGTACTGGCGGAACGTGATAAACCCGGCCTGATCCAGCGCTTCAATATGCCCGTCATTGATACCGTCCGGTTTCAGGGCAACTATTCCAGGGAGGGGGCCTTCCGCCACTTTGCCGGGGGAGGTACTGACTTTTACCGAGCTTACCCTACCGGCGTAGATCCCCGCGCCGTTACGATCCACCACACGTCCGGTTCCCATGTCCACCATCTCGAAACGACCGGCACAGATGGAAACCCTTGTATTGGCAAAGGTGCTTTTGGCAGTAAGCAGTGCATTGACCCATTGATCAACGGTTTCTCCGGCGTTTGGCCCACGGGCTTGGGCTAAGAAATGAATGAAACGGTATCTACTTTCAGCGGCTGCAGCCTTAACCGCCAGGGCTGCCCACATCGCTTCATCCGATGGGCCTACCACGTGGATGTATTCAAAGAGGTAATTGGAATTCAACAGGACATCAATGGCGGCATTGGCGCTGTTTACACTGGCCTGGGGGGCGGCAGTCTTACAGATATACCGATCTCCGGCTTTAAAGGAATTGGCAGCCTGCCCGGCATCCTCCGTAAAATTTAGGGTAAGGCCTGTATCGGGCATGACATAAGTCAGGGCAGTGGGTACCGTGATCTTGCCGCTAAAGGTGTCTCCACCGTCAAGACTAAACTTGAAAGTGGCCACGTTTTTGGCACCGGGGTCAACAATCTCAACCACCAGTTCATAGCTGTCCAAGGGTGTCCCGGTCAGTGTCATATTGCCGGTGCCCGTCTTGGTGGCCTCAACGTCTCCGATGGTACCGGCAATATCCCCATTTGCTCTTACCACGTGGATCGTTCTGGTTCCCTCGGCGAACGAATCATACAAGGCATTTGCAAGGGGGCCGGTACCAAACTTTTCAAGGATATCCTTCGGGTCTGTGATGGTTATTACCTCATTTATTGCACCCGCAGAACAAACCCCAATTTTGGCATGGAGTCCAGATGAACTGGGTGGCAAAATACCTAACCCGCCATCTTGAATGTTAATCCTTACATCATTAAGAGGCATTATTTATCCCTCCTGTTGTACATGGGGCCGCCAAGCCACTTGTCTTTGGCCCGGAGAAATTCTTCCTCGGTCAACTCTTTGCCGCTGCCCCAGTTATAAGCAATCTGTAAACCTGCCATTATCCAATCCGGCACCTGGTGGATCTTAGCCAATTCTTCAATGGTTTTCATCTCCGGTTCAGCCTTATTTACCATTTCATCCTGACCACCACCTTGACCGTTCCTTTTATTGGTCATGTTTACACCTCCGTTTCAATTTCACCCGAAATTTCAAGGGCTGTATCCGTTGAATAGAGCTTATGGGTTTTATCCAAGTAGATCCCGCCCTCAAAGATTACCTGGTATTCAACAGTACCTTTTTGGTTTAAAATGCTTGTATTTTCTTCAGGTTCCGCTTCGCGGGCGGTAATTAAAACCGCATTCCCCTGGGAGTCAAGGATTCGCCTGTCTAGGCTTGCAATGAAAGAAGTACCCATGTTCTCTGCTGTAATGGCATCCCGCTGGACTATCTTTACTTTAAAAGGGATGACCCGGCTGTACAGCTTTTTCCGGTAGACCCGCAGGTTGGCTGCCGGGTCGTTCAGCACAGCCACCAGGGAACCCACCCGCCGTAAAGTTTCTTCACCCACAGTTATTGATGCACTGGGGATAACCTGGTGACCTCCAGCGTCCTCCTGTTTTTTGGAGACCTTATTAATACCGGCCTCCTTCAGCTTTGCTTCAAGATAGTCCAAGCAGGAACTCAGCATTACTTCAGAACCTCCTCCAGGCGCTCACGGATAATCTCATTGATCTCTGCAATGTCATCCTCAGATATCCCCATGAATGGCCGGGCCGGGATAGTGACAGACTGTTTTACCGCCCACCTCTTACCCACCATGAATTTTAAAGCTTTGGCCCGTTTCGGTTTGATGGTTGCGCCCAGTTGGTGGGTTCTGGCCCGCTTGTCGTTGGTGCCAGCCTCAACCCTATCCGGCCTGGCCGTATAGGTGATGGAGTTCCGAAGCCTTCTGGTTTGGGATAGGGTTTGTCCACCTTCCTCACGCGCTCGGATGGAGGGGGGCCACTTGGTTCCATCGGGAGCCGTTTCAGTCTTGAAACGCTCTTGGGTGCTGGAAACCAAGCATTGGCCAATCTCCTTGTGCAAGGCCGTAAAGTTCAGGTTCGCAAGTCTTTGTAAACCCTTTTCAAGCCTTGACCAATCACCGGATAACTTTACACCCAATTAGAACGCCTCCATCTTTGTACGGGAGAAAATCCTTGGGCTGCTGCTAATTTCTACTTCCGTTGAGGGAGTCGGTTGGGGTACCCCTAGGGTAACCAAACCCTTTGCAATGTTCTCCAGTGTCTTGACAGCTGTCTTATACCGGTCGTAAATTTGCTTATCGGCACTATCCTCATTGTAGCCCCGGCGGGAAAAGAGGTTATACAGAGCAACATCAATGGCTAACTTTCTAACAAAGTCCGGCACCGGGTTGAAGGGTACCGGATAACGGGCCTGGCAGTAACCATTAATCTCACTGGCAGCGTTTTCGATAGCCTTGTCAATCCGGACAATCATTTCAGGGGTGGCCTCGGCCAATGTGGCCGGGCCATTCCCTTCATCATCCGTGAGCGTGATTATGACCCCTTCAGAAACCTGACCTTTAAGGTCATCCAGGGTGCAGTACATTACTTATCACCCTGGAGGTTCTGTCCTGAATCGTTCGGGGGATCTCCAGCAGCTTTTTCTGCCTTTTTCTTTGGTTTTTCTTCGGCAGGCAGTTCTTCCACAACCAGCAGCGGCTCCGCTTTCAGCTTCGCCAGTTGTTCCGGTGTAAATTTACCGTCCGGGTATACCACAGGCCCGGTAGGGTGTTCGATTCCGCACCGGCGGAAACCGTCTCTGAGTGAGATAATCTTAATAGGCATTGTCTCTTACCTCCCGCTTATTATTAACCCTGGCCGGTGCTGCCGTAGGCCAACTGCCACAGGCCAAAACCTGCGTTGTCACGGCTATCTACGCCATACAGGTATTCCTTGCGCATGAACACATTCGGATCGTCAGGGCTGTCCAGGCTGACAAACTCAGGCTTCTTCCGACTTTGGAAGATCAGGGGTCTGACAGGCTTGGTGGTATCCAGTAAGAACCAGGCATTGGGGTTTCCTGCCAGTGCAGGCACCACCAGCAGCTCCGCTGTGTCCTTGTTTACGTTCGTGGCACCGGTGCTGGTTCTCTCTGCCAGCAGTATTTCCCGGCCCTTCTTATCAAGCTGGGGAGGTACCACCAACAGGTTGGGCACAATGTTCAAAGGGTTGCCATTCTCATCTTTTAGACTCATCATCTGCGCCCTGGCGGCAGCATAGGAGTCATGTTCAAGGACTGCCGTGCCCTTGTTGCTTTGCACCGGACCGTCACCGTCTTTATGATCTTCGTCAAAGAAGTATTGTCCATCATAACCAAGGGTATTAAAACCTTTTTGAAGCAGATCAAAGACCAATTCATCAGGGTGCATGGCAGCCGATTGGCCCAAGCTCTGAATGATCGGGGTATACACACCAATGGAATCGTCTTCAATGTCGTCACGATCAACGGCCACAGTGGCTTCGTAGGGCTTGTTTTTCAAAGTAAAGCCATAAGCGGTCAGGTTTTGGATCACGCGCTCGCCGATCCATTCCCGCATCCGGGGCACCTTGCCCAACCACTTGTATTCTTCCGCCCTGGTGGTGGAAGGAACTACTGTGGCAATACGCTCATACAAAGGTTTGGCATTGCTAAAAGCCTGGTTAAAGATGGTCTTAAAACCCCTGTAAATGCTCTGCAGTGCAGACTGGTTAACTTGCATTTATGTTCATCCTCCTCAAACGTTATCGAATTTCCACCCAAACCCCATCGGGGTCGACAGCCAGAACCTTACCGGCAGCGGATCGGGTTCCCGCGCCATTCGTCGCGGCCACTGTCTGGTCATCCACCATGTAGCAGGTGCTAAGTAGATGTGCAGCACCGACCGGATCGGCACTATCGTTGGCAAACTTGAACACCCCGCGCCTTACCCGGACAGTCTGTGCCCCATTGGCCCCGCCGTTGTTATTTACGTATTCTTCAGCCCGACCGGCAGCCTTCAGGTTATTCGCCGCAGCGCCGGGGGTGCCGTAGCCAGTGGCATTAACGGCCACCAGGGAACCGGCATATATGACTGCATTTGCAGCTACGCCCAGAACCAGGAACTCACCGGCAATCATCGGAGTATTGCGATCCTTCGTAAGTGGCATTACTGGTCACCTCCAAACTTCTTATAGGCATCTTCATCAATGCCCAACATCTTATTGACCATCAACTGGGCTTCATCCGGTTTGAGTCCCTCTTGATGCTTGAAGTTAGCACCGCCGGTAATGTCTTGCCCAATGGGTACCACTTGGGGGGCCTGGTCAATAAAGGCCTTAAAACCTGCAGGATCTTTTAGGGCATATTGTTCTGCCCATTCCTTCATGGCCGGGGAGACCTTGCCCTGAGAGAGGGCCATGTTTACCAATTCGTTCCTCTGGCGGGTGGCCAGTTGCTCCTTTAGGGAATTAAACTCTTCCACCCTCACATAGCCACTGGGGTTTTTTAGTGCCAGAATCTTTCCCTTGACAGTGTTAATGTCCGCAGTCTCCGGTACCTCCAGCAGACTCAGCACCTCTTTATTGGCCACCAGTCCTTGGGCATCTTTAAGCTGATTGATCACCTTTTGCAGCTCGGCAATGACCTCCTCGGCTGTTGCAGTGATAGGCATGTTCAACATCCACCGCAATTGCTGTAACAGTTCGTCCACGCTGTTATCCTCCTTTAATGGTTCTTCTTTATTTGCCAACGGCACCATGCCGTCAATGGCTGGCGTATTGGTGAGCGCCCCCGAATGCAATACCGCCGCCCGGCCATCGCTTTTCCTCACCCACACCACCGGACTAAAGTAGCGGTACTCTTTATTGGCCAAGTAGTCTTTGGCCCTCTCAGTCCATTCCACCCTGGCCCAGATGCCTTCCTCACCTTTATTGACCAGTTCCTTGATCCAGCCAGCAGCAGGAGCTTGTACACCATCCAGGGTTTGGTGTTCGTAGTCAATGACTAGATCGTTCTTCTGTGCAGCGAAGGATGCCAGGATATCCGCCACCGCTTTATCATCAACCAGGAAGTCACCTTTCTTGCTGTGCACCTGGCCAAAGGGGAGGATTTGAATCTCTGTCTCGACACCTTCCACCAGGTTGCCCGTTAGTACGAGTATCATAAATTCGTGTTTTTTAGACTTGAAGTTCAGTCACCTCCTAAAAAAGATCATCACCGTTCGTTAATGCTCGTTAAAACCCCGTTAATTCCCGTTATTTTCCGTTAACTGACTAGCGGATAACCCTTTATACTACAAGATTAATTTCGAGCCTCTACGGGGCTTTCTGAGCGTTTCGGTCATAGTACGCCTTTTGCAAACTTTCCGGGTACTTGGAAAGGTCTGGCTGCCACTTTGCCTTCGCCGGGTTATGGTCAAAGCCGGGGTCCGGCATCAAAGGTCTGGCCAGTTGCCCTGGCGGCTCCACCATGTCCGGTATTTCATCGGCAACCTTTAACCCTCGCTTGGCCACCTGCTCTTTGGATAGGCTGATCACCCCGCAGCGGCACCGGTATCCATTGGGCGGGTACCACCTGTCCCAAAAGGGGTGATCATGGGGGAATACCATGCCGTCTAATGCCCGGTGAGTGGGGCGGGTGTGCCGATCATTCACCGCATCGTACATCCAGTACGGGCGATGTTTCACCACATCCGGATCAGTCATGCGCCGGTGATGGCCGATCATGTAGGCTGTTTGGATGTTCGTTCGGAATATGTTATCCAGGCGAAAGGGGGTAAGGCCTTCCCAGCCTTTTCGCTCCAGGATCTTATTGAGGTTCTCACCAAACTTCTGGGCCGTTGTGCCTTCCTCCAAGGCTTTCAGCACTTCTTTGTGCATATCGTGCAGCACATCCAGGCTGCCGATACCACTCACTGTAAAGGCCAGGCTTTTGTATTCGGCGTAGAGCGTGGAAAACTGTTTCGGTGTCAGCGGTACCTTGTCCTTAAAGAAGTTCACGGCTTCCTCAAAGGTAAGACCTGCCAGTTTAAGCTCCATCGGCTGCCCACCGCCCATAGAGGTCAGCCACAAACAACACAGTGGCCATCAATTCCTCCAACTCATCGGTATCCATTTTCCGATAGATGCTTGGCAATATCTCTTTGATTTCTTCCAGCGTGGCCCCGCTTGTGATTAATTCCTTCAGTGGTGCCGTGATGGCTTCTAATGCCTTAACAGCCTGCTCCCTGGCCTGGTCTGCCAGCTTATCGATGTCGCCCTGGGCCTTGACCGGTGTCGGTGGCTTTTCCTCCTTCATGGCCTTCATGGCCAGTTCCGGCGGAGCTTGGTTTTGGATGGGCATCAGAATGTCTTCGCCCTTTTGCGGTTCCGGAATACCAAACTTTTCATAGACGTGTTTCTTGGACACCGGCAGGCCGCAATCTTTAATCAGGATGCTATAGGTCTTGGCCGACTTCTCCTGGTCCTCCGGCTCCGATAGGTCTGGCTTTAGCCAGGGTAGATTTACGCCGTCTCCCATGTTAAACCGCACTAGGGGATCAATCAGATCTCGCCGCAGGGTTTCCATCAGAGCTTTAGCATCTGCCTTGGTTAAGTCTCTCCGTACCTCATTATGGGTTTGGCTGGCAGCGTAGGAACCGTTTGAACCAACTTCAGCAGTCAATGTCTGTCCCACAATAGCCTTGGACATTTCCCTGTTGCAGAAGTTAGCCAGTGCCTCGTATATATTGTCCCCGGCATTCTTTATAGACTGGATGAACTCAATTTCCGTGCTCTTCGAGATAACCCCGGCGGCATCAGTACCTAGCTGTACCACCGCCTGGATCAGCTTTTGCTTATCCTCCGGGGAGGTGTTGGCATCATACTTGCCCAGCCGAAGCGGCATACCGTACACTTCCGCAAAGGTAACCCAATCCTTAATGGAATAATTCTTGAACAAGTACATCCATGCACAGGTGCGAATAATTCCCGCCCTGGTTGGGTGGCCGCTGCGGGCCTTAAACCGGTGGGTCACAAACTTATTCTCTGGCAACTCCATGCCAAGTACCGGGTCAGCATCCGTGAGCAGTCTCATCTCATCCCGATCGCCAAAGGTTATTCGCTTGGGCGGTACATGCTTTAGGCGGTCAATTAACACTCGGTCACCCTTAAGCCGCCACATAATTTCGCAAACCGAAAAACCTTTACCGATGGCATCCAACAGGTCTATGATCGCATCTTCCAAGCCCTCAAACTCCAGCGCATCCTGCACCAGTTGGGCCGCCTGCTTGTCTGCTTTCCGGTCCGAATAGGGTACCACCTCAAAGTCCAGCCCCAGGACAGCAAGCTTGCGTTTCTGCAGCTCACTGCCTAGATGGCAGTCCTTTTCTTCCATCTCCTCAAACAGTTCCATCTGCCGGAGTACATCACCGGCATCGGCCTCCTTGAAAATCCGGGCCAACTTTTCCACCGTCAGTCCCTGGGAGGGGTAAGTGGACCATCGATCCCGCACACTGACCACGGCCAATTCGTCATATATGGGTTTGTTTTTGTTGCTTTTGATCGGCCTGCCGTCTGGCCCAAGAATGGTCATCAGTACGCCCCCTCGGAAAAGTTAGCCCTACGAGTAGATATTGAATCGTACTCGACAGGTCCAAGTAATCTTGATTTGCCCACTGCTAAATATAAAGCGATTCTGGCTGAGTTAATCGCCATACCATAGTGGTTCTCTACGTTCTTTTTGTATGAGATTTTCTTTTGTCCGTCAGCACCAACACCTTCTTCTTTAACCAGCTTCTTAAGGTGCCGCTTGACTTCATCCAAAGTTTTTTCTTCATTAACATCCCGTGGTTTAAACAAGAGAGCCTGGGGGGGATTGCAAGCAAATAGGGAAGTGGTATCATCTAATGACTCATCCCTATCAACTTGAACAACCCGGACTTCTTTTTCATCCTCACCCTCGGTGGTTTCTTTAAACGTCCCTTTGAAATACTGGATATATCCAATGGCCTTTTTTAGTGACCTAACAACCCGTTTAGATTCTGTCTTGTATGGCATCGCATCTATAACAAGGCACCCTGCGTTGTATTCTTCTTCCCAAACAGGTATTTTTTCAAGCAGTTCTTCAACATCCAGATGGAAGGCAGCCAGCATCCTAAATCCTTCCTCACTCTCATTGCAAGGAGCTGCCACAGCCACGTGTGCCCGATCACCCATGTCAATTCCTATACCGCAAATTTCTTTGCTGTTATCCTGGAAGTAATAATCACCGGCAGCCTCTACAATCTCCAATACCTTTGAAGTAATTGGCTGCATGTTGCCGCTGTCGGCGATCCCCAGGACGGACCGGTTAAACCGGGCTAGTTTCGCAGGTTTCCCCTGGGCTTTAAGCCACCGGTCCCAAATCAGATCCATCCTGGTATCCTTAATAATTAACTGCGGTACCCGGTAACCGCGCTGGGTTCTGTCCGGCTGCTCTGCCACCCACCGAGCATTTTCTACATTCAAAGGCTTACCACATTTTAGACAGGCCAGGTAAATACGACCACTTTTTTTCCGGTCATCCCGTACGTTTTCCGGATACTCTTCTTCCAGGACAGAGTCTCGGCCACAACCTTCACAGGACACAACCCACTTACGCATGTCGCTTTCCCGGTATAGTTCATCTATGCCGTCTTCTTCAAAGAGGGGGGCACTGAAATACCGCTGCCAACCAAGCTTTGAAGCCAAAATTCTGTCCTGGGCCAACTCCATGTTCTCCCGGTTGATCAGGGCCACCTCATCAAAAATGATCTCATCCGCAGGAATGCTAATAGCTCCAGTCTTGCTTACCAGACCCAACATATAAAAGAAATGGGTGCCAATCTGTTTCAACCCGGCCTGATCAGTACCAAGCATACGGGATTCTAGGTAAGGGCTGCGTTTCACATAGGGGTCAAACCGAGTCTGACCAAACCTGGTAGCCATCTTGTCAGTTGGCAAATAGTAAATAAGGTTGGCTTCTAGCATGTCCACCATATATAAACTGTGTGCCAAGAAGAGCGTGGAAAAACCAGTTTGGGCACCCTTGCTAATGGTAATGTGGGGATGTGTGAAAATCTGATCTACAATCTCTCTCATAAACACCCGGTTAAACACGTTATACGGAGACTTATCATCCAGTACGATATGCTTAAGACAGTATTCCGGGAAGGATATTCCTTTTCGGCTTTGGCCGACAAGATCCTTGATTAGGCCCATTTAGGACGCCACCTTTTCCCTAACCTGGTCGGCCATTTCATAGAGTCTTTGCAGTAAAACCGGGTCAGAATTAAGTTCCGCCTTAAGCTCTTCTTTAAGCCTCGCTAGTCCGGCTTCAACACCTTTGTCAAATTCGTATTTTAACTTTTCCCTAGCTACAGCACTTCGTTCAAGAAGGGATAAGGCTTTGAATAACTCTGTTACCTTGGCTCCTTCTAGATCAGGCACTTTCATTAAAGTTTCCATGATCAACTGCACCGCCAGTTGGTTGGCCGCTTCGTGCATTTCAGTGGCCGGAGCATCGGGAGCCGCCTGGCAGATCACCTTTGCCTGCTCTTTAATTACCTTCAGCCTTTCGAGCTTGGCTACAAAATCTTTCCCGTAGCGCTGCAAACTACTCTTGCCAATGGCCTTTTGGTGTTCCTCGCTTAACCATTTAGCGATGCTTTCATAGGTTTCGCCACCTACAATCCGCTGGTTAATTGCCTCAATCAGCACCGGCGGGAACTGGTTAACCTTGTGATGTTTTCGCCTTGCCATTACAACGCCACTCCCGGATCGGCGGGGATGTTCCCTTCCAAAAGATCAATGCCCTTGGCAGATAGTTTCACCAGCGTCCTGGTTACGCCCAGCAGATCGTCCCTCTCATCATCCGCAGAGACATAACCCTTTTCTTCCAGGTATTCAATATACCCCTTAATGGATGCGGGGGAGGCATTACAGTGGCGGTCATTTAGTGTGACCTCCAGGAGTTCCAAGCTTGCCGGGCCGGGGTATGCCACTTTGAGAACCTTTAGGATTTGCCCCCTTTGAATACGGGACTCGTATTTTGTGAGGTCACTCACGTCACTTTCCTCCTAACATTCGGTTTAAATTTTTGTTTATTTCGCCGATCTCCCGAAACATACACTCCATTTTGTTGTCAAGAGAGGCCACGGCCCGGATGAAGTCCTCCCGGTCTACAAAGTTTCGGAGGACATAGGTTTTGAAGCTTTCCAGGTTACTGCCAACCTCTTTAATATCATTGTCCTGCTTGTTATCCCGTTCCTTTTGCGATGACCGCATATCTTTTAAAAACCAAACAATGATGCCAACAGCGGTAGATAGGAGGGAGGTTACAATCAACAGCGCCGGGAGCAGCACGTCAGCCGGTAATGTCTCCATGTTTGCCTCCTGCTACTGTTTTAGTTTTCGCACCTTGGCTTCGATAACGCTATACAAGTAGTTCTCAACGTCACCAAAGGTTTTGTACAGTACATCCAACACATCTTGACCCACGGTATTCCGTAGTTCACGGTAAGCCTTGTTTGCCAGTGCCAGTAATTCAGCTTTATTGGCCGTACCTTGCTTTACCGCTTCTCGCAAAGCGCTGGCAGTAGTCTGTTCAATCTTGGTCACAATGACTTCCGCTGCTTCGTCCACTCGGTCGATGGCATTCCAGGCAACGTTTCGAGCTGCCTCATCGTCCAGGTTGGCAGCCGCTTTCTTCAGATATGCGGCTCCCTTGTGGCAAGCCAGTACCAGCATTGCACATGCAAGACCCAAGAGAGCTGCCACCACATTTAATAAATCCGGAGCCACCATTAGATAAAACTGTTCCTTCATCGGAACCCCTCCTTGTGAGATTTTTTGTTACCGGGAAAATAAAAAATCCCAGTTGCTACACTGGGATTATATCTCACAAAACCGCCCCAAAACTGTGCCTTGCCATCTTACTAAAACAGTTTACTAAAGCGTTTTATATATTTAGTTATTAGCCGGTAGTAACATCGAACAGGGTTACTTGGTTTGGGTCTACCTTTGGTCTATAGCCGCCCTCTGCTAGGATTTCACGCACACGATTCTCTGTTAGATCATGCTTCCGCGCCAGTTCTAAAAGGTTAAAACCGGTAAACTCTCTGCAGATAGCCTTATCCCTAGATATCCTTTGTAATGCGTCCGTCTTGGGAAAGTAGATATTCCGTCCGCCCAGTTCCGAAGCAAGTTTGAGTGTTAGTTTAAGTCCTAACCACTCTACAATTTGACTGTACGGTTCCGGTAAATCTTCTGTCAATTCACATTTCATCCATTGCTCCGTCACCGGTAACCACCTACCTTTCTAGTAAAAATAACCAAAATCACTGTTAACAATATTATTTGATTATTTACTGATTAGTTTAATGGTGCTGTTCTTCTTGATTAAATGGCTTTTTAATGCTCTAAATGATGTCCAATAGGGAGCATAATAGGTGTAACTGGCATCCGGATCAGGATACCCATATTTCTGGCGAAGTCGCTTTGACATTTTCTTCAGTGCTGCTTTCTGCTTTTGAGAGAAAGTAGATTTCTTCACCGGTCGAAAGAACCGCCGCCGTTCTTCGCAGTCCTCAATTGACCATTTTCCTTTCCATTCGCCGTTCACGTAAACCACAATTACATTTTTAAACTGGTCTATGCGCTCCAAACGTAGGGTTATCTCGTAGCCGTCACAGTTAAGCTGAACGGATGAATAAAAGGATTTCAGGCATTCCTCAACCTCTTTCCAATCTTGAG
>SCLI03000536.1_pt1 | contig 12275 bp, 17 predicted proteins | sample 7268041 | NCBI WGS metagenome assembly SCLI03 (sample SAMN10721081, study PRJNA514188) | viral metagenome | isolation source: depth-stratified mine tailings core A | place: China: Fankou Pb/Zn Mine tailings | collected 2017-10 | reverse complement strand
TAGGGAAGAAACTAAAAGCACGTTAATCTTTGCCGGAATTTGGGCAAGTGTAGTTGTTGTAGTATTTCTTTTAATAGGGCTCGCTGCCTATATTTATCCCAAATATAATGTTTATTCGTCCAGTTTATCAGGTGAAGCTGTGTTGAAAAAGGCACAATATGCAGAGTATTCTGCACGTATAAAAGCTAAGGCTAAAGAAGAGGCGGCGAAATATCTTGCCGAAGCGGAAGTCGAAAGAGCTCAAGGAATAGCGAAATCTATTAAGATTGTCGGAAATGCACTTAATGATAATCCGGGCTATTTGGATTATCGCTGGTTGCAGAACCTAAAGGAAACTCACAACCAAGTGATTTATGTTCCGGAAAGGCAAAATAATCCGCTCCCGCTATTTATTAACGCCGGACCGAAAACTAAAAAATAATAATCGGTAAAAGGAGACAATTATGGCAAGGTTTTTTTATTAGGAGAAAAAAGTTCGCAAATTAACTTTAAAGGAGGATTTAAAAATGAAAAGTCTTAACAAAGTAGAATTAATCGGGTATATCGGCAAAGACGCCGAACTTAAATATACCCCTGACGGCAAGGCTAACTCAGGTTTTTCTCTTGCAACGTCGGATACCGTCGTAAACAAAGAAACCGGCGAGAAAACAGAGATTACGACTTGGCACAATATCGTCTTGTGGGAAAAGCTTGCCCAGTCGCTTTCGCAGTATCTTTTAAAAGGCAAGAGGATCTATGTCGAAGGGAAATTAAGGACGAGGCAGTTTACCGACAAGGACGGTATCATAAGATACTGGACGTCTATCGTGGGTCATAACGTAATCTTTTTGGATTCAAACCCAAAAGAATCAGGAGAAGAAACCCAAAATACGACTCCAGTGGAACCTGAACCGGTTCCTCAGGATAACCTTGAAGAATCGGATATACCGTTTTGATTTAAAGGAGAGTTTTTAAAATGCCCCGTCCTTGTCGGCGGGGCGAAATAAATGGATTGACTATTTTTTGATTTAATTCAAAAAGCAAATAGGCGGTTAAGGTGACTATATTATTAGTTATTATACCTGTTTCGGCTGTATTTTTATATTTTATCGGCAAAAACCACGACGACGATTAGTTGTCAGGGGCAAACCATTGTTCGATTTTTTTATCCATATTTATTTGCCTATATAAACGCTTTTAAATTCTTCGGGTAACAGTGCATTCACTCCTTTTTTATTCATCCTGTTTACAAGCGCCTTAATATCTTTTTCCGTTCTCCACGGCGTCATATGAATAGGCATAACATTTTCGCATTTAGAATCAGTTGCTATTTTAATTACGCCGCCCTCATATGAATGTTTTTCCTCCGGTCTTTTGCCGTCAACCTCAAGAGGAGCACTTTTTAATTCTTTATTGGTAAGCCATAATTCGTGAAGCAATAATTTTACGTTCTTAGCGAACCTTGCCGTTTTATCCGAAACTACGGTATCGGTTATATACGTTATATCGTTATCTATTCTAATTCCCACAGAACCGCCGGGGTGATATTGTTTTAATAGTTTTATATTTATTTTTCCTATCTTAAAATTTTCTTTGTCTATTTCTTTTACCATTATGTTTAGATTTTCTAATTTTAGGGAAAAAAGAGGCGGGGATAGCAACTTTTTTAACCCGTTTATATTTTTTGCTTTTACGAGCGGATACAATGGGCAAAACAAGGTAATTTCGGCGTTATGCGTTACGCCGGTCAAATACGATAGTCCGCATGTATGGTCGAGATGATAGTGCGACAGTATTATGTGAATGTGTTTTCCTTTTAGTTTGTCTTTAATTTCTTCGGATAGCAGTCCGCTAATACCCGTTCCGGCATCCAGAATAATAGCCGTATCGTTTTTTATAACCATATAGCAGGCGGTCTGTCTTCCGTTATACGGAAAGAATCCGTTTATGCCCAAAGGAATAAGTTCAGTCATTTTTGTTCTCCATATTTTCGACAACCCCGGATAAGCCCCAAACTTTACCAGGATTATCCCAGAATTCGTTTTCGGCTTTCCTTAAAATTTTTATTTCATATTTTTTGTTTAAAATAACGTTGGCGGCAATTAAGCCTATACAGATTAAAACAAGGATTATCGGAGACAGTCTCGTGGCTTCAAAAAACAGATAAAGGGTCGTAACTATATTAATAATAAGAAAATACTGAGTTAAAGTTGAGGCTCTGCTGGTATAATTACTTTTCACGAAATGGTGTTCTTTCTTTTTAATCTCTTTAAATACTTCTTTAATCGAAGATTCCGAATTTACGATTAAGTATTGAAGTATCATAATAGTATTCATATATTCGACGTGCCATTTTCTTGCGCTTACCATTTGCCTGAATACGCTCTGTCCGAAGAGGAATATTATCGCAAAAATAAGCGAAGCCATAAAATAGACTTCGCCGTTTAATTTTAATTTATAGGTTTGCAATAAAACCAGTCCCGATAATGCCGTAAGGGAAATTTTAACGTATAAATCCATAGTCTGGTCCCGTTTTTTGTCGACTTCCCTGAGATGATTATTTAGTTCTCGATATACGACGGCTATTCCGTTTTCCAATGTTCAATCCTTTTATTTGGAATATTTTTAAATATGTAAATTAATGAAAATTTTATATTTTATAAAAATTTAAGTCAAGGTTTGGGATTTTTAATATATTTTTTTTATGTTAAAATTTAATTATATTTTTAACTTAATCGCCAAGAAGCCCCGCCCGAAAGGGCGGGGTAGTTCACTTTTAACATTGTTTATTTTTTTATTTTTATGGTATAATCTATCTTGTAAGTAATTTTAATCTAACTTATTAATTAATTAATGGAGAATTACAATGAAAAAACTTTTATTTCTTTTCGGTTTATCTATCTTACTGCTCCCTATTAAGAGCTATGCGATAGGCGGTTGCGGCAATTTAAATCTTAAAACCAACCTGCCTAATTTTAAATACAGCGTCGTTAAGAAAACCCCGATAGGTTCGGGATTATGTCAAGTGATAGTATCCGTTTCCACTCCGCAGGGTAATCAGGCGGTTCCGGTTTACGCCAACCCTAAGTTTGCCATAATCGGTCAGCTTTTTAAAGACAAAGCGGACGTTACTCAGCTCGTTCTTACCGCTTACAGGGCGAAAGCCGTAAAATCCGCCCTAACCGAATATAAACCCGAACTCGATAAAGCCGTCGCCGCCGAATACGTCCCTAAGAATCCCGACGGCAAGGTTCTTTATGCCTTTGAAGATCCGTTATGCCCTTTTTGCGATATGATGAAACCGCATATGCTTAAACTTGCAAACGAATCCCACTGGACGATAAAGCTTATTTGGGACATCGTCCACGGCAAGCCGGCTTTCGATATGGCTACGAGGCTCGTCTGTAATCATTTCACTTTTGTAAATTATTTAAAGTATAAAAATACGGCGCAAAACCCGCTCTCAAAAGGTAAGGGATGTATGAGCGGGATAAACAAAGTTAAATTAGACGAGCATGTTTCGTCCGAGTTTCAAATATCAGGCACTCCTACGTTTATAACAAGCACGGGGCAAGAAATCATAGGAGCTAATTTGCAGATGTTAAAAAGCGTTATGAGGATTAAATAATGCGTGCAAAAATAGCTATTTATATCGCAATTATTCTAAGCGGATTTGTTTTTATTAAGTCCGCTTTTGCTTATAATTATAACTTCGATAGACCCGTCTTAAACCCTAAATTATCGGGATATAAAATGGCATCCTTAAAAGAATTTAAGGGCAAGATAGTAATAGTTAACCTTTGGGCGACGTGGTGTCCGCCGTGCAGACACGAAATACCTGAACTTATAAACTTTTATAATTCGCATAAAAGAGCCGTTGCTTTAATCGGCATAAACGTCAACGTTACGCCGGCCGGCGTAAAGCGTTTTTTGGATGAATATGACATTGATTATCCCGTAATACACGCAACCCCCGAAATAATGGGGGAATACAGCGTAACGTCCGAAATACCGCAATCTTTCTTTTTTAACCGTCAAGGCAAGTTAGTTTTTCACTGGACGGGGGAACTTCCTCGTATGGTATTAGATACAGTGGTTGCAAAATTGGAGGGAAAATGAGAAACCTAAACTTATCAATTTTATCGTTAATAATGTTATTAACGGTTTTTGCGGCAATTTCGTCATACGGCTTTACCGAAAAATCGACTAAATCGATTTATCCGGTTACTTCTTTAAAATTACGGGCAAAGCGTAAAATAGTTTACGGTATCTATTCCAGCAATAAATACTGGGCTATAACGAAAAAGCCGGTTTACTCCAAACTCGTTAAAAATTATAAGCAAAAAAAAGTAGTCTATCCGTATAAAGTTAAACTTTTTATGAGGTTCAAATAATGTCTTCCACGTCCGATACTAAAGAGCGTTTCACATTGCAACTCGTCAGTAAAGTAAAGTCCTATATCTTATCTTTTAATCCGAAACCGCAGATAATAGACCCCGACGCCTTCGTTAAACATCTTTATTATTACGCTTTTTACGATTATTTAAAGAAAAACGAGGGTAAATTCAACCTGCATAAAAACGAAATTTTTAAGTTTATTTTAAAAGCTATCCATTTAGCGATAGCCGAAATTAACCGTCATTTTAATTTATATAAACTTCAGGACGGCAGGTATTATTTATGCGTGTAAAATCTTTATTTATCGCTTTTATTATCGTCCTGTCTTCCCCCGCTATAAGTTTTGCGGTCCCATATAATAACGATATAAACCCGTATTATAACGGCAAGACGTTAAATAACACACTTGCACAGGATTATCCCCGTCTTTTAAAGATTAATAAATTCGGCAGTATTCGCATAAAAAAGGGGTTGTCTGAAAAAGCCAAACAAAAAATAATAAAAGAAATAGAACGCAAATATCACGTAAATCTTTATAGCCTCGTGTCTATGGAGAAAGAAGCGGCGAATAACAAGGCTATGAAGAAACAAGCCCGCATAGCTTATAATAACTTTCAAAAAAGAACCGGTTTAATAAATAGCTTTAAAACTAATATTTTATATCAAAACCATATTTACGTTTCCGAACTATTGCATAAAAATATTTCTTCCGGACAAATATTTTCAAATCAATACCTTTATATTTTTATGTCTTCGTCCGTTCCCCTGTCTATTTGGAGAATATACGCAAGGAATATTTATAAGATGAAGCAAAACCATATTATTATGGTTTTAAGAGGTTGTATAGGCGGGTGTGTCGGAAAGAATTTTATGAAAACCGAAGCTTTCGTCCATAAGGTTTTATATCAGCACGGAAAAACGGTAATAGCGCCAATCGTATTAGACCCTTATCTTTTTCGCTTTTACGGAATAAAAAGAGTTCCAGAGTTCGTATTTGCAAGACACGTTGAGCTTGTAAATCCCGACGTTACCGCAGGAGTAAGCGTTAATTTAAGGAATAAACCCGTAAGTTATTCCGTCTTAGGCACATGGTCTTTGAATTTCGTTTTTTCGAGATTATATGCTAAAAGTAAAGACAAAAAATTATTAAGACTTGATAATATTTTAAACAGGAGCTGGTTTTTCGGTGGAAATAGATAATATGTCTTATTTAAAAAGTCTTGCCGAAGCAGTAGAACTTAAATGCGATAATACCGGCAATCATTTACGTAAAGTCAGATTTTTAACCGTTTCGCTCGCAAGGAGTTTCGCCGTCAACCTGCAGGACGAACTTGTCGGACTTGCGGCTTCGCTTCACGATATAGGAAAAGTCGGAATACCCGACGATATACTTTTGAAGCCCGGACGCCTCACGAAAGAAGAATTTGAAATTATGCAAACCCATACAGTTATAGGGGCTCGATTTTTCAATAAATCTAATTCCGTCCATTTGCTCTGCGCTCAGGTTGTCCTCTCGCATCACGAAAGATTCGACGGCGCCGGTTATCCGAACGGCTTGTCCGGAAAAAATATTCCGTTTCTTGCAAGGTTAATCGCTATAGTTGACGTTTTCGATGCCCTGACGAGCGTCAGGGTTTATAAAGAGGCATATACGATACCTGAATCTTTAAAAATAATGGAAACGGAAATGACGGGAGCGTTCGACCCTGATATTTTTGCGGCTTTCGTTAAATTAATAGAGGAAAAATATAATCTTGGATAACAAAGAAAAATTAATCAAAGAATTAAAGCTCGTTATAATATTTGCGTGGGCGGCGCTTTTTTTAATCGCCGCTACCGCAGTATTCTTCATAATATCCGCCCACGCTAAAGACAATGCTGCCTTATCCGCCGGAGAGATTATTAAATACGAAAACGCTCAATATAAAGTGGATAAAATAAATCATAAAGGCACGTATGCCTTTATTTGTCCTCACTACGACTACCGTAGGTTCTTTTCCTCTTCAAACTGGGGCTGGTTTTACGGCAAAGACTGCAAATGGATTAATATCGCCTTATACCGCAAGTCTCAAAATAAAACCGAAAAACATAAAACCGGATTTAATCCCAAACTTGCTACGAACGATAATTATTTAAATTCGCTAACCGCTAAACAGTTTAAGAAATATTATGTCGATATGACGCAGACGGCAGTTATGAGACCTACGCAAACAAACATCGCAAGATATACTTATATGACGAACTTTATGCGGCAAAAATCCCTGCAGTTTGCATACGCTTATTATACTTACGTTTTAAATCACCCAAAATACGATATAGCCGCTAAAGTAGGCACCACCTCGTGGTCTTACAGGACCACGTTTAACTACTCCGCCGCAGAAAAGAAAATTTACATTAAAAGACATTTAAATCATATAGGTTTATTTTTCTTTTTTTCCGGCTCGGATAACTATTCCTTAAAGCAAGTGCCGATTATTAATTGGATACTTAACGATTACGGAATAACGATAATAGGCGTTTCAGATAATTCCTGTCCGTCCAATCTCGATACGAAATGTATGGTAAACCCCGCCGCTTTCACTACTTACAAAGTTAAAAGCGTCCCGGAAATAATTATGATTTACAGAAAAAAAGACGGCTCTCCCGTTTTGCAAACCATAGGTTCGGGTCTTACCCCCGAAAGCACGATTATAAGCAGGATATTTTTCTACCTACACAGTTATAAGAAAATATATTACAAAAACAATAACTTTAAAACTATAAGCGGCAGTCCGTATCTGGGGAAATAATTTAATGATGGAACTCATAATAGTTTTTGCAATATCGATTTTAATTTTATTTCTTTCGATGATTTTACTTACATTTCTTATTCAAATATCGTATTTAATCGACTTTTGGTATAGTTCATATATTTTTAGAAAATACGATATAGAAGAAATAAAAACCGAAAAAGATATGAGAATATTTGTTAAAAAATTGCTTCGTTTTTATATGGAATCTACGAGCTATCCGTCGCTTTATAGGCTTATTTTTCGCGCAAAAGCAGGGAAAGAAATTGAAATACAAAAAGGAACTCAAGATTTTCGTTATTACGTAGATGAATTTAACAATGGTAATTATAACGCAACAGTTATCTGTATAAAATCTACGCTATGGCGGTATTTAACTCAATACAAAGATGAAATCAATGAGGTAATTAAATCTAAAAGAAAAAAATTATTGTCGAAATTTAAATCTTAATCTTTATTTGAATTTTTATATTTCTTACCAGAATTAATTATAATGTTATTATTATGATTGATAGGATTTTCGGTATTCTTAAAATTTTTCAAATCATTTGTTATACAGTGGACTGTTTCTCTTGACAACATTATGTGATCTTTATAATAGTCCGTATATCCTGAGAAAATATTTAAAATTAATATAATTATTAAAATAATATATCCCAAAATAAGATATTTTGTTATATTTCCCGGTAATAAACTGTTGGATAATATATCTAATATGCAAACACCTTGATTGTACAACTTAGATAACAAATAATCGGAGCCGGAAAAAATTATCACGAATAAGCTAATTATATTAAATTCGGCTGATTTATTAGCATTCAATTTATAATTTTTATAGATATCATACATAACTTTATTATCGTGCATTATAGAATAATCTTTAAGAAACTCTGAATATATACAATAATTATTTTTTTCATAGGCATCTATTGTGTCATTATTTAATTTTTTATATAGCCAATCCCATTTATAATATATCGAAATCCAAGCTATTTCCAAAAAATAATCAATAATAGGGATTATAAAAATATAAAAAACGCTAAAAAAGACAAAAAATGTAATTAATTTAACAATTGTAAATGCTTCTATCAACTTTATTAAATCTTTATAATTAATGTTTGCAATAGAATGATGAAACAAGAAAAGATAAAATACATCACTATATAGGATTATAGACCATAAAAAAATAACACTTCTGAAATCTAATAATTTTTTAAAGTTACCTAAAGTTTTTTCCATATATAGCCCTTTTCAACATTCTTTTTGTACCCCCATTATAATAATTTTTTCATTATTTATTAAGTTCCGTAAATAATTTTATATTATTTTTGTCTATTTCTTCCGCTAAAATTAATGCCTCCTTACGAAAATTTTCCTTCTGTGGCTTATTGTCTCCATCAAACCATTGGCACGTAACATATTGTTCACTTATTTTTTCAGTTTCTATTATCGTCATGTTCGGCCCTCCGGATTTTAATCTAACAACATCGCCAACGCTAAACTTTTTCTCGTCCATAAATAAATTCTCCTTTAACTAATTTTAATTTTTTCCTACTAATTTATTTATATAACTTTTTTTATTTTTATGCTATAATCTATCTTGAATGATTTTATATCTAACATATTATCAGTTAATATTTTAGGAGGCGCCGAATCGAAATCGGCGGTTCGCCATGTATAAAAAAGTTATTATTATCACCGCTTTTATTTTGATAAGTCTATCGATTAAATTGCCGCAGGCTTTCGCCACCGGCGGCATGAACGGCTATATGACCAATCTTTTAACAAGTATTCAGTCGCTTTCCCCTACCGCTTATCAAGGACAGCAAAGAGGTTTTTTAGTGGGCGGCTCTATGGAAATCCCGCCTCAGGGAGAAAATATCCAGCCTTTAAGCGCTACTCTTCCGCATCTGTCTTTCAACGGTTGCGGCGGAATAGACTTAACTATGGGCGGTTTCTCATACTTGAATTTTCAGTATCTCGTTCAAAAACTTCAGGGCATTTTGCAAGCAGCCCCAAGTTTTGCTTTCGAGATAGCCTTAAAAATACTATCCGAACAGGCAAGCGGCGTTATGAACGATTTAGAAGCCGCTACGAATGCGATAAACGGCTTAAACCTCAATTCCTGTAGCGCTATGAATAAAATAGTCTCTGCTATCACTCCTACGGCATCGCAGATAAAAAACGTTCAGGCAAAGCAGGCAAGTTCAAATCAGCAGGCAACCGGAGGCTCTTCGTGGTTCGGTTCGGCGCTTACGAGCGTGGTAAGCAATGTCAAGTCCTCGTGGGGTAACTTCGTAAATAGTTTTTCTAATAGTTCCGGTAGTTCTAATCAAACCAATCCTTTAATAAGTTTCGGGCTTCCGGGTTCAAGTCCAAGCATGCTTCATCTTGCTGAAGGAAATATTACGACCGGTTTCCCTAATTTGGTTCCTACTTTGAGATATTTCGTAGGCGACGTAACGCCGGTTACTCCGCCGGCCGGAAGCACGGTTAAGGCTATGACGGCATACATACCTCCATGCGGGAATTTCAGCTTTAAATTGTATTCGGGAATAGCTAAAGCAATCGTGGAAGAAGGTAATCTACCGGAAGCCACTATGAATACGTCATCCCCTTCAAGTTTTTGCTCTGGTGCTACGGTTAATAGCTTTACCCCATTAGAACAGACCGTAGAAACGGATATACAAGATATTTATAGCTCAATGCAGTCCGGCGCAAATTTAACTAACCCTACGGAGATTAATTTGATAAACGTTTCCCCTATTCCGATTTATTCTTTCTTAAGGCTTGCGTATTTAACCAATGATCCCGGACTCGTGAATTATTTCTCGACAAGCCTTGCAAAAACTATAAGTTATGGGATAGTTTATCAGTTAATAAATCAAGTAACGGGTCTCGTAGTAGAAGGAGTTAACGACAACGAAATTCAGCTTGATGCCGGAAGCTCGACCGTAGCCCCTACTAAAGCCGCTACTAAACAACTTATTAAACAATTAGACACGTTTGCCGAAGCCGCAGGACAGGAATATTTGATACATTTACAAAAAGTAAAAGCGATTTACGGAAGTTTTATGCAGCAGTATCAGCAGGATAGTCAGGTAGTCCAGTCCGATTTAAAAAAGCAGGGAAAATTAGCGTCGTATCATTTTGAACAAACGGCTCAACAGGGGTATTGAAAATGTTAAAAGAAATTAAATTCATTTTATTGTTTTCGGCGGCTTTATTTCTAATAATGGCGGCTCCGTCATATTTCTTTTTGACGTTGCCGTTTAAATATAATTTAGAAGATAGATATATTATGGCAGGGGTTTTAAGTTTATTAATGGCAACGTCTTTCGCACTGGCTTTTGGCGACGATAAGAATAATAGCCGTGCGGCGTTATTCTTATTAATTATTTTAACGCAAATTTATCTTCTGCTTCTGCCTTTTTCGTTTACGAATTTTTACGCTATATTTATTTTAATAGTCTTGGCGGTTCTTGTCATGCTTCTAATCTTTTTGGGCGTAGTGATATTTCAGATAGCGTATTTATTCGATAAAGACGTAGCTTTTTTGAAAAAATTAGATAAATGGGCGGTTATAAAATTTAATAAATTTTATAGCTTCGTTGCGGGAGATTCTAATGCGAAAAAATTACAAAGAAAGAATAACTAAAAGCAATACGGCATCATATTTTATGATTTTATTTGCCCTTTTTACTTACTTACTTTCGATAGCATTTCTATACATCTATCACGGCGGTTTTCCGACGGATATTGCGTTTATTATCCTCGTTCTGGCATTTTTTTTAGCCGCCGTAGTTTTGGGTTTACCGCAAGTTAGGCGTTTGATAGACGAGGACGCAGGTAAAGAGGTCAAGAAATATGAAGAGAAACATCATATTGAAGAAGAAGGGGAGAGAAAATTATGATATTACAACTCACGTCTTACGGAAACGGGGTATTACTAACAAAAGTGTTAATGGCGGTAAGTTATATCGTCTCTAACTCTAATTATTTTGTATTACTCCAAATAGTTGCGATATTAGCATTCTTCGTCGCTGCGATAACCATACATCATGCTAATATACAAGGCGGGGCTTTAGGACTAAAAGCGATGACTATTCTTGGCATCATAGGCATAGTCTGGTCGTCTTTTTATCTTCCCCAGGAAACCGTAATCATCTACGACCCCGTAAATAACTATCAAACGTCCGTTCAGAACGTTCCTATTCCGGTTGCATTGCCTATTTACTTAGAAAACAATATCGGAGACGGAATATCGGACTTATATGACGCATTTTTTGCAACGACGACGTTTCCGAGTTCTTTAGAATACAACACGACCGGTTATGGCTGGGGACCGCAAGCGGTAAGCACGCTTCAGCACATCTCTTTCGTAAAACCGTATGAGCGTGAAACTATAACGGGCTATCTATCCAACTGTTACATTACCGCCGTTTTAGGCGGTGCGGCTAATCTAAACGACTTATATACGTCCAACGATTTATTAAAAACGATAGGCGCCGGCGCAAATCTAAGCAACAGCTTCGGGACTACCGTTTATACTTCTACCGACCCCGGCGGGACTTTTATGACCTGCACGCAGGCGTATAATAGTTATATAGTTCCCCGCATTACGCAAACTACTACGACCGGCTCTACTGCCCAGACTTTTATCGCGACGCTTGACGGCAAGACGGAAGCGACGGGACTGACTCTTCCGCAAATGCAAAATGATTTAGGTTCTGCAGGGGATTATTTATTAAATACCGGATTAGATTCGCAGCAGTTTATAGCGCAGTCGGCAATAGCTAACTCCTTAAATCCAGCAATGCAGCAGTTTGCCGCAAAATACGGCGTAAGCGCAAATAACTTATCTTTCGGTCTTGCGCAAACGATGTATCAACAGCAGACTATCTGGACGCAGTCGGCTTTAATGGCAAGGCTGTTCCTGCCTATACTACACTTTATCATGGAAGCCATAATCTTTTCTACGTTGCCGCTTATATTCCTTATGAGCCTTATTCCCGGCTTCGGCAGGAAGGCGTTCTATTTTATCATGAGCGCTATTATGTGGCTTACTTTCTGGTCTCCGCTGATGTCCATTTTAAACGGCTTGTCGGA